>Ga0187827_10004071_pt1 | contig 18216 bp, 14 predicted proteins | sample ETNtaG_39_FD_167969 | JGI IMG/M metagenome (GOLD analysis project Ga0187827, IMG submission 167969) | Marine microbial and viral communities from oxygen minimum zone, Eastern Pacific Ocean - ETNP2014_SV_150_PacBio MetaG (Illumina Assembly) | ecosystem: Environmental > Aquatic > Marine > Hypoxic... | reverse complement strand
ATTAAAGGAATACACATTTCTATAGAATGTATTGCGTTGGTCTAAAATCATTAAAATGAACAACCTATTCAATAATTAAATATGGAGAATAATATGAAACCACTAATAAATGTTGAGGATATCACTGAGTTCAAAGGCCATGAACATGGCGGATTTAAAGCTCAATACGCAGATGTAGGAAGTAAAATAGGCGCAAATCAATTAGGTTACAATATTACTATTATTCCACCTGGTAAAAAATCTTGGCCCTTCCATAATCATCATGTAAGTGAAGAAATGTTTCTTGTTTTAAAAGGGACAGGTATTTTAAGGTATGGAAAAAATAATTATCCATTAAAAAAGAATGATATTATTGCTTGCCCTACTGGCGATAGATCGGCAGCTCATCAAATTATAAATGATAGTGATGGTGATTTAAAATATTTAGCCTTGGGCACAAAAAATGCATTTGATATCTGTGAATATCCGGATTCAGATAAAATTTTAACTCGAGGAACTTCTGAAAATAATTCAGAATTATGGAATATATCGAAAGGTAAAGAATCATACGATTATTTTGAGGGTGAAGAGTAAAACTCGGGGAATGGCTTGAGTCAAAAAGAAGAAAATTTGATGCTATTACAAAATAATTGCCATAGAACAAACGAGGTTTCTTGGAAGTTTAATAAAGGTTTTTCTCTATGATGTCCGTCGCTAATTCATTAAATGCATTATCTCCATTAGATGGTCGCTATGCAAACAGCACGAAAGACCTGTCCGCCTATTTTTCTGAATCAGCTCTGATGAAATATCGCTTGAAAGTTGAGGTTGAATATCTTATTGCTTTGGGAAATGAAAAAAGAATAAAAGAACTTCCTCTCTTTTCCAAAGATGAACAAGCGCGTCTGCGGAAAATATATGAAAATTTTAATTCCATAGCGGCAGAAAAAGTAAAAGCAATCGAAACCAATACCAATCATGATGTAAAAGCAATCGAATACTACATTCAAGGAAAAGTAAAAAAGTCACTTCATCCGTGGATTCATTTTGCCTTAACATCTGAAGATGTAAATAATTTATCCTATTCGCTCATGTGGCAGGACGGATTAAAGCAAGTTTATCTACCATCACTACAATCTGTAAATAAAGAATTGAAAAAACTTGCACAGAAATATAAGAATTCACCCATGCTGGCATTGACACATGGTCAGCCTGCCACACCCACCACATTTGGAAAAGAGTTAGCGTTTTTTTGTACTCGCATTGATCGGCAAATTTCTCAAATTAAATCTCATAAACTTTTAGGAAAATTTGGCGGCGCTACTGGAACTTGGTCCGCACATATGGTAGCCTATCCGAAAGTGAATTGGACACAGTTTGCATCCAAATTTATTAAATCGTTAGGACTCGAACCCAATTTGATCACTACCCAGGTTGAGCCCCATGATTCCTTGGCAGAAAGTTTCCACCAAATCGTTCGTGTTAATTCAATTTTGAATGATTTATGTCAGGACATGTGGTCATATATTAGTCGTGGAGTTTTGGGACAAAAAAAAGTAGCCGGTGAAGTTGGCTCATCCACCATGCCCCATAAAATTAATCCAATCCAATTTGAAAATGCAGAAGGTAATGCGGGTATCGCAAATAAGCTTCTTAATCATTTAGCAACAAAGCTTCCCAACTCACGAATGCAACGAGACCTTACTGATTCAACTACGATACGAAATAATGGTGTAGCGCTAGGACATTCCTATTTGACCCTACAAAATATTTTAAAAGGATTAAACCGGATTACTATTAACAAAGTCCAAATGGCAAAAGAATTGGATAGTCATTGGGAAGTGCTGGCTGAAGCCATCCAGACAATCCTGCGGAAAAGTGGAAAACATGACGCATACGAAAAGTTAAAAGAATTGACGCGAGGACAATCTATTAATGCGAAATCCATGGCAGAGTTTGTATTGGAGTTGAAGGTTTCTGATGAAGATAAACAGACATTGATTGGTTTGACACCAGCATGTTACATCGGCCTAGCGCCTAAATTGGTAGACCTTATCTAATGTGTGGTATAACCGGCATTTATTCACATAAGCCTGTTGCGGCAGAGCTCTATGACAGTATTATTCACTTACAGCACCGCGGACAGGATGCCGCTGGTATCATGACCTATGACGACCGGATGCACAAAGAAAAAGGCATGGGCCTGGCAAAAGAAGTTTTTAACGAAATAAATATGGAATTGCTCACTGGTAGCATTGGGATTTCTCATAATCGTTATCCCACACATGGTGGATTTAGTCACGGCGAAGTCCAACCATTTTGGACATCGGTCCCCTATGGAATTGCCCTAGCTCATAACGGAAATCTTACCAATTACCAAGACCTTGCAGAAGAAATCACAAACAAGGATAGTCGTTATTTAAACACCAATTCTGATTCAGAAGTGTTGCTTCATTATTTTGCAGATTTACTTCATACAAATAATCCTCCCGAAGATAGTGAAGAGTTTTTTTATCTCTTGTGCAATGCGGTTACAAAAATATTCAAACATGTAAAGGGTGCCTATTCTGTAGTAAGTCTTGTCATTGGAAAAGGGCTCGTGGTTTTCCGAGACCCTCAGGGAATTCGCCCGCTGGTAAAAGGAGAAAGACCTAATGGCAATGGTGGCAAGGATTACATTTTTGCTTCTGAAAACACCATGTTCTATGCGTTGGGATATGAACCAAAAGGAACGGTGCTTCCAGGTGAACTCATCTATGTAGATGAAACAGGAAATGTATTCAACAAACGCTTGATTAAAAAATCATTTAATCCCTGTATTTTTGAATATGTTTATTTTGCTCGACCTGATGCAACCTTGAACGATGTTAGTGTGTACCGATCACGCCTTCGCATGGGACAGAACCTGGCTGAAGCATGGAAAAATAAGTATCCTAATAAAATACCGGATATTGTTATCCCGGCGCCGAGCACAGCAAACACATCTGCACTTTCGTTTGCCCACGAGCTGGGTGTGCGCTATTCTGAAGGGTTATATAAAAACACCTTTATAGGTCGAACGTTTATTATGCCGGGACAGGCGGAAAGAAAAAAATCCGTAAAATATAAATTGGTGCCTCAAGAAACAGAGATTCGTGATAAAAAAGTGATGATTATGGATGACAGTATTGTCCGGGGAAATACAAGTCGTGAAATTGTGCGCATGCTAAAAGATTTTGGCGCGAGGGAAGTTTATTTTGCTGTAGCGTGCCCTCCAATAAAATCGCCCTGTTTTTATGGCGTGGATATGCCAACCAAGAACGAACTTATTGCTGGAAATATGACGGAAGATGAAATCCAAGAGTATTTGAATGTGGATGCCATTCTGTATCAGAAAATTGATGATTTGGTGGAAGCCGTTACACGGAAAGGGGACCACCATATTGATACACCGTGTATGGCCTGTTTAGATGGGAATTATGTGGCTAATGATATTGATGAAGCCAAAATTAACGAAATAGAAACCATGCGTGTGAATGATAGGAATGGTAAATAAAATATTAGTTATTGGTTCTGGCGCGCGAGAACATGCCATTGTTCGCGCATTAGATCGATCTACGCACGAAAAAGAAATTTACTGTCTCGCTTCTAATATGAATCCCGGCATTGCTGAACATTGTGATGAAATCCTAATTGGTAATTTCAATGATCCGGAGTTTGTCGTTAGCTATTCAAAAGAAGCTGGTATAACCATAGCCATCATTGGACCGGAAAATCCATTGGCGAGTGGCGTGGCTGATGCACTTTGGAAGGTAGGTGTAAAAGTGGTGGGACCAAAAAAAAATTTGGCTCAATTGGAAACATCCAAAGCATTCACTCGCGATTTATTGAAAGAATACGCCATTCCCGGTGGTCCTCAATATCAAACCTTTGATTCCATGAATGGCGTAGCCAGTTTCTTAAATGATCTCGGCGAAAATTACGTGGTTAAGTTTGATGGCCTCGCTGGCGGTAAGGGCGTAAAGGTATCGGGTGACCATTTGTATTCCCACCGCGAAGCAATTGCGTATTGTAAAGAATTGGTAGAGAAAGGCGGTGAATTTGTGATTGAAGAAAAATTCATCGGTGAAGAATTTTCTCTCATGAGTTTTTGTGACGGTGAGACCTTAAAACATATGCCTGCCGTTCAAGATCATAAGCGGGCTTACGAAGGTGACACAGGCCCAAACACGGGTGGAATGGGGACTTATTCCGATATAAATCATTCACTTCCTTTTTTATCAGACACTGATATATCTCAGGCCCGTGAAATCAATATTCAAACCGCCAAGGCAGTAAAAGACAAATTTGGAATTGGGTATAAGGGTATTCTTTATGGCGGTTTTATGGCGACTGCAAATGGGGTAAAACTCATCGAATACAATGCCCGATTTGGCGATCCGGAAGCGATGAATGTTTTGTCTTTACTTGAATCCGATTTTATTGATATTTGCAATGGTATTGTCAGTGGCACTTTAGGAAATGTGGGCGTTAGCTTTCAGAACAAAGCAACTGTCTGCAAGTATGCTGTTCCGGAAGGATATCCAGATAGTCCTGTATTTGATAAACCTATTGATGTCTCTAAAGTTGAAAACCTAGACTGCCTTTTTTATGCGTCTGTTGATTTTAAAGGGGCTAATCTTGTAGAATCGGGTAGCAGAACGGCCGCGGTTGTGGGAATAGCCGATACAATTTCGGAAGCTGAGAAAATAGCAGAAAAAGAAGTATCGTCTATTTCTGGACCGCTCTTTCATCGGACGGACATTGGAACTGATACAGTGATTCAAAAACGTATTGACCATATGAATTCCTTACGATGATAAGACTTGGTGTTTTAGGCTCAACTAATGGCACAGACTTACAAGCCATTTTGGACGCCATAACTTCCGACGAGTTAAACGCAGAAGTGTCAGTGGTAATATCCAATCAGAAGAACGCTTTTATTTAGAACGGGCCGAAAATCATAATGCGCCTGCTGTATTTGTATCTCATAAAAAGAAAGCGCGAGAAGAGTTTAATGCTGAAGTTACGGCCATTTTAAAAGAATACAATGTTGATCTGGTTTTACTCATTGGATTCATGCGAATTTTGTCTGCTGAATTTTGTCAAGAATGGCGGGATAAGTTGTTAAATGTCCATCCATCTTTACTCCCAAAATATGCAGGCGGAATGGATACCAATGTTCATGAAGAAGTGTTGAAAAACGGTGAAATAGAAACGGGATGCACGATCCATTTTGTCACCGATGAAGTGGACGGTGGGCCCATATTGGTTCAGAAAAAATGTAATGTAGATTCTGATGAAACCGTGGATACATTAAAAACAAAAGTGCAACAATTAGAGGGGCGAGCTTTCATTGAAGCAATTAAATTATTGCACCACAGAGACACAGACAACACAGAGTAAAATCATTATATTTCTCCATGTCTTCGTTATAAAAAGACCATGATAAAAAAACCATACATAAATCAAAACCCAATCAAAATCAATCGAGCTCTCATTTCTGTTTTTGACAAAACTAATGTGGTGTGTCTCGCCCAATCTTTAACAAATCTCGGTGTAGAAATTTTATCCACCGGTGGCACGGCTAAAGCTCTTCGCGATGCGGACATACCTGTTACAGATGTGAGCGATTATACAAAATTTCCGGAAATAATGGATGGCCGGGTGAAAACCATTAACCCATTAGTAGGGGGGGGGATTCTTGGGCTTCGGGACAAACATAGCGTAGATGCCAAAGAAAACGATATTCAATGGATCGACCTTGTGGTGTGCAATCTTTACCCCTTTTCAGAAACAATTTCGAGGGAAGATTGTGACTTGGCTTTAGCAATAGAAAATGTAGATATCGGTGGTCCAACTATGATTCGTTCTGCAGCAAAAAATGTTGGATGGGTTTGTGTCGCGGTGGATCCTTCAGATTATTCCAGCATAATCGATGAATTGCAATCCGGTGAAATTTCTTTTGAAGCTCGAAAGCAACTTTCAACCAAAGCGTTTGGGCACACTGCCCAATACGATACAATTATTCATAATTACTTGAAGGATAATAATCTGTCCGACGATCTTTCCCTTACTTTCGAAAAGCATTCGGAAATGCGTTATGGTGAGAACCCACATCAGTCCGCTGCTTCCTATAAAATTCCCGGAAATAACGAACCCAATGTTTTGAACGCGACCATACATCAAGGAAAACAACTTTCTTACAATAATATCATGGATGCAGACGGAGCCTTGGCGTGTGTGAGAGAATTTGATAAACCTGCCTGCGTGGTGGTGAAACATTCCAATCCGTGCGGTGTTGCTAGCGGTGGAGATTTATTGGATGTTTACAATCGTGCTTTTAATGCGGATTCTCTTTCTGCGTTCGGCGGTATTATTGCGCTTAATAGAACTTGCACAAAAGCTGTGGCAGAAGAAATAAGTAAAATCTTTGTAGAGATTGTGTTGGCGCCGAACTTTGAACCTGAAGCATTAGTGATATTCAAAAAGAAAAAGAAATTACGTGTTTTGGAAATTGGTGAATTTGGTAAGCGCTCACCAAAAATTGAAGTTCGAAATGTGGATGGCGGACTACTCGTCCAAGATACCGACACCAACATCCTAACCAAAGAACATTTAAACACTGTAACGAAGGCGCAACCTTCGGAACAAAATATTGAAACCGCTCTTTTTACTTGGAAAGTTTTGCGTCATGCAAAATCAAATGGCATTTTGATTGCGAAAGATAATACAACAGTTGGGCTCGGTGCTGGACAAGTGAGTCGTGTGGATGCGGTCCACATGGCATTGCGAAAAGGGGGTGACAATGTAAGGGGTGGTGTCTTGGCGTCGGACGCTTTTTTCCCATTTCGGGATAGTATTGAAGCCATCAAAGATTCGGGGATTAAAGTGGTGGTGCAGCCGGGTGGTTCCATTAGAGATCAAGAAGTTATTGATGCCTGCAATGAATATGAAATTGCTATGATTTTTACCGAGACGCGTTGTTTTAAACATTAAAATTATTATTGCGCTGCGGACATCCTTGTCCGTGGGCTCCATGATTTAGGCATTAAATTTTTTACAATTTAGCCTTAATTTTCTCGTCTAATTTTGTAGATGTAAACTAGGGATCTTTTAGACCCCATCATTCATAAATGAAAAAAGATACACTATTTATCCTGATTAAAGTCTCGGGAGTGTTTGGCGCACTCTATATGTTTCTTGTGGGTATAAAGGGAATGTCATCAGCCATAAAACATATGGGCGCTGATGTAGCAGACACCATATTTACAACCACCAGCGATCCTTTTGTTGCTTTATTTATTGGCGTCTTTTCTACAGTCCTTTTCCAAAGCTCATCTACAACCACATCTCTAATTGTTGGAATGGTTAGTAGCGGTTCGCTGGGGCTGACGGGGGCCATTCCCATGATTATGGGGGCAAACATAGGAACGACCGTTACCAATACTATTGTATCTATTGGCCATATAAATCGCGGTAATGAATTCAAACGTGCGTTTGCTGCTTCCACCGTTCATGACTTTTTTAATATTTTAGCAGTTCTTATCCTATTCCCGTTAGAAATGATGTTTCATGGTATTCAACGCAGTTCTGAATGGATAGCTAGTTTACTTTTCGGAAAAATTCACAACGTTGATGTGTTACAAGCGAAATCACCAATCAAGGCAGCAGTCAAATCGGGAGCACAATTCGTAGAACAGTTCTCGTTAGATAATGATATTCTGTATCTGATATTAAGTGTATTGGTTACATTTATAATGTTATATGCTTTAGTTAAACTATTGCGAAGTCTCGTACTTGAAAAAATCGAAGTGTTTTTTGATCAATATATTTTTAAGACCGTTATGCGCTCCATTGGATTTGGTCTTGTGCTTACCATCATGGTGCAAAGTTCTTCCATTACCACATCTTTGGTTGTGCCGCTTGCAGGGGCGGGTGTTTTAACTCTACGCCAAATATTTCCATTTACTTTAGGAGCTAATATTGGCACAACGGTGACTGCCTTATTGGCGGCTTTAACAGGGACTGTGTCAGCGCTTATCGCAGCAATCGGTCATCTGTTATTCAATATATTTGGTATTATATTTATTTATGGAATCCCCTTTTTAAGGGAGATTCCATTAAAGCTTGCGGATATGATTTCAGAATATTCTACACAGAATAAGTGGATTCCAATTTTATATTTGCTCATATTTTTTGTCGCTATTCCATTAACCATTATTATTGTGGGTGGCTAAATAATTCTTAAACATGAGAGGTAAATTATGTCGGTATTTAAAGATATTGTAAAATTATGGGGATCGGGCGATCTCCTCTCCCAAGCTTGGGGCGAATCCTATAAAATGATGGTTTTGTCAAATGAAATATTTAACCAGGCTATTAAATATCTTAGGGATGGCGAAAATGAAGAAACTATCCGAGCCCTTAAAAAACGAGATGCAGAAATAAATGTTTATCAAAAAGATGTTCGAAGAAAAGTGGTGACTCATTATGCCGTTTCTCAAGATGTTGATGATTTGCCCAATGGGCTTGTCTTATTAAATATGGTCGTTGACATTGAACGCGTTGGTGATTATACTAAAAACATTTTAGACTTAGCATTGAATCATCCAAATACCATTAAATCGGAGAAATTTTCTGATGACCTTAGGCAGGTCGAGTTGGAGGTAATATCCAGATTCAGTAAAACGTTAGAAGCAATTCATACTCAAGATGAAGACGTAGCTAGAAATCTTATGGCAACCTATAAAGAAACTTTAACGGGTATATCAGATTCAATTGTGTGTAGCTGCCTAAGTGGTGAAATTACTTTAGGGGATGAATCAAAAACTGTTGCATTAGCGCTTTATGCTAGATACCTAAAACGAATAGGCGCTCATTTGAAAAATATTACAACTGTTCTTGTGAATCCTTTTGATGCTGTTGGATATATCCAATAATGAAAAGTTTTATCTGGTTATATCTTTCATCTTTCGGAATTATGTTTGCAGTATTGTCTTGGATACAAGATAGTGGGTTTCTCTCAAAAGAACCGGGATGGATGAAAGGTGTATTGGCATGTATTTTTGGCGGGGTTTTATATTATGTCTTACCGCGAACGATGGACTAAAACTTAAACTGAAAATTCACGACAACAGAATTTTCCATTTCTTCGTCTTCGGAGATTATCATTCTAAATGTTGGCGCAATCGTTAATCCTTTTAGTGGGCTATAGTGTAAGCCGGTAATCACCGCTTGCATGATGCCATTATTAGAGATGGTCTTAGTGTCGGCTTGGTCTAAACGTCCTAATACAGATAATTTGTCAGATAATTTATATGTGCCATATGCACTAATTATTTGACTATCAATATCTCCTTCAGATTTTGTATCAAACTCAAATCCGGCACGAAATCCATGTCCACTATAACCAGCAAATATACCCATCACATTTTTATTTTCTGTGGTAAGTGAATCTCTATTGTAGGGTTCCATTGAAAAACTTAAACCTCCATTAAAACCATCTTTCTTGTTCAATTTTGATTCACCATAGACCGCATGGATGGACAACTTTTTATAGGAGTCTGATTCTACTTTTTTATAGCCACCGCCATTGGTAATAAGGACACTGGTAGATATGGGGCCAAATGAACGAGTCAGACCAATGCCCAAATCAGCAGATGCTGAAAACTTATAAGCGTCCATGGGCATTGTTGCTATAAATCTATGCCCCCAAGTGTTTTCCATAGTTTTAAACATATTCATACCTTGCATCCCGATTGTCACATCGCCAAGCTCTGTTTTCCATTTTACCATAGCAACTTTCAAAAATGCAGTATGGGCGCTTCCACCATCATTACTTCCTATATCATAAGTCACTTTGTATGAAAGGTCTTTGGTAGCAGCATTACTATATGACAAATATGCGCGCTTCATATTAAATGAATTATATGCTGAATCGCCCAATCCTGTTGTATGGTCAAAAAATATATTTCCACTTGTACTGTTATCAGCAAGTACAAGCGTTGAAAGCATAAAGATAGTACTCAAAAGAATAAATGTTTTTTTCATTATGTTTCCTTTTTGATTTGTGTTTTAATTTTTGATATATGTTGTCTGAAATTTAACAAATTCTTTGTTAGGGTTCTGTTAGATAAATAATAAAGGCGAAATATTATAATAAATTTTTTAATTTTTAACCAACATTAAGCATTATAGTTTTATAGTTATGAAATTAGAAATTGAGAGAAAATTTAAACTTTCATCTATACCAAAAAATCTAGATGGTATTCATATAATCCAGGGATATTTATTAGCGAAAAAAGATCTATCTGTTCGAATAAGAATTTCAAAGCAAAACCATTCACGTTCAGCGCGGCTAACAATAAAGGGGCCTTCAAGTGAAACCGGGCTTTCAAGACCAGAATTTGAAACCCCGATTTCGGTACAAGATGCAATTCAATTGCTCCGTCTTTCTAAAAACCGAATAATAGAAAAAATCAGATATGAATATTTGTATGATGGGTTCATGTGGGAATTAGATGAGTTTTTAGGCAAAAACAAAGGTCTGTTTGTTGCTGAAATTGAGCTAGAAAGTGAAGGCCAACAATTTAATAAACCTGATTTTATCGGCAGAGAAGTCACGGGACAGATAAAATATTATAATATGATGTTGTTAAAAAACCCATACACAACCTGGTAAAATAATTTCATAAAAACAACAGGTGTTCAAAATGTTTTTAGCTATGATTGTTGGGTTTATTAATACTGGTATTTTTATCTTTATTTATTCCTTTATATAAAGATAAAAAGATGAAAATAATCAAATCAACTTTTAATACATAAATAGGATATGTTTAATGAAGCAATCTCAATCTAAAGTATTTATTATACTTTTTACGTTCTTTATTTTGGTATTGAACCCGGCGTTTGGAGCGATATCCGAACTTAAGTCGGGAACCTTCTCTTGGCTAAAGCTAGCAATGACGCTTGCTGGTGGTTTGGCTTTTTTTCTTTATGGGATGGAAAAAATGAGTGAGGGAATGAAAAAATCTGCAGGCGATAGATTGCGGAATGTTTTATCCGCATTAACAAATAATCGTGTTGTTGGAATGTTTGTCGGGGCTTTTGTCACAATGGTTATACAAAGCTCAAGTGCAACTACTGTTATGTTGGTGAGTTTTGTTCAAGCACAACTTATGACATTTGTTCAATCATTAGGCGTAATCCTTGGCGCAGATATTGGAACCACTATTACAGCTCAGTTAGTTGCATTTAAATTAACAGATTATGCTTTGTTGATGATTGCTGTTGGTTTTGCATTAACAATGTTTTCTAAAAAAGATTCCACAAAATACTTTGGTGAAGCAATTCTTGGTTTTGGAATTTTATTTTTTGGTATGAAGCTTATGTCAGATGCCATGAAACCATTAAGAACACTTCAACCTTTTATTGATCTTTTAAAAGGGTTGGAAAACCCAGCTCTCAGCCTTCTTGTTGGAGCTCTTTTTACAGCTCTGGTACAAAGCAGTAGTGCCTTTACTGGAATTGTAATTGTGCTTGCTCAGCAAGGTCTATTAACTCTGGAGGCAGGCATTCCTTTAATTTTTGGTGCTAATATTGGTACGTGTATTACAGCTGGATTAGCTAGCATTGGATCTTCTCGAGAAGCAAAGCGCGTTGCTATTGCTCATGTATTGTTTAAGGTTGGCGGGGTATTATTGTTTATATTTTGGATACCAACATTTGCAGAAATTATTAGATCTATTTCCCCTTCTTCCGTCGATGTTGGTATAGATAAATTAGCAGCAGAAGCTCCAAGGCAAATTGCAAACGCCCACACCATTTTCAATGTAAGTCTTGCCTTATTCTTCCTACCTTTTACAACTTTTTTTGCAAATACTATTTTGAAGGTTTTTCCTGAACAAGAGAAAGAAAAAGGGATTCAACCTGCCACTTGGCACTTAGATGATAGTGTTATTTCTACTCCCGCATTAGCTATTGACCTTGCAAGGAATGAGATTTATAGAATGTCTAATATTTTTGGTCGAATGTTAACCGCTGTTATTAAACCCTTTAAATCAAACAATCATCTTATTGATGAAAAATATCCTCAACTTACATTGATTGAAGGAATTGAAATGAGAGAAGAAAAGTTAGATTTTCTTGAAGAAAGAATTGTAGAATATTTAAGGAAAATAGGGCGACAAGAATTATCTGATAATCAAATACAAGATGTATATGGTATGATGTCTATCGTAAACGACATTGAAAGTATTGGCGACATCCTTGAAAAAAACATGCTTCCTCTTATTGCAAAAAAATCTGCTTTAAAAACAGATTTTTCTAATGAAGGAAGGGAAGAAATCGAAATTTTTCACACAAAAGTATGTAAACAAATTAGTCGTTTAAAAGATGCCTTTTCTGAGTTGGATCCATATCTAGCAAAACGCATTATGGCAAAAGAAGAAAAATACACTGATCTTGAAACAGAATATCGTACTCGCCATTTGCAACGACTTCATAATGAAAAGGAAGAGTCAATTCATACTCATGAAATTCATATGGAGCTCATGGATCTACTAAAACAAATCAATGTGTATACGGGTAATATTGCAAAAACAATTCATTCAATGGGGGTTAATAATTAGCTAAAATTCTAATGATGTTTTCAATAAAAAAATGTTTATTAGTGTTTTAAAAAAGACAGTATCATTTAAGAAAAGTAATCTTTTGGTTTAATATTTTCCGCCCAACTTTTAATTGAAGAATATAAATACCAGAAGAAATATTTTTTGGTTCCCATCGAATATTATGATTGCCGGGTTTCAGATAACTGTTCAATATAATTTGAACTAGTTGTCCTCTCAGATTAAATATTTGCAATTGTGTTTTATGGTTGCTCTCGTTAAGAGGAACTTCAAACATAATATTTGTAGCAGGATTGAAGGGGTTTGGGTAACAAGAATAAAGTCGTATTTCATCTGGATAAATCGATGGTGCTTTTAACATTAATGTTTCAAAAGAACTGTTTTGTTCGCCCGGTGTACCATAATTTTCCGAAGCTGTCCATGACCCGTGTATGGAGTTATCCAGTTCAGCATTTTTTAATTCTAACGTAGGGCCATCTCCGTCTGGTTCGCCCGGCCATGGATCATTATCATCATATCTTACTGAATCAATCAATTCTCCCAAATTGTTAAAGATTTTAACATCATCTCCGCCACCGCCTAAACCAAAATCAAAAGGACCAATTGCTGGTATATCACTTGAATAATACTCATAAAATTGAGTTGGGTCTTTTGTGATAATTAGATAATAATCACTATATAAAATAGTTCCGTCAGGTATATTATATGAATTGTCATAATCATCATCCTTCATAACCCAACCTGAAATATCAATGGGCATTTCACCTGGATTGTATAGTTCAATCCAATCTCCCGAGTCATGGTTATCATTTGAATTATAATTAATCTCATTTATAACTACATTGCCCGGATTTAAAGTTGTTTCATTAAATACAGCCGTTAATACAAATGGATCAGATATGTCTATTTCCATTGACATGCTAGAATCGGGATATTGTAACCAGTGGCTAAACTCATAACCATCATTCTGCCGCGCCTGTACTCCAATTGGTATCGTTGGAAAGTAATATCCACTCCAATTGGATTCAGTAATATGTAATGTATTCAAATGAATTGACCCGCCATCTTCTGGGATTGTATTAAGTGTAATATATGCGTTATTTGGCAATTCAAATTCATCTTGAAGATGATTAATCGCATATATCCGTCTATTATTCCCAAAATTTTCCATTACTTCTAGTCTCCAATCCCAATTGACTGTGGAGTTAGGCCAGTTACCATCGTTGTACCATCTAGCTCTATGGGATGGTATAGTATTTTCAATTATAGCGGAGATTGAATCCAACCTTTCAGATAGAAAGTTGGATTGAAAAACTGTATTTAATAAATCACAATATATATTAATAAAAGAGTTTTTAAATTTTCTATTCTCCAGCAATTTTCTAAAAACGAATGTACTCCACGGCGGATTGGGCCAACCGGGACCATTTGGGTCAAGCGCAAACTCTAGCGTGTTAAAAGTGTATGCATTCGGGTCCCAAATACCAAAACCAAAATCTGTATCATAAAGTATCCACCGCCATTTACCTCCCACTCGATGGTCTCGCCAAAATTTGATGTTATTTCCTGGCCAGTCCCTATTTTCTGCAAATATCTGAAAAGCTTGGTAGCTCATATATGATTCAATATCGATCCAGTTTTCTATTGCGTTTTGTACAATGGGGTCTGTCATATCTTGCGTTTCTAGGTAATTAATGAGTGTCTGATAATCAGTATTTGTGCCGTGGACGATGTTTTCATCATTCACTCCTTGTATATCCAATAAATCTATGTGTTCTGATGCGATAGAATGATTTGATGATAGAAAATGTTCATTAATTTTTTCTCTTATATTTTGTATGCCCCAAAATTCACCATTAATATATAGTATTGCAGGCCTATATCTTTGGTGGTCGATATCTAGGTTCTCTGCGAGACTCGTGATAAAGCCATCTCTAAGAACGGTAGATTCCCAATCATTACCTGAGTTACGAAGCACAAATGATTCATAGCTATTTATATCTGATTCGGGAAATAATTGATAATCAAAGCTACTTGGACCGATGTGACTTCTAGAAAATATTGAAAGAGATTTTTGCGGAAAAGCTCTAGACCAACCACCAAATATTTTAGAGCCCGCATCAGCCGCATAACCAGAACCATTTGTTTCCAAAATTTCAAAATGGATGGGACGTTCCCAATCTTCCCAAAAATTTGCTCCAAAATAAGGAAAATCTGTATTGGCGTTAGGCCCCATTACATACATTCCTGTATCTTCATCAAAAAAACTATTTGGATCTGTTGTGATGAATATTGCGGGTAATTCAACAGGATGATCCTGTCCTAAAACGTAGGTCTTTGTACCTATATCTGATGGAACCCATTGATCTAAAAAGGCACGTGCTCTTATAATAATATTTGAGCTTACGGTGATAGGATATTCATAGGAGAAATCAGATGTGGTTGGTATTCTGCCATCTATTGTAAAGTAAATTGTTGCGGCTTCGTCCGGACTTGTCAATTCGATGGATAAATAATCCTGGTCGTAGAATCCAGTGCCTAATGAGAACTCGGGCAATGATAAAGAGCCTAAATATGATGAGGTGGAATTCGAAGAACCTGGAGTGGGTTCATTGAATAGCGCCCAAGATTCGCCTTCTAAATATCTCCCATAGGACATATCAGTATTGATGCTTCCAATGGTAATGGAATCTAAAATCGTCTCAGTTGGGTCACTGATTAGCAAGGTCTCGCCACTAGAGCTGATTTTGAAATTTGTATGTAGGAAGGAGTTTGGTATATCCATTAAATCATTTGGTAAATTTGTGTTTTCTATTTCTGTATTATAACCCAAAGTGAGAAACGGTATACAGCTTAAGTCGGATGATGTGTTACTGTAATTATGGACTTCGATGGCCATGACATTTGTTCCTTCGAGAATAGGAAATTCTTGAAGATTAATATCGTTTTTTTCAGGGAAACCCCCAGAATATATCTCTGCTTCATGAAGTCCTGTCGTTGTTGCGTTATATTCAACTAAAGATCCGGCTTCACCTAAATTTCTTCTAGAAAATTCAACACCATTTAAATATGCAACATATCCATCATCGTAATCAATATGAAATAACGCTTTATTGATAATTGATGGGTCATCTATCTCAAAGTTCTTTTTGATGAAAATAGATGTAATTTGTGGTGTTTCTGTATTGTCATCATTATCACCATACCCAAATCCACTGTTTCCAATAGGCCAAAAATTAATATCTGTCTCTGGGTGCTCCCAATTAGAGATAGGCGCACTTGTTCCAACCCAATAATGCCAAGAATCACCCCAATCTATTTTTGCATCCCACTGTACAATATATTCTGTTCTGTCTTTATCAGATGCAAATATTACCAGAAAATTGTTTGGTGCTATTTCAATAGAAGGAAAGATCCATTTTGACAGGTCTTCTGGATCATCTGTCGCCCCATATCCTAATAAGTTTATTGATTCGTTGGTTGGGTTGTGCAGTTCGATCCAGTCAGGAGTATCACCATCTTCATCATATAAAACTGTCCCATTAGTGGATACAATTTCATTGATCTGAATTATTTGCCCAAGAACAAATTCAAACAAGAATATTATGTATAATATTTTTTTCATAGTTTATTAGATTGATATTTTCTGCCCGTTTTTTGCCGTAATGGCTATAAAAAGTCAATTAGATTATATGCATTCATTCTGGCCAATTCCGAATAATATTTCTTGCTAGTTTGCCCGCTTTTGTAAGCTCGTCATCGGGCCAGCCACCGTTTGTGCTTGCGCCAGAAATTAAAATAGACCACTCTTCTTCTTTATCATTTACGGCCCAGTTACAATGACTGATTTTATTTGTAAAACACCATGTCATCCATTCGTTTGCTTCAGAATCCACTAAGCTGTACCCGATTGAGCCCCATTCAGTAACAAAAAGGGCGATGCCGCTTTCTAGAGCTGCGCTGGCTCTATTGCGTAACCATTGTTGGTGGTATACAGTATAAAAATGCAAAGTATAAGCAATATTTGAATAACCAATGATGGGGTCAGCCGCAGCAAGGTCCACTCTTTGGGACCACTCAGGTGTACCTACAACAATAAGGTTATCAGGATCAATTGAGCGTATAGCGTTAATAATTGAGATAGCATAAGGTTTAACGATCTCGCTCCAGGATATATCAAGAGGCTCATTGTATATTTCGTAAATAACATTATCATATTCACCATATAAAGTTGCCATTTCCTGAAAAAATAATATGGCTTCATTGGTGTTGTCTTCAGCGTGATGTGAGTGCCAATCAATAATAACGTAAATTCCATTATCTATTGCAGCATCTACAATGGTTTTTACTCGGTTCTTATTTGTAGTTTTATTCTCAAGATAACCGCCAGGATCTTCAACACCCATTGCTGCCCTAACGATGGTTGTCTTCCAGTCATCTTTAAGCCACGAGACAACTTCAGTATTATAATATCGTTCACCGCCCCAATTATCATTACTCCAAAAAAAACTATTCCCAGCAAAAGAAACTGGTTCATTATTTTTATCTAAAATTTTATTACCGCTTTGTTGTAATAGACCATGTATTTGTACCGCGGTTGTATCTTCAACATCTAGTGGTAGATTATCTGAATTATTATTTTTATCACACGAATAGAAAGTAAGACAAGTTAAGATAGATGATGAAAATAGTATGAGTAGGCTTGTTATCTTCATAAGAAAAACACTTATTGTAGTGGAATTTAGTTTCTATGCTAATTACTTAAATGAATATTATTATAGGTTACAGCCGTTAATTGAGAATTATCATGGCTTAAGGTTGCGAGGCCTATATATATGGATTTACCCCAATTGTTAATATTTAATTCCCCGATTTTAACCCATTCATTTTTATCATTAACGTAAAAATGGACATATTCTTTTATTTTTTCAACTTTGAGATTTTGGTTAGACGAATCTAGTTTAGGTCCTGATTGAGCTTTCATAGTTTGACCATTTTTCTCTCTGTATCCATATTCCGTAGCACCGCTAGGAAAAATATTTATAATTCCATGAGCTGAATTTTTATTCAAGTTTTTTCGTACCATTATTCCAGCTTTCGCATAGGGATGTGTATTTTTCAGAGAATCAATCTTCACGGAAAAACTAAAATCCCCTCCAATTTTCTGGTAAGCAAATCTAAACTGATCATCTGTATTCCATATATCATTACCACCACCATAAAAGGTCCAATCATTTGATTCAATTATTTGTCCACCTTTTAATGAACGACCGATATCTTTTACTGCCCAAGGAGAAGGTAAAGGATCTTCGCTAGGTGGTTTCACCAATGCAGGTGGTTTAGCTGGTAAAGACGCTAGTGGAGCTGTTTGGTTGCTAGTTGTTAGCCAATACCTAAGATCTTCGTCAATTGAATATTCCATTGTACCAAATGACTCAAACCAGTGTTGGATCTCATTTTTACTAGCATTAGAAATATTTATATTTATTAAGGTTTTTTCATTTGTAACCATTCCCCAAGAACCATCTCCGATTCCTCCTTTTTCATTTAATACCTTGTAGGACCACATGGTAGCAGGCCAATTCAA
>Ga0187827_10004069_pt1 | contig 18222 bp, 16 predicted proteins | sample ETNtaG_39_FD_167969 | JGI IMG/M metagenome (GOLD analysis project Ga0187827, IMG submission 167969) | Marine microbial and viral communities from oxygen minimum zone, Eastern Pacific Ocean - ETNP2014_SV_150_PacBio MetaG (Illumina Assembly) | ecosystem: Environmental > Aquatic > Marine > Hypoxic... | reverse complement strand
CATACACCTTTCCTGATTTAACATGTGCACCTCCTGCAAGGTGCAGATTAATGGAAAGGGGGGTCAGTTTTCAGTTGCCGAGGGGGGTCAGTTTTACATTGCCGCTAACAATACCATCTTAATCTGCTCCAGTCATCACCAACTACTGCACGAAGGGGGATTTACCATCCACAAGAACTTCGAAGGTAAATGGTACTTTAGAGATAGCAACGGAAAGATCATTCCTGAGGGGCTCTTATATAAGCCTACCATGTACGATGCATCACGTGATGCGTTCGTTGATCAGGATTATGTGCGCGAACCGGCGAGGACATTTGCGGTTCAGCCCATCTCTGACGAAATAGACACGAATACGTTCGTTACGTCTATGGGCATCACCACATTTTGTGCTGAATCAGCCACTCCTCCTTCGGTTACGCGACAAATGTCTTTAGAGGCACTGCTCAGATCCGGGTAAAGCTCTTACAGGGAGACGACTGTCCAAACGACAGGAATTGGCGCATAGGAGCCGATGGCAGACGAATCAAGAGTGCACGGATAGGCTTGTCCAACGCCAATCAATTCTTCTCATCCCACTGAGGCAGACCGTCCGAAATATGAGTCCAGGGCACCATCAAGTTCAGCGATCACGAAACATTAGTGGGATAGGATCGTTGATGAAGAGGCCCTCGTTCAGCGGGAGTCGAGGATCTCAGCCGAAAGATAGGATCCTAAGGCTGGTCTGGGGACAGTCAGTATGCCAGAATCTACAGTCCTGTTCTGCGAGGGGCCCGCCCGAGACCAGAACCTCGACCGAGAAAAGAAGCACAGAGACCTCACTACTGACCAAATTGACGAGAACATGCTAACCGCGATCCAGAAGGCACGATTCCTGAAATCTGTCAAGATTTTCTCCTCTGTGAGCGCGGATCAACTGGGTCATATTGCCACCATTGCAGAATCCGTAGATTACCGGAAAGGCGATGTCATCATGGCCCAGGGAGATTTCGGCTCCTCCATGTATATCGTTATCGATGGCCGGGTCCGAGTCTATCAGGGGAATACCGAATTGATCATTCTGGGCAGCCGGGCCGTGTTCGGCGAAATGGCGGCCCTCGATCCCGAACCTCGAGCCGCCTCAGTTCAAGCGTTGGAAGACTGCACACTGTTAGAACTTGAAGGCGAGTCGCTGCATGAAATGATGGATGAGAGCCCGGAGCTCACTCGTGCCATCATCAAAGTACTCTGCGACTACGCACGGACTAACTCTGAGATTGCCCAGTTACTCGACAGCCAAAAGGAACTACTCGATTCGATTGCGAAAGACAAGGAAAAGGGGAAACAATCGGTCTTCATCAGTCATGCATCGGAAAACAAGGAATATATTGAACAGCAGATCATTCCAGCCCTGGACCGGGCAGGAGTGGGCTATTGGTTTTCCACAGTGGCTATTCGATCAGCATCCGTTTGGGAACGGAGCATCTTAACCGGCCTGGAGCAATGTGAGTGGTTTCTTATTGCCATGTCGCCGGAATCTCTGCAATCGGAGTGGGTAAAGGATGAACTCTTCTGGGCCATTGACAACCGACCACAAAAGATCATCCCTGTTGTCACAGGATCCTGCAATCCAGCCGATTTTCACATCAGAATGAGGCGGATTCAATTGATCGACTTCACAGCTGGAATCCGCGATGGTCAGGAGAAGATTCGAACTGTTCTGGCACAGTTGGCAGACTCCGGGAGCTAGGCTTTCACGGCCGATAGCCAAGCCCCGATCTTATCCCGAGCTGCGTCTTCAGTACCGGCTGTACATCATCGATGAATTCAACTAACAGCGCACGCGTGTCGCGCGGATCGATGATGTCCTCGATGCCAAAGGTGTGGGCTGTACGGAACGGGGATGCCAGGTTATTGAGACTGGTCTCAATCTCCTGACGTTTCGCTTCCGGGTCATCAGAGTTTTCTATCACCCGCCGGTAGGCAGCCGAGGTGCCACCTTCAATGTGCATCGATCCCCAGTTGCCCGACGGCCACGCGTATCTTCGATATGCTCCTTGGGAACGGTGGTGCAAACCACCCGCGACACCGAAGAGTTGTCGGATGACGAAACAGATCATGGGAATCTTGCTGGAACTGATGACCGACACCACTCTGGCTCCCGCTCTGACGATTCCCTGTTTTTCAGCAGCCAAACCCACCATAAATCCGGGTTCGTCGGCAAAGTAGACGATGGGAAGATGAAACATCTCGCACATTTCCACAAAGCGAATCACCTTGTCACCGGCCGTCCCATCCATGGATCCACCCAGGAACTTGGGGTCGTTGATCATCACGCCGACCGGATATCCATTCACCCGAGCCAGCGCTGTTATTCTGGAGCGGCCATACATGGGCGAGATCTCAAAAATCGACTCTCTATCCAGAATCAGCTCGAGTAGCTTGCGTGGGTCGTAGATCTGTCTTCTGTTTTTTGGGATGATCGACAACAGTCCCTCCTCCCTCCGGTCAGGATTGTCGTCTGTTTCAATCCGGGGTGGCAATTCATGCACGCTTGGCGGCAGGTAGCTGAGAAACCGGCGAATTAGTTCAAACGCGTGCTCCTCACTGTCTGCCAGATTGTTGATGGTGCCACTGCGAAGCTGAATCTGCTCATCACCCAACTCTTCTTTGGTTATATCTTGCCCATGGGCTGCTTTTACCACCGGTGGACCAGCGACAAAGACCTGGCTGGTGGACTTTATCATCAGGTTGAAGTGGCACTGGCAGGCCTGCACCGCCGGTAATCCAGCCACAGATCCCATCACCGCAGAAACCACCGGTACCTCCTGCAGCAACTGAGTCGACAGATCGCCCTGCACATTCTGGGGCAGATAGGTATGGCCGATTTTTTCGAACGTTTTGACACTGCCACCGGTGGCGTCGAGCAGTCGAATATAGGGAATGTGGTAACGCAGCGCCATCTGTTCGGCTACTCTCCCCTTATTACCCACGTTGGCATCCGCCGAACCACCACGAATGGTGAAGTCGCCACCATTGACCACCACCTTGCGGCCATCCAGCTTAACGGTACCGATTACGCTGTTTGCAGGAAGCAGACCAGTCAGCTTTTCCCCGTCATAGGTGGGACTTCCTGCCAGCACACCAATCTCTCGAAAGCTGCCCGCATCCTGTAATTTTTCTATTCGCTCGCGGACCGTGAGTTTACCGCGGCCGTGGTGAAAGGCAATACTGTCCTTGCCACCCATTTCGTGGGCCAGCTCCTTGCGACGATTCAACTCATCTACATCTTCCTGCCAACTCATGTGGTCATTCCTCAAAGTCCGGAGCAGCATCTATTGTAAAGACACTGGGCTCAAAACCAAACTGCAGTCACTGGCGTAAGAGTGCAATAACCCATAGAATCATCGCCACAAAGGAAAAGGATCGCAGGAACAGGCTTGAATCAGATTTATCGAGAACTGCTGTTTGCTAACCTTTAACCGCATAGTCCTTCCCCTGCTGCTACCGATCACGGTCCTCGCTGCTACCCTTCTACTCCCCTATCAGGCACTCTTGCCACCCTCTCTGGCAGGGATTCTGGAATATGGTCCCTACTTGATCCTCGCCATCGTGGGCAGTCTCAGTGTGGCATTCAACCGCGGTAAAGTGCTGTTAGCCTCGGTGCTGTTCCTATCGGGATACCTGGTGGTCAACTGGCTGCCGGATCAACCCGGCGACCAAGCGAACATTGCAGCAGTCAGCGAGTTCTCCCTGTATGCCCTGCTGCCGTTAAATCTGGCCCTCGTCGGCCTGTACCGGGAAAGGGGAATCCTTTCCCTGCATGGCTGCCTGCGATCAGCCGTCATCCTGATCCAGATTGCCGCAGTCATTGCCCTCGTCATCCAGCCACAGCCGGACCTGTTCGTGCTCCTTGCGGGCGAACTGCTTGCGCTGGAAAACGCTCCCTGGCCGGCCTTGCCGTTGCCTGCTTCCCAATTGATTCTGTTGATATTGGCTGTTTCGGTAATCGGCACCGTTACCACGGCATACGGTCACAACACACCCCTCTCCTTTGCTCTGCTGGGTGCGCTTGGCGGCTATCTGCTTGGTTTGTTCAACGGTGAATCCTTCTCCATCTACATCATGGCGGCCAGCCTGATCCTATGCCTCGGTATACTGCGCGACTCCTATAACAATGCCTATCGTGACGAGCTAACGGGACTACCACAGCGACGGGCACTGAACGAACAGATGATGTCCCTCGGAAGGAACTACTCTCTCGCCATGCTGGATGTGGATCACTTCAAGAAGTTCAACGACAGTCACGGTCATGATGTCGGTGATCAGGTCCTGCAGATGGTTGCCGGGCAGATCAACAAGGTTGGAGGTGGGGGCAAGGCCTACCGCTATGGTGGCGAGGAGTTTTCCGTCATATTCCCGCGCAAGGCGAAGAGTGACTCGTTCACCTATCTGGACGAGGTCCGCCAGCGCATCGAGGCTTACCAGATGGTCATCCGAGATGACAAGAGACTTAAGAAGCCTGATCAGGAAGCGAGCGGGTTACGATCAAAAGGCTCCTTCAGAAGGACCACAAAGAAGGTCTCCGTAACCATCAGCATCGGTGTGGCTGACCGTAACGATCGATCCGAAAAACCGGATGATGTTCTGAAAAAGGCGGACCAGGCGCTTTACAAAGCCAAACAGACGGGTCGCAATCGGGTCGTTGCCTGAAGGGAGTTCAGGGGTCCTTCCTGAACTTGAGCAGTTTTTCCGCGATGAGTTTTTTCTGTTCGTCTGACAATTTCTGTGGTGGCACTAGCGCTGTCTCCCTGGCGAATACATACTTTTCCCGGATGACGTTGCTGACCCCAAAGCCTTTCGCCACCAACATCGAAAAGGTTGCATCGATCATGGCGGGATTACCACACAGCAGGACATGATCACCTGCCGGATCAAGTTCCATCTCCAATAACCGTGACTGAACATAACCTGCTCTCTCGAATGTCCATTCTGCAGATCGTTTCTGCCGGCTGTAGCAGACTGACAGATTAAATCTGGGGTGGGATGCAGCATACTCCTGCAGCATCGACGCGTAGAGAAACTCCTGCCGCGAGCGCACGCCAAAAACAAGCTCCACATTCAGTGACCCATTCTGCAGCAGCGGTTTCAATTGTGTGAGCATCGGCAGGTAGGGGGCAATGCCTACACTGGTAGCCACCATGATTAGCCTTCGCGGGAGTGCTCGAGGAACCAACAAATTTCCGAACGGGCCCTTCGCCGAGCAGTTAATTCCAGGTTCCGCCTTGAACAGGTATTCACTGGCTTTTCCACCTTCTACATAGGAGATCAGCAGGTCCAGATTAGAATTGCTGCCTGGCGTTTGCCCATGGGTTGCGATGGAGTAGCTTCGCTCGAAGCTTTCGCCCTCAGCATCGAAGGTAAAGCGAAAGAACTGTCCCGGGAGATAGAGGACCGGTTTCGCGTCATTGCGCACAAACTGAAATTCCAGCGTGGTGGGGCTGACTCGATTCGTGTGAGCCAGTGTTGCGTCAAATGATTCAATGGTCATTGAGACCTCAAACAGATTGGCGGCAAGGCGTGAATTGCATGCCACTATTAGATCCAAAAACGGTGATCCTGGCCATAGGGTTTTGCTAAATGAGGTATAGTTCGTCCATCAGAACAGCACAGATTCAGCAGGAGATCGCTATGCAGGATGTGGAGATCGCGGGAGAAGTCGCGACGGGATTCGAAAAGGTAAGAGAAGTCTTTGCAGCAAACTGGCACGGGATCGAAGTAGGGGCGTGCTATGCGGTTACCTACCAGGGTGAGACCGTGGTCGATCTCTGGGGAGGCTATCAGAATCGGGAATGCAGCAAAGCCTGGCAGAGGGACACCCTGGTCAACGTCTACTCCACCACCAAGGGGATGGGTTCCCTCGCCGTGGCCATACTGGCTGAAGACGGTAGGTTGGACTATGAAGCACTGGTCGTGGACTACTGGCCGGAGTTTGGTGCGGAAGGCAAACAAAACGTGACGGTCGCTTAGTTGCTGTCCCACCAGGCTGGCGTCTGTGGCGTCAGCGAGAAGATAGCGGTGGCGGATCTGTATGACTGGGACAAGATGGTGCACCTGCTGGCAGCTCAGAAGCCTCACTGGGAACCGGGCAAGGCAGCGGGCTATCACGCGATCACCTGGGGATACCTTGCCGGCGAGTTGATCAGACGTATCACCGGTCAGACGCTGGGAGACTACTTTCACGAGAAGGTCGCCGCACCCCTACAGGCAGATTTCTTCATCGGTCTACCGGATTCTGAAATGGATCGGGTTGCCGATTTGATCGGTCCCAATCACGCGCGGCTGCAGCCACCAAAAGGCAAAGGCCCCGCGCCGAAAATGCCCGAGTTCTACTCGATCGCCCTGCTCAACCCTTCCATTCGTCCCTACGGCGACGCCAGTTCCTATGCATGGCGTAAGGCGGAGATTGCAGCAGCCAACGGTCAGGCCAATGCTCGTGGAATTGCCAGAATCTACGGTGCCTTGGCCAATGGCGGCGAAATCGATGGCATAAGGATTATCAGCAAAAGCGGGATCGAGGAGGCCCTGGTGGAGGAAGTCGGAAATCAGAGAGACCTCGTCATCGGCATGCCCATGCGCCGGGCAAGGGGATTCATCCTCAATTCAGAAGGGGGCTACGGTCCCAGCAGCAGAGCGTTTGGCCATAGTGGGGCGGGAGGATCCACCGGGTTTGCCGACCCGGAAACCAATATCGGCGTAGGCTATGCAATGAATCAGATGCAATCCAACCCGGCCGCGGTGCCGCGTTCCAAACTGCTGCTGGATGCGACCTACGCGTGTCTGTGAGTGGTGAAGGCCCATGCAGATTGGGCTCGTTAGATCGTATATTGGCCACACGTCATAGTAGCCGTCCGTATTCTGTCCGCACGATCCAAAGCGTCTGCCTTGTTGATGCGGATCGCATCAAAGGAATATAGAATGACAAAAAAAGAGGAGATCCACTCAATGAGCATCCAGATCAAGCCATTAACCCCACACATAGGCGCTGAAGTATCGGGCGTTGATCTGTCTGAAGACCTTACCAACGAGCAATTTGCCACCATTCGTGAAGCGTATCTAGACCGGATGGTGCTGGTGCTAAGAGACCAACACCTGACCCGAGACCAGCACAAGGCGTTTGGCCGACGCTTCGGCAAGCTGCACGTTCACCCGATGAATTACGCCAGAACCGGCGACCCTGAAATACTCGAAGTCAAGACCACTGCCCGGTCCGCCTACACCGCAGGCGACGGCTGGCATACCGATGTTACCTGTGATGAATTTCCTCCCATGAGTTCCATGCTGTATGTCACTGAAACGCCCGAAGTGGGGGGCGGTGACACACTCTATGCCGACATGTACCTCGCCTATGAGTTGCTGTCGGACCCCCTGAAGGAAATGTTGGAAGGACTGACGGCCATACACGATGGGGCCATTCCCTACGTCGGTTCATACAAGTCGACACCCCCGGAAGGGGGTTATCCTCGCAACGAACACCCCGTAGTAGCGACTCACCCTGAAACAGGGAAAAAAGTGCTCTATGTGAATTCAGGATTCACGTCTCACATCAAGGGGTTGAAAGCATGGGAAAGCCGCGCCATATTGGATATGTTGTACAAACACATCGCCCAAACTCCTAAGCTGACGTGTCGCGTAGAGTGGCAGCCCAATACCCTCACGATGTGGGACAATCGTTGCACTCAGCATCATGCAGTGTGGGACTATTACCCGCACTCTCGATACGGCGAACGAGTATCCATCATCGCTGATGTGCGACCGGCGGCATAGAATTTGTTATCACCGTGACTCAATCCACGCGAGCGAAAAGCTTACGGCATATAGGGAGTTGGACTTGGGCCAAGCTGGTTCTGCAGGGTTGGCTGCGCCATGTTAACAAAGTCGCAGACCATTGGCCGCGTATCCCGAGGATCCATTATTTCCTCAATATTAAACGCTTCGGCAGTTCTAAAAGGTGAGGCCAGTGCATCAAGCTTCGCCTCGATCGCCTTCCTTTCTGCTTCGGGATCGTCGGATTCATCAATGACACGACGATAGGCTGCAGCAACACCGCCTGATATGTGCATTGATCCCCAATGCCCCGATGGCCAGGCAACACGCTTGAACATGCCCCCTGGGCGGTCATGGCACTGGCCTGCTACACCGTAGAGCTGCCTTATAATAATCGTAATCCACGGCATTCGGGTCCTCAAAGTTGCACAGAGCATCTTTGCCCCAGCTCTGACGATACCCTGACGCTGCTGCTCCAATCCGACCATGAAACCGGGTTCATCGGCAAGATACACCATGGGTAAGTGAAAGGTGTCACATAATTGCAGAAAGCGAATGACCTTGTTTCCGGCAGCCACATCCATGGCGCCACCGCGAACCTTGGGATTGTTGATCATGCATCCCACCGGATAACCGTCGATGCGACCGAGACCAACGATTCTGGCGCGTCCATAGTGGGGTGTAACCTCGAAAAACGAGCCTTTGTCGAGCACTGCATCGACAATGGCTCGAGCGTTGTAGATCTTCCGTTTGTCGCGGGGTATGGCAGAGATGAGCTCCTCCTCGCGGCGATTCGGATCATCACCGGTTTCAACTCTTGGTGGCATCTGCCAGACATTATCAGGCAGATAGCTGAGGAACTGCCTGATCATAGCGAAGGCTTCCTCCTCACTGTCGGCCAGATTGTCGATCACCCCACCTTCGTACACTTGCGATCGTTCATCGCCGAGTTCCTCCTTGGTTATGTCCACGCCCATGGCGGCTTTTACCACTGGGGGTCCGCCGGCAAACACCTGACTTGTGCCCTTTACCATGACGTTGAAATGGGCAAGACAAGCATCCACTGCCGGCAAGCCGGCCACTGAGCCCATCGCAGCCGACACTACGGGTACGATACACAGCAGTTTTTCGACACCCGGCGTTACCGGATTTGTGGGAATATAGGTTCGACCGATCGTTTCAAAAGTGCGCACACTGCCGCCGACGGCGTCCAGCAGCCGAACATAAGGAAGCTTCCACTCCAGAGCCATGTCTTGCGAATACCCCGCTTTGTTGCCAACACCGCCGCGTATGGTGAAGTCGTTGGCATTAATTATGACCTTGCGGCCATCGAAGTTGCCAAGACCAATGATGGTATTCGAGGGTACAACATTCACCAGCTCGTCATCTTCGTAGGTAGCAAATCCGGCAAGCTCCCCGATCTCCTCAAATGAGTCCTTTCCCACGAAAGCATCCAAGCGTTCACGGAGAGTCAGCTTGCCGCGCTCATGCTGAACGTCAATTCGTTCCTGACCACCCATCTGCCCTGTCATCTGCTTACGTCGGTTCAATTCTTCTATTTCAGGTTCCCATACCATCTGCAACACTCCTGCATTGTTTCTCGAAAAGTCTAAACATAATTGAAAAGCATAGTCCGTGACAACCAAGGGAGCGATATCCGTCAAAAGAGGCGACAGAGCGACCGCAAAACGGGTCCCCAACGGGTTGATCGCTGATCACTACCCTTCCCCCTCTTGCTGCTTTATGTCAACATGCCGCGCGACACGATAGATGCACAGTCGCAACCACTCTCAAGGGTGAGGCGGAGGAAGTCCGGAACCCGGTCAAGCAATCGCGGTCCCATACAGAACTTAATTGAAACCCAGTATTTCATGCGCGACTATTTCATTCGACGTCTGCTGCTCATCCCGCCAACCCTGATCGGCGTGACCATCGTCGTATTCATTATCACCCGGCTGGTGCCCGGTGGTCCCCTCGAACGCGCCATCATGGAGACGCAACAACTGAACGCATCCACCGGTGTATCCACCCAGGTAGCCGGGCACGATATGGCCCTTTCCGATGAACAACTGCAACGGCTGAAAGAGTATTACGGATTCGATAAACCGATCCTGATCAGCTATGCAGACTGGGTCTGGAAAGTAGTCCGGGGAGATCTGGGTTCCTCCTACCGATATAACGAACCGGTCTGGGATGTGATCCGCAGCCGCTTTCCGGTATCTCTCTACTACGGACTGGTAACCCTTATCATCACCTACGTGGTCTGCATTCCGCTCGGCGTGTTAAAAGCCATAAAACACCGCACCGTCGTGGATAACATCAGTTCCATATTGATCTTCGTGGGTTACGCAATACCGGGCTATGCCCTTGGGTCACTGCTGTTGCTGTACTTCTCGGTACGGCTGGAGTGGTTTCCCATGGGGGGATTTATGAGCCTGTCCTTCTACGAGATGTCCTTCTGGGACAAGACTGCCGATCTCATCAACCACTCGGTGCTGCCCCTCATCTGCTATCTGATCGGAAGTTTTGCGCTGGTGACCCTGTTGCTGAAGAATCACCTGATGGATAACCTGGCCGCCGACTACATCCGTACCGCCATCGCCAAGGGGGTCTCCTTTCGCCAGGCAGTCACGCGCCATGCCATGCGCAACTCACTGATCCCCATCGCAACCACGTTTGGTCAGAATATCGTGCTGTTGGTGTCCGGTTCCTTTCTGATCGAAACCATTTTCGACATCAACGGCTTCGGCTTGCTGGGGCTGACGGCGATACTGGACCGGGACTACCCGGTGGTGATGGGGGTAGTGTTGCTGGCCGCCGTTTTGCTGCTGGTCGGCAATATCATCTCCGACTTCCTGGTGGCGTTGGTCGATCCGCGCATCAGATTCCGATAGGAGCCTTTGCGCTTGATTCGTTTCAACCCGCAAACCGTTAAGAAGCTACGGCGTTTTCGCGAGATCAAGCGGGGTTATTACTCCTTCGTGATTCTCGTCCTGCTTCTCACGGCCAGCCTGCTCGGTGAACTTCTGGTGAACAACCGGGCGCTGATTGTAAGCTATCAAGGTACGCTCTTCTTCCCAACTTATTCAGCTTTCCATCCCGGTACCGATTTTGGCCTGGATTACTCCTACGAAACCAATTACCAGAATCTACAAACTGTTTTTGAGCGGGATGCCAGGGGCGACTGGCTACTGATGCCGATCGTTCCCTACAATCCCCTGGAAAACGATGCGTCGGAAGAGGTCTTCAGACCCACGCCGCCTTCCATCGCAGATCAGCACTATCTTGGCACCGATACCACCAGCCGGGACATACTGGCACGGTTGTTCTACGGCACCCGCATCGCCCTGTTTTTTTCTCTGGCATTTATGGCGGCCGTCTACCTGATCGGAATCGCCACTGGCTGTGCCATGGGATATTTCGGTGGTGCCTTCGACCTCGTGTTCCAACGGCTCATTGAGATCTGGTCCAACATTCCCTTTCTCTATATGGTTATCATCGTCTTCTCCGTGATTCCTGCGACCTTTTCCGTGCCGACCCGTATCGCCATTCTGCTCATCGTCATGGTGCTGTTCTCCTGGACATCCATGACCTACTACATGAGAACGGAAACCTACAAGGAAAAAGCCCGTGACTACACGGCTGCTGCGCGTATCATCGGTGCAAGCGATTTCCGCATTATCTTTCGACATATTCTGCCTAACGTGATCGCAACCCTGGTGACCTTTATGCCATTTACCATCGTCTCCGCGATTACCGCCATAACCTCTCTGGATTTTCTGGGCTTTGGCTTACCGCCACCCACACCCAGTCTGGGTGAATTGTTGAAACAGGGCACAGCTACTCTGCGGACCGCACCCTGGATCGTAACATCCGCCTTTGGAACCCTGGTGATTCTGCTTACACTGGTAACGTTTATCGGTGAGGCCGTTCGAGAAGCCTTCGACCCAAAGAAATTTACCATCTACCAGTAAGGGTGAATAACATGAGACCCATAGCGATCTTCCTGCCAGTCATGTGCACAGTGCTTCTTATCACGGCATGTGGGGGCGAAAGCGATCAGGAGTCGGCCCCAACGGGGGTAGACGCGGCGCCAGACAATACGCAGGAGGTGCTCGACTATTACGCATCCAAGCCGGATTTTTTCTCCTTCAAGACCGTTGCGGATCTACCGGACGATCTGGTCTGGCAGGACGGTATGGAGCTTGCCGAGATCGGCTCACCCAAGGCCAAAAAGGGCGGTACCCAATATGCCCGGCTACAGGATTTCCCCAGGACACTCCGGCTTGTCGGCCCCGATTCCAATGGATCCTTCCGGCCCTGGATTCTGGACGACACCACCATGCAGATGGGTCATCGCCATCCTAACGAGTTCGTTTTCTACCCGGGACTTGCTTCGAGCTGGGCTGTGTCCAAAGAGCGCAAGACGGTTTACGTTAAACTGGATCCCGCTGCCCGTTGGTCCGATGGCGTTCCCATCAAGGCCGATGATTACCTCTTCCTGTTCTTCTTTTTTCAGTCCACCTATATCGTCGCCCCCTGGTACAACAACTGGTACGGCACCCAGTACACCAATATCACCAAGTATGACGACCATACCATCTCCATCAGCGTGCCCGAGGTGAAGCCGGATATAGACTCTCGTGTGCTGGGTCTGAGTCCCGTACCCCAACACTTCTATAAAGAACTGGGCGACGACTATGTCGAACGCTACCAATGGAAATATGTCCCCACCAGCGGACCCTACATCGTCAAGCAGGAGGACATCAGGAAGGGTCGATCCATCACCCTGACCCGCAATGACGACTGGTGGGCAAAGGATAAGAAGTTCTGGCGCTACCGGTACAATACCGACAAGATCCATCTGTCGGTGATCAGAGATACCCCCAAGGTGTTCGAATCCTTCAAGCGCGGCGATATCGATCAGTTTGGACTGAATCTGGCGGAATACTGGTACGAGAAGCTTCCCAACGAGGACGCTGATGTTCAAAACGGCTATATTCACAAGACGGTCTTCTACAATCAACGGCCTAGGCCCACATACGGTCTCTGGATCAACACCAGCAAGCCACACCTCGACAACGTGGATATTCGCGTCGGCATCAACTACGCCACTAACTGGCAACTGGTCATCGACAAGTTCTTTCGGGGTGACTACGTCAGGATGAAAACGGGCGCTGACGGTTTTGGTGAGTTTACCCATCCGACACTTGAAGCCAGGCCCTTTGACATCGGCAAGGCACTTGAGCATTTCAGTAATGCAGGATTTACCGAACGTGGTCCCAACGGCATACTGATTAACGAGGCCGGTCAGACCCTGTCTTTCACGCTAAGTACCGGCTATGAGGCGCTGAAAGACGTTCTGACGATCTTAAAGGAGGAAGCTGCCAAGGCCGGTTTGGAATACCGCATCGAAGTGCTGGACAGCACCGCCTCATGGAAAAAGGCACAGGAAAAGAAACACGACATTCAGCTTTCAGCCTTCAGCGTGTTCCTGGAAATGTACCCTCGCTACTGGGAACACTCTCACTCGGACAACGCGTTCGACAAGGCGTTTCTGGAGGATGGCTCCGTCAACCCCGAGCGCAAGCTAAAAACCCAGACCAACAATCTGGAGACGATCGCCATCAGAGAACTGGATGAGATGATCAATCGCTACCGTGCCTCCGACAGCAAGGAGGCGATGCTGGATCTGTCTCACCGCATGGCGGAATTACTGTATAACCACGCATCCTTCATACCCGGCTATGTGCAGCCCTTTTACCGGGTGGGAAGCTGGCGTTGGGTACGATACCCGGATAATTTCAATCTGAAACACTCTCGCAGCGCAGGGCAGTATTTCGTGCACTGGATCGATACGGAGATTAAGGAAAAGACGCTGGCGGCAAGAGATTCGGGACAAACCTTCCCACCCCAAATCAACGTATTCGATCAGTACCGGAGCGACTAACGAGGTTAAGATGTCAGAGCTGCTGCTGGAGCTCAGAAACCTGTGTACTGATTTCGACACCGATGAGGGCAGGGTTCGGGCTGTGGAGGACGTCAGTTTTGCCGTCAAGCCCGGAGAAACTCTCGGCATCGTGGGAGAATCCGGCTGTGGCAAGAGTGTAACGGCCCTGTCCATCATGCGCCTGCTGCCGCAACCCATGGGGCAGATCAACAACGGCCAGATTCTCTTTGAAGGCAGAGACCTCGTAGACGTCCCCCTGTCTGAGATGGAAAAGATTCGCGGAGATCGGATCGGCATGGTCTTTCAGGAACCGATGACCGCCCTCAATCCGGTGCACACCATCGGTAAGCAACTCGCTGAAGTCTTGCTGCTGCACAAGGACATCACCAATGCCGAGGCTCTGCAACAGTCAGTGGCGATTCTCGCACAAGTAGGCATTCCTTCACCGGACGTTCGCATGGGGGAATATCCGCACCAGCTATCCGGTGGCATGCGCCAGAGAGTGGTGATTGCCATCGCGCTCGCTTGCAAACCGTCACTGCTCATTGCTGACGAGCCCACAACGGCGCTGGACGTTACCATCCAGGCACAGATCCTTGAGCTGATCAAGAACCTGCAATCTGAAATGGCCATGTCGGTAATCCTGATTACCCACGATCTCGGGGTCATCGCCGAGACCTGTGATTCCGTGGTCGTCATGTATGCGGGCAAGGTGGTGGAGAGGGGCACCGTCTTTGACATATTCGATCGACCCACTCATCCCTATACCCGTGGCTTGCTTGCATCGATACCGCGCCTCGATCACGAGCGCAAGGTCAAGCTCAACACCATCGAAGGCATGGTACCGGGCCTTCACGATCTTCCCGACGGTTGTCGATTTGAAAATCGCTGCCCCCATAAGCGGGACATCTGCGACACGGCGACACCCACTGTGGAAACGGTTTCCGGTGAACACCAGGTCAGTTGCTACCGCTGGCAGGAACTTGAGGACCAGACATCGTTGGCAGAGGAACCATGAGCTTGTCAGACACTGCTAAGCTGCTCTCGATCGAGAACCTGAAGATGCACTTTCCGGTTCGGGAAGGAATCTTGCTGCGTACCGGCGCCTACAACAGGGCGGTGGATGGCGTTTCACTCAGCATCGGGCCGGGAGAAACCGTGGGATTGGTTGGCGAGTCCGGTTGCGGTAAATCCACCCTGGGCCGATGTATCGTGCGACTCTATGACATTACCGAGGGTGACATTCAGTTTGAAGGCACCAGCATCAGTGGCATGAAGGGCAAGGCACTGCTGCCATACCGGCAACAGATTCAGATGATGTTTCAGGATCCGATGGAATCCCTCAACTCACGCCACACGGTGGGAGATATTCTGGAAGAACCGTTTATCGTACAAAAGCTGGGAGATTCTCCCTGGCGAAAACAGCGAGTCGCAGAGTTGCTGGACATAGTCGGCCTGCCGGCCAGATCCACCAGCCGTTACCCATTCGAATTCTCCGGTGGCCAGCGTCAACGAATCGGCATAGCCCGATCGATTGCAACCAATCCAAAACTGGTGGTCTGCGACGAACCCGTGTCGGCACTGGATGTCTCCATTCAAAGCCAGATTCTCAATCTGCTGATCGATCTGCAGCGCGAATTCCAGCTCTCATACCTGTTCATCGCCCATGACCTTGCGGTGGTCAAACATATCTCCGACCGTATCGCCATCATGTACCTGGGCAAGATCGTAGAGAGCGGTGACAGCGACGAGATTTATCGCAATCCTCGTCACCCCTATACCCGTTCACTGATCTCAGCGGTCCCCATTGCCAACCCCCACCATCGAGCGAACCGACAAGTGCTGGAAGGGGACGTGCCCTCTCCCATCGACCCTCCATCCGGCTGTTCGTTCCATCCGCGCTGCCCCCACGTCAAAGACAGGTGCAAGCATGACGTACCCAAGCTGCGTAATCTGGCTGATGCACACAACATCGCCTGTCATTTCGATCTCGATTGATACAGAGGGTAACCAATGATGAGGCCGAATAAGGGGAATAAGGGGACAGTTTACCTAATTCTGCTCTGGATCCTATCCCCGATGTGCTTGGCTGAGGCAGTCAACTATGACAGGCAGAGCATTACCATCGCCTTAACGCAGGAACCGCCCAATCTCAATACCATGCGCACCACTGATCTGGTCAGCTTTTTCGTGCTTGGTCACGTCATGGAGGGGCTGACGCGGTACGACGCGCGAGGGCGCCTGGTTGCGGGGGTCGCTGAATCCTGGGAGATCGACGATCTCGAGGTGACGTTTCATCTCAGAAAGAACGCCCTCTGGAGCGACGGCAGGCCGGTAACCGCCCATGACTTCCTGTTTGCCTGGCAGCACATTATCGATCCGGCTTCCGCAGCTCCCTACGCATCGATTCACTATCCCATTCTGAATGCGGAAGCTATTCACAAAGGTAATAAGCCGGTAACGGCCCTGGGTGTTTCGGCACCCGACGACCTTACCCTCAAGGTCTCGCTGCAGAACCAATGTGGTTACTTTCTCAAGCTGATGGCACACGCAGCCTTCTTTCCAGTACGTCAAGATTTTTTCAATCGGCAACACGATCGTTATGCTGCGGAAGCCGAAAATCTTCTCTATAACGGACCCTTCGAACTGGTCAGCTGGGTACACGACGCATCCCTGACGATGGCGAAAAACCCCGACTACTGGGACGCTGGCTCGATCGCACTGCATCAAATAGAGGTTGGCTACATCACCGCTGACAATCGCACCAGACTGAATCTATTCAGAAACAACGGCATCGCTCTGGTCAGGTTGGATGGCGAGACCGTCAAGGATGCAGCCAACCAAAAACTAAAGGTGCGGACGTTTGTTACCGGCGGCGTTGCTTTTATTCGCTTCAATGTAACGAAAGGAAGTCCTACTGAAAACATACACGTTCGCAGAGCGATTCAGGCTGTATTCGATCCTGAACTCTTCGTGAATAGGATCATGGCAATTCCAGGCTACAAACCGGCTTACACTTTCTTTCCCAGTTGGCTGGCTGGCGTGGACGGCAAGTTTCAACAGGAATACCCCGTCGCACCTGTCAAAATCGATGAACGAGTCGGTCGTGAACTGATCAGTAGCGCCAGAAGAGAGCTATCGGTCAATCGCATCCCCCAATTGGTGCTGTTGACCGTTGCCTCACCTACCGGCAACAAGATCAGCGAATTCCTGCAGGGCCTGCTGAAATCGAAGCTGGACATTGATCTGCGAATCGACAGCCAGACATTCAAACAGTATCTGGCCAAATCTCGTAACGGAGAATTCGACCTGTTGTTGAGCAGTTGGTTTCCAGACTTCGATGACATCATGACCTATGCTGACCTGTTGGGCTCGGGCAATCCTAACAATCGCGGCGGCTATGCCAGTGAGGAATACGACAAGTGGCTGCGACTGGTACAGGGAGCAACCGATCAGAGGGTAAGGATGGATGCGGCTGCAGAGCTGCAGAAAATCATAATAGACGAGGCGATGGTCCTGCCCATGGCGGAAACAGGCTCTGCTTACGTACAGCACCATAAACTGAAGGGCGTCGTACGCAGAGTGTTGGGCGCCGATCCTGACTACACCTATGCCCGTGTTGTTAAATAGCCATGCGGGATCGTCGTGGCTATTGTGCGTCTGTTGGGACTAGCGATTCAGTCGAGCATTCAACCGGGCATTCAGCTGAGCATTCAGCTGAGTTGAATTCCCGTTATGATAATTCTAGAATCGCGTATTCACTTGGGAGCCTCTAACATGCTCAGCGAACATATGCTCGACTGCCTTAACGATCAGATAAATCTCGAATTCTACTCCGCAAATCTATACCTGCAGATGAGTTCCTGGTGCGAATTCAAGGGGCTGGACGGATGTGCAGGCTTCATGAAGTCACATGCAGATGAGGAGATGGAGCATATGACCCGTCTGTTCAGCTATGTGAATGAGACCGGTGGCCTCGCCAGACTGGGGCAGGTGGATGCGCCCCCTTTTGAATTCGATTCCGTCGCTGATGTTTTTCAGCAGACCCTGGAGCACGAGGTACACGTCACAGGAAAGATCAATCAACTGGCGAAAACATCGCAGGATGAGAACAACTTTTCTACGTTCAACTTCCTGCAGTGGTACGTAGCTGAACAACATGAAGAGGAAAAACTGTTCAGGTCCATCCTCGATAAGATCGCAATGATCGGACTCGATGGCAGCGGGCTTTTCTTCATCGACCAAGAGGTGGCCAAACTCACCAAGACAAGCCACGCACCGGATACCGGCACGGCTTAGTCAGCGATTCCAGACAGGGAGAAAAGGGGAAAAAGGGGACAGTTTACTTAGAGTCTGCTCATAAACTATAAGCCATTGATATTATTATGGAATATATGATATTTCAGGTATAATAGTGCACGAAAAAGTCCCGTCAACCATGGAAAACCGTGCACCTATGATCCGATCTC
>Ga0187827_10004068_pt1 | contig 18225 bp, 19 predicted proteins | sample ETNtaG_39_FD_167969 | JGI IMG/M metagenome (GOLD analysis project Ga0187827, IMG submission 167969) | Marine microbial and viral communities from oxygen minimum zone, Eastern Pacific Ocean - ETNP2014_SV_150_PacBio MetaG (Illumina Assembly) | ecosystem: Environmental > Aquatic > Marine > Hypoxic... | reverse complement strand
TTCTGGATTCGCACATAACGTTACTGATAAAAAAGAATTTAAGAGGGATAATTGACGGCTCCCCATGGTTTGATGAGGTTATCGAGCTGGAGCCTAAGGCTGGAAAGAGTAAAAACGGATTTGTTTTTCCGGGGAAGGTTTACGGTGGTAATACGAAGGAATATATAGGACTAATACGTAAAATAAGACGGGAAAGGTTCGATCTGGGTTTTCTATTCCCTAATTCGTTCAGTTCCGCCTTTATGTTATGGTTAAGTGGAGTAAGAAGGCGCATTGGGTACTGTCGTGATGCACGTTATCTCTTATTGACCGATGGCATAGCGAGACCAGGTAAAAACGGGAAATTTCTGCCAACCTATATGGGCGATTATTATTTAAAATTATGTTCTCAACTGGGATGCGAGATAACATCCGGAAAACCTGAGCTGTTTATTTCAGGAGAGTGTGAAGAAAAAGCAAATGCGTTGTTAAAGAAATATAATATCGATGAGAAACCTTTCATCCTGATGAACCCCGGTGCATCATACGGCTCGTCAAAGCTCTGGACAGCAGAGGGATTTGCCAGGACAGCAGATTTGTTAAAGGAGGTTGTAGGCTGCAATATAGTTCTTACTTCCGGGCCGGGTGAAACCGGACTTGCTGACGAGATTGAAAATCATTCAAAATCAGACCTGATCAACCTTTCACGAGCTTCAATCTCCTTGGATACCTTTAAGGTGATCGTAAAACGATGCATGCTATTAATAGCGTTGGACTCAGGGCCAAGGCACTATGCGGTAGCCCTGAATCGACCTGTTGTCGCACTGATGGGTCCTAACAATCCTATGTATACAGAATCAGAATATGAGACTGGTAAGGTGATAAGAGAAGATGTTGAATGCTCACCATGCCAGCTCAAGACATGCCCTACAGATCGCCGTTGTATGACCATGATAACACCAGAGAAAGTGGTACAGACATGTATCGATGTTTTAGGGATTCAGATGAACAAAGCTAAGCAACCATGAAATCACTTCATTAACATTATTATACCTTTCCTTCATCTTATCTTCTTTATCAGAAACTGAGAATCTTTACGAATTGTGGTTACGGTTCCGCCTTCCAACCTTGTTTTATATGTATCGATATAGCTATCTACTGTTGATAATTTATAGCCTAAGCGTATGTATAAATTGTCTTTTGTGGTAATATTTGAATGAGTGCCAAGGCCAATGAGCAAGTGCTGCATTTTAAGTGCTTCGTTCTCGCATTTCCTGATGATTGCCGTAGCGATTCCCTGTGATCGAAACTCTTTTAACACTCTCAAACGATAAATTTCAGGACAATCCGGATAATTACTCCTAACTGACTCTTCTCTAGGACCCAACCATCTGACTAACGCGTGTCCAACAGGATCATTGTTCATCCAGGCAACAAAAAAGGAAATCTTTGACATCGACTGATCGTGATGATCGTCGGCATGTGTACGCCCAAACTCACTCTTGAATGTGTTGTCCATTTTGTCCAGATCCGATTTCTGGATTGGACGTATCGTAAGTTTTTCCATATTGTTTCAACTCCACAACATAATACCTATCCAACAAAAATGTATGACTTATATTACTTTAAAGTAATTTTCAAGTCAAATTTCCAAAAAGCTGAGGGAAACTTAACTTTTTAACCCCCCCCCATTCCCCCTCCTTCGCAAGCAGGGGATTAAGGGGAGGTTTTTCTTTGATTATTGGTAACATGTTGTTTTTACTTGATTTAGACATTTCTTAAAGTTATCCTTATTTTGCTGGTAGGATGGGTTAAACGCAGTGAACCCATCATTTCTTGTTGGGTGCGTTTCACTTCACCCAACCTACTTTTGCTGCTAGTGTTATATAAATAACAGTACTATGAAAAAGACTACAAAGAATGGAACGGAGTGGACTGTAAGGGATGGGTACGAAAATATTCCTGACATGTTTAACCCTGATGATTTCCTTTCAGACTTGAATGGCCAGGACCATGTATTAGTAAAGGAGAACAGGGTGCGATCTGTAATCTCAATGCCAGGGTCAGATATAAGTGAAAATGGAATATACATTAAATATTTCAAGAGAGGCGGTTGTCGGGACTACATAAAGCACCTGTTTGTGCCAACCAAAGCCAGAACTGAGTGGGAGGTGGGGAACGCATTGTTAACTAAAGATATTAACACCGCTCTGCCGCTTGCAATATTAGAGGGAAAGAGGCGTCTCCTTATTGTTACAGAGACGGTTACAAACAGTAAAGAACTCATGGAATTCTGCCAGTTCAATTATGAAGGTAGCATGTCAGAGGAAAAGGAATCTGAAAAGAGGACACTGTTGGATAAACTGGCGGTGTTTATAAGGGATATTCATGAAAAAGGATTCTGCCACTACGATCTTCACGCTGGGAACATATTGATAAGGTTCAAAAAAGAACAGAATGTAGCTGATTATGATCTCTACTTAATGGACCTTCACCGCGTGAAGGTATTTAAGAGCATATCATCCAACAAGAGAATATTTAATCTCGCACAGATCTTTAACTCACTATCATCAATAATGACAAAAACCGATAAACTGGATTTTATCAGATCATATGGAAGTAATGTGTTTGGTAACATTACTGATGAAAACGAACTCGTCAGACAGATAGATGAACAATCCGCAGGAATAAGGAGCATCCATTATCGAAGCAGGCTGAAAAGATGCCTGAAGGAGAGCAGTGTATTCTCAAGAAAAACGATTACAAATATAAAGATGTTTTTCAGAAAGGGTTATGATGCTGACAGTTTGCATGAACTGATCGAGAAGCACAATAGTGCATTGGCTAACAGTGACAGTGTCGTAATCATGAAACGTGACTCCAAAACTGCATTAACACGTCACACTTTTAAAGATAAAACAGTTCAAAATGTTGTAGTGAAACAATATAGGGTAGGATGTCCAGGGTGCCTTGTTAAAAACATTTTCCGTGGTTCTGCAGGAAAGAAGGCGTGGGTTGCTGGAAATGGTCTAAGAGTATACGGACTTAACACTCCTTTGCCACTGGCTTTAGTAGAGAAGAAGATATCAGGGATTACCACAGGCAGTTATGTAATAATGGAAGAGGTCAAAGATAGTCTGGAGATGGACAGATACATATTAAAGAATTTTGGTAATAGAAAAGATATTAAAAAGAAAATGGTATTAATAAGCAATTTTGCAAAAACTTTGGCAGGGTTGCACAACCATAACATTTTCCATCATGACCTGAAGACGTGTAATATCATGGTGAAAGAGAAAGGCAAATCGTTTGACTTCACATTTCTTGATTTTGATAAGGTTTCATTTAATGAAGAGATAACTGTCAGAAAAAGAGTGAAAAACCTGATACAGATAAATCTGTCCACACCGAGACTCTTTACGCTAGCGGATAGATTAAGATTATTAAAGGAGTACCTGGATCTATGCGGTATAATTAATGAAAAGAAGAATATACTGAGGGAAATAGTAAACCTCAGCAAGACAGAAAAAATACTCTACGTATCATCCCAGGGAGATGTGACAGAAGATTGGTAGATATATCCTTCATAATTGTAAACTGGAATACCAGAGATATCCTGATGGACTGCATTAACTCAGTCTATAAGACTATTAAGGATATTGACTTTGAGATATATGTTGTTGATAACAATTCAACTGACGGGAGCCAGGAGGCAGTAAAAGAGAAATTTTCTGATGTAAAGCTTATAGAGAATAAAACCAATACCGGTTTTGGTCATGGAAATAATCAAGCTATCAAGATAATGCATGGAAGATTTGCCGTGCTCCTCAATTCTGATGCTGTCCTGAAGGAGAACTCTGTAAAAAAGCTTCTGGCCTTTATGACCGCTACTCCCCATGCCGGAATAGCTGGCGTACAACTTTTAAATAAAGACGGCTCCAGGCAGAATTCAATAGACAATTTTCCGTCCACGGAGACAGAAATATTTAACAAAAGTATTCTACGTCTCTTATTTCCGGGAAAATATCCGAGCAAAAATATGAGTTATAAGGATCCTATTGAAGTGGATTCTGTGATAGGTGCATGCATGATTGTCAGGAAGGAGGCAATCGATGAGGTAGGGGTATTTGATGAAGATTACTTTATTTTCTTAGAAGAGACTGATTGGTGCTTCAGGATGAATAAAAATGGATGGAAGGTTTACCATGTTCCTGATGCTGAGGTCTTTCACCTTTCAGGTCACAGTAAAAAGAAAACGCCATGGAGATCGCAGATTGAATATTACATATCCCTGTACAAGTTCTTCAGGAAAAACAGGACCCCGGCATCTTACTTCGCACTTCGCGTTCTGAAACCATGCAAGATTTTCATAAACCTTATACTGAACATTTTAGGGAATTTGATAACACTGTTTCAAAAAGAAGGGCTTAGAAACAGATTATTGAAATACTATAAACTCTTTGTTTGGCACCTGCTCATGTGTCCGGATAGTATGGGAATTCAGAAGAAATCGTAATAAATGGCAAAAGCAGATAATCAAAGTCAAACGGATGGTTGTGCTAATTCTACTATTGTGAAAATATTTTGTGATGCCTCTGTCAGCTTACCTGATTTCGAGATCGTTTGGATTGTCACCGGAATACATTGCAGGTATGGTGCTTGTAGGAAGCAGTGCGGGAGGGACGGCTTCTAACGTAATTTGCTATCTGGCCAGGGGTAATGTTGCATTGTCAATCACTTTGACAATGGCGTCTACGCTCATTGCAGTATTTGCGATGCCTACGCTTTCTCTGCTCTACTTACATCAGATTGTACACGTCCCGTTCTTAAAAATGCTGTTCAGTATATTACAGATGGTTCTTATACCCGTACTTGCCGGGACAACCATTAATACTTTTTTGGGTACCAGAGTAAAGAAGCTTGGTTCTGTTTTCCCGTTTGTTTCTGCCATTGCCATAGTCGTAATTATCGCTATCATTATCGGTCTTAATCAAACAAAACTGAAAGAGGTCGGGACTATTATTATCTGTGCCGTTATGCTGCATAACCTGTGCGGGCTCTTGATCGGTTTCTGACTTCCAAAGTCCCTTGGGTATGATGATCGAACGTGCCGTACTCTCAGTATTGAGGTCGGTATGCAGAACTCAGGGTTGAGTGTCGCATTGGCCATTAAGCATTTCTCTGCAATGACAGCAATCCCGGGTGCACTGTTCAGTATATGGCATAATTTATCCGGATCGTTCCTGGCCGGATATGGAGCTTTAAGAAATCCGGGGAAAAAGTAGAGGAATAATGTTGAAATCCAATAGCATTCTGTTTTAATGTTAGAAACTCGGCTTTACAAAGTTAATATTTTTCTTGTATATCTTATTTAGCAGATCATAATGTCGCCTGGACAGGGATTTAGAATTTATGACAAATACCTTCTCGCTTAAAACAGCCAATACAATCCTCTATTGTAAAAAATGGCAGGAAACTGTTGATTTCTACAAAAATCATTTAAAGTTGCCGATTACCCACGACTCAGATTGGTTTATAGAGTTTAAATTGACGGAGACTACGCATATCAGTGTTGCAGATGAGCGGAGGGCGTCTATCAAGAGCAGCGGCGGGGCGGGTATAACGTTAGCACTGCAGGTTGAAGATATTGCCGGGGCCTGGCAATTTCTGTGTGACAGTGGTCTGAAAATAGAGCCAGTCAAGGAACATCCATGGGGTGCACACGTCTTCTATTTCTCTGATCCTGAGGGACATCGGATTGAGGTCTGGTCACCAAAGAAATAACTTGTTGAGTATCAAATCATCATAACGTTGTTATTGATTTTCTACCCATTCTCTCACTTTTTTCGTCTCAAGGCTTTCCCCCATTACCACGATTACCGATTCGTCCTTGATTACCGATGATCTCTCAGGATTGTATACAAAATCTTCCCCTTTTTCTTTCATGGCGACGATAAGCACTCTTGTATTATGCAATAGATTTGCTTGAGACAAGGTCTGGCCGATGAACTTAGATCCTGCAGATATTTTAACATCTTCAAACCTGTAAGACTTCCCATTCCGAAAAGGATGATGAAAATGGTGAGTATTCTGGCATATGGATTGGCAGACAGATCCTGTATCTCCCCAAATCCTATAGTCGTAAGCGTTATAATGGTCATATATATCGCATCGAGAAGAGACCATTCTGGGCCGCCAAGTAACTTATAACCTGCTGTGCCACCGCCAATCGCAATAAAAGTAGCGATCAGACCTTTGATGAGACGATTTTTGAATTGTATAATATCGTTTTGCCGATTAGTTGAGCATTAGATCCACCAGTGGATTTTTGCCGGATTTTATCATCTCTCCTACCATTTTAACCCGCAAGATCCTTTCCGGGCTTGCCGGATGAGAGCGAAGAAAGCTTTTTGACCGGCTTCTGGGAATCTCCAGAGCGAAACGTTTCCAGAGAGCAGCTCCCTTTTCTATATTATAGCCTGCATTATGTGAGTAGATAAGACCCAGGTAATCCGCTTCCCGTTCATTTTTCCTGCTGTATGGTGCGTACAAAGCCTGGGTTGTGAGAGGGGCGAAAGGTCCGGTAAGGCCGCCCAGCGTGCCACATAATGTGGCCATGGTGATATTTTTGGGCAGGTGCTTGGCGGTAAGATGTGCCAGCTCATGTCCCATTATTACAGCAAGCTCATCATCATCCTCTACAAAGTGAACCATCCCTGTTGTAAATTCTATACCGCTGAATTTTGCGTACGCATTAATTTTTCCTGTTTCCTTAAGACGAATACGTACGTATGGCTTCTCTTCAGGTTCTACGTCAAAGGAGAGTTTTGTACCATTTCTTTCCACTACCACTGTGGAGGTTTTGTCTGGCTTAAAAGTAACATGTCCACTGTCCTTGATCTCTCTACCTTCTATCTCTTTTATGATATCGCCTTCTTTAATGCCTGCAAGGTCAGCTATATAATCGTCTATTACGCCAACGACAACACATCCATCCTCTGTCGGCAGTTTATAATAACTGGCAAAATTTTCAGTGTTATCCATGACAAGTGCACCTATCACAGCACGCTCTTTGAATGTTCCTTCCGGCATAATGCTCAGGACTTTAAGACCCACCTTCCATACACTAACCAGGTCATTGATATAAATCTCTGTTGCCATCGCCTCGATTTCATCCTCCAGCTTCTTCAATTCGCTCTGAGAGATCGGTGGGCCGGTGTTAGTGCTCGCACAGCCGGTTACCAACAAAAAAGCTGCTAAAATAATAGATAGTATAATCCTGGCTGTCATGGTTCTGTTTTTCTGTTTATACATAATTAATTAAGACTGAGACCTTGCTTGCTTACGATAAAAAAAGGATTCAACAGATTGCTTTTATTATAGCTCAGTGGCTCGTTGGTTTGTGTATCCATTACCGTGCCTTCTGCCTGTTCGACAATTGCCTGGCCTGCTGCTGTATCCCACTCCATTGTGGGGCCAAATCTCGGATAAACATCAGCTTTTCCCTCAGCCACTAGGCAGAGCTTCAATGAACTGCCGGACGAGATAAACTCAACATTCTCATACTTCTCATTTAATCGTTCCACAAATTCTGAAAATTCCTCTGAGGTATGTGATCGACTGCCAACAACGGTAAGAGAAGTTTTATTGTTGTTATCCAGGGGGAGTTTTTGAGATTTGTCTATCAGCTGTTCTATTGATAAATCATCGGTTAGTATTTCGCTGTTTTCCAGCTTGTATGTACCAAAGTTTATGGCCGCAAAGTAGAATACATCCTTAACAGGTATGTAGATAATGCCGAGAACAGGTTTGTGTTTATGTATGAGTGCAATATTTACCGTGAACTCCCCATTTTTCTTGACAAACTCTTTTGTTCCATCAAGAGGGTCAACGAGCCAGAAATACTCCCATTTCTTTCTATCTTCATAAGAGGTCTCCTTTCCCTCTTCGCTTAAAATGGGTACTGTGGAGTTATTAACTGTTACTGTTTGTTCCAGAACATTCACAATGATCTCGTTCGATCTTTTGTCTGCTAATGTCAGCGGTGATTTGTCATCTTTCTGCTCAACCGCAAAATCTGACTTGTATACATCAAGAATTGCTTCTCCCGCACGCTTTGCGGCAAGGATAGTAGTAAGAATAAGCTTGTCGTATTGAATGGTATCCATTGATTGATTATCATAAAAAATGTCTAATTTTCAACAAAATTATAATTAAATAAACATAACAAAACGTACATGATATATTTACTTGTCGAGAATGAATTGTTATAATCAATAATTCGCATTTCTTTAAAGATAGAACATAAAAATATTGCGCTGAAAATGAATAAAGAGCTGAAAAGTGTATGTCCGCATGATTGCCCTGATACATGCGGAATTATCTCGCACGTGGAAGATGGTAAACTTGTTAAGGTCAATGGTGATCCTGACCATTTTGTCACCAGGGGTTTTCTCTGTAATAAGGTTATGAACTATCCGCAGCAGGTCTATAGCCCAGACAGAGTTCTCTACCCGCTTAAAAGAGTTGGTGAGAAAGGGGCCGGTAAGTTCGAGAGAATATCGTGGGATGAGGCAACCGATACAATTACGTCACGGTTTAAGGATATTATTGACAGACACGGTGCAGAATCCGTCCTGCCGTTCAGTGGTTCAGGAACATTGGGGCTGGTTAATGGTAATGTGGCAGGTAAACGTTTTTTCAACCGCATGGGTGCTTCAAGTCTTGACAGGACTATATGCTCCAAGGGTGGAAGAATTGGTTATAAATATACATTGGGCGCGTCATTTGGTGCAGACCCATTAGCCATACCGCAATCAAAACTGGTAATTTCATGGGGTACAAACCCGTATTATACTAACATCCATCAGATACCTCTGATAAAGGAAGCAAAGAAGAATGGAGCTCTACACGTTGTCATAAATCCAGACAAAATCAAGTCTGTTGAAATGGCAGACATCTATATTCAGCCTGCTCCCGGAAGTGACGCCGCACTTGCATTGGGCGTAATGAACGTAATTATTAATGAATCTCTGTATGATATTGATTTTGTCGAAAACCATACAGAGGGTTTCGCCGCATTGTCAAAACAGGTCCAGGAGTACTCACTGGAAAAAGTAGCAGGAATTACCGGAGTAGATAAAGAGACCATAAGAAAGTTTGCTGCTATCTATGCAGAAAGTAAACCATCGTTCATTTATGCGGGATCCGGGATGCAGCACCACACAAACGGAGGCATGATGATACGTACAATCGCCTGTCTTCCAGGTCTGGTCGGCGCGTGGAAGTATCCCGGCGGTGGAATGTTTTATCCTACCAGTGAAGCGTTTCCGGTCAGGTGGGACGTACTTGAAGGCAGTGAACTCTGTCCCGGTACTCCTAGATCAATTAATATGAATCGATTGGGACAGGCACTCTTACATGAGGATCCGGGAATTTATGGCCTGTTTGTTTATAACTCAAATCCTGCAGCCGTACTCTTTAATCAGCGAAAGGTGATAAAGGGCCTTCAGAGAGAAGATCTGTTTACTGTGGTACATGAACAGTTACTTACCGATACCGCGCGTTATGCGGATATTGTGTTGCCTGCTACGACTGAGTTTGAGCACACTGACTTACACTACTCATACTTCCATCTGTCACTTCAGTTAAATGAACCGGTAATAGAACCGCTGGGTGAAAGCAGATCAAATATTGGTACATTTAACACATTGGCAAAATCAATGGGTTTTCAGGACGGCTGTTTTGATGATACGGCGATTGATACAATTAACAGTGCATTAGGAGTTGACAGTAGTTATTTACAGGATATAACGCTGGAGCGTTTGCGAAACGAGGGTGCGATCCGCCTGAATATGCTCGGAGAATCTCATATGCCGTATAAAGATCTTAAATTTTACACTCCATCCGGAAAGATCGAGTTTTATTCTGAAAAAATGAAACGGGATGGTTATAATCCTCTGCCGGCTCATATACCTATAGGAGAAGGTCCTTCAACTTCGCCGTCTCTATATGAGAAATATCCGGTTTATCTGCTTACTCCATCAGCAAAATCATTCCTGAATTCAAATTTTGCAAATATACGTAAACAGGGGAGTGAAGAAGAGAAACCGATTTTAGAATTAAACTCTCTGGATGCCGGGAGGCGTGGGGTAAAGACAGGTGACATGGTAAGGGTGTTTAACGATCGAGGCGAGTGTACCCTCATGGCGTCTGTAGGAGATTACCTGAAAGAGGGTGTTGCAATAAATAAAGGTATATGGTGGAATAGCCTGAGCCCCGGAGGATGCAACAGCAACCAGACAACACCGGACAGGCTGGCGGATATGGGCGGGGGATCTACATATAATACTAATTTAGTACAGATAGAAAAGGTAAACTGTCCTGTTTAGAGAACGGAGGTGAGTAAAATGGAAAAAGAGAGAGTACTTGTAAAAGACGTTGTCTTTCCTGTTTTTCAGATGAGGGAAGATTTTAAGCAGAGTCGGCTCATTAAGTATATGGAGGATGAGAGTGTTTCCGCTTCAAAGAGGTTGAACTGGCTGCCTTATTTTACCTACTTTGCCAATTCATTCTCTGATATCAATAATTATATACTTCCTTACAAAAAACCTGTCAATGAATTCGAAGAGCAGATTAACAGTCATGCCGCAACAGATGCGGAGCACAATTCTCTTATTAACAAGGATATGCGGAATCTACAGGACAAGCTCAAGGGCTTTACCTTTGCCGATTGCCTGGAATTTCTGTGGAATGATAATATTAAAAATAGCAGAATGGTTGCCTATGAGATAGCAAATCTTACGCAGATAGCTTCAAATCCATTGGTGCGGTACTGTCTTATCCGTGTTATAGAAGAGTTGGGTAATACCTTTTTTCTTGTTTCACATAATTGTACAGCGGGAGCAATCGAGAGTAATTATTTCGGCGATGTTCACCTGGGGTACGAGCCCGGCAGCTTACACGGCTGTGACCCTGAAATGTTCGAGAGCCAGACGTTGACAGCTGAAGAAGCTGAGACAGCAAGATATGTTATGCAGAAATGTTATGATCTTTTCTTTGACATGATAGAAGAGATGTATGACAGGGCACAGGAAAACAGATTTAATTTTGATTAAACTATCATGAAATCACATTCCACATCAAAACCACGAAGATTCATAATGTTCCACAAACCGAAAGGGACGATTGTCACGCTGTCTGATGAAAAAAGCCGTAAAACGGTTTATGACATTCTGCCCCGGTTTGTATTGGAAGACAGGTGGATACCTGTAGGACGACTGGACAGGGATTCAAGAGGTCTGTTGCTTTTTACTCGTGAAGGTGGATTGTGTGATCTTCTGACACAACCGGGAAAATTCTCAAAGTTTTATGAAGTATGGATTCGTGGACGAATCACTGAAGAGCAGCTGCAACAGACTTTACAGGGTGTTAAAACATCAATAGATATGTTGAAGTTTAAAGGGATAGACGTTTTAGGATATGCAGGCCCCAAGACCCGGTTGATGGTAGAGCTGAAAGAAGGAAAGAACCGGCACATTCGACGTGTTTTTGGCGCGCTTCAGGATCCACAATCTCATACACCTTTAAAGGTGCTGGATCTTAAGCGCGTACAGATTGATTCAGTTAAGCTTGATATACCCTCCTCTAACTGGAGATTCCTTACACACGAAGAGGAAAATGCACTGATAAATGGTACTTCCCGACCAAAGCGAAGAGGCCGAAAAACAAGACGTTAACACTTTCGGCTACAGCTCCAATAGCAATGATTCCTGTTCTAAACTTGCTTCGCTCTCGTTTCAAATGCTATAATGCTTGATTCATAGGAATTTCAAGATCGGCGGGTAAGAAACCCGCCCTACAAAAAAATTAAATTATTAATCGTAGGTCGGGTTTCTTACCCGACAGCACTGGAGTTATCAACTGAGTATAAATACTGACTCACTAAAGGGAAAAACAGCTCTTGTTACCGGTGCTGCCAAACGCATTGGCAAAGCTATAGCTCATGTATTGGTGCAAAACCATGTAAACGTTATAATGCACTATTGCTCTTCCACTGACAAAGATGTGGACGATGCTTTGATAGACATTAAAGCACCTGGTGTAGAGACCTGGAAATTTCAGTCAGATTTCTCCAATATTGATAATGTAGACAGCTTTTTTGAAAAGATAAAGAGTTCAATAGGTACAGTTGACTTTCTGATTAATAATGCATCCGTATTCACTCCCTCAAAACTTACAACACTTTCAGTCCGTGAGTTGAACAACACGCTAGCAATAAATTCAATAGCACCGTTCAGGCTTTCACAACATGTGGCGAAACAGAAGAGGGAGGGGTCTATTATTAATATATTAGACAGTCGTGTAAAACTATACGATATGAATTATGCTGCTTACCAATTAAGCAAAAATATGTTGCATAACATGACTGAGATGATGGCGGTTGAATTTGCGCCTCACATTCGTGTTAATGGCATTGCTCCTGGTATAATATTACCTCCCGATGGAAAAGATGAATCGCATATTCAGAAAGTTATCCAGAGAAACCTGTTCAATCGTTCCGGCAAACTATCTGATATAACTGACACCGTACTTTTCCTTTTATCAAATACTTTTATTACCGGAGAAGTTCTGTTTATAGACGGTGGCCAGAATCTTAAAGGAGAACCAAATGAGTGAAATTTCTGCATTTAACGATAAGATTTACATCCGGGATCTCTCGATACGCGGTATAATCGGTGTTAATCAGGATGAACGGATAGAGAAGCAGGACGTTGTTATCAATGTTATCCTGTTTGCCGATACCAGAAAAGCAGGGCAGACAGATGCTCTGGAGGATTCGGTTGATTATAAAAAAGTTAAAAAAGCTATTCTTTCTCTGGTAGAGAATTCGGAATTTTTGTTGATTGAAAAACTTGCTGAAGAGATTGCTAAAATCTGTCTTGATGATTCAAAAGTACAAAAAGTAGATGTCACAGTTGATAAACCCGGTGCGTTAAGATGTACTCGTTCTGTAGCTGTTGAAATTGTCCGTACAAGAGAAAGCTATGGACAATAACGTAGTTGGGGCGTACATAGGTGTTGGTAGTAATATAGAGCCGGAGAGTAATATTGCTAACGCTCTGATACGTTTAAGTAGGCACGTGGATATAACGGGGATCTCATCTTTTTACAAAACTGCTCCGCTTTTAAGAGAGGATCAGAACAATTATTTGAACGGTGTATGGCAGATAAGTACTTCCATATCTCCAGAGGAACTAAAGTTTGGTGTCCTGAGAAGGATAGAAAAGGAGCTACATCGCAACAGGGAGTCTGATAAATATGCGTCAAGAACAATAGATCTGGATCTGTTGCTTTATGACGATATGGTAATACAAGAAAGCGGTCTCACGATACCTGACCCCGATATCTGCAAGCGTTCATTTATTACCTTTCCTCTTTCCGAACTAAACCCGGACCTGGTTATGCCTGATACAATGAAACCGCTTATTGATTTATTGGATGTACTATCAAAGGAGAACATGGTACCGGATAATACATTTACTGAAAGACTGAGAAGGATGGTTGGCCTATGAATAAAAAATATCTGTTTTATATTATGATAATGGTTGGGGTTTTAAGTCTCTCTGCATGTACAAGGGAAATTGTGGAAGAGACTACCATAGAGTTGGCAAAGACGTGTATTGTCGTTGATGAGGAAGCCACCGGCCTTAAAATGAATGCGCAGGAAGCAATCACGTTATGGGAAAAAGAGCCGGAATTCACTCCTGTGGGTTGGGAAGCGATAGACGTGGACGAATCAGTATATTTTGTTGTCTTTAACTACAGAGTAAATGAGATAAGACAGTTATGGGCGTTTCATGTTACCCCGAAAGATGGTACTGTTGAAAAGTTAGAATTGGGTGAAGACGGATTAGATGGTAATCGTTACATGTCCCGGATTATCAGCACATCTTCATATCCCAGAGAAGAGTTGGCAGTGAAGGTGAAAGAAGTTTTTAAGAGACTGGTATTTCAGTAATAGTTATTTTCTTATGTATCTTGGGAAATTAAAAATATGTTAGAACAAGAATCGCAACCGGATATTATTTATACCATTACTGATGAAGCACCTGCACTGGCTACCGCTTCCTTTCTACCTATTGTAAAGTATTTTGCAAAAGCCGCAGGAGTCACAGTAGGTACCAAAGATATCTCACTGTCCGGACGCATTATTGCTAATTTCCCTGACGATCTGACCAATGAACAGAAACAATCAGATGCTTTGGCTGAACTTAGTAAACTTGTTAAGGAACCATCTGCCAATGTAATCAAATTGCCAAATATCAGCGCATCAATACCGCAGCTCAAAGCTGCTATCAGTGAACTGCAGGAACAAGGGTATAACATACCTGATTATCCAGAATCACCCCAGACTGAAGCAGGAAATGATGTCCAGGCAAGATATAAGAGTGTCTTGGGGAGTGCGGTTAATCCCGTTTTGAGGGATGGCAATTCAGACCGCAGACCACCGGCGGCAGTGAAAGAGTACGCCAAAAAACATCCACACAAAATGGGTGAATGGAAAACTGATTCAAAAACTCACATAGTTCACATGAACACTGGAGATTTCTTCTCCAATGAAAAATCAGTCACTCTCTCAGGTCAGTCTGTGGGTGAGGCCAGGATTGAGTTCGTTGGTGAAGATGGGCAGGTTACGGTCCTGAAAGACAAATTATCCTTACAGGACGAAGAAGTTGTTGATGCGACATTCATGAGCAGGAAGGCATTGCGTGCGTTCCTTGCTGAACAGATTGCAGATGCGAAGGGACAGGGAGTTCTGTTCTCTCTACACCTGAAAGCTACGATGATGAAGGTCTCTGATCCGATTATATTTGGCCAAGCAGTTGAAGTGTTCTTTGCAGATCTCTTTGATAAACATGCAGCTGCTTTTAAGGAATTGGGTGTAAATCCCGACAACGGTCTGGGTGACGTGTATTCCAAGATCGAGAGTTTGCCGGTAAAACATAGAAAAGATATAGAAACCGATATACAGACATGCCTCGATGAACAGGCTGATCTTTACATGGTAAATTCAGATAAGGGTATAACGAATCTGCATGTTCCGAGTAATGTGATTGTTGACGCTTCTCTTCCGCCTATCATTCGTGATGGTGGAAAAACGTGGGGGCCGGATGGAAAAGCACACGATGTCAAAGCTGTTATTCCCGATACCAGCTATGCCGGTATCTATGATGAAACAGTACAATTTTGCATTACAAACGGTACGTTTGATCCTGCGACAATGGGCAGTGTTGCCAATGTTGGTCTTATGGCGGGAAAAGCCGAGGAGTATGGTTCGCATGATCAAACCTTTAAAGTACCAGGAAACGGGACTATCAGGATTGTTGATGCGGCTGGTGAAGCACTGCACGAACATAGTGTACAAGAGGGTGATATTTGGCGCATGTGTCAGACCAAGGATGCACCGATCAAAAACTGGGTTGAACTTGCGGTTGAAAGAGTTAAAGCAACCGGCTCACCTACAGTTTTCTGGTTAGATAAAGACAGGGCGCATGATGCGCAGCTTATTAAAAAGGTGGATCGTTACCTTGGCGATCTTGATCCGGACGGTGATCTGAATATCCAAATTATGTCACCGGTTGAGGCTATACGCTACACACTGCGGCGTGTGAAAGAGGGCATGGATACGATCTCAGTCACTGGAAATGTGTTGAGAGATTATTTGACTGATCTATTCCCCATTCTCGAACTTAACACCAGTGCCAAAATGCTCTCAATCGTTGGTCTATTGAACGGTGGCGGTCTGTTTGAAACAGGTGCGGGGGGCTCTGCACCCAAACACGTTCAGCAGTTTGTTGAGGAGGGGCATCTGCGGTGGGATTCTCTTGGTGAGTTTGCAGCTATTGCTGCGTCACTGGAGCACCTCAGTGCCACACACAAAAATGTTAAAGCGGGTATTGTCGCAAAAGCACTGGATCAGGCGACAGCTAAACTTCTGGACAAAAACCAGTCACCATCCAGCAGGGTGGGTGAGTTGGATAACAGGGGAAGCCAGTTTTACCTCACGCTATACTGGGCACAGGCACTGGCAGAGCAGGAAGAAAATCCTGAACTCCGGGAATACTTTATTCCGCTTGCAGAAGCACTGAACTCAGGAGAAGAACAGATTATAAAAGAGTTGAATGATGCGCAGGGACATGAAGTAGATCTGGGTGGTTACTATCATCCGGATTCTGAAAAAGTAGAAAAAGCCACACGCCCAAGCCCTACACTAAATATCGCAATTTCTTGATCTCCGAGTAACTATTTTCTATGAAAATTAAAATATTATTTCTTCTTGCCTTAATGATTAATGTGTGATAACATTCAGTCAAGTTGGTTGTACTGTTGTTAATTTGTATATGCATATATGAAGGCTACAAGGTTTCCAATCTTGTGGCTTTTTTTATTTTTATAGCCTTTTAAATATTTTAAGGGGGTGATTTTTATTATGGAAAAAGGAACAGTTAAGTGGTTTAACGACTCAAAGGGTTTCGGTTTTATTACACCGGAAAACGGAGAAGATGTCTTTGTTCACCATTCCGCAATCCAGGCTGACGGCTTCAAAAGCCTTTCAGAAGGGGATCAGGTAGAGTTCGAAACTGAACAGGGCGAAAAGGGCCTTAAAGCAGCAAATGTTGTCAAGTCATAAAAATATTATTAAGCATACTAGTATATTTTTTGCCGTATAATTTATCGAAAGAGAGTTGTATAGATCAATTAATATAGAATAGATGTAAAATACTATTATATTATAAAGATAACGTGCAAGCCCCCGATATCCATTAAAAGGTATCTGGGGCTTTTTTGTGGCTACAGGAAAGAGACTGTTCACCGCTCCCCGGACAAAAGGCGCCGAGGACAAGGAGACGCAAAAGGGCACAAAGTAAAACAACTCTATAAATTACAAAATACAAACTGCAAAAAACAAACAAATATCAAAGCTAAATATAATCCTTTGACCACCATAACTTTAGGCATTTCAAACTTTAGTTCACTTTAAACTTTTGCTTTAACCGCGGTGTAGTTCCAATAGCAACAGTTCTCCCTGCATGTTGAATCGGACAGGGATACCAGATGTTCCGACACCGCAGCTTGTAACTCCCTGCATATTACGGTATTGCCAGTGACCGCTATAGAAATCTTTCCCACGATTCAGATTTGTGATTATAGGAGTTCCTCCCGGCATACAAACCTGTCCACCATGTGTGTGTCCGCACAGATAGAGATTGATTCCCATCTTCTCTGTAAGATCATATATTTCAGGTGAGTGTACGAGTGCAATAGAGGTATCAGATCCTGATTTCTCCAGAGTGTGCATGGCCTGGTCAGTATAATAGTAGTGAACATCATCCGTTCCTATAAACTGTATACAATCACTGCCTTTGTGCAGTCTGTAATCTTCGTTTATTAACATCCTGATTCCAAGATCTTCCATTGGTGTTACCATATGGCATGTGACATGATTACCAAGTATTCCGAGAAATCCATGACGAGTATTGATACCTTCTGTTATCTTTCTAAGGCTATCGATAGTACTGTTTATCGGGACATGAATTCCTTCCAGGTAATCTCCTGTGATGACACATATATCTACCTCACAGTTGTTAAGCAGTTTTAGAACAATGTCCTCGATTTCCGGTATGCAGCCAAAATGTAGATCGGAAAGATGCAGGATTGTAAAAGATTCAAACTTCGAGGGAAGATCAGGAAATTTCAGTTCGAGTTCACGTAGTACGATATTTTCCGCATTATTAAATCCTCCCTTATATTTGCCAACCAGCTTAAGGAGTGCCCTGAATGCCCTTAGCATAAACATTAATAGATATCAGTGATGATTGACTCTTTCCACCGTACCTTTTACCTTTCATATTCTCTGTTTCCATCCAGAAACGGTTTGCAGCCCAGATAGTACGCTGATTAATTAAGTGATCATCTGTTATTATGTTGTCCATGTCCTCAAGCCTTAAAAGATCTATTTTATTTCTTCAACTCGTAAATTTTGTAACTATCTAAGATAGTTACCGTTGTGTGCGTGCAATATATAGAAGCAGGATGATGATGACTGCGATATTAATTGTTAGGATAATCGCAACTTGTGATAGTGGTTCTGATAACGATAGAAGCCCGGCAAGCAGGGATTGTGAAGTGTGATGAACCTTCCAGTAAGCGTAAGCATCTACCACTATCAAAGGTAAAATAATA
>Ga0187827_10004066_pt1 | contig 18233 bp, 8 predicted proteins | sample ETNtaG_39_FD_167969 | JGI IMG/M metagenome (GOLD analysis project Ga0187827, IMG submission 167969) | Marine microbial and viral communities from oxygen minimum zone, Eastern Pacific Ocean - ETNP2014_SV_150_PacBio MetaG (Illumina Assembly) | ecosystem: Environmental > Aquatic > Marine > Hypoxic... | reverse complement strand
GGCGCAAGTATCCGACCCGCAAGCTCGAAAGCCTCCCCGGGTGGCGGATCGGTCAGGGCAATTTCAAAGTCGAAGCCGGCATACTCAAGACGACATCCACTGACGAGGCGGCCATTTTCGCGCCGCAGCAGGACTTAAAGGATTACACTTTCGAGGTCACTGCACGTGCGACCGCCGGCAAGGAGGGCTTTCGCATCATGGCCCGTGTTTCGAACGTCCGAAACTACTATCGTCTGAGTGTTGGCGCTTTCGCTAATACGCAGCACACACTGCTGGTGGTTCGTGAAGGCGGTGTCCACAAACGAGTCAGCCCTGCGGCAAAAGGCAGTGTCGATTTCGGCAAATGGTATCGCATGAAACTCGTGGTCCGGGGCAAACAGATTCAATGTTTCATCGACGACGAACTGATTCAGAAGGCTCAGTTCAGCAACTACAGATCTGGCAGCATCGGCCTGGGCGGACTTCAGGCGCTCGCCGAGTTTAAGGGAATCAACGTTACCGCACCGGACGGTAAAGTACTGTTGAAAGCGCTTCCTGAATGACGGCATGTGCGCTTCCTGGATTGCATCCCCTCTACGTAAAGAATTGCGGCAACAACGCCCGCGAAGCTTCCAGAAGTTCATCCAGCATGGGCTCGGCCTTATCGGGGAAGATCGCCATCTCATCCAGCATCAGAGCCTGCATGGCCAGATTGCGATCCCCCGTGACTGCCGCATCAGCCACGAGTTCCTGCCAGGCGAAACGCTTCTCCAACATTCCTTTGAGAACGACTGGAGCTTCGTCCATGTGGACAACTCTCGCGCCAGTTGAATCGGTCACGGTTTCGACTTCCACCAGCGCATGCCTTGGCAAGTTAGGGATGGCACCCTCGTTGGCAGTATTCAGGATGTGTACGTTGCGGCGTCCGGCGCAGATATCGTCGATGAGAGAGACAACACTTTCGCTTCGCAGCGGGTTGCTCATTTCGCTGGGCAGCTCGACCTTGTCCAGTTCGGCCTGAAAATCCTCGGTGAACTTTGCCATTGCCTCCGGTGAGTCGTCCGGACCGTCAGGCATGGGTTCGTTCTCGTCATACGCGTGATTCCACGCGCTCTGGGCCATGGCCTCAGGCAGTGACGACTGGCCACCAGGCAGGCCGGCGAGGAAAGGATAGAACTCCGCGATATGGTCGTCCGATTGGTAAACGATGTTGTATCCGTAAATCTCAGAAAGTTTCCTGGACATCTCTTGATTTCCTGAGGGCTGTCTTTCTGCTATTCGCCGCCTCAGCTCAGGATAGACGTCGCGGCCTTTGTGCACGATTTTGGTGAACCAGTAGTAATGGTTGGTACCCACCCAGACGCAGTCCAATTCCTCAGGTGGCACTTCGAGAATGCCGGCTGCTGCCCCGATGCCGATTTGAACACCGTGGCAGATCCCGAACACCTTGATGTCCGTGTACTTCGTCAGTGCCCGGCAGATGACGGCCATGGGATTGGAGTGATTCAACAGGATGGCGCTCGGAGCACGCCTCTCCATCTCCCGGCACATTTCCAGGTAAGCGGCCACGGACCGGAAACCCATCATCATTGCTGCAGGCCCGCCGGTATCACCAATGAGCTGATGGATTCCATACTTGGCAGGAATCCGCATGTCCGCCTGATGATAGAAGGAACGATCGATGCTTCGCGAAGCTTCCGAGCCCGCCCCTCCGATACCACCGACGGCAAAGTCGACTCCATCCACTGCATCGGCCAAATCAGCCGTGCCCCTCATGGTGAGTCCTGTACCCGCCTCATCAGCCAGGCGCTGCCCGAGAGCCGCAACGCGTTTCGCCCTCTCCTCATTGATATCGTAGAGGACGATCTCCGATCCACGCAGTGTCTCGGCCACCGGAAAATATTTGATCACATTTTTGAAATAAAACGCTCCGCCGCCCAGGCAGACAATCTTCTTAGCCATGGTCTGTTACTCCAGTCTTTGGGATCAGGGGTCAAACCTGCGTCAGACAAACACAGATCGACTCCCTCTCCGGGATATTAGGATAGTTGGTGCAGGAACACGAAGCAGTCTGTGTCCCTTCGATTTGCTGCCGAACGAAATTGCGGTGACCCCGCGAATCGTGCAGGTGACTTCGCCTGGATGGTTTGCACGAGATAAGTTTGTACCCGATGTTACTGACCGAGGGTAGCGCGGGCCCTCCCGTTTCAAACGATCACGTAGCAGAAAAGAAGCCTGAGGAGCAGGTGATTAATTCGAACCCATTCAGGTCCCGTTTCGCCGAGTCTGTCTCTCTGAGCCTGCTCCTCTTACTCTGTCTTGACCTGGTAAACGCCATGCCGCGACTGCCCAAAGGAATGCCACCTGCCGAGTATTACGGCGGCTTCTACCCGGACGAAAAATGGGTCGACGCCCTGAAATCCATAGCGCGTGACAGGCGAGAGAATCCTTTTCAATCGATATGCGTCGTTGAGGATGAATCCGAAGGCAAAGACAGTTGGCAAAGCCCCACCATCAGGCTCACGCAGGAGCAGCTTCAGCGATTGAAAGAGGAAGCCAAGCCCTACCTGAAGCTGAAGCCGAAAGAACTGCTGGGCCTCGTTCCCAGGCGCAACCGAATTTCAGGAAACAGCCGGGTGATGAGGGCATCGCGCATGCCACCTTGCCCCGTTGGTGACGGAGAGCTGCTTACCTGGAGCCCGGACCGAGCAGACGAGCTTGCCTGCGCGCGGGACCACACAATCGACCCTTTCAAGCTGTACCGGCAGACGGGGATCTTTCGCATTCGTGGCCCGAAAGGTGAAGAGCAAGAGTACCCCTACAACGATGCGGAGGACGGCACACGCACCTACCTGCTGGGCGAGTTCATGCATCCCCTTCGTGTCCATCATCTGTCGGAAGCCGCCAGGGACTTGGGACACCTGTACCTCCACACCCGCGATCTGGAGTATGCCCGACGGGCGGCAGCAATCCTGCTCGATTTTGCGGTGGCCGTGCCGCACTGGCCGAAGATCCATCGCGGCTGGAACGGCGTAGAGGGCATAGATCGCTTTCGATCCGTGGATGACTTCTCAACCTACACCGGCATCTGGTACGACAAGTATCATTCAGGAATCAATGCAGGGCCGGACGTGCTCGCCCTTGCCTACGATTGCATCGTCAGCGCACCGGTCTGGAAAGAATTCGATTCCAGTGCTCCCGGAAACGACGCCCGAAGGCTCATCGAAGAAGACCTGTTCCTGTATACCGCCAAAGACGCCATCCGTTATGACATTCGGCATCCGAGGCCATCCTCAGCCATCAGCAACTACATTCCCTATCAGATCAGTGGCATGCTGTGCATCGGCCGCGCGACAGGAATGCCGGAATTGATCCACTACGCGGCGTGGAAGCTCGATCAGCTTCTGGAAAAGACCCTGATGGCCGACTCGGTGTTTCCGGAGAGCCCGTCTTATGGCCGCCAGCATATCTACGGAATGGCCAAGGCTGCCCGCATGGGTGAAGGCTACAGCGATCCTGACGGATTTCGCTCGTCCATTGGCGGCGGACGCTTTGAGAATCTCGACATGGGCTTCAGACCCCAATTGAGTCGAGCAGTAGAGATTCTCGAATCGATGGTCTATCCGGACAACAACTACGTGATGATTCACGACACCTACGGCAAGCTGCTCAGCAAAGGCCATCCGGCTCCGGAAAAGACGTCGCCAACGATCTATCCGTCCTTCGGTCACGCGTGGTTGGGGAGGGGAGACAGAGCCAGGGGCAACCAGATCCAAGCCCACCTGCATTATTCAGGGAACTGGGGCCACGACCATGCTGACATGCTGGACGTTATCCTGTGGGCCTACCGCGACGAATTGATCTCCGACATCGGCTACACCCACACGTATCGCAGCTTCGCTTCCTGGTCGTCCGGCCACAACGTCGTGGTGGTAGACCGTCACACACAGAAGCAGGTTCCTGATCACGGTAATCTGATCGGGTGGCATTCGATCGAGAACGCAGTGCAGGTCGTCGAAGCGTCCGCGCCCGAAGTCTACGAGCAATGCTCCGTCTATCGCCGCGCCCTCTTTCTCGTCCCGCTTGGTGATGACAATGTGGTGGTCGATGTTTTTACGGTGGAGGGTGGAAGCGTGCATGAATGGATGGCGCAGGGGAGCTGCATGTTCGAACAGTCCATGGAACTCTCGATTCCGCTGTCGGAACACGGCGAAAGCTATGCGGACGACAAGAAGCCGTTCACGCCGCCAGCATTCAACGAATATGTCAAGAGTCGCAGGGCCGCGGGGAAACATCCCTACCGGCTGGAGCCCGGTGAGAAAGATCCCTGGTACGGCGTGTTCCGGGATGTTCGCCGGGCCGATGTGAAAGGGCCTCTTACAGGAAACTTCTATTCCCGAGGGAAATCACAGCACGACCTTCGGTTCCACATCCTGTTTCCATCTGAGGGAACAGCCTACGCGTGCACCGTGCCCAGCCTGCGGAGGTGCTGGTCACAGAAACTGCGGAAGGAGATCCATGCCGACGTTGAGAAATATCGCATGCCCAAAATTGTTATTCGCCGAGACGGCCAGAATCTTCGCAGCCGCTTCGTAACCGTCTGGGAACCGATCCGAAATAAGCCAATTCTCAGCGATGTGCGCAGTCTGACGGAAGGGGACAAGGGACCCGTTGTCGTCCAACTCAAATCCAAAGAGCACGACTGGAAGGCAACGATCCATTATTCAGATGGCGACAGAGTGCAGCAGACCGTTGGCGACGTTACGTGGAAAGGACGCTACGCGAGCATCATCGAACAGGACGGACAACTGAGCATCGACGTCTACGACTCCTCCTATCTTCAGCACGGCTCTATTGAGTTGAAATTGGAGCCATGGCTTCCACTCGTGCTCAATCGCGTAATAGAATCCAACAAGGGCAAGTTCTCCCTCGAACTGCAGGGCCGCTGGCCAGGCGTAGAAAGAGGCGGCCTCATCAAGTTCGACCCGGCAGAACTGGCAACCATCCAGGTTGGTGATGGCCAACGGCTGGTGCCTGTCGATGCGTTAGAAATTGCAGGGGAGAAGACTGTTCTTCGCTGCACACGCCATCCGGGCTTCACTTTCGACCGTGAGGGAGAGAAACTGAAGGACACGTTCACGCCTTACCTTACTTACGAAGGCAAAGCCACGGTCCGTCTTCCGAGTCGATTTCACCTGAGATCCGTGAAGGGCCGTAAGGGGGCCTATCTGATACGTTCGACGAATCCGATGACCATTGGCAGGTCATCGTTTGGCAGGACGGAAGACTGGTCTGAAATTCAGGTGCCATAGCGATGTCACTCAGTCGAATGAGTTGTTCGTCCCTCCTCCGCTCCGGGGGACTAGTCCTCCAAGACGGAGACGTTCTGACGGATTTCAGGGGCGAAGCCCCGGGCCGTTTGCCTAGCCCAGCCCAACGGGCTGGGTGAATGGCACAAAGATTTGAAAAGGGGCAACGCCCCGGCTATTTATCAGATTGCCATTCACTGGCGCAAATGACCGGGGCGTTGCCCCTAAGAATGATCTGCCCGAAAACCCAGCCCGATGGGCTGGGCTAGGCAAACGTCCCGGGGCTTTGCCCCTGAAAATTGTCACTCAAATCCGTAAAATTGCCCTCGTCTCGGCCACTAGTCGATGCCTCAAGAATATTCTGGTCTGCATCTATAAACGTCTGTTTAGTCGAATGACCTTGATTACATCTGACATCCAAATCACTGAAGAAACCTACTCCCAGGACAACTATGCCCAGCACCTCTGTGTGCTTGAGGACGGCTCGTTGTGGGCGACATGGGCTGAGTTTGGGCCGGTTGGCTCGCGCGTTTTTGGAAGGCAGGTTGTGAACGGCCAGGCCGGGCCCATCCAGGCTCTGGCTGAGACAGCAGGCATGCAGACGCAGCCGCGCTGCTTTTCGCGGCGTACTGGTGGCGCACTGACGATCTGGTTCCAGAAAAATGGGCAGACTTACTCCATTCATGGCCGAGCATTCAGCGAAGGGAAGCTGGGTGAGAGTCAGCTCCTTTTCAGCCTTCCCGAGGGTGCCAAGCCGGGCGAGTTGGAAGGGACAACTGATGCGGATGGTCAAATCTGGCTGGCGTGGGCGCAGGCTGCCAGGGGCCGAAGCACCATCGAAGTGGTCTGCATCCCGACCGGAGGAGAGGCGAGGCACTTCGAACTCGATGCAGGTGTACCATTCAACTATCGACCTGCCCTGTGTGAGGTGGACGGCGGTGTTGCCCTGGTCTGGGACGCATACGTGGGCAAGAGCTACGATGTGTTTGGCTGTTCTGTCGAGCATCAGGGACCGTCAGGAGTTCGTCGTATCAGTTCCGATGAGTGTTGGGAGAATCGTCCCAATGTCTGCTGCGATTCGGCCGGGCGGTTGTGGGCGGCATGGGTGCATCACCGGGACGTGATGTTCCAGGACAGCATCATCCAGTCGAAGTGCGCAGTACGGGGTGCCCTGTACGAAAACGCTGAATGGGTTCCTCTGGCCGGAGCTGACGGCTCGCAGGAGATTGTGCCGCTCCATTACGGTTTACTGACGGATCTCAAAGTTCACCCGCAGTTGGGACACCAGGGGCACCGCCTGAAGCCCATGCTGAAGGCTTCAAAGGATGGTGGCATCTGGCTGTTCTATGAGTCCAAGGCAGAAGAGGCGGATAACACAATCATCAGCAAAGGCAGACTGCTCGGTTTGCATCACTCAGGCAGCAGTTGGTCGAGCCCGTTGGACATCGCGGAGGGTCGCGTCGAATACACGCTCGCGTCAGAGGAGACTGTCTGCGACAGTCTTCTCCACCTTTCGAGAGACATTGACAACGACCGTCTGTTTCTGTCAGAGACATCGCTGGTCAGCAGCATGAATCAGGTTCCGGATGACAAGCGGACGGTCGATCTAACACATTGGAAAGAAATTCAGCTTCCTTTCCCAAGTCCGAAAGAGCGACCGAAGAACGAGCTGCCCGGCGAAGAGAGTGGAAAGTACCAATTATTCTGGGCTGACCTGCACTGCCATTCTTCGATGTCTATAGAAATGGAAGGCGATCCCGACGAGCTGGCCTTCTATGCTCGTGACAGATCCCTCCTCGACGGGTTGACGGTCTCGGACAACGACCAGTTCTGGAACAAGTTCACCCGCAACAGCCAACGCTACCTCAAGGACCACGAGTGGGACATGGTCAAGGGGAACGCTCTCGTCACCAACGAGCCCGGACGCTTCGCCATGTTCCCCGGATACGAGATGACTATCGGCGGGAATACGGACGAGGAGCGCAACCATCGTTCTGTGATGTCGGATGATAATGAGATGGAGATGGACCTCCTCCATTTCAAAGAGGAGCATTACGTCCCGCATCGACACGGAGATGCCGCGATTAACAAGGATGTTGTTGAATGCATAGCGTGGGCAGGGGAGAGGAGTTACCTCCCTCATCCACACCCGCACAACGGAACTTATGGCCTGACTGATGAAAACGTCGAGTGGAACGTGGACATCTACGCCGGCTGGATGAGGAACATCGAGCTTTACGACATCTTCTTCAAGTACCTCGACGCCGGTCACAAGATCGGTTTCACGGCCAGCGGCGACAGCCACTATCGCAACCCCGGCTTCAACTGCGGAGTCACGGGCATCTGGTCCGAGGGTCTGGGCCGCGCTTCATTCCTCGAAGCCCTTCGGGCCCACCGCTGCTACGGAACCGCGGGTCAGCGGATCGTAATCGAATTCACGATCAACGATCAGATGATGGGTAGTTCACTGGTCGTGCAGGACGATCCCGTTCTCAGGTGGCGCGTGCTCGGAGAAGACCAGGACTACATCCTTCGCATTCATCGCGACGGGCGACTCATGTTCGATGAGCGTTTCCGTGGGGAGACCCGCGGGGAATACGCAGAGTTCCGGTTTCTCGAATACCGTCCTGGCCGCCACTACTACCTGTTGGAAGTTTCATCGCCCGAACCGGTACCTGACTATCCGTCCAACGTCGCACACGCACTGGGCGCACGAGCGTGGTCAAGTCCGATCTGGGTTGAGACGCCTGTCCCATCCGGATAGCGCGCCTGCATCCCTGCCGTGTTCAGAAGACACGCTCCTGTTATCATTGAGACAATGATGGAGACAACTGAATGAAAGCTGTTTCTGAATGGACAGAAATCCACATGTGGGATGCTGTCCGCGAAGTGAAAAGCAAACGTGTGGCCAGAAGAAGGGGCAGGCTATGAACAGGATCGCGTGTCTGAGTCTGGTCTCTGGAGTTTTTCTGTCAGGAACACAATTGTGGGCTGGTACTCCTGACGGCTCAGAACGCGAAACAGTTCAAAAGGCAGTCAAAGCAGCGCGCTGCTGGCTTGCCGCAAATGCCGCAGGCCGAGCGGCATTCGAACCGACATTGGAGAAATATGGCCAGGACATAGACGCAGTCATTGAAGAGCTAATGCCTAAGGGGAGCGACAAGTACAAAGATATCAAAGGCTATGAGGTAAAAGGTGATTCTTTCACGATTCCGGAATTGTTGGAGAGGAACAGAGACCATCCATTTAATTACTATGTGCCACCGCATTACGTCCCTGCTAAGAAAATGGGACTCATGTTGTGGATGCACGGCGGCGGAACTTATAAACCGGGCCGGAACGCGAAGCGTAAATCAATTCAGAATAAGTTAGATGAACTGAAAGTCGGCGATTACATCTGTGTCGCACCTGAGGCATGCCATGGGGTAAATTTCCCGAAAGGTGCGGTGATGGACAAACTTGCTGGTCGCTGGTCTGTGCCGGCTTCAGAGCGATATCTGTCTGACATTATCAACGAGTTTATGCATCGGTACAATATCGACCCGAACAGAATCGTCTTGTGGGGGTATTCGATGGGTGGTGTTGGAGCATACAACCACGCGATGCGCACGGACCGCTTTGCCGTAGTTGGTATCGGAGGTGGTTCGTGGTCCTATGGCACGTTTGATGCGATGCTGAATACACCAGCGTTTATATGGCATGGCAAAAACGATTCATTCTGGAAGAGCAAAACAGACTGTCGAAACCGTTTCACCGATGTCTCTCATGCACGCTATGCAGACGAGATTCTGACCGATTTAGGGTACGAACATAAATACATCGAAACTGACGGCGGGCACTATTCGGTGAATCTCCTGAACGGCAAATCCGTTGATATAACCAAGACCTACTTTTACAGCGGGACCAGCGGCTACGTCATCGGTAAATACAGGAATCCATTCCCTGAGCGGGTAATCGCTATGACGCCCCGGGGCAGCTATGAGAGCCATGATCCACTCACCTCCGGGGATGTATACTATCAGCCTGAATCGCTGCATGACCGGTGGGTCAGTATTGAACGATATACGCCGGGACCGGTACGTGTTCATTGTGTTAATAAGAAGGGGAGGCTCAGGAAAGCAGATTCGTATCAAGAGTGGCTAAGTTACTCGGCTACTCGCGGCGTGAGTAAGTTTAATGGAGCGAAGATCGATATTGAGAATTTGGGCAATAATGTTTTCAAAGCAACGACGAAGCATGTGGATTCCTATAGCATATGGCTGCATTCAAAAATGGTGGATTTCAGGCGTCCCATCAAGGTGACCACAAATGGGGTTAGCGCTGAATATTCGTGCAAGCCAAGTTTACTGAATGCTCTCAAGAGCTATGAAAGGAGATATGATTGGGGTCTCATTTATCCGGCCACGATCTCGGTAAGGGTAGTGGAGAAAGACAAGTGATCCGTGTCTGTCACGCAATGTCCTCATCGCGCCTTAATATGTATCGATTCGCGTTTTGGTTTGAAAGGCTGTCTGTTGCCTTTTTGGTCTGTTTCATCTCAGCCGCGCATGGTGGCCCGCCGCTGCAACAGCACTTCAAGGATCAGCCTGCTGATGCTCTGATCCACCGGCTTCACTTGGAAGGTGATAACTCCCCGTCGCCAATCGGGCTCGCGGTTTCGAAGACGAGCCGCTGGCTGCCGGTATCTCGAATTCTGCTGATTGACAGCACGGTGACCAACAAGCGCAAAGAGCCGGCGACACTCGAAGAGGTCTCGCTCCTCGAGTGGGTGTTTCGCTTGCCGGAAGTTAAGGACAAATCAAACTTCCAGCGTCTGACGTGGCGCAACGATACATGGTACGGCTCAACCTACTGGACGGGGCCAAACTGGACGCGGGTTGGCAAGGACTGGCATCATCCGGGCATTAACACTCCGAGCGTCCGTTGCTTCACCGCGCCACGTGACGGTCGTGTAACGATCACTGGCCGAGTCTACAAGGCGCATCTCAGCGGCGACGGTGTGCGAGCGAGTATCCGTCAAGTTGGACGCACTGTCTGGAAGGCCGACCTCAAAGGCAAGGATGACAAAGGCATTGATCCGAATCTCACCATGGACCTTCGCAAGGGCGATAGAATCCGCTTTGTGGTCCACAAGCTTGGACGCATTTTCTGCGATACGACCCGCTGGGATCCTGTCGTGACCTATGCGGACGGAACGCGCTACCGGGCATCCGAAGGGTTCGCTGAAAAGAAACAGGGAAGCGGCGGATGGTCCTATGAGATGGAATTGGATCAGCAGGCCGAACGCGGCCTGCCGCGGCTGCTTAGCTTCAGCTCCGATTTCCTTCCGAGCAATGTTGCCCTGGGGGAGGGCAGTCAGGTGGTACTGAGAGACGGTAAGGCGCTGCCGCTGTGGGTGATCGCCGACGCTGACGATCGCAGCGGAATTGCCCTGGCTCTCGACGCGACAGGCAAGTGGCGACTCCAGGCCGGAATGGACGGTAACGGCGGGATGCACTTGCGGCTGGCGGTCGTGAAAAAAGACGCGCCGTTATCGCTGAAGCCTGGAGGGTCGGCCCGGCTGCCCCGGATTGCTCTCGGCGTTTACCAGGGCTCATCACACGCAGGCGTATCGACACTGCAGCGGATGCTGAACTGCGATCCTGAATCTCTGGGCATGGACAACCTTTTACGGTGCTTCGAGAAGGCGAAGCACCCCGAACTGCTGCTCATGTCTATGGTCCACGCTGACTGGGATCAGCAGGACAAGCTCACCGAAACAGCGAAGTCCTATGCCGCGGCCACTGCCAGCCATCTCGATAAAACGCGCGAGCTATTGACCGACATCAGAAGTCAACAGCCTGCGGGATTCCTCGCGGCCGAGGCCACGCAGCATGATCAGTTTTCCAGGATGGCCAAATTGCCGGCAGGCGATCTCGCCGCCCAGCGTTCGCTTTACTTGAAGGTCCGCTGGCTGAAGCGCGAGATTGCGCTGGCCAATCCGCTGATGCAGTTTGGGAAGATGCTGTTCTGTAAACGTGTCCCAACTTCGTACAGCCATCTCGTGATGCAGTACTATGGCTGGAGGGCGCGGGCTGGGGGAGGGATCTTCACTTTGGATCGGCCCGGCAGATCTTTCCGGACCCGTGAGATCACCGGCGACAAGCTCGATGACGGCAGCGTACTCGAGCCCCGACTTTCTTACGATGCCAGACGCATTGTCTTCTCTTACGTCAAGTGCAGAGGAAAGAGTTACCAGCCTGGGAATGTCGCCAATAACGGGACTGAAGGCTACTACCACATTTGGGAGATCAACACCGACGGATCCGAACTGCGCCAGCTAACCGACGGCCCCTATGACGACCTGATGCCTGCATATCTTCCGGACGGGGGAATCGTTTTCAGCTCGACGCGCCGCCGCGGTTATTCCCGCTGCTTCGGTGGACAGTTCAGCAGTCGCTGGCACATCTACACGATTCACCGCATGGACGGTGACGGCAGGAACGTGCGAATCCTATCCTGCCACGATACGAATGAATGGTTCCCCACGGTGACCAGCGACGGGCGGATCCTCTATGCCCGTTGGGACTACATCGACCGCGACGCGGTGACACACCAGAACCTCTGGTCCATGCGTCCGGATGGCACGAACCCCATTGCCGTATGGGGTAATGCGACGCGCAGCCCGCACTGCTCCTTCCAGGCGAAGCCTATCCCGGGCAGCACAAAGTTCGTCTTTACGGCCTCGGCGCACCATTCCGTCACTGCCGGATCGCTTGCCATTGTTGACCCAACAGTCAGCAATGACGGCCAGAAGGCCATCACGCGCATTACGCCCGAAATTCCATTTCCTGAATCCGAGGGCCGAAATATTCGCGAATACTACGGCTCCCCGTGGCCCCTCTCTGAGAAGTATTTCCTGGTCGCTTACAGTTCGAAGCCTCTGGTGTGGGAGCCGGGAGCAAATGCGCCCGATGCACTTGGCATCTACCTTCTCGACAGGTTCGGCAATCGCGAGCTGATATACCGCGACCCAAAGATTGGCAGCACCAATCCCGTCCCGCTCGTGGCGCGGCAAAAGCCGCCGGTGCTGGCGACAAACCTGCCGCCCGACGCTCCAGCGACAGGTGAGATGCTCTTGACGGATATCTACCAGGGCCTCGGCGACATCCCTCGGGATACGATCAAGGAGCTTCGGATTATCCAGTTATTTCCGAAGACCACGCCGTACGCGAATAACCCCCGGATGGGGATCGCCGGTGAAGAGAACGGCCGAGCCATTCTCGGCACGGTGCCCGTCGAGCCCGACGGTTCTGCCCGGTTCACCGTGCCGGCCCTCAAGCCACTTCTTTTCCAGGCGCTCGATAAAGACGGCTTTGCCTACCAGACCATGCGTACGGTGACTTACGTGCAGCCCGGAGAGAGCGTCTCATGCGTGGGCTGCCACGAGAATCGCATGACTGCTACCCCCCACGCGAACCCCATGGCGATGCGCCGGGAGTCCTCCACCATTACTCCCCGGCCGTTCGAAGGCCGGCCTTTCTCTTTCGTCGAATCCGTGCAGCCAGTGCTCGACAGACTTTGTGTGCAGTGTCACGGTAAAGAGAAGACCGAAGGGAAAATGGACCTGACCGGTGGCCGAGCCGGCGCCTGGACACGTTCCTACGTGTCGTTGACGCGCAATCCGAAGCTCGTTCCCCGATATCCTGCGCGGAATCAGATTCAGACCACACCCGTCGGCGGCGTTTACGGCGCCCTTGGCAGCGGGCTGATGAAAATGCTGCGTCAGGGCCACGAAAAGGTAAAGCTGAGCGGAGAAGAATTGCGCCTGCTGGCCGCCTGGATCGACTGCAACGCAATTTTTTACGGCACACCAAATCCCGCCGACCAAGCCAGACAGATCAAAGGTGAACCGGCCCCAATGCCGGAAATCCAGTGACGTATGGTACGAGCGGAAAGGATGGCGGTGAGTTTCCCTGCCTGAAATCAAAGACGCTGGCTTTACAGAGTACTTTCCGACCAGAGGCGCTCGTCCGCTCGTGAAGCGCGCTGGAACTCGCAACTGGTCCTGCCGTCCAATGCGTTTATGAAAACTGTGTCGATGTGTTCCTTCGTCCGAATGATTGTCCGGTAGGAATGCAGTCGGTTGTCGTCAGGCCCCAAATCAGTGGTCACTTCGATTTCTGGCGCGGCAGAGGCGAATGGCGCGATGAGTATTCCGTAAGTCTGTCCGCCGGCGGTTTCTTCGATCTGTGAATCCAGACTCAGGTAAGGTACATCGTCGCGCCAGGCGTCCAAGGGCTGGTATTCAGCGGTGTAACTGACAGGCACGGCTGAATAGCCTTCGCCCAACTGCAGTTGCGAGTTTTGTAGAGTCAGCGAATCAGGGACAACCAGCAGCCCCGGTTTGCCATCGGAACTGGCAATGGAACCGTCCGGCCGCGCTCCAATATCCTGTGGGCTGTGTAAAAGCCATGCGATAGGGGTCGCATCCGATCCGCCACGGAGCCAATCCAGGATGAAGTAATACTCGCCTCGAATGGCAAGGATGCTCCGCTGGTGGAGTACACCGTCGGATTCCTTGTAGGTTGAAGTGGATGCTGAAACAAAGGCCATTCGGTCTGACGTGTGCCACGCTTCCAGTTGGGCGAAGTGGGGCTTGCCCTGTGAGTGATTGTTCACCATCACAGTGTTGTGGGAGATTGTCTGGTGGCACCAGTTCCTGTATTCGGGCATGGAATAAGAAATCGTCGAGCCGGGATGAATGACGAGCGGGACCTGGTTGGCAAAGATTTCGAATGAAAGCCTTCCTGGATACGCATGGCCGCCCATCGGCTCCCGATTGAAATCGAATACCATGGAACTGGCGTCTTCATCCCATCCGCTGCGCAGGACTGCCAGGCCTGAATCTTCGAGAAGCTCGTTGAGAAAAGTCGGCGGCTCGGGCTCTGTTTTTCGGGCATCGCTCAGAGATTGCACCCAGTCTCCGTCCATAAACAGGATGAACTCGCTGATCCCTTTTGCTACCGGAATGAACTCATCGCCAATGAATCTATTGGCCGCCCAGCTCTGCAGAGGGGAATCGAAAAGGCTGGTACCAAGGGGCAGATAGGTTTTCCATTCGGTCCCGTAAACGCCCGAATTGAAGAGGGCAGGGCTTCCAGCAGGATGAGCAATCCGAATCGGATAATTGAATATTCGCTCCAGCCTCTCCCACATGTCGCCGCCCAGCATTTCCACCTTCGAATTCCGCTGCAAGAGCATCAGGGGCCGGATGATGTCGCGTATCCCGGCCAGATGGTATTGCGGGCACTGCTCAATCTGCGCGCCGTCCTTGTCAAAGTTACGTTCGATCCGTTCGCAAAGCCGGTCTACGCCAATCCTGAGCCACTGCTCGGCCTCTTTCAACTCGGGCAACATGATAGCGGCGCTGATGATCCAGCACGTGATGGATGATTGAAAATTGCTCGGATTATATTCCTGCATCCTTGTATCGAACAGGTATCGGGAGTGCCCCAGGAATATCTTCAGAATCTTGGAGTGAAGTTCGGACGTGAGCTCCATGCTGTCCCGCATCAGGAAGTAGCAGTCCAGCATGAACACGCACCGCAGCGAGCTGCCAAGCCCGGCATTCCAGATGATGGCCAATCCAGTTTCGCTGCTGGCTTCCGTCCCATGAAAGGAGGCATTGATGGCCACGTCCGGCAGCGCGTCAAACCACGAACAGATCAGCTCACGGAAGATGCCTGGATACTTCGCATCGCCCGTCAACAAGTATGCCCGTCCAAGCTCCCTCAGAAACCACATATAAAAGAAACCGCAGTACGCGCTGTCAGCCACGCAATCGACCCATTGAAATGTTCGGCCTTCGCGTTTTGGCTTGTACGTCGCATGCCCGAAATCATGCAGCCATAGCCGGTCCGCCTGTGAGACGAGAATCTCGGCCAGCTTCGGCAAGTGCTCATGAATTTCGCTCGCGTAGGAATCTGCGTTTACGTAATAGGCCGGTGACGGGCGGGTGGTCCAGTATTCGCCCCAGCACTCCCATGCGCGATTAAATTCTCCGGTGACCGCAGCCGCTCGTGCTTCCACCGGGCCACTCACTTCCGGTGCAAACGCATCGAACAATTCCCGATCCGAAATCTGCAGGTAGGCCCCGCTCGGACCGCACTGACTAGCGAGAACGTCTAAACCTGCCTGGTCTGTCTGCATCTGCAATACTCCATGCAAAAAAACTTGAACGGGTAGAAGATAACGAGAAGAAAGAGAGGTGATTTCTTTGGAGTTCTCACCATAGCCGTGAGTCCGGGACCTCCATCCAACACCCACCTTCCTGGATTGAAAGCTGGCTCACCAATCCTGGCAAGGTCAGGTCCAGGGAGCGATGCACGTCCACCGGATTCGGCGCATTACCCAGGATCGCGTCGACGAAGGCGCGCGCCTGCAGGGAGTCGGGGTCGGCTCTATCCTCCGAGACCGCCTCTTTCCACCAGTCAGGAAGGAATTCGTCTTTGTGTTCGTGGAGGTCAGACCAGGCTGGTGACTCGCCTTCTGACTGTAGCCATAACCGATTTGGCTCGCCGCGGAACCGGCGCGAAGCATAGACGCCCTCGGTGCCCTGAAGCAGGTTGTACACTCCCATTCCGGGGCCGCTGGAAATGAAATCACTGCGAATCACTATCTGGCAGCCGCCGCTTGTCTTGCAGAGCATGGTGGAACTATCGTCGGCATAGGCATCACCCCGTGGATCCCGGTAGTGCTGCCCGGTGCCCGAACAGCACACAGAGACAATCCGTTCCCCCGGCATCCATCCAAGGATGGCGCTCAGATTGTGCGAACCGTACGTGATGCCGCTGATGCCGAGTTGCCACTTTCGTCGCCAGGGCGTGGTCTCGGCCAGGCCCTTCGCATCGGCCACGTACCCGCCTTCCGCATAGTAGGGCGTGCCGAACACTCCTCGTCTAACCATCTCCGCAACAGCCACGGCTGCTTCACCGTACATATAGTTCGCCCCCATCATGTAGACGGCGTCACTTGCCTTGCACGCGGCGACGAGATCTTTGCACTCGTCGACAGCTACGGCCGCCGTCACTTCGCACAGAACGTGGATACCTCTTTCCAGGGCGGCAATGGATTGCGGCACGTGAAGATGCATCGGCGTGGCGATCAGGACGGCATCGAGACCGGCCTTGTCCAACATCTCGTCGAAGTCGCAGTAGCCGTCTTCAATGCCATAGTCCGTTTGGGCCCTGGCCATCCGTTCCGGATCCACATCGCATACGGCGTGTACCTGAATTGGGGACGTCTTCCGCAGGGAGCTGACAAGGTGGCCGCCGCGGCCGTATCCGCCGCATACACCAACTACGCCAAACTTGATTTCGCTTTTTCCGGCCATTCAGACACTCCTCTTACACCGAGCTCGGCGTTGTGTCCGCTTCGAGGTCGCCAAAGGCAAACTGAATCCCGGAAAGGTAGTGCTCCAGGATCTGTGAATCCCAGTAGAGGCTCTTGAAGTGGCCGAAGGCACTGTAAAACACTCGTCCCTTTCCGAACCGATGGACCCACGCCAGAGGGTAATCGCCATCCGTGCGCTGAATGGATGGCTTGGTCATATCGGTCCTGTCGGTGTCGAGACTAGCCAGGACGCGTAGTCGCTTCCGCGAAAAGGGTACTTCCTCGAACTCGTAGATTTCGTCCACGATCTCGAAGTTGGGAGGCAGGCTCTGCACGCACGGGTGCGACGGATCTTCGAGGCGAACGGTGACTACCTCATTCACCCATGGGTGGCTGCGCGAGTACGCTCCGTTCAAGAGACCGTACTCCGGCCAAGTCAAAAAAGTATGGGCAGAACAGTGGATGCCAACGAATCCGCCTCCTTCTTTCGCGTAGTCAATGAGGTTCTGCTTCAGTCGATCTTCTTCGACGATATCGCCACAGGTGTTGTTGAAGCAGACTGCATCAAACCGGTCGAGGTTCTCCCGCTCGAATGCCTCAGGAGAGTTGTCAAAGACGGCTGTGAAAGCCCCCGTCTTTTCACCGAGAACCCGAAGCGCCTCGTTGCCCCACGGGATGGCTTCATGATAGTACATGGGCGCCGAGCTCACGACGAGCATGCTCCGTGGCTTCTCTGGTTGCGCTGGCAACACGGCCGGGACGGCGGCTTCAATCTTGCGAAGATCATCAGCAGGGGTGGTATCAGTTGCTACTACTTGCATGGCTGTTTCCTTTTGCGTGTCCGTTCACTCGGCCAGAAACCAGGTCTGGATTTCCGTTGGCCAGTGACCGTAAGGCTTCTCCTCGTACACCTCAAACGAATCGCAAGGGCAGGGGAGTCTGGCCTGCCACATGTTCAAATGACAGAGGGGGAGTCTGTTTCACCCATGCTCTTCGTACGGATGCCCCACATATTCCCTTTTACCACGGACCAGGATCTTCTCAGGCTCATCTTTCCGAATATCGTGTACATCATGCGTCTGGTAGGCCAGCGTCATGCTGCGTCTGGACCTGTCTGTTTGATTGACATCGGCGCCGTGGAAACAAGAGTCATTGAAAAGAAGGACACCGCCGCGAGGCATGGGCACAGGCACGGATTGGTTGAAGAAAGGGGCGTCGTGGAAAGTCTCATACTGCGGACGCCGAGGATGTTGAAATGGGCGCAGGTGGCTGCCAGGCACGATTCGGACGCAACCATTCTCAGTAGTGGACTCCTGCAAATAGATCAGGACTGTTATCAGGCGGACGTCCCACGGTTCTTCTCCGCTGTGCCACGGCACAACCGCCGAGTCGCCAGGCCTGACCATCAAGTGGTTGTGTTTGTTGGTGATAAGTTCGATGTTGGGGCCAAGCACGCCTTCGAGCGCATCCAAGACAAAAGGATGCGTTGCCGCTTCCATGTAGACGGGATCCCGCTCCAGTATCTTGGACAGTCGGCGAACGATGCTCTCGCCAACTTTCGCCGGCTCCCAC
>Ga0187827_10004063_pt1 | contig 18248 bp, 17 predicted proteins | sample ETNtaG_39_FD_167969 | JGI IMG/M metagenome (GOLD analysis project Ga0187827, IMG submission 167969) | Marine microbial and viral communities from oxygen minimum zone, Eastern Pacific Ocean - ETNP2014_SV_150_PacBio MetaG (Illumina Assembly) | ecosystem: Environmental > Aquatic > Marine > Hypoxic... | reverse complement strand
TTACAGGGGATAAAGATGAGATTTATAAAATAGCAAAGTATTACTTTGTGAACGCATCTGAAGATGAATTAGCTCCTGGAGGGTTTCTGCATTCAGAATATTTAATAATTGTTGATAAAGAAGGTAGAGTGCGGTCAGGCTATTCTAATTTTATTTGTAATGAATGTGGGAGCTCTTCTAAACGATCAAAGATTGCTTGTTCAGATTGTGATGCAGAATATTCATATACAGGAAATCCCGTTGGTAGTTATGATGGGACTCAGGATTTTGTAATTAAAGATTTGATTAAGGATATCAAAACATTATTAGCAGAATATCATGAAGATGCAAAGGTTGAAAGAAATGAAAAATAAAAAAGTCATCTTATTTTTAATAGGAATAATTTCCTTTATTCAATCTTTTTCACAATGTGCTATGTGTAAAGCGGCTGTTGAAGCAAATTTGGAAGCTGGAGGAACTAAAGGAGCAGGATTAAATGATGGGATCTTATATTTAATGGCAATGCCATATATTGCTGTTGCTATTTTCGGGGCCTTTTATTTTCTTCAAAAAAGAAAGAAACAAAACGCTTGATTGCTAACTAGATGCACTCACTAAAATTTTACGTACAACTTCTTAAAATAAGGCTAACAATAACTGTAGTCTTTTCGGCTGTAGTGGGGTATCTTTTAGGCTTTTCGGAGTTTAATTCAACACATTTTATTTATCTGTTACTAGGAGGTTTTTTTGTGACAGGATCAGCAAATGCTTTTAATCAAATTTTAGAAAAAGATAAAGATAAACTGATGGAGAGAACTTCTGTTCGCCCTCTTCCTCAAAGAAATTTATCAGTTACACAAGCTTTTATTTTTGCAACTTTAATAGGATTAATAGGTCTGTATCTTTTAAATCAGATAAACCCTCAAGGGAGTTTCTATGGCTTTATGTCAAAATCTTCCTTTTTCGGATTAATATCTATTTTATTATATGTTTTATCATACACTCCTCTAAAAAGAATTTCTACAATCTCTATTTTTGTAGGCGCTATACCTGGAGCAATCCCTTTTTTATTGGGTTTTGTTGCAGCAACTGATGATTTTGGCATTGCAGCAGGAACATTATTTGCCATTCAGTTTTTTTGGCAATTTCCACATTTCATAGCTATTGCATGGGTACTTGATGATGAATATAAAAAGGCAGGATTTAAAATGTTATTTGGGAAAGAGAAGAATAAATATCCTACAATAATTTCAATTTTTACTTCAGTGCTAATGATAATAATTTCTATAATTCCATTTTTTTATATTGAGAACTTGAATTTATCAATTTATGCTTTTGTAATAATTCTTCTACTTGGAATTTGGTTCATAATAAAATCAGTGAAGTTATACCAAAACGTAGATGATGCTTCAGCAAGAAGATTAATGATAGCTTCTTTTGCATATTTACCTCTAATCCAAATAGTTTATGTAATAGATAAGTTTTTGTTTTAAGATTTCTTAAAAACAAATAAGGAATATACTACGGAAAGCAACAGTAAAAAAGCCACTACTTGATGTATTAGAGCTAGTGAAATTGGCACCTCCAAAATTAAAGTAAAAATTCCAAGTACGGTTTGCAAAAAAACAATCAAAAATGATAGAGTTATTGCTCCTTTTTGTGTTTTAGTTAAGATAAAATTTTTACCAATTATCCAAACAAATAAAATGTAAACTACAATAATAAGTGCTAGAGTCCTGTGAACAAACTGAACTCCAAACCTGCCTTCAGTAAAGTTTTTCCAGAATGGATCTAAACTAAACACTGCATCTGCTATCCATTTTTCTCTCATTTTCGGCCAGGTATTAAATCCAATTCCTGCATCTAAGCCAGCAACAAATGCTCCATAGATAATCTGAATTACTATTAAAATGAATAAGACAATGTTTAATCTAAAAAGTTTAGAATTACCAATACTATCATTTGGGGAAACAAGATGAAGAACTACCCATATTATATATGCGCAAGTTAAGAATGCAGTAATCAGGTGAATAGCCAATCTATAATGACTAACATCAGGCCTATCCACCAAACCACTTTTTACCATCCACCAACCAATAGCACCTTGTAAAGCTCCCATCAAAAAGAGTATAAATGATTGAATTTTCAGTTTTTTTGTGAATTTCTTTTTTGTCAGAAAATAAATAAATGGTATAATAAAAACTAATCCTAATACTCTACCAATTAATCTGTGTAAGTACTCCCAAAAAAAAATAGATTTAAATTCATTTAAAGTAAAGTTATAGTTTACTTTTAAGTATTCAGGAGAAGTTTTATAAAGCTCAAAAGTTTCTTGCCATTGTACATTATTTAATGGCGGTATTACGCCCATAAATAAGTTCCAATTTACCATGGAAAGCCCTGAATGTGTTAGCCGGGTAATTCCTCCAATTACTACCATTGTAAAAATGAGAAAACATCCAGATAATAACCAAAAGATTACAGCCTTATTCTCATTCATTTTAATAGTAAGGTGAAATTAAGATATATACTAAAACTCCAGTTGCAGAAACATATAGCCATATTGGAAACGTAATTTTTGCAATTTTTTTATGATATTCAAAATTTTCTTTTAATGCTCGTGATAAAGTGATAAGCACAAGAGGTATTATTATAGCAGAGAGAATAATATGAGAGAGTAAAACAAAATAATAAATATACCTTAAAAATCCATCTCCTCCATAATTTACAGAATCATGTGTTGCATGATGAATCACATAAGAGATTAAAAATATTGTAGATAAAACTAAAGCTAAATAAATTAGTTTTTGGTGTAATTTTCTATTTCTATTTTTAATTGATTTTATTGCAAAGATTAAAGTAAGGAATACGGTTCCGTTAATAATTGCATTTAATAATGGTAAAAAATCAATCTCAAATCCACCTATTTTTGGAGTAACATATAATAATGCGACAACTGCTGGTATTACCAATGATAAAATAATGATAATTGATTTTTGTTTCATAATGGATAGTTTATGAATCAGAAAATTATCTTAATTTGATATTAAGTTCTTTTAATTGTTCCTCATTAATATTAGAAGGAGAATCAATCATTACATCACGCATAGAATTGTTTTTTGGAAAGGCGATAAAATCACGAATACTTTCTTGTCCTCCCATAATAGCACATAATCTATCAAACCCAAATGCAACTCCACCGTGAGGGGGAGCTCCATATTCAAATGCATCCATCAAAAATCCGAACTGCCCTTTTGCTTGATCTTTAGTAAATCCAAGATGTTTAAACATAATATTTTGCAAATTTTTATCATGAATCCTGATACTCCCTCCTCCAATTTCATTGCCGTTAATGACCAAATCATAAGCATTGGCACGCACTGCGTCTGGATCTGCATCTAGCTTTGCAATATCTTCTAGTTTTGGGGATGTAAATGGATGGTGCATTGCATGGTATCTTTCAGTGTCTTCATCCCATTCCAAAAGCGGGAAATCTAAAACCCAAAGCGGAGCAAATTCATCTGGATTTCTAAGTTCTAATTTTTCAGCTAAATGTAATCGTAAAGCTGAAAGTGCTTTTCTTGTTTTATCAGTTTCGCCAGCCATTATTAAAAGTAAATCTCCTTTTTCACATCCTGCTTTTTCTAGCCATACTTTTCTGGCATCTTCATCAAAAAACTTATCGACTGTTGATTTTGAAGTGCCATCCTCATTATATTTACAATAGATAAGTCCTGTAGCGCCAACTTGTGGTGTTTTTACAAAACTTACTAGCTTGTCCAATTGTTTTCGAGTATAATCAGCACATCCCTTAGCGTTAATTGCGACTACTAATTCTGCATTTTCAAATACACCAAACCCTTTCCCTTGACATACTTTATTCATTTCCACAAAAGTCATTTCAAACCTGATATCTGGTTTATCAGAACCATACATTTCCATTGCCTTATCATAAGTAATTCTTGGAAATTTGTTTAACTCAACTCCTTTTACTTCTTTAAGTAAATGACGAGTTAATCCCTCAAACATATTTAAAATATCATCTTGTTCTACAAATGACATTTCACAATCAATTTGGGTAAATTCAGGCTGCCTATCTGCTCTCAAATCCTCATCTCTAAAACATTTTACCATCTGATAATATTTGTCCATTCCAGCAACCATTAATAATTGCTTAAAAGTTTGAGGTGATTGTGGCAATGCGTAAAATTGGCCTTCATTCATTCTGCTTGGAACTACAAAATCTCTTGCTCCTTCAGGAGTTGATTTAATCAAATAAGGAGTCTCAACTTCACAAAAACCTTGAGCATCTAAATATTTTCTTGTTTCAGAAGATACTTTTGCTCTTAGCATTAAATTATCTCTAATAGGATTTCTTCTGATATCTAAGTAGCGATATTTCATTCTAAGTTCATCACCCCCATCAGTTTCATCCTCAATAGTAAAAGGAGGTGTTTTTGATTCATTTAAGATATTTAAAGCGGCAGCTTCAATCTCAATTTCACCTGTAGGGATATTTTTGTTTTTTGAAGCTCTTTCAATAATTTTTCCTTCAACTTGTATAACAAACTCACGGCCTAATTTTCTAGCACTAGTACACAAATTGGCATTTACATCCATATTAAAAGCTAATTGAGTAATACCATGTCTGTCTCTCAAGTCAACAAAAGTCATGCCCCCAAGATCTCTTGTTTTTTGCACCCAGCCACTGAGTGTTACCTTCAAACCAATGTTAGATATGTTTAATTCTCCACAAGTATGTGTCCTCAACATTGTCTTTATTTATTTGTTTGCGAAATTACAAAACAAAATCAGATATTTGCAAAATGAAAATAAATCCTTTTGATGACAATTATTTTATGAAAGAGGCATTGAAAGAAGCCAAAAAGGCAGCTGATAAAAATGAAGTCCCTGTTGGATGTGTAATCGTTTGTGATAATCAGATTATAGCAAGAGCGCATAATTATACTGAGGCATTAAATGATGTGACAGCTCATGCTGAAATGCAAGCTTTTACTTCTGCTGCAGATTATCTTGGGGGAAAATATCTTAATGAATGTACACTTTATGTAACTTTAGAACTATGTGTGATGTGTGCAGGAGCATCTTATTGGTCCCAAATTAAAAAGATTGTTTATGGAGCAAAAGATGAAAAAAGAGGGTTTTCCAAATTATCTAAAAATATTTTACACCCTAAAACTGAAGTTTTTAGTGGATTACTGCAAGACGAATGTTCTAAATTATTAACTAATTTTTTCAAAGCTAAAAGATAAATATACGTATTTTTACAAACTAAAAACTAATAAAATGAACTATCCAGAAGAACTATGTGAACCAATGCGTGCTGATTTAACATCAGTAGGATTCGTTGAATTAAAAACTCCAGAGGCTGTTTCTAAATTATTAGATAAAAAAGAAGGAACAGCACTTGTTATGATAAATTCAGTTTGTGGTTGTGCTGCAGGAAATGCGAGACCTGCTGTTAAGATAACCACTCAATTTGACAAGAAGGTAGATACATTTGCTACTGTTTTTGCAGGACAAGATATTGGAGCAACAGCTAAAGCAAGAGAATATATGGTTCCTTTTCCACCATCTTCCCCATCAATTGCAGTGTTTAAAGATGGTAAGTTAGAACATTTTATTGAGCGCCATCATATTGAAGGAAGATCTGCTGAGATGATAGCTGATAATTTAAAAGATTGCTTTGATCAAATCTGTTAACTAACTTCTTGTGTTACTTTTTTTAGGGCTTTAATATTTTTAATCCAGATTTTTCTTCTTTTTGTTTTTACAATTCCCTCTTTTACAAATACTGAAAGAGTTCTAATCAAATTAGCAGTTGTCATATTTGAAAGTTTTGCTAATTCTTTTCTTTTCATCTCAACATTCAAGAGCCTTTCTTCTTTTTTTACATAGCCATAAATATTGGTAAGTTCAAAAATGGTTTCTGCTAAACGCACACGCATATATTTTTGAGTAAGTTTTATGGTTCTTCTTTCAATTCTTCCAAGCTCATTAGATAAGATTTTAATGATTTTTATTGAAAAATCAGCATTATTCTTTATAACTGAATAGAATTCTCTTTTATCAATAATACAAACTGAAACATCCGTAATTGCAGTAGCATTTGTTCTGTACTTTGAGTCGCTCATCAATTCGTGTAACCCTAAAAAATCCACTTCTTTTTTCAAACTAACTATTTGAGAGTTTCCAAGTTTATCTTCTATTGAAATCTTAGCCTTCCCTGTACTTAAACAAATTAGTCCTTTTGTATATTCCCCTGATATAAAAATTGGCGTTCCTTTTTTAACATGCTGAGATTTACGTTTTGAGTTTAAAATATTTAGTTCCTCTTTTGACAATGCGTTTAAAGGAGAATATTTCCTTTGTAAACAATCATTACAACTACTTATTATGCCATTATTACAATTAATGTTAGCCATCTTTTTATTTTATACTAAACAAAAATATAATTGACAAACATCATAAAACATGATATAAATCATAAAAATTATAAATGTTATTTTCTGTAAGAAATAAGAAACAATAAGTTAAGTTTGCAGTAACTTTTAGAATAAATAATGAGTTTAGAAAAATATTTTGCTTCTTTTCGTGAAAAAACTATCGGAAGAAATCAAGATTTTGAAGGGCCATTCGGTGAAAAAAAAATTATTTATGCTGATTGGGTAGCAAGCGGAAGACTTTATCAGCCTATTGAAGATTTATTACAAAAAGAGATTTTCCCCTTTGTAGCAAACACCCATACAGAAACTAGTACCACAGGAGCCACAATGAATAGTGCTTTACATCAAGCACTTTGTATAATTAAAGATTCGGTTGGGGCAAATAAAAATGATGTTATTATTTCGGCTGGTGCTGGAATGACAATGCTTGTAAATAAATTTCAAAGAATTTTGGGCTTGAAAATTCATGAAAGATACCAAGAACAAGTAAAAATAGAAAATAGGCCAATTGTTTTTGTAACCCATATGGAACATCATTCTAACCAGACAACATGGCTAGAAACTATTGCAGAAGTTCAGCTGATACCGCACACTGAAGATGGTAAGGTAGATTTAGAAGCATTTAAAGAATTAATTCCAAGATATACTGAAAGAGAAATGAAAATAGCAGCAGTTACTTCTTGTTCTAATGTTACAGGAGTTTTTACTCCTTTCCATGAAATTGCTGAAATTATGCATCAAAATGAAGGTTTTTGTTTTGTAGATTTTGCTTGTGCAGCTCCTTATATTTCCATCGATATGCATCCTAAAAATAGTTTGCAATACTTGGATGCGATTTATTTTTCACCACATAAATTCTTAGGTGGTCCTGGATCAACAGGGATTCTTATTTTTAATAAAGATCTATATGTCAATACTGTCCCTGATAGCCCGGGTGGAGGAACAGTTGACTGGACAAATCCATGGGGAGGGCACAAATATATTGAGGATATAGAAGCAAGAGAAGATGGCGGCACTCCAGCATTCTTACAAAGTATAAAAACAGCTCTTTGTATAAATCTAAAACACGAAATGGGAGTGGATAATATTTTAAAAAGAGAGAGCGAACTTCATGCAATTGTTTGGGACAGGATCAATGCAATAGAGAATGTGCATGTTTTGGCCAACAACATTACAGAAAGGCTTAATGTATATTCCTTTTACATAGAAGATCTGCATTATAATTTGGCAGTACAACTTTTAAATGACAAGTTTGGTATACAAACAAGAGGCGGATGTTCTTGTGCGGGGACTTATGGCCATTATTTACTTGATGTAGATTCTGAGTTTTCTCGGACTATTACTAATAATATCAATAAAGGAGATTTAACTTTAAAGCCAGGATGGGTGCGTATGTCTTTACATCCAACTATGACTAATGAAGAGGTAGGACTTATCATCTCATCAATAGAGGAATTAGCAGAAAAACATAAACAATGGGCAGAAGATTATGTGTACAAAAAGGAGACAAATGAGTTTTTCTATAAGCATGAGGATTATGAATCAAAAAATAAGGAAAGAGCAAATATTTGGTTTAATGAAACCTTAAAATAAGTTATTTTTTTAAAACAGTTGGAATTTTAAAATAATCAGAATCTTTTTCAGGGGCATTTTGCAGGGCATCTTTTTGCGAAACCTCATTTTTAATTTCATCTTCTCTGAGCATATTCTCTTCTTCACTTAAATAAATAAGGGGGTCTACTCCTGAAGTGTCTACTTCTGATAATTTATCTACAAAACCAATAATCTTTTCCATGTCAGAAATCATTTCTTTTGCTGATTTCTCATCAAATTTCAGCTTTGCTAAAGTAGCAATATCTTGTATGAGTTTATTGTCTATTTTCATATTCTTTTAATTGTTCAAAAATAGTATTGTAAACTAATGTATTCAAATTTTCTACACTTTTATTTTCATCTAACGCAATTATTTTATGTACTTTAATACGAACTCTTCCTGGATGTCCCTTAAAGTATTTTTGTGGAAACATTTGTTTATTATCCGGCATAGTGATAGGCACAATGCTTATTTTCTTTTCGGAAGCTAATCTAAATGGTCCATTTTTAAATTTTTTTAAAAATACATCTGATTTTGGGATTCCCCCTTCAGGGAAAATGCACATACTTAGCCCAGTTTCTAATCTTTCGCCAGCTTTTATAAAAGCCGCATAAGCATCTCTCTTTTTTTCTCGATCTACAATTACAGTATTATTTTTATAGAAATACCCAAAAATAGGTAATCGTGCTAATTCTGCTTTCCCCATATATTGTAATGGTAACGGAAGTATTGCCAAAACTAACGGAATGTCTAATGCAGAAACATGATTAGGACAAAAAATATAACATTCGTTATTATTTAATTTTTCTTCCCAAATTACTTTCGGAAAAATAAATGAAAGCCAAATAGTTAGTTTTGCCCAATAGCGAGTAAGGTGTGCAATGATCTTACTATCTTTAAAAAGAGTAGTAAATAAAAACAAAGAAGGAATAAAAGCGATAAATACTACAATAAAAACAATTAAAAACCATAATCGCCAAATTGAACTTAAAAGATAGCTAATCCATTTCATGCAGGCAAAGATAAAAATCCTATTTTTACAACATCAAATGTTTAATTTAAATGGCAAGAATACTTACAGGAATACAAAGTACAGGAAGGCCGCATCTGGGCAATATATTAGGAGCAATTATTCCGGCAATTGCACTTTCCAAAAATATAAAAAATGAAAGTCTTTTTTTTATTGCTGATTTGCATTCCTTTACGATTTTAAGAGAGCCAGATTCCTTAAAAGAAAATACATATGCAACTGCAGCCGCATGGCTTGCTTTTGGTTTTGATACGGATAAGAATTTGTTTTATAGGCAATCAGATGTAACAGAAGTTTGCGAACTCACTTGGTATTTAAATTGTTTTACCCCTTATCCTATGTTAGCCAATGCTCATTCTTTTAAGGATAAGACCGATAGATTATCGAATGTTAATTCAGGCCTTTTTACTTATCCGGTACTTATGGCTGCTGATATTTTATTATATGATGCCGAGATTGTCCCTGTTGGAAAAGATCAAGTACAACATTTGGAAATTACACGCGATATTGCTGGTGCTTTTAATCATAAATACCCAGATTCATTTGTACTTCCAGAAACTAAGGTTGATGAAAGAGTGAAGATTATCCCTGGAACAGATGGGCAGAAAATGAGTAAATCATACCATAATATTATTGACATTTTTCTTCCAGACAAAAAACTTAGAAAGCAAATAATGGGTATTCAAACAGATTCCACTCCATTGGAAGAACCAAAAGAGGCCACAAAATGTAATGTATTTAATTTATACCGATTACTTTCTTCTAAAGATCAAATGGCTGAGCTAAAAGCAAAATATGAAATCGGTAATTTTGGTTATGGTAGTGCAAAGCAAGAACTTTTTGAACTTATTTGCGATTCATTTTCAGCTGAGCGTGAGAAATTTAATTACCTTATGGAGAACAAAAATATAATAGAAGATGAATTGCAAAAAGGAGCAAAAAAAGCAAAAGTAATTGCTCGTGAAATTTTAAGCAGAGTAAGAAAAAATATAGGGTATTAATGCTGGAAAAGAAAATTGTTGAGTTTATTAATCAACACCACCTTTTAACACTTGCTACTAGCAAGGACAATGTGCCTTATTGTTGTAATGCCTTTTATGTTTTTAATAAGGAGAATGGATCTCTTATTTTTTCTTCTGACACCTCGACTAAACATGCGCGAGATTTCATCAAAAACCCAAAAGTAGCTGGGAGTATTGCCTTGGAAACAAAAGAGATTGGGAAAATACAAGGAGTACAACTTTTAGGTGAAATTATCAAGCTGAAGAAGGGAGGGAAGTTAGAAAAGGCTAGCAAGCAATATTTTAAAACCTACCCTTACGCTCGATTGATAGACACTCATCTCTGGGAAATGAAACTTAATTTTGCAAAAATGACACATAATCGATTAGGTTTTGGAAAAAAACTTATTTGGAAAAAGTAACTATCTGTTTTTATACTTCTCAAAAAGTTCTGTTTGGTGATTGTTTAAATCAATTAAATTTCCATTAATAAATGCACGCTCTACATTATTGGTTCTCATATCTAAAGCATCCCCATAGCTAATAAAAAAGGTAGCATTTTTACCGTGTTCTATTGATCCGATTTCTTTATCAACACCCAAAATTTTCGCAGTATTTAGTGTGATACTTTGAATTGCATCCTCATAATCTAACCCGTAAGCTACTGTAGTCCCTGCAGTAAAAGGTAAATTTCTAGCTCCCATTGCTTCCATATCACCTTCATAACTTAAACAAAAAAGCACCCCATCTTCTTGTAATTTTTTTGCTTGCGTAAAAGGTTCATCAATTGGGCTATCTTGAATGTCGGGTAACCTGTGTACTCTATTTAGTATAACAGAAATATTATGTTCAATTAAAAAATTACTAATAGCTAGAGCTTCTCCTCCTCCTACAATGACGATTTTCTTAATCTGATTTTTCTTTGCAAACAAAATAGCATCTTGCATCTCTAATGCAGCATCAGCGTGGATATAAAGATTTTTACTACCATCAAAAAGCCCTTTCATACTTTCCATTCTCAAATCTATTAGATTACTTTGCTTGTAGTAGGCTAACGCTTTTGTAAAAAAAGTTTTGATTTCTGTTACTCTTAGATTGTATTTTTTATTTCTTTTGCTTTTACCAGGTTCAGCCCACCATCCAGAATGATTATAAGAATTCGGCCAATTTAAATGAATACCATCATCTGATTTTAAAACTGCATCTTCCCAATTCCATCCATCTAAATGCATAACAGAAGATTGTCCTGAAATTAACCCTCCTCTGGGAGTTACTTGAGCAAGTAAAACACCATTGGTACGTACGGTTTTACTCACTTTAGAATCAGTATTATAAGCAATTAGTGAACGAATATGAGGATTAAAACTACCAACTTCTCTAAAATCGTGAGTAGCACGAACTTGACCAATTTCTGTAATCCCTAATGTAGTGTTGGGCACTATGAAGGCAGGATAGATATGTTTCCCATTTAGTTTTATAATGGTATCGTAAGAAGTAGAATTTATGCTAATTATATTTGCATCGGCTACTAATGAGAATTTCCCATTTTCTACTCCAATAGCAGAATTTTCTATTTTCAAGCCATTCCCCAAATGCGCTATTCCTCCCAAATACAAAACATGACTTTGAGCAAGAATAACTTGCACAAAAGCAAAATAAAAAATAACTAAAGATAGTTTCTTAATCATGGCTCTAAGGTTTCACAATGGTATAATTTTTCTTGATTTTTCTTTGGCTTTTGTTTTCCCCCTTTATCCTCATTTCCCATTTTTTGAATAATGCGCATTCTTTCGCTTAAGTTTTTCTTTCTTAATTCTAAATCTCTTGTTATATCAAACAGGCAAACTCCATCTATATAAGTTTGCTCTACTTTAGCATAGATTGATAATGGATTTTTTCCCCAAATCACAAGATCAGCATCTTTTCCGATTTTTAAACTTCCCATTTTATCATCCAAATGCAGAAGTTTTGCAGGATTAAGAGTTACCATTTTCCAAGCATCTTCTTCTGAAGTACCGCCATATTTTACAGCCTTTGCAGCTTCTTGGTTTAATCGTCTTCCCATCTCGGCATCATCAGAATTAATTGCTGTAACTACACCAGAATTATGCATTAGAGTTGCATTATAAGGTATTGCATCATTTACTTCAAATTTGTATGCCCACCAGTCAGAAAATGTAGAGCCACCAGCACCATGATTTTTCATTTTTTCAGCTACTTTATAACCTTCCAAAATATGAGTAAAAGTATTGATATTAAAATGCATAGAATCCGCTACATGCATTAGCATATTTATTTCAGATTGCACATAAGAATGGCATGTAACAAATCGCTCACTCTCTAAGATTTCAACAAGTGCATCTAATTCCAGATCTTCTCTTGGTGATTGTGATTTGCGTTTCATACTAATAGGCATAGCATTGTATAAATCCCACTCTGCTTTATATTTTCTAGCCCGATAAAATGCATCAAAAAAGACTTGTTCTACACCCATTCTGCTTTGAGGAAACCGGACCTTATTAAAATCTCCCCAATTAGATTGTTTTACATTTTCTCCTAGCGCAAACTTGATAAATCCATCAGCACCTTCAATTTTCATCTCTTCAGCATTACTACCCCAACGCATTTTTATAAGTACAGATTGACCCCCAATAGGATTAGCAGAACCATGTAACAATTGAGCTGTAGTGACTCCTCCGGAAAGCTGACGATAGATATTGATATCCGTAGGGTTAATAACATCGCCAATTCGAACTTCAGCAGTAACGGCCTGACTTCCTTCATTTACGCCTCTTGTGATAGCTATGTGAGAATGTTCGTCAATTATACCACAAGTGATATGCTTTCCAGCAGCATTAATACTTGTTACCAAATCTTCCTTTTCAAAAATTTTGGAAGATTCTAAATCAGGTCCAATTCCAATAATTTTTCCGTTTTTAATGGCAACATCTGTATTTTCTAAGATTCCGTCTATTTCGTTAGTCCATAGAGTTGCATTCTTGAAAAGGATTATATCTGCTTTTGGAGTTTCAATAAAACCATACGCCTTGTTTGGGCTCCAGATTGAAGGAACAACGGTATCCTTTGCTGCAGTGGATTTCTTTTGATCTTTTTTAAAAATAGAATCTCTTTGCATCTCAAAATGATGAAAAATACCCTTATGATCTTGGTATCTCCCTACTATTTTTTCACCATCTATTTTACCAGCAGAACGAAAAATCGCATCAGAAGAACTAATACTAATGCTATTGTCATCAATAGAGGTGGGCATAATCAAAGAATCCAAAAAATAGAATATCGTTTTAACTTTACTTTTAGACCCTTCAATCGCTACAAAACCATCTTTAAACTCATCCGAATTAAAAGTGTAATAACCCCTTATATCTATTTTCGGTTTCTCATTAATAATATACTTCTTTCCATCTACCCAATTTTCATAAATAATACCATCCTCAAAGATATCTTTGGAGCAAATAATAAAATTGGCAATTTTCCCTTTTTCGATTGTTCCTAGATTCTTTTGGATACTCAAATAAGATGCCGGAACAGTGGTTAATGCTGCTAATGCAAGGGATTTGTCTAGTCCATGACTTACACTTTTTCGTAAATTCTCTAAAAAATCACTTCTTTTCTTCAAGTCGGAAGAAGTAAAACAAAAAGAAATACTATTTTGAGCTAAAATTATTGGATTAAAAGGAGCTAACTCCCAGTGTTTTAATTGTTCAAGCGTAATATTTTTAGAATATTCTGGATTACTTATATCGTAACTTTTAGGAAAACTGAGTGGCAAAATAAAAGAAAAATTAGTCTCATTAATATTTTTTATTTGCTTGTACTCATCTCCATTTCCTTTTAAGATATAATCTATCTCAAACTCATCTGCAATTTCGAAAACTCTTGAAATATCATAGGCATCTGTAATTTCAAAAATTTGAGGTAAATCTTGATGTCTGTTAAATGCCTCGTAAGAATAATTAAAATCTTCAACTCCTTGTCTATACCAATCGGCATCTAAATAAGTTTGCTTAAGAAGCGCTATGCTACCCATAAGTGAGGTAGGGTATTTTTGACTAGAGTTACCTTTTCTAAAAGAATAATGTGCGGAAGCGTTTTTTATTAAAATATTTTGATGTTCTTTTTTATCTGAGAGAAGAACTAAACCACCAGTACCTCTTACTATTCCATTTCTTTGATGAGTAAGTACTGTTCCAAAACCAATACTTCTAAGATCTTTTGCTGTTTCATTATTATTTTGAAAATTATCAACAGCAATGATTTCAGGATGGATTGCTTGATTCCAATGGAAAGCACCAATTTTTTTACTTTCATATTGGGGGCGATAAGAGGATTCTCTTTCAGAGGGTTTTGGTAAGCCGTAATTGGAATTCAAATCGATAAAAGAAGGATAGATATAATCACCATCTAAGTCATAAATAATAGCACTTTTAGGAATCTCTATAGCAGTGTCTGCCTCTAGAATAATTCCATCTTGAATTAATAGGATCCCATTTTTAATCTCATTTTCAGCATTTATAATATGGGCATTTATAAAAGCATAAAAAGGTTTAAATTCTGTTGCAACTCCATTTACAGGAAAAGTTTCTTGTCCATTGCTAAGTAAAGAAAAAAAAGAAAAACAAAGAGTTATAAAGCGCTTTAGCATTTAGTTAATTTAACAATTTGTAAATCTACAGAATTTTTATAAAGCATCATAGCGCTAATAACACAAACTAAAAAAAGCTATCTTTGTACAACCCTAGTAATTCATTTTATGATTAAGTTGACACATCATTTCTTGCCCTTTCTGCTGATCTTTACATTAGTATTAGTAGTCGTAAAATCTTTTCTGATTGCCTATGCCGGAAAGGATTTATGTTTGAAAAAATACAAAATTCAATCTATAACAATGATATTAGCACATTTACAATTAGTTTTTGGGATTGTATTGTTAGCTAGAGTTACTTTTAGTAATCCTAATTGGTCAGAAATAATGACTAATTCTGCAAGCAGATATACTTTTGTAGAACATCCATTTGCCATGTTACTTGCTATTATTCTTATTTCAATTGGGAAAGTCAAATCTAAAAAAATTGAAGATAATATTAAATCAGCAAAAATTACTTTTACTTATTTTACAATTGCACTTATTCTTATCTTAATAAGAACTCCATTTGACAAATTATTAGCATTTTAAAATTTGGGAGTAGAAAAAGCAATTATTATTGGAGTAATCACTCCTAATCAAAATAGAAACCAGACAGAAGAATATTTAGATGAATTGACTTTTTTAGCCAGAACTGCTGGAGCGAAACCAGTAAAAAAGTTTTCTCAAAAACTTAATGCACCAAATGTTAAGACCTTTTTAGGAAAAGGAAAAATTGAAGAAGTTCGACAATATGCTAAAATAGAAGAAATTGAACTCATCATATTTGATGATGATTTAAGCTCTGTACAACTAAGAAATATTGAAAAAATTTTTGAGTGTAAAATTTTAGACAGAAGTAATTTAATCTTAGATATTTTTGCTTCTAGAGCCAGAACTGCAAATGCAAAAACACAAGTAGAATTAGCGCAATACCAATACTTACTACCCAGACTTACACGAATGTGGACTCACCTTGAAAGGCAAAAAGGAGGGATAGGAATGAGAGGGCCTGGAGAAACTCAAATTGAAACCGACAGAAGAATTATTGGACAAAAAATTGCATTACTTAAAAAGAAGTTAGAAAAGATTGATAAGCAAAAGGTAACACAAAGAAAAGGAAGAGGAAAAATGATTCGAGTGGCATTGGTTGGATATACTAATGCAGGAAAATCTACTTTAATGAATCAACTTAGTAAATCCCAGGTTTTTTCGGAGAATAAACTTTTTGCAACATTGGATACAACTATACGAAAAGTAGTAATAGAGAACCTTCCTTTTTTGCTTGCTGATACCGTTGGCTTTATTCGAAAGCTACCTCATCAATTAGTGGAATCATTCAAGTCAACTTTGGATGAGGTGCGAGAATCAGATCTACTTTTGCATGTGGTTGATATCTCTAATCCAAATTTTGAGAATCAAATAGAAGTTGTAAATCAAACTTTAATAGAAATAGGAGCAAGTGATAAACCACTTATTATTGTATTTAATAAAACAGATGCATTTACTTTTGTAGAAAAAGAGAAGGATGATTTAGCCACCAAAACAAAAGAAAACATTTCATTGCAAGAATGGAAAAAAACTTGGATTTCAAAAATGGGAAGAAATACTATTTTTATCTCGGCACTTAATAAGACAAATTTTGAAAATCTAAGACGTTTACTTTATAATAAAGTGAAAGGATTACACATTACTCGATACCCATATAACGATCTTTTATACTAAGAAAAGTCTTGCAGTTCGTATAGCCTTTTGTAATGTCCATTTTGTTCGATAAGTTCAGAATGCTTACCTTCTTCTATAATTTTACCTTCATGTAAAACAAATATCTTGTCAGCATGTTGAATAGTAGAGAGGCGATGAGCAATTACAATTGAGGTTCTATTCTGCATTAAATTATTAAGGGCATCTTGCACTAGTTTTTCTGATTGAGTATCCAATGATGAAGTAGCCTCATCCAGAATTAATATTGGTGGGTTTTTCAAAATGGCACGAGCAATACTTAATCTTTGTTTCTGCCCCCCAGAGAGTTTCACTCCTCTATCGCCAATAGTAGTTTGATATCCGTTTTCTGTTTGCAAAATAAAGTCGTGTGCATTAGCAATCTTTGCAGCTTGCTCTATTTGCTCTTTTTTTGCAGAACTATTACCTAACAATATATTATTATAAATACTGTCATTAAACAAAATGGATTCTTGATTCACAATTCCCATTAAGTTTCTTAAAGTTGCTATTTTTAAGGAGTTTATATTCTCTCTATCTAGTTTTACTTCGCCCTTTTCTACATCATAAAATCGTGAGATAAGATCGGTTAAAGTAGACTTCCCACTGCCCGATTGCCCAACGAGCGCAATTGTTTCTCCTTTTGTAATAGTTAAATTAATATTTTTTAAAACATCTTTCTTCTCATAGGAGAAACTTACATTCTCAAAAGTAATAGAATCTTTAAATTCAGTTATTTCTTTAGCGTCTGTTTTGTCTGTTAATGTATTTTCTGTATCCAATATTTCGTAAATTCTACTGGCTGAAGCACTTCCTTTTTGAATAGAATAAAAAGCAGAAGTAAAGGATTTAGAAGGAGGGATAATTTGAGAGAATATGGCAATATATCCAATAAATTCTTCTGCAGAAAGAGCGCTTTCTCCTCCTAAAACTAATTTTCCGCCAAACCACATAACAACTACCATAACAATTGCACTTAAAAATTCGCTCATTGGGGAAGAAAGATCTTTTCTTTGTAGGAGTCGAGTCATTATATTTTTATAATCGTCACTTTCTTTTTTAAACACTTGCTGTATTCTTTCTTGAGCACTAAATGCCTTAATAATGCGTAATCCAAGTAAATTTTCATCAATTATAGAAAGCAATTTCCCCATTTTATTTTGCCCTCTTTCAGAAGATTTTCTTAAGCTTTTTCCAATTCGCGCAATTAAAAAACCGGTAATAGGGAAAAGAATGATCACAAAAAGTGTAAGCTGAGGGCTAATAATAATAAGGGTAATTAAGAATATAATAATATTGAGAGGATCTTTAAAAAACATTTCTAATGAACTCATTATCGACCACTCAATTTCTACCAAATCAGTAGTCATTCGTGCAGTAATATCTCCTTTTCGTTGTTCTGAAAAATATGAAAGTGGCAAACTCATTATTTTCTTATTCAAATCATTTCGAATATCACAAACAACTCCATTTCGAATTGGAGATAAAAAGAATAATGCTAAATAGCGAAAAAGATTTCTGAAAAAGAAAAGAATCAAGATTAGGATACAAATAAAAACAAGCGCCTGAGCTTGTCCTTTATTATCAATTATGGAAGTTATTAGGGCATAAAAGTTTTCTTTAACCGAAATAGAAGAAAACCCTAGTGTTTGCGGATTGTATACTTTTTCTTGAGTACCAAAAAGCAATCCTAAGAAAGGAATAATCATGGTAATGGAAACTAAGGAAAACAAAATAGTAAGAATATTAAAAAAAATATTCAGCCCTGCATATCCTAAATAGGGCTTTACATATTTTAGAATTCTAAAAAAAT
>Ga0187827_10004060_pt1 | contig 18261 bp, 18 predicted proteins | sample ETNtaG_39_FD_167969 | JGI IMG/M metagenome (GOLD analysis project Ga0187827, IMG submission 167969) | Marine microbial and viral communities from oxygen minimum zone, Eastern Pacific Ocean - ETNP2014_SV_150_PacBio MetaG (Illumina Assembly) | ecosystem: Environmental > Aquatic > Marine > Hypoxic... | reverse complement strand
TTTTCTTATTCATCTATATTGTTTAGAAGGGCTGCTAGCTCAATTGGATAGAGCGCAGAGCTACGGACTCTGAGGTTGAGGGTTCAAGTCCTTCGCGGCCCGCCAAAATTATGAAAGTATCTCTTCAAAAATCTGTTATATATTTTTTTCTAATTATTTTAGTATTTCTAATTTTGACTACATTATTAATTTAAAAATTTAATATTTTAGTTCATTCAAATTTCTAAATTCATCGAGTATTTCTGGATTGGCTAGTGCTTCTTTATTTTTTACTTCATTTCCTTCAATAATATTTTTTACTGCTAGTTCAACTATTTTTCCATTTTTTGTTCTTGGAATGTCTTTAACATTAAGAATTTTACTAGGAACGTGTCTAGGTGAAGCATTTACTCTAATTTGTATTTTTAATCTTCTAATCAATTCATTATTTAATTGATAGTTTCGATTCATTATTACAAAAAGAATGATTCTAATATCGTTATCCCAAGATTGCCCTATAGCTATGGACTCTTTTATTTCTTTAAATTTTTCTACTTCAGAATAAATTTCAGATGTTCCAAGTCTTACTCCACCAGGGTTTAGTGTTGTGTCCGACCTACCATATATTATGAATCCACCAGTGTTTTTTAACTCAGCATAATCACCGTGATGCCAAATATTATTAAATTTATTAAAATATGCTTCCTTGAACTTTATATTGTTTTTGTCATTCCAAAACTTTAAAGGTATCGTTGGAAATGCATTTTTACAAACCAATTCTCCTTTTTTATTTTTAATTGCTTTGCCATAATCATTTAATATGTCTACATCCATCCCTAAGCCTTTGTTCTGAATTTGTCCTGCAATAACAGGTTCGTAAATATTTCCAAGCACAAAACATGAAACAATATCAGTTCCTCCAGATATCGAGGCAAGATGAACATTTGATTTAACTTTTTTATATATAAACTTAAAACCATCTTCAGATAAAGGAGAGCCAGTAGAACAAATCGTTCTTAGATTTTTTAGCTTGTATTTTTTTTTGTTTAAAACGTTAGATTTATTTAGTGCATCTATATATTTTGCACTAACTCCAAACAAAGTTATTTTTTCTTCATCTGCTAATTTAATCAATAAGTCACTTCTTTTATGCATTGGAAATCCTTCAAATAAAACTATTGATGCTTTGGATGCTAAAACAGTTATTAACCAATTCCACATCATCCATCCACAAGTGGTAAAATAAAACACATTGTCATTTTCCTTAATTTCACTATGCAATTGATGTTCTTTAAGATGTTGTAATAAAACTCCTCCAGACCTATGACAAATACACTTTGGTTTATCTGTGGTGCCGCTTGAATATAATATTGCTAGTTCATGTTCGAAGTCAAATTTTTTAAATTTAAATCTTATTGGATTTATTTTCATAATAGAATTCCAACTAATATATTTTAAATTTTTTAGTTTATTTAATTTCAATAATGGCTTTTCTGGATAATTTATTATTATTACATGCTTAATAGATTTAATTTTATTTAAAATTGTAGGTAATCTTTTAATAACATTGATCTCTTTGCCATTATAAAAATATCTATCACATATAATTAATACCTTTGGATTTATTTGAGAAAATCTTTCAATGACACCATTTGTTCCAAAATCTGGGGAACAAGAAGACCAAATTGATCCGATGGCTGATGTAGCTATAAATGACTCAACCGTTTCAATTAAGTTTGGTAAATATGCAGCAATCCTATCTTTTTCTTTGATTTTAATTGATCTAAAAAAAGTGATTAATTTATATACATTTCTATTTAACTCTCTCCAAGTTCTAACTTTTTTAATACCATTTTCATTTATAAAAGTTATTGCTTTGCTATCATCATTTTTTGACATTAAATTTTCTGCAAAATTTAGTTTGGAGTTTTTAAGAAATTTATTTTTAAAAAAAATATTTGATTTTTCATATTTTTGACTCTTAAAACCTTTGACTTCAGTAAAATCCCAAATTGAACTCCAAAATTTTTTTGGATTATTAATGCTCCATTTAAGTAGTTTGGAATACTTTTGAGTTGCTTTGAATTTATACTTTGAAAACAAAAACTTTTCATATCTAAATAAATTAGATATATTTTTTTGTGACTGTTTAGCTTTCCACAATATTTTTGATTTCATTATTAAAATATATATTTAAATATTTTGAATTATGTTACTGTCATTTATAAAAAACAAAAATGAGAACTTTTTCCTCAATGATTCGGTCATGCTTTATACTATTTTTGTTCTTATTTACTTACAACATATGGTAGTTTAAAAAAAAAATACACCAAAGATTGAAATGCAAAAAAAAATGATTACAGCCGTTCTTGGACCAACAAATACTGGAAAAACCTTTCAGGCTATCGAGACTATGCTCTCATTTGACTCAGGAATGATTGGTTTTCCTCTCAGACTATTAGCAAGAGAAGTGTATGACAAAGTTATAAAAAAAGTAAATCCAAAAAAAGTTGCACTTATTACTGGAGAAGAAAAAATAATTCCCTCAGATGCAAAATACTTTTTATGTACCGTAGAGTCTATGCCAATAGATAAAAATTTAGATTTTGTCGGAATCGATGAAATTCAAATGTGCTTTGACCATGAAAGAGGTCATATTTTTACCGATAGATTATTAAATCTCAGAGGTGAAAAACTTACGATGTTTATGGGAGCAAACACTATAAAAAACATTATATCCAAGTTAGAAGGAGATATAGAGTTTATTGGTAAAGATCGGCTATCAAAACTTATTTATGTAGGTCATAAAAAAATTTCAAGAATAGAAAGAAAAAGTGCAATAATTGCATTTTCAACAGAAGAAGTTTACGCAATTGCAGAATTAATTAGGAGACAAAAAGGTGGAGCTGCAATTGTTATGGGTTCTCTTAGTCCAAAAACTAGAAATGCACAAGTTGATTTATATCAATCGGATGATGTTGATTATTTAGTTGCTACTGATGCTATCGGTATGGGAATTAATATGGACTTAGATAGTGTTTATTTTTCAAATTTAAAAAAATTTGATGGAAAAAAATTAAGAAGATTAAATTTATCTGAAATTGGACAAATAGCAGGAAGAGCAGGAAGATATTTAAATGATGGATCTTTTGGAATTACAGGGGATGCGGGAGATATAAGTTCTGAAGAAATAGAGTTAATTGAAAGTCATAAATTTGAAGAAATTAAAATGCTTTATTGGAGAAATCCAAAACTAAATTTTTCTTCTTCATTAAATTTATTAAAATCGTTAGAAGAAAAACCAAAACAAGATTGGCTTAGAAGAATTCATGAGTGCGAAGACGAAAAGGTATTAAAATATTTTTTAAAAGAAAACAATACTCAAATTGATAGAAACAATGAAAATCAATTAGAATTGTTATGGGAATGCTGTCAAATTCCTGACTTTGTTAAAAAAAATTATGGTCATCATTTAGAGGTAGTTAATAAAGTTTTTGGATTTTTAAATGAAAAACAAGGAAAAATTACAAATCAATATATGAAAAAGCAATTGCTACCGTTAGATAAACTTGAGGGAAATGTCGATTCAATATCTAATAGAATTGCAAATGTTAGAACTTGGTCATATGTTTCAAACAAAGTAAATTGGGTAGAGAATCAGGATTACTGGGTGGAAAGAACAAAAAATTTAGAAGATAAATTGTCAGATCGATTGCACGAAGAACTTACTAAAAGTTTTATAGATAAAAGAGCAAGCGTATTAACAAGAGGACTTAAACGAGATATAACTTTTAAAACAGAAATTTTGGAAAATAGAAAAGTCTTAATAAATAATCAATTTATTGGTCAATTAAACGGTCTCAAGTTAGAGCTTGATCTTAAAGCTGGTGCTCTTGATACAGATATAAAATCATTGAAAAAAGCGGCAAAAAAAAATGTTGAACCGGAGATACTAAATAGAATTAAACAAATAAAAGAAACAAATCTTATTGAATTAAAAGATGATTTTAAAATTTATTGGAAAAATTTTCCTGTTGCAAAATTATCTGCTGGGAAAGACTATTTAAATCCAGAAATTAATCTAATTATTGATGATATGATTGATGGAAATGATAAATCAGATTTTTCTAAATTTTTACAAGATTGGATAAACAAAAAAATAAATTTTGAACTTAAAACCTTAACTGATTTAAAAAATATTAATACTCAGAATACATCAATTAGAGCATTAGCATATCAATTGTATGAAAATAATGGGGTAGTCAAAAGAGAAAATGTAAAAGATTTCTTAAAAAAAATAGCTCAAGAAGAAAGAAAAATTTTAAGAAACATGGGTGTAAAATTTGGTAGATATCATATTTTTTTATTTAAATTATTTAAACCAAGTGCCGTTTCTTTAAGAATAGCACTCTGGAAAAATTTCCATCAAAAGTATTTGAATCTTAAGCCACCAACTTTTGGGTTAAATTTTTTAAATGAAAAAAAAGAATATTCTAAAGATTTTATGTTATTATGTGGATTTGAAAAATTTGATAATTATTTTGTAAGAATTGATATTTTAGAAAGACTTTTTTTACAAATTATTGAATCAAATAAAGAAAAAGAAATTAAATTAACTCCAGAAATGCTTAATCTGTTAGGCTGTAACAAAGAAAACTTTCTTAAATTGATAAAAAAAATGGATTATAAAGTTTTTGAAAAAAATAAAGATACATATTTTAAATATCTACCAAAAAAAAATTTTTATAAAATACCTACACGTAGTAAAAAAAATATTGATAATCCATTTAATCTTTTAAAAGAAATAAATTTTAAATAATGTTAAATTTTTTAAAAAAAAAAAATAATAATAATCAACTATTTATAAAAACTGCTGCACTTTTAATACATGTTGCAAAAATTGATGAAAATTACTCAGAAAATGAAAAAATAATAATTAAGAAAACATTAATTAATCTAGGCGTAGATGAAAATAAAATAGATGAATTGTATAAAAAAGCTGAAAATACTGAAAAAAATTCTAATCAAATATTAGAATTTACAAAAGAAATAAAAAATACAAATGAAAATTTTAAGAAAAAAATTGTTGAATCTTTATGGAATATAATTTATTCGGATGGTTCATCGGACATGTATGAAGCTAACCTTATGAGAAGATTAACTGGCCTTTTATATTTAGACAAAAAAGTTGTTGGAAATATTAAAGAAAAAATAAAAAATAAAAAATAAAATGACTTACTTAGTTAATGAAAAATGTATCAAATGTAAGCTAACAGATTGTGTGGAAGTATGCCCTGTGGATTGTTTCTATGAAGGAAAAAATATGCTTGTAATTAAACCAGATGAGTGTATAGATTGTGGCGTTTGTGAGCCAGAATGTCCAATCGATGCGATAGTTCCGGACACAGAAAGTGGAAGTGAAAAGTGGTTAGACCTAAACAAAAAATATTCAGAAATTTGGCCAAATATAACAATAAAAAAAGATCCGCCAGAAGATAGCGATAAATTTAAAAATGAAAAAGATAAATTTGAAAAATATTTTAAAGAAAACATTTAGAAAAAAAACAAAAAAAAAGGTAGTCAAAAAAAGCAGACCTTTAAAAAAAGATAAAAAACAAAAAAAAATTATTAAAATAAAAAATAATAAAAAAAAAAAAGTTATTAAAAAAAAATTAATAAAAAAAATAGAAAAAAATAAAAATATTGAAAAAACTTCTTTTAAACAAGAGACGAATCTCAGAGTTATAAAAAGCAATGAACAAAAACCAGAAATAAAAAAAATAAAAGTTCAAGGAACAGAAAAAAAAAATTACAAAACAAAGGATTATGTGGTTTATCCAAAACACGGAGTAGGTCAAATAACTGAAATTAAAAAAATGAATATTGGTAGTATAGAACTTGAAACTTATATACTTAAATTCGAAAAGGACAAAGCAAATGGTATGGTCCCGATTAATAAACAGACTTACTTAAGACCTCTTGCAACTATAAATCAAGTCAACAAGTGTATAAGTATTTTAAAAAGTAAACCAAAGATAAAAAGATCAATGTGGAGTAGAAGAGCTCAAGAATATGAAGCTAAAATTTCATCTGGAAAAATCTATGATCTCGCAGAAGTAGTTAGAGATTTAAATAAAGGTGATGATTTGATGGTAGATCAATCTTATAGCGAAAGACAATTATTTGAAAAAGCATATGAGAGATTATTGGCAGAATTTCAAATAATTCTTGGTTTAAGTATGGAGGATACACAAAAAAAACTTGACAAAGCTTTAAGAAGAAACTTAGAAAAACAATTTCAAAAACCCGTTCAAAAAATAGAAACTGCTCCTGGTGGAAATATAGAAGAAGAAGCAGTTAAATAAAAAAAACGCTTCCCACAACTTTTGCTATGAGAAGCGTAATTTATTAAAAAGAATACTAATTTATCTTCTTCTTCTTTTTTTAGCTTTTTTCTTAGTTTTCTTTTTAGCAGCTTTTTTTCTTCTTTTAGCCATCTTTAGCTCCCTTTTTTTTTAAACGAATCTTTATGATTCGTTTCTTACTCTTTTTTTATTTTCTTTAATAAGTTATGTCAAATATTTAATTTTAGATATTAAATATAAAAAAAATATTTTTTTACTTTTTTTAACTATAATTAAAAAAGATAAGTAAATTGCGATTAATAAACTGTTTTAAAAAATAAATTTAATAAAGTTTTTCCAAATCATTTTTATATTTTTCAATAACTTTTTTTCTTTTTACTTTCATTGTTGGAGTTAACAAACCATTTTCTATAGAAAAACTTTCATCTATTAATTGAATTTTTTTTATTTTTTCAACTAAAGTTAATTTATTATTTATATTTTCTATAACTTTATCAATTTTTTCTTTTTCTCTTAAAAATTTTTTGTTTGGAGCAATTAATGCAACTAAGTAGTTTTTTTTGTCTCCATAAACAATACATTGATCAATTTCAAATTCATTTGTAATCATATTTTCAATTTTTGCTGGTGAAATATTATCTCCTCCTGCACTAACAATAATATCTTTTTTTCTATCAGTAATTTTTAAATAACCATCTTTAGGATCTATCTCGCCTATGTCGCCTGTATACAGCCATCCATCTTTTATAGCATTTTCTGTTTCTTCTTTTTTATTCCAATATCCCAGCATTACATTTTCTCCCTTAACCAGTATTTCGCCATCTTCAGCAATTTTTACTTTGTTGCCTTTAAAAGGAGGTCCTACAGTCTCTACCTTTATTTTGTGTATAGGGTTACAACTAACTACTGGAGATGTTTCGGTCAAACCATACCCTTGAAGAGTTGGGAGTCCTATAGAGTTTAAAAATTCTCCTATTTCTTTGTCCAGAGCACCTCCTCCAGAAATAAAAGCTTTTAAATTACCACCAAACTGTTTTTTTATTTTTTTTCTTACTAATGCTTCAACTAATAAATTTAACAATTTTTCAAAAAAAGTCATTTTTTCCTTCAACAATTTTTTCTTACCTAATCGAATAGTTATATTAATTAATTTAGCTTTAAAACCGGTTTGCTTTTTCATATTAATGTTAATTTTGTTATAAAGATTTTGATAAAATCTTGGAACTGCTGTCATAATTGTCGGTTTTGCTTCAGATATATTATCCAAAAGTTTTTCAATTTTTTCTGCATAATAAACTTTAGCTCCTACAGCTATCTGTGCAAATTGCACGCAATGCTCATATGAATGAGAAAGAGGCAACCAAGTTAAAAATACTGGTCTTGCATCAATCAATGGTTTCATAATTTCACATGCTCCTTCTAGATTGTTTAGAATACCTCCATGACTTAAAATTACTCCTTTTGGATTTCCTCCAGTTCCCGATGTATAAATTATACATGCGGCTGATGATCTTTTTAAATTTGAATGTTGAGTTTTATCTTTTTCAATTAAATCATTATTGATAATTAAATTAAAATCTAAAAATTTTTCTTTATCATTAATATTTAAATTATGATGTACTTTCTCTACTTCATCAAATGTAATGACTTTTTTAATAAAATTTTTCTCTTTAATAGTTGTGTTTAATTTTTTAAGCATATCATTGTTGGAAACAATAATTACTGTGGGTTCACAATCTTCTATTAAATATTTATAATCATCTTCAGTATAAGTTGTATATGCTGGTACTGTAATGCCCCCAGATAACATGATAGCTAGGTCAGAAATAAACCATTCAGGTCTATTTTCTGAAACTAAAAGACATCTATCCCCTTCTTTAATATTTTCTTTGATTGTTTTTGAAAGTTTAAAAATATTTGTTTTTGTTTCTTCCCATGTAAAAGTTTTTTTATTATTTGGGTTTAGCCATTGTAATAAAATACTTTTTGGATCATTTTTTTCACTCTGATAAAAAAATAATTCAATTAAACTATTAAAATTTTCTAATTTCATAATTTTTTGGTGGGCAAAGAGAGAATCGAACTCTCACAGTATTGCTACCATTGGATTTTGAGTCCAACGCGTCTACCAGTTCCGCCATTCGCCCCAATTTAATTATTATTAATTTGTTCATAAAATAATAGTATAAGAAGAATTATTGTATTAAAAGAAAATATGTTTAGAGAACTTTATTTAAAATCTATTAAAATAGCAGGACATAAAAATTCAAAATTTTTTTTAGGTTTTTTTTCATTTATAGAAAGTTTTATATTTCCAATACCTCCCGATGTAATAATTATTCCTATGACAATAGCAAAAAGACAGGAATGGATTAAAATTGCTTTAATTGCTACAGTTGGTTCTGTTCTTGGAGCTTCCTTGGGCTATTTTATTGGTTACGTTTTTTTTAATGAAATAGGCATAAAGATTTTCGAATTTTATGGAGTGGATCCATCTTTTTGGAAAGATAAAGTTTCATCTGAAGGTGGTGAAGTTGCATGGATAACTTTACTGACAATAGCTGGCTTTTCACCTTTACCTTTTAAACTCCTAACCATCAGTAGTGGTTTTGTGCATTTTAATTTTGCATATTTTATTATTGTTTCATTATTGACTAGAGGTTCAAGATTTTTCTTAATTGCATTTTTAATAGGAAATTTTGGTCCAACAATGAAATTATTAATTGAAAAGAAGTTATTAAAAATATCCATAATTGCCTCTATAATTATAATAATTATTGCTTATTTGATTTATAAATTTTTAACTAATTTTTTAACATAAATTTATGAACAAAATTTTTGAAATAAAAAAATTTTATACAATTATTTTCATTATTTCTTTGCTTTCATTAATAATAGCTTTATATATAGAATTTTTTTTAGGTTATCAGCCTTGCAAATTATGTATTTATCAAAGAATACCATATTTAATTGCAATTTTTTTTGCTTTCTTAGGAACAAGTTATTCAAAAAATTTAATTTGGTTATATATTTTGTTAATAACTTTCTTTTCAAGTTTTTTACTTTCAGGTTACCATTTCGGAATTGAACAAGAAATTTTTAAAGAATTTTCAGGATGTACCGGAAACTCAATAAATATTATAGATAAAAACGAACTACTAAAATTACTAAATTCAGAGGTAAATAGTTGTAAAAATATTGATTTTAAAATTTTTGGATTTTCTCTTGCGGCAATAAACCTTTTGTTATCATTAGTAATTTTCATATTAATTTTAAAAGTTATAAAAAATGAAAAAAACAAACAAAAATAAAGTAAAAGAATTTATTAGAGTCGATCATGCTGGAGAAAGAGGGGCAATTAAAATTTACGAAGGACAACTTCTAGCTCTAAACACTATAGTAAAAAATGATAGATTAAAAAAAAAAATTGAAGAAATGCAAATCCATGAAAAAGAGCATTGTGATTTTTTCGAAAAAGAAATCAAAAAAAGAAATATTGAACCTACAAAATTCCTACCCTTATGGGATTTATTGGGTGTTGGACTTGGTTTTGGATCTACTTTAATTGGAAAAAAAGCAGCTATGTTATGCACTGCTTCAGTGGAAGAAGTAATTGGCAAACACTACCAAAATCAAATTAATCAATTAAAAAGTGATGAAAAAATGCTTAAAAATAAAATAATTAAATTTAGAAATGATGAACTCCATCATAAAGATATTGCTTATGAAGAGGGAGCGACTAAAGAAGGCTTTTATTCAATAATGGACAAAATCATTAAAACTGGATCTAAAATTGCAATAAGTATCTCAGAAAAAGTTTAATTAAGGTTCTAGCTCTACATCCCAATATAAATAATCTATCCAACTCTTGTGTAAAAAGTTTGGGGGAAAATTTTTTCCATTCTTATGGAGGTCTTCTGTTGTTGGTTGACAAGGCTTATGATTTAGAGTCATTCCAGAAAATTTAAGTAACCGACCTCCTTTTTGGACGTTGCAAGCTGAACAAGCGGTTACTACATTATCCCAGTTGGTTTTTCCTCCTTTTGATCTTGGAAGCAAATGATCAAATGTTAATTCTTTTTTGTCTCCACAATATTGACAAGAAAACTTGTCTCTTAAAAAAACATTGAACCTTGTAAAATTTGGATTTGTTTGTGGTCTAATATAACTTTTTAAAGCTATTACACTTGGTAGTTTCATGCTAAATGAAGGGCTTCTAATTATCCTGTCATAATAACTTACTATCGATACCCTATCTAAAAAAACTGATTTTATAGAGTCTTGCCAGTTCCATAAAGAAAGTGGATAGTAGCTTAAAGGTCTATAGTCTGCATTCAAAACAAGAGCAGGACATTTTTCTAAAGACATGCTGATATCAAAAGAGTTATTCATTAGATAAGATTAGCCTAATTAATTTTATTAATCAATAATACAAAATATTTATTAAAAGTTTATTATATATATAAGTTTTCTTTTATATAATTTAATGCAATACTTGAAGCTTCAATTGGAATATGATGACCACAATTTTTTATCATTTTTGTTTCAATATTTACTTTGTTTCTCATTAGAAAGTCTTGCGCTTCAAGTAAACGATTTGGAGGAACAATATCATCTTGATCACCATGAATTAAAAGCATTTTTGTTTTAGATTTTATTCTGTTAGAAATATTTTCTTTATCAATTATCTTTCCTGAAAATCCTACAATACAATTAAAATTTTCATCTGCTATTAAACCTAAATTTATAGACATCATGCAGCCTTGGCTGAAGCCCAAAATACAAATTTTAGAATTATTTAACTTATATTCTGATTTAATTTCATTAATAAAATAATTTAGTTTTTTTTCAGCTTTAATTGATTCTTCAAGAATATAAGCTGGATCATCTTTGTCTAAACTAAACCATTGAAAACCATTTGAATTAATTGAGCATGTTTCATGACCGTTTGGACATAGGAATATTGTTTCAGGTAAAAACCTTTTCCAATTTAATGTTACAGCACTTATATCATTACCATCTCCTCCATAACCATGAAGTAAAATAACTGCATTTTTAATATTATTATTTTCTGGTTTTATAATTTTTGTATCTAAACTAAATTTCATAAGTAAAAAAACTTTCAGTCATATTTTTGTAACCATTTTATAATTTTTTTATCATCAAAATTAACAAATCCTATTATTCGAGCAAACTCTTCGCCTTCCTTATTTATAAACACTGTAGTTGGCAGGCCTCTTAGTAAAAACTTGTTTGATAATTCTACATTTTTATCAAAGTAAATTTCTAAATTATTTATTTTTAATTTTTTATAAAAATTCTTTGAATTTTCAACATTATCTCTTCCAACATTAATGGGTATTATTTGCAAATTATTAAAAACTGGATTTGTCTGTAATCTGTTTAAAGAAGGCATTTCTTCTATACATGGAGCACACCATGTTGCCCAAAAATTTATAATAATAAGTGAATTTTTAAACTTGTTTAGATCAATTATTTCATTGTTGATGTTTATAAAATTTATTTTTTCTAGTTTTTTTGCATCTTTATGTATAACTAGATTCTTTAAATTTGGCTGTTGTATTGCATAAGATGAGCTTGATGATATTAGGTATGTAAAAATTAAAATAAATTTTAATGTTAATAATTTCATTCTAAAAGGTATAGTTACATAACATGATACAAAATAAAAACAATAAAGCTATATGGAATACAAGAATAAAGAAAGATACAACGTCAATTTTTAAAAAAGTTGGTGGTTCAATTGATATAGATAAAAGACTATTTAAAGAAGATATTCAGGGATCAATTGTTCATGTTGAAATGCTCTTTAAACAAAAAATTATACCATTCAAAATTAAAAATAAAATAATATGGGGATTAAATAGAATAAGAAACGAAATTATAAAAAAAAAATTTACTTTTAATTCTAATCTTGAAGATATTCATATGAATATTGAAAACAGATTATTTGAAATTATTGGAGAGGATGCTGGATACATTCACACAGGAAGATCAAGAAACGACCAAGTAATTACCGATTTTAAACTCTGGTTAAGAAGTTCAACAATTGAAATTATTAATCATTTAAATAATTTAGTAAAAATTATTATAAAGGATGCCGAAAAAAATGTTGAAACTGTAATGCCAGGTTTTACACATTTAAAAAATGCACAACCTATTTCATTTGCTCACTATTTGTTAGCTTACGTCGAAATGTTTAATAGAGACAAAAAAAGATTTCAAAATAATTTAGAAAATTTGTCAGAAAATCCTTTGGGCGCTGCTGCTTTAGCAGGAACAAGTTTTAATATTGATAGAAACTATACATCAAAAAAATTAAAATTTAAAAATCCAACAAATAATTCAATTGACACAGTTTCGGATAGAGATTTTGTATTAGATTTTTTATATTCAGTATCGGTTTGTTCTATACATATTTCAAGACTAGCAGAAGAATTTATCATTTGGAATTCTGATGCTTTCAAATTAATAAAACTTAACGATAAAGTAGTTACTGGATCCTCTATAATGCCACAAAAAAAAAATCCTGATCCGTTAGAATATTTAAGAGGAAAAACAGGAAGTAGTTTTGGCAACTTGTTTTCAATGCTTACTATTTTAAAAGGACTTCCTCTTTCTTATTTTAAAGACTTGCAAGATGACAAAGAATTGGCATTCAATTCATTTGATCAAATAAAAAATTCAATTTTAATACTTATAGAAATATTAAAGAATTTTACTCCAAATAAAAAAAGGATGTATGAATTAGCTAATATTGGTTACACAACATCAACAGATTTAGCAGATTATATTGTTAAATGTTATAGTTTGCCATTCAGAAAGGCATATCAAATAACTTCTAAAATTGTAAATTATGCAGAATCTAAAAATATAAAATTAAATGAATTAACTTTAAAAGAAATAAAAAAAATAGAACCTAGGCTTAATGAAGATATTTTAAAAGTATTTGATTTAGAAAATTCAATAAAATCAAAAAAATCATATGGTGGTACATCTTTTGAAAATGTTAAGAAGATGATAAAAAAGTATAAGAAAGAATCAAAATGATAAAAAAAATTCTCTTAATTGTTATTCTTTTAACTTTTGCTGTTTCATGTGGAAAAAAAGATGACCCAGAATATAAGGAAAGTAAAAATAAATATATTAATCAAAAAAATATAATTTAATGAAATATAAAAAAAGGCACTTCTATATAGAGAGTGTTAGTGCCGAAAGAATAGCAAAACAATTTGGCACTCCTTCATATGTTTATTCATATGATAAAATAAAATATAATATTAATAATTTTAAAAAAAAATTTAAAACTATAAATCCCTTAATTTGTTTTTCAGTAAAGTCTAATTCTCATTTAAAAATCTTAAGTTTAATTAATAAATTTGGACTAGGAGCTGATGTAGTATCAAAAGGTGAGCTCATAAGAGCTTTGAAAGCTAAAATAAGACCAGAAAAAATTGTTTTTTCTGGTGTTGGAAAAACTATAGATGAACTTAAGTTTGCTGTAAGTAAAAAAATTTTATTAATTAATGCAGAGTCAGAAAATGAAATTATTGAAATTGAAAAAATCGCTAAAAAAAATAATAAAAAAATAAATATAGGTATAAGGCTTAATCCAGATACAGATGCTAGAACTCTAAAAAAAATTTCTACAGGTAAAAAGGAAAATAAGTTTGGTTTAAATGAAAAAAAATTTTTAGAACTTCTCAAAAAATATAAAAATTCAAAATTTATTAATATTATTTGTTTAAGCGTACATATTGGAAGTCAAATTACTAGCCATGTACCTTACAAGAATATGTTGAACGTAATTAATAAAATAATTCAACAATCAAAATATAAATTTAAATATATAGATTTAGGTGGTGGAATGGGTATTCAATATGGAAATAATTTAAATAATTTAGATTATTCAAAATATAACAAGCTGATAAAATCTTTTTTAAAAAAAAATAACTCAAAGATAATTTTTGAGCCTGGAAGATCAATTATTGGCAATGCTGGATATTTAATTTCAAAAATTACATATATAAAACAGACTAATTCAAAAAAATTTGTTATTTTAGACTCAGCGATGAATGATTTAATAAGACCGGCTTTGTATGGAGCAAAACATAGAATTATCCCTTCAAAACTAAATAGAAAAAAAATATCAAAAAAACATGAATTTGTTGGTCCAATATGTGAAACTACTGATAAATTCTTGACCGTTGCTAAATATCAAAAAATAAATCAAAGAGATATAGTTATAATTTGTGATGTTGGTGCATATGGAATGGTTTTAAGTTCTAATTATAATTTAAGACCAAAGCCAGCAGAAATTTTAGTAAATAAAACTTCAGCAAAAATTATAACTAAAAGACAAAAGTTAAATAATATTATTTAACTTTTTGATAGATGATTAAAAGAACACTTTTCCTATTTTTTTTTTATTTTGGAGTTATTATGGTTTGTATATTTTTTTTACCGGCTTTAGTTTTGCCTCAAAAAATTACACTTTATGGTGGCAAAATTCTTGGTTTTTGGTCTAAACTTTGTTTAGAAATATTTTTATCAACAAAAATAGTAATTAAAGGAAAAGAAAAAATTTTAAATAATGAAAAATTTTTCATTGCAAGTGCTCATCAATCACAGTTTGAAACATTTTTTCTACAGTCTTTGTTTAATTCGCCAGTTTTTATTCTAAAAAAAGAATTATTAAAGATACCAATTTTTGGATGGCATTTAAAAAAAATAGGTTCTATTTCAATTGACAGAAATAAGATTACTAAAAATAATTTAGGTTTTTCAGATCAAATAAAAAATCACATAAATAATTCAAATAGACCAATAATTATCTTTCCTCAGTCTACTAGGGTCGATGTATTAGATAGATCACCATTTAAAAAAGGGGTTAAAAGAATTTATGAAGAATTAAATATTTTCTGTCAACCTGTAGCACTTAATTCTGGAAGTGTGTGGCCAAAAAATGGAAAATTAAAACCAAACAAAACATTAACTGTCTCAATTCTAGATCCTATAAGTCCCGGTATGAATGCTGATGAATTTATAAATACACTTCAAAAAAATATATATGAAGAGATTGATAAAATAGTTTAACCCTTCATTGGCATTACAACAAAAATACTATCAAAATCTCCTGGGTCTTTAATCAATGCTGGGGAACCAGTATCTTTTAAATAGATCTCTATATGACCACCATCAAGTTGAGAAGCTACATCAATTAAATATCTAGAATTAAAACTTATATCTAAATCATGGTCAAACTTAACGTTTAAACTTTCTTTTCCATCCCCACTATTGGTGTTGTTAACTGAAAGATCTAAAATATCTTTTTTTAGACTAAACTTAACTCCATCTTTCTTGTCTAGAGATACTGAAGCAACCCTATCAACAGAATCCAAAAATAATTTTAAATCAACTTGAAGTTTTTTTTGATTTTCTTTTGGTATAACTTGAACATAATTTGGAAATTTTCCGTCAATCAATTTTGAAATTAACATACTATTATTTAATTCAAATTTAATTTTTGACTTTATGTTAGAAATTTTTACATCTCCTTCATAATCTTCAAGTAAAGAGCAAAGTTGAAAAATTGTTTTTTTTGGCAAAATTATAGGCTCAAAATCAATTTTATTTTCTAGTCTTACTTTCGAAACAGACATTCTATGACTGTCAGTTGCTGCAGCAGTTAAAAAAAATTTATCTTCCAATTGTGTTTGGTGAAAAAAAATACCACTTAAATAATGTCTTGTTTCATCATTTGAAACTGAAAATTTACATTTATTTAAAAGTTTAAGTAAAGTTTTTGAATTAATAAAAAATTCATTTTTATTAAAATTTTCATTTGTTAAAGGAAATTCTGATGCACTTATGCAATTTAAATTAAAATCAGATTTTTCAGATTCTAAATGAATTTTATTTTCTCCAACACTTGAAAAATTTATTTTTTTTCCGGCTGAAAATTTTCTTACAATATCGTACATTATTGAAGAAGAAGTTGTGGTCTTTCCTTCTTCCAGTATCTCAACATTTGAAATTTGATGAACAAAAATTAAATCTAAGTCTGTAGCAGTTATAGTTAATTTTGATTCTGATGCATCAAGCAAAACATTCGATAATATAGGTAAAGTACTTCTTTTTTCGATAACACCTTGACAATAATTTAAAGATTTTTGCAAATCTTGTTGGTTAAGACTGAATTTCATTTTCTTTATTATATAAAATTTTATTTTTTAAATTATCAATATTAGAATTAATATCTTTATTTTCTTGTCTTAATTTTTCAATCGTTTTAACTGAATGAATTACAGTAGTATGATCTCTATTTGAAAAACATCTTCCAATTTCTGGTAATGATTTAGATGTTAGTATTTTTGAAAGATATATTGCTGTTTGTCTGGGTCTAACTAAATATCTGGATCTTCTAGCAGACAACATTTCATTTTTACTTATTTTAAAGAATTTACAAACAATGGTTTGTATTAAGTCTATTGTTACCTTGCTTTCGGATAAATTTAAAAGATCTTTTAATATTGCTTTCGTTTCTCCAATGGTTGGTATCTTATTATATATTCTTGAAAAAGAATTGATTCTATTTAAGGCACCGACCAATTCCCGTATGCTTGTTCTAATTTCTGAACTAATAAATTTTATAATTTCTTCCGAAAGATTTAATGTAATCGAATCGCTCAATTTAAATTCATCTATTTTAGTCTTAACAATGTTGTAACGCAGTTCATAATCTGGATTTTGAATATCTACTACAAGACCACCTGAAAATCTTGATTTTATTCTTTCTTGAATACGAGATAATTTATTTGGTGGTCTATCGGCTGAAACTATTACTTGTGATCCTTTATCAATAAGAGCATTAAATGTATGAAAAAATTCTTCCTGCATGGCTTCTTTGCCATTCATAAATTGAATATCATCTATCAAAAGAACATCTGTGTTTCTAAAGTAATCTTTAAATCTTACCATATCATTAGACTTAATAGATTTTACAAACTGATACATAAATCTTTCAGCAGATATAAACATAACTTTTCGTTTAGATTTAATTTCTAAACCTATTGCATTGAGTAAGTGTGTTTTACCCATGCCAACCCCTCCATAAAGGTATAATGGATTATAATGAGAAAGATCTTCGGAAACTTTTTTTGATGCCTCAAATGCCAATTTATTGCTTGGTCCAATAACAAAATTTTCAAAGTTTTTATTTGGATCAATTCTGTTGTATTGCAAAAATGAGTCTTTAATAAAAGAAATGTTTTTATTATCTCCATTTTTAAAATCATTAGCTTTATTTCTTATATCTATTAACTCTTTTTTTTGTTCAATAATTGTAAATTCTATTCTACTTATTTCTTTTTTATGTATTTTTACTATTTGTAGAATTTGATCAAGGTATCTTGATGTTATCCAATCTCTAATAAATCTGGTTGATACTGCAATTAATATATAATTGTTAAATTCTTCAATAAAATCAATTTTTTTTAACCAAGATTCATAAATGCCATTTCCCAATTTTTCTTTCATATCTATTTGGATTTTGCTCCAGTCAATTTTTTTTATAGAAAGATTTTCTGATTTTTTTGATAAAATATTTTTCATGAAAGAAAGTCTAGTTAAAGCTTAAACAAATCTTATGCAATAAGATATTTTGTAAAAAGAAAAAAAAATAAAATTTATGAGTGTATAAATCTCAGATTGAATTTTTTTTAATTAAAAAAAATAAAATTAAAAATTGAAATTAAAATTTTAAAAGAATTTTTTACCAGATGTAGTTATCAATCAAAAAAAAATACTAATTAAAGTAATTATTAAAAGTTGTAAAAAAATTAATATAAAATTTAAAAAAAATTTTTTATATTTTGTTCTACCTTAAGTTGCTAAA
>Ga0187827_10004054_pt1 | contig 18301 bp, 16 predicted proteins | sample ETNtaG_39_FD_167969 | JGI IMG/M metagenome (GOLD analysis project Ga0187827, IMG submission 167969) | Marine microbial and viral communities from oxygen minimum zone, Eastern Pacific Ocean - ETNP2014_SV_150_PacBio MetaG (Illumina Assembly) | ecosystem: Environmental > Aquatic > Marine > Hypoxic... | reverse complement strand
GAGATTGGGGATTTGAAACAGGCAAAATCCCCACAAACGGATTTAGAGTCCGAGAAATAGGAGATGGTATAGACTTAAAAGTATCCGGTTTTGTTGATTCTGGTAAATTTGATGTGGATATTTATTTATCAAATGGAACTGCTAAAGATTCACTTATGATGCAATTTTCAGGATACGGAGACTTAGGATATTTCAACGAAAATATATTTATCCCAGCCAATCAGTTAAAGTCTTTGAAAAATGATTTTAAAATCGTGCTCACCCAAAATGGCTCAACTGATATAAAAAAGACTGCATTTTCAACTTATAAACCAGGCGTATCAAACTATGTTTATAATATTGATATGGCAATAAGGCAAATGAAGTATGTCATGACTAATGATGAACGGCTTCAATTAAAAAAGAAATCAAAAAAGGATAAGGAACAGCTATTTTATTCGTTTTGGAAGAGTAGAGATCCAACACCTACAACGGAATATAATGAACTGATGGAAGAATATTATGGCCGTGTTTGGTATGCAAACGAACACTTTGATGCTTGGCAGCCCGGATGGGAAACGGATCGTGGAATGATTTATGTTCTTTTTGGCCCACCAGATGAAATCCAGCGAACACACTCTTCAACGTCCACGTCTTCCTTGTATCAAACGTGGAGCTATTATAAAATAAGTAAACAATTCATTTTTAAGGATCTGAATGGTTTTGGGGATTTTCGGTTGGAAACACCATTTTTAGGAGCGGGACTATGATCCTTGAACGCTTTTCTCATAGCGGTATTCAGTCATATAAGAAATGTCCGGCACAGTTCAAATTCCGGTATATTGAACAGATATATAAAAAGGATGAAGGAATTGAAGCATTTCTAGGAAAACGAGTTCATGAATCTATCGAATACCTCTACGAGTTGGTCAAGTCAGGAGTGATTCCGGTGGTGGACGAAATACTGAAAGTCCATAAATCCCTTTGGAAAGAAAAATGGCATAAACGCATTGCCATCGTATATCAGAATAAAACCGCCCGGGATTATTTTTATCTTGGAGAAGAGTGCATTGCGCGGTTTTACAGACTTAACCACCCTTTTGGTGAACCAGTGATTGCAAATGAGCACGAAATGATATTTTTGTTGGACAATGATGAAAATTATAAAATAAAAGGAATTGTGGATCGGATTGATCATGATGGTAATGGCAATTGGGAGATTCATGATTATAAGACGGGAAAACGTGCATTATCTCAAAAGGCTGCAGATAAAGATCATCAATTAGCATTATACCAAATTGGTCTTATGGCAGAGGTTGAAAATATAAAATCCGTAACATTGGTTTGGCATTTTATTCAGCATGGAATAAAAGTGGAATCTAAAAGAACTAATGAAGACATAAAAAAAGTTATCAATGAGACTAAAATATCTATCGATGCAATACGAGGAAAATTAAGTAATGGTGGGGAATTCCCTCCGAAAAAATCGATATTATGTAATTGGTGCTATTATTGGGAAGAGTGTCCCACTCAATATGGCTCAAATCCCTATATCCAATCCTAAAATGAAATCATTTACGAAAGATGAATACTTGGCAATTCAGGCAGCAATCCAGTCCAGAGATTTGGATGAATCTCACAAACAAGTATTGTCCAAATTGATCAAGACACCAGAAAAACATAATGGGGTAGCAGACCTTTATGTGGATGGTGCAGCTGACTTACATACTAAAACTGCTGGTATTGGTGGTGTCATTTCCATAAATGGTCAGGAGATTATGTCATTTTCAGAGCCTTTGATCGATAAAACTAATAATGAGGCCGAATATATGGCCATGATTAAAGGAGTTCATGTATCACTAGAATTAAATATAACAAATCTTGATATATATTCGGATAGTGAATTAATTGTCAACCAAATAAATGGTAAGTATAAAGTAAAAAACGACCGGATGAAACAATTGCATTCAAGCGTTATGTTTGAACTAAATCAAATGGATCATTGGTCCGTAACCCACGTGAGACGAGAAAAAAACACTCGTGCTGATGCCCTTAGCAAAAATGGAATGCAGAAGGCACGGGAGAGTAAATAGTATAATTGTCCATTTATCTCGGCGAGATTTTCACTGTAAATTAGACGTTCTGTTTTGATTCTTCTATTAGAAATTGTACGCCATGACAACCATTAGATTCCCAAATTTAATCAACTGGATTTCCGGTGATGTTGCCATTGATTTGGGTACCGCAAATACCTTAATCTGGTTAAAGGGTCGTGGCATTGTAGTGAACGAACCATCGATTGTAACACGTAATGTTCATACTGATACGATTGTCGCAGTAGGAGATGAAGCCAAGGCAATGCTAGGGAGAACCCACCGTGAGTTGGAAACAATTCGCCCGCTGCAAGATGGTGTAATTGCTGACTTTAAAATGACCGATGGTATGCTCCAAGGATTTATTCGAAAGATCAACTTAAACCGTCTCGCTCGCCCAAGAATGGTTATTTGCGTTCCATCTGGAGTGACAGAAGTGGAGCGACGTGCTGTAAAAGATTCTGGTGAACGCGCCAATGCAAGAGAAGTTTATTTGATAGAAGAACCAGTAGCTGCCGCCATTGGAATTGGATTGGATATAAGTAAACCTGTGGGAAATATCATTGTTGATATTGGTGGCGGAACGACTGAGATCGCTGTTATTTCATTAAATGGCGTTGTTACGAAAGAAACAATTCGAATTGCTGGAGACGAAATGGATGAAGCAGTTTTACAATGGTTTCGGAGTGAGCATAAACTCGAAATTGGTCTCGGTATGAGTGAAAAGATTAAAAAATCTGTTGGGTCAGCCATGAAGATGAATTCTTCCGATATAGCAGTGAAAGGACGTGACCTCGTTTCTGGTATTCCCAAAACAATTGAAGTATCTTCGGATGAAATTCGCCAGGCTTTGAAAGATCCAGTGAATCAAATAGTTGAAGCGGTAAAACGTTGCCTTGAACAAACACCACCTGAACTAGCAGCAGATATTCTTGAAAGGGGAATTATTCTTGCAGGAGGTGGCAGTTTATTGAAAGGTATAGATCAAATTATACGAGAGCGGACAAATATTCCAGTAAATGTCTCTGAGGATCCGTTGCTCTCCGTAGTTAGGGGAACAGGTATGGTTTTGGAAAACCTGAAAAAATATGAAGCTGTACTTTTGTAAGAGTGTATGCGAGGACTCTATCTTGCAATTGTTCGTAATAAAGATCACCTTCTTTTCGTCCTTGCTCTAGTTTCTTCCAGCTTTCTCCTACTAAATAGCGATAATCCCCGAATGCATGTGATTCGAGGGAAAGCGATCGAGACAGTTGCATTCATCTCTTCACCTATGACCTGGGTGAAATCCCTAATGTTCCTAGAAGAAAAAAATCAACTTCTCAGGGAAAAAACCCTAGCCTTGTCTCTTCAAGTTGAATCGATGCTTAATCTTCAAAGAGAGAATGACCAACTATTGGATATGTTGGATTTTAAACGTCAGACTAAATTGATTCTTAAACCTGCGCGAGTCATAAATAAAGGAGTTCAATCTAATTTACTATCCATTGTGATCGATGCTGGTGAACGAGATGGTGTTAAACCAAACCAGGCTGTTCTTACACCAAAAGGTGTGGTCGGAAAAACAATTGTGGCAGGAGAAACTACTTCTATTGTTCAATTATTAACAGACGTGAACTACCGGTTAAGTGTTAGAATCTTACCTAGTGGGGCTACGGGTATTTTAAGATGGCTTGGAAAATCTGGAGGTCAGATTAGGGAAGTACAAAAAAACGTAGAGATTAGCATTGGTGATAAGGTTATCACATCAGGATTCAGTGACATATATCCATCAGGCCTCCCCGTTGGTAAGGTTGTCGCTGTCAATGATGAACGAGGGAGTTTTCAAAAAGTTATCAATGTCAATTCACCCAATGATTTGAGTGCTTTTCAATTTGTTTTTGTAATAATCGATGATTCATATGAAATGGACTGATTTTATTTTCTCGGGTTTATTAATTTGGTTCGCTCAATTATTGCTTGCAGATTTTTTATCTATAGGGACAATTAGACCGGATTTCCTTGTGATTCTAGTATTGTATTGGTCTATTAAGTACGGTCGAACTATTGGAACAATTTCAGGTTTTTTGATAGGACTATTAATTGATCTCTCGGGGACAGCTTCATATTTCGGACTATCACCGTTGATATATTCTATTACTGGTTATCTTGGTGGGTATCTCATGGGTACTTATTCACGAATAAATCCGATTTATTTTTCAATATCCTGGGTTGCAATTCTTATATTACAATTTCTGATCTTTTGTGTGGTTCAATACCAGGATATTTGGATAATCAATCCGCAACTATTTTGGGCAAAATGGTTCGGTACAACAATTTATACTTTAAGTTTTGCGGGCATCCTCCAAGTGATTTATCCGTTACATAAAATCAACTGATGTTAAAGGCTGAAAATATTGTCTCCTTCCGTCAATATTTGATTGCTATTGGAATAACTTGGTTTCTTATAATTGTTCTTTTGGTTCGATTTTTCCAGATACAGATTATTGGTCATGATCGTTATCGAAAAAAGGCAAATACGAATCGTATCAGGAAAATTACAACCACCGCACCACGTGGTCTTATTCTTGATAGGAATGGGCAAATTCTGGTAGATAATCTTCCGACATATGTTTTAACTGCAATCCCCGGCGAACTCTCACAAAAAGGAGAAAAATTTGGACTAATATCAAAAACTATAGGATTGGATTCAACAATAGTATCAAGAAATTATAAAAAATACTACCGTGGGAGATTTATTTCTACTCGATTAGCAAAAGACCTGACATTCCATCAGATTTCGAAACTAGAAGAAAACAAACTCAATCTTGAAGGGATCTATTATCAGCAGTTTCCTGAACGATATTTTCCATCGGTAGTTCGAGCTTCTCATATTTTGGGTTATGTCAAGGAAGTGGATAAGTCGATTCGGGCAACCATTAAAGATAAAAGTGAATACGAATTAGGGGACATGATTGGATGGAATGGATTGGAAAAAAAATATGAATCCTATTTAAAAGGGAAGCGAGGTGTCTATTTTTATGAAGTGGATGCATTGGGCAGGGAAGTGGGCTATGTTGAAGATTTACCGCCCAAAAAACCGGAACCTGGACGAAATATTATAACGACCCTTGATATCAATATCCAAAAAACACTTGAAAATCTCATGGAAGGAAGCCGAGGTGTTATTCTGGTGGGAATCCCTGAAACAGGTGAAATATTGGGAGCAGTGAGTGCACCGGATTTTAAACCAGATCTGTTTACCGGGCTTATGTTAGAACAAGATTGGCAAAGTATCCTTAAACACCCTGATAAACCTTTAATCAACCGGTTTAACCAAGGCTTATATCCTCCAGGGTCTATTGTAAAAATGATTACCGCCATAACTTTATTAAAGAATCAAGAATTTGATCCGGAAGTCGAACAAATATGCGAAGGATCTTATCAGTTTGGAGATAGAGTTTTTGGTTGTTGGTCAACTCAGGGGCACGGTGGAATGAATTTGACATCTGCTATGTTAAATTCCTGTGATGTATATTTTTATAAATCTACCCATTATTTTGATCTGGATATACTTTCCAATTCGTTCCGTAAATTTGGATTTGGGCAGCCAAGTCAAATTGATATTTCCGGTGAATCTAGTGGCCTTGTACCCACCGTTAGTTTTATGAATAAACGTTACGGAAGATACGGTTGGAGTAAGGGTGCACTTTTAAATATTTCTATTGGGCAGGGTGAATTATTGGTCACGCCTATCCAAGTTTTTAATTATGTGAATTTGCTTGCAACAAGAGGAATAGCACAAACTCCACATTTTGTGCGAGTTGATCAATTACCTGAAAATATTCATCCAAATTTTGAATCAAATATATGGGACAGAATTGTATCAGATATGAGGGCTGTAATAGTAGATGAACATGGTACCGGTAAGAGCGCTCAACCTAATACACCCGGTTTTAAAGTTTTTGGAAAAACTGGCACCGCGGAAAATTCACATGGTGAAAGTCATGCATGGTTTTTAGGTTGGGCTGAGTATTACGATAAAAAATATTCGATTGTTGTTCTTGTGGAAAATGGTGGGTCTGGAGGAACTATCGCTGCTCCTATAGCGCACCAAGTATTCTCAAACATAATCAATTATAATGATATGGCTGCAAGGTGATACAGGCTCAATCATTTGAATTGAAAGATCTTCCCATCAAGATCATTTGGGCTGTTGTATTCCTGTCAACGATTGGTCTCATAGTTTTAAAGAGTATTTCACAGCATCATATCGGTGGTGTTTTTCAAAATCCATTCTCAAAACAATTATTATTTTTGGGTCCATCGGTCATAGGTGCCATAACCATTTTATTTATTCCCCGGTACACTATTCATAAATATGCTTATGCGCTTTACGCCATTAGTATTATTTTTGTGATTTTACCATTTTTTGGCAATCCCCATGCTGGCACATATCGGTGGTTGAATATTGGGTTGCCATTTGCCATTCAACCCAGTGAATTTGCAAAAATTTTCACAGCAATTGCTTTGGCACGTTATTTATCTGACCATAATCTCGAAATGAAAAATTTTAGTTCTATCATTATTCCTATTATACTTGTTTTGATTCCTACATCTATTGTAATGAATCAACCTGATCTGGGAACTGCCATTGTGATATTGGCGCCTATTTTGCCTATGTTATACTGGTCGGGTGCACGTCCTTTTTATCTTTTCCTTTTGTTGGCCCCGTTGTTCAGTATGCTGATGGCTTTTCATAATATGGCATTTACAGTTTGGGCCATTGTTTTGGGTGGTACCATTTTTGTTGCAAGGCCCAAAACAATTATTTCTTTTGGACTCTTTTTTGGAAATATTTTTATCGGACTTTTATCACCTTTTTTATGGAATTCATTAACAAATTATCAACAGAATCGAATTTTGACCTTTATAAATCCAGAAAAGGACCCGCTGGGTGCAGCTTATCAGATTATTCAAAGTAAAACAGCTATCGGTTCTGGAGGATTATTTGGCAAAGGTTGGGGAGATGGAACTCAGACCCATTTAAAATTTTTACCTGTGCAGGAGTCAGATTTTATATTGTCTGTTATAGGGGAAGAGTTGGGGTTTATAACTATATTTGTCGTTCTTATAGTATTTGGATATTTTATAGTACAGGTAATGAAACAATCTTACTTATCAAAAGATCGATTTTCCAGCCTTGCGTTAATTGGTTTCGCAACAATATTTTTATCACATGTTTTCGTGAATACAGCCATGACGGTTGGGCTGATTCCAGTGAAAGGATTGCCTTTTCCATTTATTTCTGCTGGGGGATCTTTTCTGATAGCATGCTACTTAATGTTTGGATTGATTCTAAAACTTAGTGTGAACTATTCAGACTGATAAACTTATTTGAAGGATGATTAACAAATGGTAAATTCATCGTCGGTTTAGCGAACAAAAAGGGCTAAAAAATGACAAGTCGTTCCACATACGAACATATAATACTTTTCTCATTCATATTATTAACATCCTTTGCCTTAGGGCAAAGCGATTCGGGCAGAGAACTTCGACGATTAAATGCGAAGATCGACCGAGTTCGTGTCCAAGTAGATTCTTTGCAATTGGACAATCAGATTCTGTTACCTGAACTGATGTCTGCCTTTAAGCAGGCCGTTAAAAGTAAGGCACAACAAGACTCTATTACATTGGTAATCTTGAAGAGAATCAATACTTTGAGTAATAAAATATCCAATCTCGAAAATCAATCACGCTATATGGATAGTACTGCACTAGAAATATTTAACAAACTAGTTCTTATAGAGAACAAGATTGTAACATTAACGAATAGTTATAGTGAAATGGCTCAATTAAAATCAGGATCCCCTTCATCGGATGAACCAAAATTCAATGCTGCACAATATAAACAGACCTATATGACAAGTCTGGGGCATTTTCAAAACCAGGAATTTGATGATGCCATTGCCGGATTCACAGAATTAGTGTCTTCTGATGCAACAAATAGTTTAGCAGATAATAGTCAATATTGGTTGGCTGAATGCTATTATTCACAAAAAGCATTCAAAAGAGCAATTGCTGAATTTGAAAAGGTTTTTACTTATTCTGGTACAGATAAGGATGATGATGCGCAATTAAAGATTGGTTTGTCTTATCAGAGTATGGGTAATGTAAATAAAGCTCGTGAAGAGTTTCAGCGTATGATAGATTATTTCCCTGGAAGTGAATATTATCCAAAAGCCAAAGACGCACTGAAACAGTTATCCATCAATTAAAATCTTAATTAATACCCAATGCCAAAAAAACTTTATTATTTGACAACGGAGATTACTCCGTTTGCTAACGTCTCTGGTTTAGGAGAATTTTCAGCAAAAGTGCCATTTGCTCTTCAAGAGAAGGGGCATGATATTCGAACCATTATTCCAAAATATGGTTATGTAAGTGAACGAAAATATATTTTAAGAGAAGTGATTCGACTGAGAGACATTCCATTGCAATTTGATGGTGAAGAAATTAGTGCTAGTGCAAAAAGTGCTTTCATTCCTAAAACCAGAGTTCAAGTTTATTTTCTAGAAGATGATTTTTGGTTTAAACCTCTTACAAATTTGGTTTATAAATCAAAAAATGGCCGTGTATTAGCAGATAATGGAGAACGATATGGCTTTTTTGCAAAAGCTGTCCTAAGCACTCTGCCCCATCTATTTTGGGCACCGGATATATTCATTTGTAATGGATGGCAAAGTGCAATGGTTCCGGGAATGTTTAAGAAACATTTTGAAGGGATCAATGAATTTTATGAAAATATTAAAACAGTCATGGTGATCCACGATCTTAATGAATATTCTAAGGTATCTCGTGCTGACTTTAAAAAAGCAGAAGTGCCAATTGATTCATCACTAAAGGGTAAAATGCTTAGTGTATATGATGTGGCGGCCTTTGAAGCTGATGCAATCATTATTTTTGATAAACCATCCTCAATAATCTCTAAAAAATTATTAAAACAACCAGGTTTAAAAGCTAATAAGAAAAAAATATCTGTAATCAAGTGGTCTGATGATGAAATGCCAGACTATAATGTGATTGCAAATAAAATGGATAAAGTTTTAGAGAAACTTTCCCACTGATTTATCATATAAGTAGTCTTAAATGAAATCTCCATTTTTTAATATGAACCTCCTAGGGGTTTTTGTTCTCATCATTTCGTCTTGGCAATGCGATGATAACCGAATTGAAGCTGATCTATCTCATTTACCCTTAGATATGGATACAGTCTCGATTGATTTAATTTCTTTTAGTTCTTATAGGATTGCACCAAATCTTGGCTCTAATGATAGATTGTATTTAGGCACAAAGAATTCCTTGGATGTGCCTTTATCTTTTATTGGGATTAAAGACCATTATTATTGGAGCAATTCTTTAGATTTAACAGTTACCGTTGACAGTCTTCATTTTATATTATATTCCAGTGATAGTTTGTTGACACAATCATCCACTCCAAATCTCTTTTTTAACCCTGATTCTCAGTTTAATGAATCTAAAAGTACCTACCTTGATTTTGTAGGATATTCTATAGCCGATTGGGAAAGCATAGGTCAGCCAAACGTAATTGTTAACACAGATACCAGCGGCATATTTACATATACAGAATTGGTCTGGGATATTATGAGCATTGATTCAATGTTAACTGATACAGTTGATTCAAATCTTTTTCGGAATTTCGCCATCCAAATGACTAACAGTGATACAAACTTTATTGAATTATTTAGTCGGGAAGCCACATCGGGTGATGGACCAATGGATCCCAAAGTGAAAATGTATTATCGACAAAATATTGAGATCGACGAGGATTCTACTTTCCTCGACACGGCTAATGTTACAATCTACTCTTTCGGGGATATTTCAATTATTGACCCAGGGCCTATCGATACGGAATCAATGAATCTTGGATTAAGCAATGGCATTGGACTACGATCTTTAGTATCAATTTCTTTTGATTCCGCTTCCATTCCGGAAGGATCTTTGATTCGTAAAGCACTACTCAGCCTGCCAATTGATACATCAGACAGCAGTGATGGTTATAATATTATTGTCGATCCTATTGATGAATCAGTTGATACTGCAGATGTTGTATTTGAAACCGATCCATACCCCGAAATTGGGTATCCTTACCGTATTTCATCAGATATTGAAAATGGCATGTTTATCATTTCATTAAAATCATTTTTACAAAATATTACTTTGGGAAATGAAACAAATTTGGGTTTTAAAGTAGTTGCAAATGAAAAGAATGATCCGTTTGAGTCGATTCATTTTGACATCGAAAATGAATCTGCTAAACCTATTCTGGAAATAATTTATGTGGCCAATTAAAAAAATTATTCCATTAATACTTTGCTTATCTTTTTTGGTGGGCCAAGGGACGATGAATGGTTTTGGTTTAGGCCATTTTTATGAGAATCAGGGAATCACAAGTGCAGGTAATGGCTTGAATAGCCTTGTTCCAGGATTCCAAAGCAATGTATCTTTATCTAACCCTTCAACCTGGCATCATCTAAAATACACCCATTTGTCTTTATCTTATAGTGGAGATGAAAATTCGATTTCGGATTTACCTCTTCTGAACAGATACTCCGGACTTTCCTATGCGAGTTGGATTGTACCTATTAAATCAAAAGGATCCTTCGGGTTGGCCTTAGTTCCATATGCAGACCAACGTATCACCCTTACTGATACTGATACAACATCTTTCATTGCTTTTGATGATACTCTAAACTTGTTGAAATCCTTTGACCGGTCGGGTGGAATTATGGCTTTCAAGGTAGGAACATCCTATTTAATCCGTGAAAATTTAAGTGTCGGATTATCCGTAGATATGCTGTTTGGTTCATCCAGACAAAATGAATCTATCTTTTTTGATGGGAGTTCCATTATTCAAACATCACGTACAAGGTATTCTGGCGTTTTAGGTGAAGTATTTATTTCTTTGGCGCTCCAGGAAAGGATCAATCTTTTTGCCAGTATCAAGCAAGCCTTTAGAGACTTGGACGGGATTTACACAGAAAAACATTTATTCGATGATGCCAATGGTAATGGATACCATGATTATGGTAATCCATTAGATTTTCCGTTGCCTGATAGTGTTTCTGCTAAAGATGAAATTCGTTTACCTGGAATCCACAAGCCTGAACAATTTTCATTTGGGGTTCAATCTAAATTCAATAAGCAGACGTCTATCTCATTTGAATTATGTTCCATCAAAGATAATGGAACGATACCAGCATCCTTGACACTGCCGATAAATGATTGGATCGATCATTCAAATGATTTCAAATTATCTTTGGTAAGATTCCCCAAGGATAATTCTCTAGACTTGGTAGATAAAATATCAGTTAGAACGGGATTAATGTATAAAAGCCACACGCTCCATTCAAAAACAATCGTAAGCGAGGTTGGTGGTTCATTAGGATTTGGATTTAAATTCAAGGCTGTCGGAAATCAAGTTGATCTTAATTATTATCTTGGGAACAGAAAATATTCTGATAAAACAGAAATTATTCAACAAATGCAAGTTGGTATAAGTCTGGGTGACTTATGGTTTGTAAAAAGGAGACAAAAAAAGTAATGAAAAAAATTAAAATGATTTCCATGGCAATGGGAGTATTATTTTTAACTATGTGTGTGCCGCCAGATGGTAGCAGTGATAAAGGTCGTGGAAAAGATAAAGCAAAATTGGATTCATTAAGACAATTTAAATGTCCTCGATTAATGAGTAGTGCAGCAGAATATTATCGCAATCGTGATTGGAAACAAACTATTCGTATATATAAAGAAATTACATCATTGGATTGTGACGAATGGAACCCAGTTTATGCTCCGCCAAAGGAGATTTATCAATATTATGCTATTGCATATGAACAACTGGGAAAATTCGATAGTTCTGAATTTGTCTTATTGGATGGATTACAAAAATTGCCAGATAATATTGATCTGAGAAAAAGATTAGCATATTCTTATAAAAAGCAGGGTAAAAAAGATAAAGAGATTATCGAGTATGAAAGGTTGGTAGACATGGCTCCGGATGATATTCCTATCATGAATGATCTTTCCAAGTTGTACAAGGATGAAGAACGTTTTGATGACCAAATCGTTATTCTTGAAAAAATACTGGACATAGATGGAAATAATGAAATTGCACAAAGTGAATTGGCTTTGGCATTTGAGAGTAGTGGCCGTGATCCGATAGATGTTTACCGTAAGCGATATGATGCTAACCCAGAAAATATAAGTTATGGTTTAGATTATGTGGACAGGTTAGGTCAAGCAGATCGTTATGAAGACGCTATGCCTGTATTAAAAAGTATCATTAGTCAAGATCCTAGCAGCAAGTTAGCTTATCGGAAATTAGCAGATGCAAATAAAGCCATAGATAACCTTAAGGGCGCAGTATCTGCTTACGAGGAATTATTTAGAATTGACCCTAGGGATGGTCGTATTCCAATCGATATTTCTAATCTATATCTTGAGTCCAACGATTTTGGTAAAGCACTCCGGTGGGCAGATAAAGTTGTGAGTTTGAATAATGATATAGGTGATGGCTTTGGCCAAAAAGGGAAAGTATATTATTATGGTTGGGATAATTTTCGTAAAAACCCTTTCACCGCGGATGATCGCATTATAGCGAAATTGTCTTATGATTATTTTGTAAAAGCTGAATCGAAAGGATACCATGGTTTTTCTAAAAGAGCATGGTTAGAAGAGAATTCGAAAGATATTTTATATGGTAAAGCTCAATGGTTCATGGCAGATGAAAAAACGAAACGGACAAAAAGTATATCTACAATGTCATCAGATTATGATTGGGTCACAGAATCATTAAAAGCAGAAGCTGATTGGAAATAGCATGTTCCATCTTTCTGATCAGGATCCGGAATTGTTTAAAACTCTTGAAAGAGAGATAAACAGGGAAGAATCAACACTTGAGCTAATTGCATCCGAAAATTTCACCAGCAAGGCCGTCATGGAAATGGCCGGTAGTGTCATGACCAATAAATATGCGGAAGGTTATCCGGGGAAACGATATTATGGCGGGTGTGAATTTGTTGATGAAGCTGAAAACCTTGCCCGGAATCGATTGGGTGAATTATTTGGGGCAGAGTATACAAATGTTCAACCTCATTCAGGCTCGCAAGCTAACATGGCAGCTTTGATGACTTTTATCAAGCCAGGCGATACTGTCATGGGACTTGATTTGTCACACGGAGGTCATTTGACTCATGGTAGCTCAGTCAATTTTTCTGGACAACTTTATAACTTTGTTTCCTATCATGTTTCAAAAGAAACGGGTCGGGTTAATTTTGAAGAGGTTTCAAGATTAGCAAAAGAGCACCAGCCTAAACTCATAATTTGTGGTGGAAGCGCTTATCCAAGATTTATTGAGTTTGAACAATTCAAGGAAATTGCTGATTCTATTAATGCATTTCTTATGGCTGATATTGCACATCCAAGTGGTCTTGTTGCAACTGGTTTACATCCCACACCTATTCCTTACTGTGATGTTGTGACTAGCACGACTCACAAAACACTTCGAGGACCTCGTGGTGGAATAATAATGATGGGGAAAGATTTTGAAAACCCATGGGGAAAAATTGCGCCAAAATCAGGCAGAGTTAAAAGGGTGTCAGAATTAATTGATTCCACAGTTATGCCTGGAATTCAAGGCGGTCCACTGATGCATATTATAGCAGCTAAAGCAGTTGCTTTTGGAGAAGCATTACAACCCGAATTCAAAATCTATACAAAAAATATTATTCAAAATGCGCAAGCCATGGCGGATGAACTCCTAAAACTTGATTATCAGTTAGTTTCAGGGGGCACGGATACTCATGTGTTGCTAATTGACTTATCTAATAAAAATATCACTGGAAAAGCTGCAGAACTTTCCTTGGGAAAGGCAGGAATCACTGTTAATAAAAATATGGTTCCATTTGATGAAAGAAGTCCCTTTGTTACTAGTGGTATTCGTGTGGGTACACCTGCAATCACAACACGTAGAATGGGTGTAAATGAGAGCCGTCAAATCGTCAAGTGGATGGATGAAGCTATTTGCACCCATGATGATGAATCTACTTTATCCAGAATTAAATCGCATGTGAACGATTTTTGCGCAGAATTTCCAATTTATTCAGATTAACAATTGGGTTCAGAAAAATGAACCGGATTGGATTAATCTTTTTACTCATTTTTTCATATAATTGTGTCCCAAGGACACTGATTGTTGACCATCCAAATCTCGTTTCTTTCTATTTTGAGAAAAAAATATCATCTCTTGAAACTCAAAAAGAACTCGATCAGACGCAAAAAAGAAAACTATTAAAAACCAAAGTGGAGTATGGTTATGGCATTCTTTTAGAGGAGAGTGATCGCCTTATCGATGAAGACTATTATCTAGGACTTGAAAAAGCTCAGGAAGCCTATCAAGAGTTTAAAGATGCGAAAGAGATTGGCATATCCATTTTGAAAGATTCCCACCCAGGTTTTGATAACTGGTTAATAAATGATGAGAAAGGAGACTTTACTGAAGATGATATTTTTGATCTTTATTGGTTAGGAGCAGCCTATGGAGGTGCAATCCGGTCAAGCCGAGGGAATCCATTCGAAATCGTGAATCTTCCCAAAGTAGGAAAACTTTTTCAAACAGCAATTTTATTGAATCCGGATTGGGGAAGAGGAGCACTTTATTCAGCTATGATGAGTTATACCTCTTCCAGGCCCGATTTATTTGGTGAAATTCTCAAAGATTCAGTAACCTTCTATTATTCAAAAGCCATCAGTGCTTCAGACAGTTTGGATGCTGGGCCTTTTGTATCTTATGCTGAATCTATTGATAAAAAATTTCAACAAAAGGACGAATTTGAACGAAAACTTCAATTTGTATTAGACATGGATGTTGAAAAAGACAAGGATCTTAGATTAAGTAATATTATAGCACAGGAGCGGGCGAAATGGTTATTATCCAAGACAGACGAGATTTTCTTCGAATGAAACGGTATTTACTTATTTTAGTATTATCAGTCTCGCTGATGTACGGGAGAAAAGTTGTAGTAAAAATGGCAACCCTGGCACCAGAAGGTACAGATTGGCATGGAATGCTAATCGAAATGGGTCAAGAATGGAAAAAAGCAACAGATGGTAATGTACAACTTAGAATTTATCCTGGTGGCGTTTTAGGAGATGAAAGGGATATGGTTCGTAAAATGAGAATTGGACAGATCCATTCAGCTGGTATCACTACGGAAGGATTAACAGAGATCGTTCCAGATTTTTCTGCATTCTATGTACCATTAGCTTTTAAAGATAATGCGGATATTCAAGCCGTGCTCGATGATATGTATCCAAGCCTTGAAAAGAAATTAGAAGAAAAAGGGTTTAAACTTCTTTATTTAGCAGACCTTGGATGGGCATACTGGTTTTCCACCACAAAAGTTACTTCACCAGCAGATTTAAAGGACAAAAGGATCTTTACTTGGGCTGGTGACTTCAAGTGGGCTGAAGTCTATAAAAAAGCGGGCTATACTCCAGTACCGCTTGCTTCAACAGATATTTTATCAGGACTTCAGACTGGGCTAATTGATGCCATGTCAACAATGCCACTTTATGCACTAGCTCAACAAGCTTTCGGAATAACGAACCATATGCTTGATTTAAAATGGGGGACCCTTTTAGCTGGCATTATTATTGATATGAAAACGTGGAATCGTATTCCTGAAAAATATCATGAAGATATAATTTCAATTGCGAATTCTGTGCGGGAAAAACATCAACAGAATAATAAAAATGCTGAAAGCCAGGCAATTGATGCCATGAAACAATATGGATTAGTCATTCATGAACCGACCCCTGAAGAAGTCATTCTCTGGCAGGAAGAAGTAAATAAAATGGAACCATTCCTGAGAGGTAATATTATTCCAGCTGATGTATTTGATCGCGTTATAGAACTCACTCGGGATTAATTGACTATCCGAATGAAATCTCAATCAAAGATTAATCATGTTGCCAACCGACTCAAATGGGGAGAAGATACCCTAGCTTTCGTTATTTTCGCTGCGATGACACTTTTGCCAGTTCTTGAAACAGGAGCGAGGTTATTTAACACAAATGGTATTCCAGCTTCTCAAGTTCTTGTCCAGCATTTTACCCTGTGGATTGGATTCTTAGGAGCTGTTTTAGCAACAAGACAAAATAAATTGCTCGCTCTGACGAGAGAGCCTTTGTTTGATGAAGCTGAAAAACCTCAATTAGGAAAATGGATTGCAAAAGTCACTACCTTTCTTGTTTTGGTAGCATTGACATGGGGAAGTTGGGAATTATTAAAAGTTGAGATGCAATATCCAATAGACATTGCACCCAATATTCCACGATGGTTGGCCCAAATCATTATGCCTATCGGCTTTGGTCTCATGGCAGTCCAAGTTTATTTTAAGAGTTACAAAAAACATATACACAGGATTTCTTTGGTCGTTGTTGGTCTTCTTTTTTCAATCAGTGCCATCACTGATGCGATTTTTGATGTATTCCCGGCCGTCGGGATCGGGTTAATTCTTCTTCTTATAGCATTGCGCTATGGCGCTCCTATATTTGTGGGATTAGGTGGTGCAGCAGCATTATTCTTTTGGGCGGATTTTATTCCTATTTCAGCGATTCCAACGGAAACATATAGAATAGTTGTATCCCCGACCTTGCCTACAATTCCTCTATTTACACTTGCGGGGTATTTGCTTGCCGAAAGTAAAGCATCAGAAAGGCTTGTGAATGTCTTTAGGGCATTATTTGGATGGATTCCCGGTGGAACTCCCATTATTATTGTCGTTCTATGCGCATTTTTTACAGCATTAACAGGTGGCTCTGGTGTTACAATCCTAGCTTTGGGAGGACTTCTCTTACCCCTATTATTGAAGGAAGGTTATAGCAGATCGTTCTCGCTTGGATTAATCACAGTGTCCGGGTCTCTAGGATTATTGTTCCCTCCAAGTTTACCAGCTATTATTTATGGTGTTACTGCTGGGGTGTCTGTAAAAGATATATTCATCGCGGGTTTAATACCTGGGATTTTACTCTTGGTAATGATGTCTGTCTGGTCTTTGTACCAGGGGAAGAAAGAAAGGATTGCACCCAAGCCATTTAATTTCAAAAAATCTGTCAAAGCTTGCATTGATACGAAATGGGAATTGGTAATCCCTGTTCTGATCCTTTTTGGTGTTTTTGGCGGATTTACCACATTGGTGGAAACAGCTGCCCTAACTGTGGTTTATATCTTTTTGGTGGAAGTGTACCTATACAAAGATATTCAATTGAGAGAATTACCAAGGATCGTGATTGACTGCGCCACCCTCATTGGTGGGGTATTGATTATCCTTGGAGTAGCCATGGGACTGACCAGCTATCTTATAGACGCACAAATCCCAATTCTAATTTTAACATGGGCGAAGAGCACCATCGCATCAAAATATGCATTTTTATTAATGCTCAACGTATTTCTGATTTTAGTTGGATGTTTAATGGATATTTTTTCAGCGATAATTGTGATTGTACCGCTTATCGCACCTTTAGGGGCATATTTTGGTATAGATCCAGTTCATTTAGCCATAATATTTATTGCAAACCTTGAACTTGGATTTTTAACGCCACCCGTAGGAATGAATCTTTTCTTGGCTGCATATCGGTTTGATGAAGATATGCCTAAGATCTATCAGGCCACCTTGCCGTTTTTTCTTGTTAGATTATTGGCTGTAGGGTTAATCACATATATACCTGTTTTAACTTTAGGATTATTACAATGATTTGGAACATTTTACCTAAATATTCATTTCTTGATTATGAGAGGCAGAGAAAGATATATTCCCCGTCCAAAAAACAGGAACAAATCAATACCTTAAACGCTATCAATTCGCTCGCAAAGAGCGCATTCAATATCAATCAATATTTAGGAGACGTCCAATGAAGCGTTTAGGGATAACTCTGTCTTTACTGACAGTACTAATAAATCCCATCTTCGCCCAGAGCGAAGCTGGAGCAATTTTTCTCTTAATTGCACCGGGTGCTCGTGCAGGTGGTATGGGTGAGGCCCAGGTAGCTGTGGCTAATGATGCATATGCAAGTTATTGGAACCCAGCTGGATTGGGTTTTCTTGAAGGACAGGAATTGGCCATGATGCATGTGAATTGGCTTCCCGGTCTTGCGGATGATCTTTA
>Ga0187827_10004052_pt1 | contig 18304 bp, 12 predicted proteins | sample ETNtaG_39_FD_167969 | JGI IMG/M metagenome (GOLD analysis project Ga0187827, IMG submission 167969) | Marine microbial and viral communities from oxygen minimum zone, Eastern Pacific Ocean - ETNP2014_SV_150_PacBio MetaG (Illumina Assembly) | ecosystem: Environmental > Aquatic > Marine > Hypoxic... | reverse complement strand
GTACCCGATATTTAATGATATAAATCGGTCTATAGAGGGCTGATTCCTTTTTAATGAACTATATTGGAAGGCAACTTTTGATGAATACTGGAGACGGTTAATTCGGCACCATGGAGTTCGGTAAGTTGCCTCCTTTCCCGCATCCCATTACCAGACCCCGACAGAATTGAAAAACACTCCTTTCGGTACCGCGTCAAGTCCCCTGCCCCAATGCGTACACTTGGAGGAAAGGGGGCATTGGAGAGGGTGGGGGGAATGGTGGTTTGGGTAGATTAATTAGTAGTTGGTTGTGGATACAATGCTTCTTGAGGATATATGAAAAACAACATAAGAAAAATAATTCAGAAAAAATAACGCATCTGCAAATCAACCAATGATTTCATCCAAGATGATTATGTCGATCTCAGTAACGGACTTCAATCCTTTATCATTGGTGATGAACGTTGTTACACCGCTACAAAGGGATGTGGCGATTTGAATTGCATCCGGGGTACGAATGTTGAATTTACCTCTGATCCTGGCTGCCATATCCGAAACCTCTATTGTAAGAGAATTCATTATAATGTTCTCTGATAAAAGTAGTACTTCACGATATTTTTCCGCGAGTTCGTAGTTCCCCAACCGGTATGGGTGAACAAGAACCTCAAGGAGTGTTAGAGTTGAAGTCACGGCTTGGAATTCTCCCTTGGCCAGGGATTCGAAAAAGGGTTGAAGGGTTGGAAAATACGAATCATGTTCCTCAATGAAGTATATAAGGGGCGCCGTATCCAATCCGACTATTTTTCCACTGAGCTCCTCTATCCACCCCATGAATTTCTCTCCCGGTCCACATATTCCTGGGCGTCGATCCCCTTCCATATCTTCTTTCCCAGACCCCTCAACTCCAAGATGCTATGTTTCTTTTTTCCCAGGTTATTCTTTACCATCGCTGCGATATCCTCGAGCAATTGAAGCTGGTCCTCGGGGTTCATGCTGCGAATGGAGTTTAGCAGATCACCGCGACTGAGCGAGCTACCTTCCATATATACCACCTATAGCTTATATGGAAAGAATCATACATATAGTTTATGATTATTTGGACTATGAGACGTGAATGCAATTTCACCTTTATGAGATTATTTTATGCGCATCACGGCACTAACAAATTTCCCAGTGATTTGGCTGTTTTCAAATCTCCTTGTCGATGGTGAGTGCATATTCATCACTGGATTTTTTGATAGTGCCCGCATCACCTTCAGATCCAGATACTCTTCATTTCAATATTTTTTCACCCAACTCCCACGGAACCACCCTTACACCCCAAAACCAACACTTGACAGCCCGGAAAGACCGTCAAGCAAGTCCCGATGATCCGCAAAAACTATTTTCACCCGAGCCCTCGGAATGGTACGGCAGAATTTCTAAACCGTCCCGTTGGTACAGGGTGAAGTCCCCTGCCCCGAATCGACGTCTGGAGAAATGGGGGCATCGGAGAGGGTGGGGGAAATGGCGGTTTTGGGGATTCGAGTTATTTATGGGTTTGATATGGAATTCTGTACGGACCGAATAATTTAAGAATTGATTGCGGGATAAGAAATTGATTAGTATGAAAAACCGTTTGTCACTAGTTCCTGGAGGACACTTTTGATGCGTTATAGGGTAAATCAAAGCAGTTTTTTAAAATCCTCTACGGACAAATCTGGAGTTTATTTCCTTTGGAATTTCCATACTTTTCCGAGGAACAAGGGCTTCCGATCACAAAACTTTCAGTGATACGTTCTACCGTGATAAGTAAGGGGTAGAAAACGCTATCACAATGGTAAAAAATATATATCATGGTAAACAATAGTATACATTATATGTCAACAAAAACGATCAGCTTCAGAGCAACGGAAGATCAGATCCATCTTATCGACAGGCTGGTGGAAGATGGGGATTACACTTCACGGGGTGAGCTAATCAGAAGCCTTCTTCGCAAGATAGAAGAAAAAGAACTATCTGATAGAGCGAAAAAAGACATCGAAGAAGCGAGAAAACAGAAGGGAAGGCCGCTCGATGACCTGTTCTGAGTATCGTTTCGACATCAAGGAACGGTTCATTGAAAGATTATCGGCACTAACTCCGGCCGTTCAGGAACGTGTGAAACTCAAACTTGCAGAGTTCAGGATGCAGGTTAATAAATACGGGATCGACCCTCGACGACATAGCAACACGAAATACATCGCCTTTGACCGCGTCTGGAGGCTGCGAATAGGTGATTACAGGGCGTTCTTCGATATCGAGGGGGATCTCATCAGTTTTCTAACAATATTTCACCGAAGAGACGCTTATAAGAGAAATTGAGTTTTTTCTACTAGACGTTGGAGTCCTCCCAAAACCCGATCCCCGGCAGATTTTCTAAACCGTTACGTTGGTACAGGGTGAAGTCCCCTGTCCCAAAGCGTATTCAGCGGTATCGGTCCCCTTCGGGCTCCCGTTTCACTGCGATGTAACTGCGTTACACCTGAGCCCTCGGAAACAGTTGTTTCCTACGGGCTGCGACACCGCGAACATTATCAAGCTGCGAACCTCGATTTTTTATCGAGACTCGCACCATTGACAATGCATCTAGAGAAATGGGGGCATCGGATAGCTGGGGTGAGTGGTGGTATGGGATTCTACGATCTCTATTCTCCAGTTCCCTTTGGGTATCCGGTAGGTCGGAAAAACAGTTTCTTCAGTATCGCCTGAAGTCCCCTGCCTCCAAACGTCGTCCTGAACTACGGGGGCATCGGAGAGGGTGGGGGGAATGGCGGTTTGGGATGGTAATAACGTATCCTATTGATACGATTGGATTTAATTTCCATTACAATATGTGTGCCGAGTAAACCGTTATTGCTGTATACAATTTAATTCGATTCTGAATTAAAATATCGATGGGCCAGATGAAAATTGATATTATCCGGTATTTTGAAAGGGTATAATGATATTATCTCCGCCGGGACCTTCATGGTATCCATAAAAAATTTCAGTGATGATATCTCCCTTTCTCGTGTTTTTTCGTTTTCGGCCATATAGGTCACGTTAACGATCTTCAATGGTCTCAAACCTTTCGCGATTATAAAATCAACTTCTTTCTTATCCATTCCATAATAAAGATCATATCCTTTTCTTTTCAAATGTAGGAATATGACATTTTCCAATATTCGACCATGATCCGCATCCCCTCTTTTACCGAGATGGATAAATGCAGGGTCAACGGCATAGATTTTCTTCCCGTATCTTGCCTGTTTCTTGAGAGAAGGAGAGTATCTCATTATGGTGTTGACGAGAAAAACATCTTCAAGGAGTCCAATATACTCCTTTATGGTTTGATCATGTTTCAGACCACTTACCGTTTTCAAGGATCGATAAGAAAATTCCTTTCCTACGTTGGACAGCAGAAAGACTATCAGGTTTCTGAGTGCTTGTGGATTGCGAATATTATGGTGACCGATGAGATCCTTGTAGATGATACTATCGAGATATTCTTTTGCCAGTTCAATATCGCCTGTGAGCACTATCCTGGGAAAGCCCCCGATCCTCATATACTCCAAAAACGAGTTTCGTTCGTTTTCGAGGCTGCAGAAACGAAGAAATTCGTTGTAAGAAAGTGGGAATACGGAATAGCTCTTTGTCCTTCCCACAAGGGCACTGGAATAATCCGAACCGAGAAGACTGGAATTTGATCCGGTAACGACAATCTTGATCCTTCTATGGGCTCTGTGAGCAAACTTTTCCCAACCCTGAACAACTTGGACCTCATCCAGAAACATGAAACTTGCATTGATCCTTGAAGCGATATCGTTCAGCTTTTCAAAATCCTCCAGGGTAAAACCATATAGACGTTCATCTTCGAAATTGATATATAAGCCGCCGTGTTTCCGGAAAAGTTCATAGAGAAGGAAGGTCTTTCCCGCTCTTCGGACCCCCTTTACCACTGTTATTTCCTCGTAGTCAAGACTCTTCTCCACCTCGTCGGCAAGGTCCCTGTGTATAACTTTCTCACGTTGGATATACTTCGTATGTTCCTCTACTATGTCCTCAAGAACTGAAAGTGAGATCATTGTATCTATCTTTACATGTATATGGAGGTATATAAATTTGCCTACTGAATTGAGCAAAAACCTCGATATTTGCTCAATACGATGAGCACTTTTATTGCATTCTTGGGATTCTGCGATTCCTATTCTCCAGTTACCTTTGGGATATCCGGTAGGTCAGAAAAATTATTTTCGGGACCTCGCCTGAAGTCCCCTGCCCCGAAACGTCGCAAAGAGACATGGGGGCATCGGAGAGGGTGGAGGGTGGTGGTTTTTGGGGGATGGTACTAATATCAATTTTCAGATATTGTCCCGAATTTAATAGAATAATCAAATCAATTTCTATCTACAATCCTAACATTCTTTTCGGTTGCAACAACAAAATTACCAATCAATCGATCCGAGTATGAGTCCAAAACCATCTTAAGAATTTTAATTTTATTAGTAACACATTCATCATCCAGTCTAAGAAGAAGAACGCCGTTGTGCGATTTCCCCCTTCGGAAAACCAATTCCCCAAAATCCTTATCGTTAGTGATAAGTATATAATTCTCTTCATAGGCCTTTTTAATGATACTCTCGTCATCTATTCCCGGTGATTCATCATATACCGAAAAAACTTCAAACCGTTTATTTAGCCATTTGGCTACCGATGGTCCAGTACATTCATCCACAATAAACTTCATGATGATCAGGCCGCCTCAGCTGCCATGGGCATAAAAGTAGTATCTTCCAATGTCTTTGACGCGTATTCCAAACAGGCAAGGATATCTTCCCGCGACAGGCTGGAATACTCCTCCAGAAGAGATTCCATGGTAGCCCCCTGGGCAAGTGATCTCAGTATAAACTGAACGGTCAATCGAGTTCCTTTGATAACAGGCTGTCCCGTCATGACCTTTGGATCGAGGATTATACGGGCAAGCAGCATACCATTTGCCATAAGCTTTTCACCTTTCTATTACATAGCCTTACTATTATTTAAACTCAAGTAACATTTCTCCCTACGGTCGAAACGTTTCTGGCATTTTCAAGCTGAAAACCTCGATGTGTCTGCGACACATCTATCCCTTTCGAGGCGTTACTCGAAAGACCTCGACATTTTGTCGAGCTTTTCACCATTGACAATATACAGCGGTTGCTCCGGTATTTACGCTCAGATCAAGTATACTGAATGAACCTCCTTCCATCAACCAAAACCAGATCCCACCAACCCCAAACAGTCACCTTGGTACCATGCCAAGTCCCCTTTCTCCAAACGTCGCCCTGAAGTATAGGGGCATCGGAGAGGGTGGGGGATGGCGGTTTGGGAAGTAATTATTTGTGATATGTGTATCTACTGTAGAAAATTTAATTATTCCATGAAATCTTCCACCTTGCTCGTAGGGTGAAGATGTTGGACGTACTATTGCTAGAACCAAATTCCAGAAACAAATACCCTCCCTTGGGTCTTATGAAAATTTCGACCTTTCATAAGGAACGGGATTCCTGCGGATGTATCAGTGGTACACCACCTGCCCCAAGTGTGCTAAAAAATACGGGAAAAATTATGTGGTGATAATAGCCCAATGCAATTAATATCATCCGAATTTCTTTTCGTCCGGTACCTTTCCCGTATTTATCATCTCGTAGTCCGTCATTCTGTCGATGACATTTCCCTTTTCGTCCATGATCTCAACGTCGAAATGCGTCACTTTCATGGGATCGTCCCCGGTCTCACCCCTGTACACTATCCGTGAGATGAATTTCTTCGATTTCTTCGGCACTTCAAATAATTCTATTCTTTTTATGCCGTTGGGCAGCGACAGGTTATCCCTGTGGTACATGTCGAACATACCGCAGGTCTGGAACCCGAACTCCCGGAACATTGGGCCGCTGAAGAAATGATATTTATCGGTAAATGAGAAGAAATCTCCCACGGGCTCCCTGAACCTACCCCATCCAACTGCGTTCTTTTTTATTTTCTTACCGAGATCAGCCACGCTTCCAAGCACCTGGAAAGTGGGGCCGTGGAAAAACCGGCTGTAGATACCGTCGAAATCGATAACTTCTCCCTTGGGGATCTTTCCTCCCTTCCCTTTCACCGCCTTTGGCAGCTTGCTCTTCATTGTCACCGTTCCGGTAAAATGAATTCTTGGATCGCCCATCTTCAAACCCTGGGGATTTAGAAAATCGCTTTCCACTGTTACGTTTATAACCGCTTTTTTCTTGCTAACTTTGGCCGCCTCGCCAATTATTCGCACTTCGAGCGGGCGGTTCCGCAGGAGTTTTATCGGCATCTTGAAGACAATCTCATCGATCTCTACAGGATATAATTCCGGAAACATCAATCTCGAAGTCTGTGCAAACACTTCAACGCCCATGACCCCGGGCAGGTAGGGAGTCCCGGCAATGGAATGGTCTGAAAGATACAGGTCAACTTTGGTGTCGAGTTTTTTTGCCAGAATTATTTTTTTTTCAGGCTCGTGATGGTCCCCCCTGTCAATGAGTGTGTATTCCGGCCTGTGCTCATCGATCATTTGCTGCAGGTCCCAGCTTTCGATTGACTGTCCGTCCGGCAGTATTATCTTGTCGGCATCTAAAAACGCCACTTTTCCCGCAATGGTAACCTCGTTTTCCGGTCCGGAGTACAGTAATTCCTCACGAACCTTTTTCTTTCCGTACTCGAGAGGAATTAACGTTACTCCCGCATCGTCGAATATCTTCAATAGCGAGCCTCTTGTGGCCATGCCCACGCCTCTCCAACCGGTCCAGTTGGTACTTATGGATTTGCATTTTTTCCCGTAACGCAACTGATTCAGGTCCATGTATTTGTTCAATAGGTCATTTGCCGCTGAATAGTCCACCTGGCCGATGTTCCCGAACCGGCCAGCCACTGACGAGAAAGTAACGAATGCCTTTACATTATCCTTTTTCGTACTCTCGAATAGATTGAATGCCCCGTTTGCCTTCACGTCGAATACAAGAGCAAATTGTTCTGGTGGTTTTGCCGTGATAAGTTTTGATATTTCAAGACCCGCAGCGTGTATTATGCCGTCGATTCTCCCGTATTTCTTTCGGACCTTGCTAATGACTTCATTTATCCTATTATGATCGGTCACGTCCGATGTGAAAAACTCCACGGTGGCCCCCATTTGTTCCATTTCCTTCATGTTGTTGTAAATGGTACGCGGCATGGTATATTTTTTGAATTCCCGCTCAACCATCACCGGGGTCGCCCGTTCCCCTCCCTGCTTCATCTCCCGGAATATTTTATTTTTCAATTCTTTTAACCCGTTCTCATCAAGAGCTGCAAGTTTCTCGATGTTATCAGGCATCTCAACGATATCGAGAAGGATCAAAGTGGGCTTGAAGTGAGCCGCGAGGTCCTTTGCGATCTCTGCTGTGATACCGAAACCCCCGCCTGGTATGACAAAGACCCAGTCACCTGTGATCTCAAGGTTGGGTTCCTTTTCGCGGTCCACGGCTTTGTGATACATTTGTGCGATCTTCCGAACTCCCAACTTGTAGCATACTTCCAGACGCAGGTCGCCGTGGCGGATCTCGTTTAGGATTAGCTTGGAGGCTTTGCCGGGTGAAGAGAGTTTCCCAATGTCGACGCATTTCACCTTTACCTCTTCCATTTCCTTGCCCAGCGCCTTTGTAAATCCGGTGATACCTCCCACAATGGGAGTTTTATATGTACCGTCTCCTTCCACACCGAATGAGCCTCCCATCTCCACAGCTGAAATGAAGAAAGCACCGTTGGCTGACGATTCCTTCAAATCGGTAATGGTAGCCTTCGCAACCGCAAAGAGCGATTTTACTTTCTTTTTCGTGGCGGTCTTCCACTCAATGAAATCCATTTTATCGATATCGGGTTCGCTGTCGAGACCCAGAAGATAAATGACTCCCCCCACCGGTCCAAAGTCCGAATTTACCTTTTCAAGAACTTCTCTCTGCATTTCATAATCGGAAAGATCGAAGCTGTACGATCCCTTTTTCAGTTTTTTCTTGTCTGAATACAGGAAATCGATGACATTGGCCCCTTCCTTCTTCAGCATTTTCTTGATCTCCTTTCCGACCCCTTTTTCGTCCTGGACTATTATCAGGTTTAATCCTTTAAAATCGAGATTTACTTCGTCATTCAATGATTTCGGTACGTATCTCGTGAGGTATCTTCGCAGGTCCCTCGCCTCTCCCACAAGTTCAGGTTCCTCCACCTCATCACACGGGGCAGGATCATCCATTACTGTTTCACCTGTTCCTTTGGCGGAGGGAACGTCATCACTAGCAACCCTTCCGGCAATGTATTGGGCAACGCTGCCTATTGTGGTATATTCGGAAAGATTTACGCCTTCTTCTTGTTCAAGACTATAATGTTCACGGATGGCGGCAAACAGCTCCACCTGTTTTACAGTGTCTATCCCCAGGTCGGCCTCCATGTCAAGGTCTAATTCAAGCATGTCCGGGGGATATCCGGTCTTCTCACTTACTATGTCGATCACGACCCTTTCGATCCCGCTCGGTCCGGTACCCGACACACCAGCCGTTGTAGCGGTATGGTCTGACCTGGGGGAAACGCCCCCCGCACCCTTCTCACCGGCGATTATTTTCGTTACTGTATCCGGGATTTCCTCGCCCAACCTCCCTGCGATGTATTGGACCACACTGCCTATGGTTGAATAATTCGATAGGTTCACGCCTTCTTCCTGTTCGAGTTTGTAATGTTCGCGAATGGCGGCAAACAGCTCTACCTGCTTCACAGTATCGATGCCGAGGTCGGCCTCCATGTCGAGGTCTGCCTCCAGCATGTCCGGTGGATATCCGGTCTTCTCGCTTACTATGGAGATTACGACCTGCTCCAATCCGCTCTTGACGATGCCAACTTCTCGAACTGTTTCTTCAGGCTTAACCTGGTATGATTCACCCAGCCTGCCGGCGATGTAACCAACAACGCTGCCGATCGTCGAATACTCCGACAGGTTCACTCCTTCCTCCTGTTCGAGTCCGTAATGTTCGAGGATCGCGCCAAAGAGCTCCACCTGTTTTACCGTATCGATACCAAGGTCTGCCTCCATGTCGAGGTCCAGTTCAAGCATATCAGTGGGGTACCCGGTCTTCTCGCCTACAATTGCAATAACCGTTTTTTCAATTCCACCTTGAGGAGTGGATGGAGTAATGGAGGGTTGGGAGGGAGAGGGAGAAGAGGAAACCAAAGGTACAGGGGTCGGTGCCGCTGCTACTTTGGGTGCTACAGCAGGGATTTGTGAAATTGCGTTCCCGTTGGCACGGGAAAGATCGTCCGCTATTCGAAGAGTTTTGTTAACCACTTCGATCTTGGCCGCTCTCTGACGTGATATTTGGTGAAGCCAGCCGTCATATGTATCCTTATCAATAATCCTGAATTCATCAGTGTTCACTATTTTTGTAAGCGTCATTGCGATTTGTGAGCCGAATCCGGCTGAGAATCTCAATGCGTATTTGTAATATTTTCGTTCCCCCTTGGAGAGTCGGAGTCCCTCTAGGTAAGGGTCAGGTACTTTGTAATTCGCTATGGGCGGGATCTTGCCTTTTTGCAGTAATCTGATGGCGATCACGTCCTCTATACCGCAGCCGAACGCGTGACCGGTGAATCCCTTTGTGTTCGTGACCAGAATCTTCTTGTAATCCTCGCCGAAAGTGCCCTCGAGAGCGTCCTTCTCCGCGTTTGAACTGCCGCCTCTTGCCGGAGTGTACGTTTCATGGGAGATGAACACCAGCTCATCCACCAGACTTTCCCGGCGAAACCCGTATCTTCGTTCGATTCTTTCGAAGAAATGGTTCATCTCGGAGGCCACATGTTTTGTGTCCAGGCGCGTGGCATGATAGGCGCTGTTCGCCATGTAGCTACCCATCAATTCCACTATCGGGTCCATGCCTCTATTTGCCACATCTTCGGCCCGTTCCAGTACCATCCCAGCAGCCCCCATTCCGACTATGAGCCCTTTTCGCCTTTTATCGAAGGGAAGTGCCGCTTCTTCAAGATTACCTTCGGTAGTTGCAGCCCCGTTGGCCAAGAGGGATGTTACCAGCCATTCCATGTTGTAGTTCGCCGTGGGAGCATCTCCAGAAATTATTACTACCCGCCGGCAGCGTCCCATCCTCAGGAGATCCTCTGCCATACCCACTGCCTGAGTGGTCGTGGCACAGGCCGAGTTATTATGTATGTTCGGTCCCCTGGCATTGATGTGCTGGGCGAACTGGGCATGACCAAGGGAGAGAACATTGAGCATGAACTTTCTGTTGAACTCGTATACCGGCATCTCGTCGAGTCCGCTAGATAGGTCCGAGTACAGGGAGGCGAACCTGTCTGAGAGCTCCTCCTTGATACTATCATCTTCCACTCGGTTTATCAGGGATGCGTAAAGGTTCAGCAGCTCACGTTTCGCTTTGGGTCCGTATTTATCCATATAATATTCCGATGTCAATTTCAGCAGTTTGTCATAACCCGGGAAAGTGGTGGAAAAGATTATTGCAGTATCCTCCTGCATCTCTTCGGGAAGCTCCCAGTTCCCCGGGAGATAATTTCCTGTTGATGTTCGGTTGTACTTCTTGACAAGAGGTATCCCGGCGTCTCTCATGGCTTCCAGTCCGGCGGCAATGGCCAGCATGGAGGATATATCAAGTGCCTTTACCAGTTCTTTTTCGATCCCATATTCTTTGTGAAGGTCGAATCGCCCCATCTGGCCCGCCAGTTTGATAACATGGGAATCATCCTCGATCCTCTCAAAGTGAGCCTGGCCGTTACTGGCCTTGAAAAGCTTCACGATGTTCTTGTCCAGGAACTTTTTTCGATACTCCTTGTCTATGGTATCAATCAGGTTTACACCATCAAGGATGAGGTCGGCATTCTTCTCATCGAAAACCTTTTTGAATTTCCCCGGAAGACCCAGTCCGGCTCCAGTGATTACTATTCTATCCAGATAGAGGTTCAAGCTCTTTGCCTTCCTGCCAAGTTCGATGTATTCCTCTATCTCCGGGGTCCCGATCCTATTTGTCATCTGAAACGGCGGTGCAAATCTCTCAACGGATTTTCTCATCCTCGGACGAATCTCGGTTTGAGCTCCGGACTTCCTGGCTTCCATGGCTCTACCGGCAGATATGAATTTAGTGGTAAATAGACTTCCGTTATCGGAAGGATTATACTGTTTTATCGGAACACCACAGGAACTGAGAGCAGCCAATGCTTCGTTAAATGATTGGATTCCTCCCTTTTTCGGATGATTTGTGAGAATTGCTCTGTGAGGCCGCTCGCTGAATATGTTTTTAACTGAGATGGTAAGAGCCCTTTTTGATCCCACTTCCACGAAAACCTTGACCCCGAGTTCATTGTACATGGTTTCCATTTCCTTTACCCATTCCACCGCCCCGGCCACCTGTTCCTTCAAAATATCCCGGATCTCTTCCGGGGCGTTTTCCCCGGTGGGATAAAGTCCCCCGTGGACATTGGTCAGTGTTGGTATTTTCGGAGCATGAATTGGTATATTGGAGAGAAATCTCCGAAGAGGTTTCTTTGCCGGGGCGACTATGTTGGAATGAAATGCATGAGAAACGGGCAGCATGATGCAGTTCACGCCCGATTCCTTAAGTTTTTCCACAGCATCTACCACCGCCTGGCTTTCTCCTGAGATCACGTTTTCGCGGTAAGAATTCTTGTTCGCTACAATTGCATAACCTTCGATCGAATCCAGTGCTTCCTGCACCTTCATCTCATCTGCTCCGATTGATGCCATCTTACCTTTATCGTCTATATGGACATTGGCCATCTCCCTGCCTCTGGCAGCAGCAGCGCGAAGGGCGCTCTCGAAATCCATAACACCACTGGCAACCAGTGCGCCGTACTCCCCAAGAGAATGACCGGCAACAGCTGCCGGCTTCACCCCGAATTGATCCAGCAAGCGATAGAGAGCGATGTCCCCGGTTATCATTGCCGGCTGGGTGATCTCGGTCTTCCTGAGATCGGCGATCTTCCCCTTGACAATATCCTGGTCTTCACCATCATCGGAAAAAATTATATCAGTTAGAGGTCTTCCATTGATGCCAGTCATAATTATGTCGGATTCATCGAAGGTTTCCTTGACTACTCTATATTTTTCACCAAGGTCCCTGAGCATGTTGAGATATTGGGAACCCTGGCCCGGAAAGATATAACCTACTCTCGGAACATCTCCATCCCCCGATTTTATTTCATTTATCGATTCCGGGTCGTTATAAAATATTCCCCTGGTTTCCAGAACGAACATCCGGTCTCGATTTTCCAGATGTTCCAAAGATAGGTTCAGTTTTGCTAGGAGATCTTCAGGGCTCGGAGAGGCAATGCTGAGGCGGTATCCGTTATTATTAACCGGTCCTAAATGAGTATTTATATTATGGGTGAATTCCGAGAGCCTGAATCCTGCGAGCGATTTTTCACGCTCCAATTCTCCCCTGACGTCAAGAACCATCTTTTTTAATTCCTTAAGGTTGGCTGACGAGAGGCTGAGCATAGTCCCCTCCAGATACTCCTTATTCTCCAGATACTCATCTAGATCAAAATCGGATGGGATATATTCTTGCACATCTGCCGCTGATGTTCTTGTTATTGAATCCACATTTGGCGTTTTCCGTGCATGAGGTAGTTGAACTTGGGATATGGATACCGGATATTGTCCTGTGTATTCCTCAAGGGTTATGTGAAAGTTGGATCCCCCGAAACCGAAAGAACTCACACCGCCTCGCAGTGGATATTCCCGCCCGTTTATAATTGGTCTTTTCCAGGGCTTTTGCTCGGTTGCCACGTAAAGAGGTGTTTTCCCTAGATCGATCTGATTGTTAGGCACTCTGTAATTGATTGTGGGTGAAATTATCTTCTTATTCAGCGCCAGGATCATTTTTATCATCCCTGCCACTCCCGCGGCGCTTTTCATGTGGCCAATTTGGGATTTTATGGAACCGATTCCCACAGATCCCTTCCCAAGATTGCACTTTGACCATATGTCGGCAAGGGTCTGGAGTTCCACTGCATCTCCCACAACTGTTGATGTTCCGTGGGCTTCAATCAATGTCACTGTTTCGGGACCATAGCCAGCCTTATCATGAGCCATCTCTATAGCCTGGAGCTGGCCCGGGGGATTTGGAGCTGTTATCCCTTTCCCCTTGCCGTCGCTAGAAGATCCGATACCCCTGATCACAGCATATATCCTATCCCGGTCCTCCATGGCATCGGAAAGACGTTTCATCACCAGTATTCCGGCTCCTTCCCCCATGACAAAACCGTTAGCTCCGGCATCGAACGGTCTGCTGCCGTCCTTGGAAAGAGCACCTATTTTGCAGAATTTGATATAGGTCGGAGGGTTCATTGTCCTATCGACACCCCCGGTGATCACCATGTCATAATCCCGGGCCCATAGTCCCTTTATGGCAGTGTCAATAGCTGCCAGGGATGAGGCGCAAGCTGCATCGGTGGTAAAGTTCGCTCCCTTGAAATTGAATACACTGGCGACCCTTGCGGCAACGATATTTGATAATTCACCGGGCATAGTATCCTCATTTACAGGAGGTAATCCCATTGAAAATTTCTTCTCCATTTTTTTGATGATATCGGTCTTCTCCTTTTCAGGGATGTTTGAGAACAATCCGTTCTCATCGGCAGCCTTGATGAACTCCTGAAGATGAATTCTGTTGTTGTTGATATCCCGATATTCCCCGCCCTGGGCGTTGGCAATGATCACTGCGATCCTGGTTCTGTCAAGATCTTTGTCGTGATACCCCGAATCCTCCCAAGCCTGTTTGGTGGCGGCCAGAGTCCAGAGCTGGATCGGGTCCACATGTGCCACTGTGGTTGGCGGTATCCTGAAGGAGAGCGGATTAAATTCAAATCCTTCTACGAAAGCGCCAATCTTAGAGTAGGTTTTGTTCAGAGCAGTGGGGTCGGGGTCATAAAAAATATCTTTATCCCATCTATCATCGGATATCTCCCTGATTGAATCCTTCTTTGATAGGATGTTATTCCAGAAGGTGTCTATGGTGGGAGAATCGGGCATGATACAGCCCATACCGATGACGGCAATGGGCTCGAATTTTGATTTGTAATAATCCTCGAAGAATTCTTCGGGGGCCGATGGGAATATACTTAGTTCTTCAGATTCGGCTCCACTCATATTTTCTTCTGTAAAAGTTTCGGGGATCGATGCCTCAAATTTTTCCTCCGGCTTCGCTTTGATCGGTTCCCCCGTTTCCACGGCACCGACCCGCTCTGCGATAAAATTCACAACACTGCCAATGGTTGGATATTCGGATAGATTTACACCTTCTTGGGAGGGCAGATCGTATTCTTCTCGTATGGCTGCAAATAGTTCAACCTGCTTTACCGTGTCGATCCCGAGATCAGCCTCCATGTCGAGATCAAGTTCCAGCATGTCCGGAGGATAACCCGTCTTTCCGGCAACTATCTCGAGAACTCTTTCACTGATATCGTTTTTTGGAGGTCCCTCAACGCGGGTTTCGTTTTCGATGGAAACGGCATTAGCCGGTTCCGGCCCTCTCTCAACCCCAATTCTATTGGCAATAAAATCCACAACATTGCGAATAGTGGGATAATCGGACAGGTTTACACCTTCTTCAGTATCCAATTCGTATTGTTCCCGTATGGCGGCAAATAGCTCTACCTGTTTAACCGTGTCGATCCCGAGATCAGCTTCCATGTCAAGGTCCAATTCTAGCATGTCGGGAGGATACCCTGTTTTTTCAGAGACTATGTCAAGGACCTTCCGTTCGATGTCTGTTATATTATTTGTAGGCATTTTTACACCTTTTCGCTGGTGCGGCAAATGGGCCGAAAAATTTTCAATTGTGTATGAAATAATCTTATATAACTCTATTATCTAATGAACCACAGTGAAATTTATATTATGAAGCGGAATCGGCGCTACGGGCACCCACTTCGTTCCGCAATACCCTTTGGGCATTGCTGAGCCTTCGATTTCCTTTGCAAACCTACAGGCTCCCATTTCATTCCGCTGCCCGCTACGCTCTGCAGACCCTTGCAGGCTCTGCTGCACCCAAGCCAGGTATGGCTTCGGGTGACCCCTTCGGGCACCCACTTTGTCTTGAAACGTCAGAGACGTTTCTATCCCTGCCGGGACGTTACCCGTCAGGTTTCGCAATACCCTTCGGGCATTGCTGTGCCCGACATATAATCACAGATTATATTAGGGTTCGGAGAAACTTCTGTTTCTCCATCACCTGTAGAAAACCACAGGTTTTCGAAGGTGTAGCAGAGCCCATGGGGGTCTGCGGAGCACAGCGGACACCCTCGGCTAGTGAGCCTGCGGGCTCAACTGAGCCTTCGATTTCCTCTGGGAATCTACAGCTCCGAGATTCCGCGCACATTGTCGCCATTGACTCTATTCAGTGGAATTCTTGAGAATGACAACATGACAAAGGGGATTTCAAAGAGAAAATACATCATGGATTACAAAATGAATAATTAAAAGTTAGCTCTCGGACTCCTTCTTTTTTTCCTCTTTTGCTTTTCGCCGTTTCTCCTTTGCTTCTTTTCTCATCTGGATCCGCTCTAGAATCAGTTTCATGTACTGCGCGTCATGTTCCAGTAAAGGTGAAGTGGAGATTATGGTCACATCCAGATCGGGATTCTCGAGTAAACATTCGGCAAGAGGTTCGAACTTGATATCACTCTTCTTAATCGGGGTGTCCATGCGCTTGTTCCCGTTCTTGTGATCAACGCCTGAGAAATGGGTATAGAAGGTTTTTTCGCCAGTGGTTGCGATAACTTGGTCGAATATGCTCTGGTACGCCTCTTTCTTTCTCATTATTCCCTTCTCGCGTGCGTGAATGTGACCGAAATTGACCACTGGTACCAGTTTAGGGACCTCTTCTACCAGGGTTAGTATCTCTTCAAGGCTGCCAAATACCTTTTCCCTGCCGGAAGTGACAAAACCAAGTCGAACCTTGTAATCCTTTTCCTCTATGTACTCTATGAGGTCGCTTCCGTCGTCAATGGCCTGGTTCATAGCCTTAGAGGGAGAATATTCGTTGTAGAGACCCATATGGCTAACCACATAGCTCGCTCCCAGGTCACTGGCCACAGCCATGGATTTGCGAATATTCTCAAGGCTTCTCTTTCTAGATGCGGGCGTGCCGAAGATATCCATATAATAAGGAGTATGAACTGACAGGGTAACGTTGAGCTCCCGCGCAAGTATCCCAAGCTCTAGACAGTTCTCATTTTGGAATATAGGGAATCGCAGTAACTGGGTTTCCATGGCGTCGAGGTCAAGTGCGTGAATGTCATCGATGCTGTCTTTGAGGGTTCGCCCTTTACACGTTAGAGGAATCCCCGCTATACCAAAATATACCGACATTATTACACCTGACTATTGCCCCTGATTTCTTGTTTTCTCTTATATCTATTTATTTGAATTTTTAAACCTTATGGATAATGAGGTAATTTATCAATGTATGAACGTGAGTTTATTTCATCATAAAGTGCGCGTCAATACTGGGTAAAGGGGAATCTATGATTACTTCAAAAATAATATTTGACATATTGTGGACATGAAGATAATAGTTTTAATTTGCTGTGTTGCACAATTAGCTCCCCCATTTGCATAATCGCTCCCCGTATCGTTTCATCGATTTGTAGGCCCAAAACTTCAATTTAACCTCCTGGACCATACCAATCTCGCTTGTTCCAGCTAGTTGTTCCCCAAATATTCGTTTGACTGCTGAGAAAATGCCTTCTGTAGCTGGCCAACGCTTCCCATAATCGGTTCCATTTGTCCATACTGCTCGATGAGGAAATAAGGTACCCATCCCCCAACAAGCACTATCGATTCTCTATAACTTTTCAAGGTCAATGACAATTCCAGCAGGGCAGACATGGATGCCCTGGTCAGCCCCTCCTCATAGTCTGTTGCAAGTCTTGGAGACATTTTATATCCTCAGTACTTTTTCTCGTAAGTGATTCGCCTGTTCATGTCCTCTTTTTGGATAGTTATAGAGGTCCAGATACAATTGGATGTTTGAGACTATCTTCAGGCCGTCCTTACTCTGCATATTCATCAAATATCCCTCATCAGGAGGTTCTATTAAGTATACATTTCCCCCGAACTCCACGGGAGTGAGTTTCAAAACGGAAATAACAATCTTCTCATCAAGGATGTACATATGTGTATCAGTTGACTTTACATAAGGGGCTATTACAGATGCACCAGCACCCAACGTCATGGCATACCAGTCCTCATTGAAAATGTTTCGTAACTCGTTGAACAGCTCATTTCTATCCTCAAAGGGACAGTAATATCCCTTCATCACCAGGTCGTCAAGGGTGTATATTGGCTGCGTTGTCCCATTCTTTCCCGTGAATCCCCCAATAGGCGGTGTTTTTCTTTTGTAATCTCCATTTTAGATGGTAAATCGGTAGTTTTTTTCGAGGATATTCGCTTATAAGAATGGGATACCTTTAAAGTCTCCCGGGGTCCCCCGGGGCCCCCGTTATTCCTATTTTTTGCCTTTTTCCCAAAAACTCCGGGAAAGTTCACGGGTGACTTGGAGGAAGTCCGGGGGGGTCCGGGGTTTCCCCAACCAAATCCCGAACCAACTTTATCGCTATTCAGGAATAAACCGCCCGGTAGAACCCGCGGTTCGGCCCTTCTCCGGGGAGTTTGGGGGAATTTCCGGGATTTCCCCCAAGTTCGGGAGAATTAGGTCAAAAGATGATGTTAGGTGCAGGTGTACTGGCCCTACTAATAGAAAAAAATAGGTCCGGGGACCGTGAACTTGCCTGTTTTGTGGCATTTTTGGCACAAAGTCTGGGGAATTTCCGGGGTTTCCCCGAAGAATTTGGGGAATTCATGGCTGAGTACAGATGTTTTATTAGAAATTTGGGAGAAAACATCACGGTTCTCAAGGTTCCCATTCTCCATCATAATTCCCTTTCTAACCTCTCCAACATTGAATCTGCAATGTAATTATGACTTCGATAATTTTTTACTTTCACCGCCCCTCTTTACTCTTTATATCCTTCTACCTCACTATCCCGTCCGGCCCCCATTTAACATTCACCTACCCCCTCCCTCTGGCGTACTGTGGGGGCCACCTTCCGGGATCAACATATGATTCATTGAATATTTGAGGGAATCAACCACATTTGGGGTCAAAGAAATAGAGGTGAGACTATCGTGGCAAAACAGAAAGATATCGAAAATAACCTTTCTACATTAGATTTGGAAAGTATAAAGAAAATG
>Ga0187827_10004050_pt1 | contig 18315 bp, 16 predicted proteins | sample ETNtaG_39_FD_167969 | JGI IMG/M metagenome (GOLD analysis project Ga0187827, IMG submission 167969) | Marine microbial and viral communities from oxygen minimum zone, Eastern Pacific Ocean - ETNP2014_SV_150_PacBio MetaG (Illumina Assembly) | ecosystem: Environmental > Aquatic > Marine > Hypoxic... | reverse complement strand
GAGTAGTTATCTCGTTGATGACCAAACTCCAGATTCAGTGTTGAAAATCGCAACCCATCTTGGTGCAATTGGACACCCCCTCCTTGTGATCTCTCGCTCACCTCCATCACATCTCGCTGAACAGTTTGGAGTGCCCACCTCTTGTTGTCGTTGGCTCTCTGAGCGTGAGATTGAGGGCGTGAAATCCCTTCACCCAGGACTTGAATCAGTTCGTAGAGAGTGTGACGAATTCCTTTGGAGTGCCACACGAGCTGTAATCGTGATTGATGGCGTAGAGTATCTCAGCGTAATTCACGGCTTTGGTCGGGTGTTGGGGATGTTACGAGATTTACTGGATGTCGTTTCAACATCCGATGACATTGTCTTGATTCCAGCAGATCTTGATGTGTGGGAAGGAAGAGAGCGTGCACTAATATTGCGAGAGTGCGATCAAATCCCAATTGAACGAGCAAGAGAATGGGCTGAAAGGCCGGCAGTGGTTGAAGGTCATTCTTTCAGTCAGGATACTGAAGGTGCAACGATTCCAGAACCTAAAACCATCAATGTTGTTAGCGAGGCAGCCGATGATTTCAAGGCCGCGGCTGCAAGATTACTCAGCAGCGCTGAGCAAGCTGAGCTATCAACCCCTTCAGCAAGTGCCGGGGGAGATAAATCAAGCCAACCTGCCGAATTCCATCAACCAGCCACCTCTTTTTCTGCCCGTTCATTGATTGATGAAATGAAACTTGAAAACGTGAACGATGATGAATCTCAAGTTGCCACAGCCGATGGGCAAGAGGAGGAAGTTTCAGTCAATGCCGAATCATTTGGCGATAGTAATGAGGATAACCTGCAACTGCCAGATTGGGCGACTACTCCATCCGCAAATATGGAAGAACTCCCTACCCCAACTGGTGGAGAATCGATAGAGAGCGAATCTCTAGATGAGGAAGAGGTGTCTGTTGAATTAGTTGAAGAGCAGGAATCTTCTGAGGAAGGTATTGAGCAAATTGTTGAAGTTGAAAAGCAACTGATACAACCAACTGTCAACTATCGTGCAAAGTCGAAACGTCGACTCAAGGTTCCACATAAGCCAGATATCCTACAATTTGAGAAGAATTCAATGCATTATGCGGCGACCAATAGCAAACAGTTTGAAGGTGAGTTGATTGATCCTGGTTTTGAAGCAATTGATGCATCCGTGACCGCACTTAATTCAAAGAAGGACGAGTTCCGAGAAGTTGGAGATTGGGTCACTCCTGAAGAGAGAGATTGGAAAATTCATGAAACACGAAGCATGGGTGCTGCCGTTGATAATTCCCGGGCGGTGCGTCACATAGTGAAGAGTAAAGAGTCATCATCTATTTCTCGCTTACATGTGCGTCAATGGGGTGCTGCTGCGGATAGTGCTGCTCATGTGAATGCGCGGGCAACAACTCCTGTAGAGGTAGATAATCCCCATGCGAGGGATTCAGCAAGCCGTGCTCAAAAGGTTAGGACACTCACCCAGATGCTGGTTGGTTCAGAACTCGATGCTCTCTATGCTGACCGCGAGCAGATGGTCAGTAGTTCTGGAATTAAGTTGGAGGTGCTTGAGAGAATCAGCGACCTATCTGACAAAGGGCATCCGATTAGAAATTTAGTAGAAAGGATCGAGGCTAATCCAAAAGAGGGTTTGATAATGCTAGAACTGTTAGAGAAGAAATCGGTAATAATCGATGACTTGATTAAACGGCTGAACATTCAAGAAGAGCGTTCAGTAGTTGATTCCAAAGTTGCCACAAGATATCGTGAAAATTTGATTCAGTTTGAGCAGATTGATGAAGTTGAAACTTTGTTAAAAGACTTTGAGGGCTGACATTTTTCGGGCATTGTTGATAATCGGACCCCCTGTAGCAGAATTGGTGATAACAATGACTAGACGGACCATTCTCCAACAACAATTGGAGAAAAGTCGCCGTTTACTCTCTGAAAGCCGCACCGAAAGAGGTCTTTCTGAAGTTGAGGAGGGTAAAGTATCGCCAACTCTCAGCGAATTTATCCGACAGAGGCATATGCCTCCCGCAGAGAATCTGTACGATGGCCCATTTCAACGAACTACGGCTGCTGCGGTCAAACAACACACGGGCGATTTTGGTACTATTGCGGCTGAGAGAATTCTGAGGATGCGCCAAGGTGTCGAAGCTGAAGCACCAATGGTCGACCGAGATAGTGCGGGGGATGGAACCTCGCTGAATATTCCTGCTTGGTCACTTAGCGAAAGTAGCAACTCGGTAGATGAGAGAGATGAAGCAACTCCCGTATGGCGTGAGATTTTGTCACAACAAAGGGCTCATGTTAGACCTAGTAGTGCTTCAGTTCGGCAACATGCCTCTTTGACAAGTCAGGCGCCAATAATGGGACCGCCTTCACCTCTGCAACCGGTTGCTAATGAATTAGCATTGCATCGTCCTGCTTGGCCGCCAATTTTCATCCCGAATGAGAATTTTTCTTGGGATAATTGGCAGGCAGGTCCAGAAAATCGTTTGGCAAGTACGGCGGTACGGGAGGTTATTATTCATCCAGCAGGGAGAACCAATCCTCTGATAATTACGGGCGGGGATGGAGTTGGCAAGAGCCATCTCCTTTGGGCCTTGGGCAGTTCATATTACAATCAAATGCCGGACACAGAAGTGCGGATTATTTCAGGTATTTCATTTCCAAAGATGTTACCTGAAGATTGGGCTGAAGCAGTACAGGGATGCAGTGCCTTGCTAGTTGACGACCTACACATGGTGACAGGACTCGTGGAACAAGATAATTTGGGATTAATGATCGATTGGTGCTTGAATCTAGGCGTCCAAGTCGTACTCACTTCTCTTGAAAAGCCCTCCTTTTCGGGTATCTTGGAAGGTTCTTTAAGTTCTGCCGTCCCAGTGGAAATTTCTCAACCAGATGAGATGAGTTTGATGCTCTATCTGAGAAACTGCGTTCTGCGCAGAGGTATTTCACTCTCCGATGAGCAATTACGAGTTATTGCATCTGCCGCGGCAGGTGATTGGTGCTCTGCTGCGGCTGGATTTGAAGCAGTGGCGCTAGCCATCGAAGCTGGAGCAGAACCGTTTGGTATCACCGATATAGAGAGCATTCTTGCAGGCCAAGAGTTACCCATGCGAGATGATGACGGTTTAATCGCATGGGATAGTGAGGAGACCGGTCAAAAGATTGTACGCGAAGTACTGGATCATGTCTTACCGCGAGAGCAACAACCAAACATCGATTTAGTCAGTGTCTTGGAATCTCAAGTTGATGATTATCAGCCACCAAATTTGATACCTGATGATAGTCGTAACGCAGTAGATTCCTTGATAGAAAGACATCTTGGTCGAGAGAAGGGCGCTTTGGAAGATGCTCGCGAAAGAATTGAATTGTCCGGCTTGCCTACTGAGTTAGAATCACCCCGTGCCGAAATGCCAAATCTAGATATGATGAGCGAGGGGTTCCTTGACAGATTGGAATCAAGGTTACGCCGCCATCAGGATGAACTATTCTCATTACATGAGGAGATGGAGCAAATTTCGGCTAATATTGATGGGGCAGAGCCGAAGGAACTTGTTGATATGGCAGATAGAATGCTTGAGATTGAGCGCAAACTATCTAGAATATCGCACTTGGAAGCGGGCGAAGCACTCCTTCCACGAAAAAAGCCATCTCGCCCTTACAAATTAGAATCAATCGAGGAATTCGTTCCAGAAGGTGAGTGGGACATAGATGAATCCGGCATATCTGCTGACGATCTCCTTGGCCAACCCAAAGCCATACTGCGACCAGTAGTTATTCTCAAGCCGCTCTCTTCTGAAGAGGAGTGATATTCTTTTTACATTATTCAGATCATTCTGAATCCTTCTTCAGCGAGGCTGTCTTGTTCTAATTTCAGCCAAATCGCATCACCATCGATTAGAATAGCCTCGGGATGGTCAATACCGGGACACATTCGTTTTGTCTTCCTCCACGCTCGGTCGGAAACAAGATTTTCTCTCCAGAATGGAAATGCTGAACATTGTGAGGGTTTCACCTCATAGATGCTACAGGCCTTGTCAGCTGTGAGGTAAATGCACCGTCCATCTTCAGGATTTGATTCGAGTACGAAGCGCCCGTCATGTGTTGTTCGACAATGCTTGGTCAGCCACTCCTTTAATTCCACATTGTAATGTTCGGCAATCCTCGTAGCGTCTTCTTGAGAGAGGTAGACTATCCCTCCAGGTTCGTCACAACATTGTCCGCATCCAGGAAGACAGACGAAGTTCACACCATTATTCCACCACCCTTCGTCGCGGTCGCTGAACATTCTCTTCCAACGCTCCATCATTTGTTTGGCAGAAGTCATAACCTGTAATTGTTGGTGAGGAAAAAATACTTAAACTGTGTGAAAATTAGGATTGATTTATTTTTTACACTTGCTGAATGAGTTAGCGTCGCACTTATACGATTGATATGTATGAGACAGATTCCTAGAAGGGGCGAATGTGAATGAGTGATTCAGAGGAAGAACCTAACTTGTTTGAAATCAAAGAGAGCCATCTTGATACTGGGTTGCGAGGTATCCCTGTAGGGACATGCAGAACTTCTTTTGTTAGCCCTACCAAAGGGGTTCATTATGTCGGTTATCCAATCAACGACCTTGCAGATATGTCTCCGGAGGATATTACTTTCCTATTGTTTGAGAAAAGATTGCCAAATCGCCAAGAATCACAAGATTTCAAGAAAGATTTGGCTGCGCGAGCTGAGGAGATGCCAGCCGGTGCTCTGCGAATATTGGAATCGATAACCCCTGGCAGTGGTCACCCCATGGATTGGTTATCTGTTGGTATCCAGGCACTGGGTATAGCTGAAACTACTGGTGATGTAAGGGCTGACAGCCTTAACCTCATTGCTAGAATGCCCGAATTGATGGCTTCTATCTTCTTACTACGCGGCGGGCATAGTCTACCGAAATCAGGTAGCGAACCAAAGCAAGGTTTGGTTGAGAATTTCGTACATCTTCTAGGGAAAGAGGGAACTGAGGCAGAAAATATGATTCGAGTTCTGCGCACATTCCTTGTTTTGCACATGGATCATGGAGGTGGAAACCTCTCAACCTTCTCAGGCAAGTGTGTGGCCAGCGGTAAGGCGAGCCTCTACGCTTCCTTGTCTAGTGCAATGAATGGACTATCAGGTCCTCTTCACGGAAGAGCTAACCAATCTTGTCTTGAGTTTGTGCGACGCATTGGTACTAGTGACCCAGAAAAAATTGAGGCTTTTGTTCGTAGTGAATTAGCCGCAAAGCGACCGATTTACGGCTTTGGACACGCTGTTCTCAGGGCTGAGGACCCACGAGCAGCAGCTCAAATTGCCCTTGGTGAGGAAATATGTCCTGATGATGAGACTTACAAGATCGTGAAGGCATTGAGAGAAGTTGCTCCAAAGGTATTGGCAGAAAACCCTAAGATTAGCAATCCGTTTGCAAATGTGGATGTTGCTTCAGGAGCTCTTCTCCACGCAGTAGGATTCCACAAACCAGAGTATTTCACAACTTTCTTTGGTTGGGCCCGAGTTGTTGGAATCAGCGCTCAAATTATCGATGAGAGAAATGCTCGCGGTGGTAGAGGTGTACCAATTTACCGGCCAAAATACATCGGTGTGGACCAACCCGTACAACGTCTCGAATAACTCAATCTACAGAGTGATGAGTTCTTCCTGTACCGCGATGGCCGATGATTCTAGGAACTTCCCAAGGAATTTGATTTGCACTGCTACTACTCAACAACTCATCAACCGAACGGCCCCATAGCCATCGTTTTTTCATTCCAGCGAGTAACTCTCGATGTTCACCTTCAGACATCTCATTCCATGGTGTCGATTCAGTCCCCGATAACGGTTCAGTCGCAGGTTTTGTCAATCTTTCACTGCCATCCGGTAGTTGACTAATTTCAGGTGATGCTGTGTCTGTTATTGCAGTCAAACCGGCATCGAGCACTGCCTTTTCTTCTGTTATTGGCACAGGCCAGATAAATGCTGGAAAACCCTTTCTTTTCTTGGTTAATTTCTCTAAACCGCGACCTGATAGTCCGACAGTGGTCCCTAATGTTAAATGGCGGGTGAAACCTGTTAGATAATCCAGTGCGCATGGAACCATTGGTGCCCCCCATTCCCGATGCTTTTTCATCAATCGTGGCATTGAATGTGCAATGAATGAGGGCGTGGCCAATGCCTTGTTGAAGTTCCCAGAACTCCATTCCCGTAGATGCGGCATCAAGATAGCATGAGGGTGTTGGCAGTCTGCTTTATTGACAGCCCTGAGGAATTTTTTGTCGAATGCATAAATCACAGTTGTTCCTTCGGGTAGGTCAAGACCAGAGATAGCCTCACCCACCATTTGAATCATATCAACAAGGTAGTCGACCTTCTTCGAGCCACCCTTCCAACCACCTGCGACACCACTATTTGGATGAGGTGATTTCAGTTCAATACAGACCGTTTTTCCATCTTCTTGCCACGGTGTGGTGAATTCAGAGGTGTTCATCAGTTCATCGAAAGTGTCTGCTATCGGTTTCAATTCATCAGCAGTCTGGTTCTCGAAATATTTACCACCTGCAATCTTATTGTCGTGATGAAGCATCAACACCCCATCTGATGAGAGGCGCAAATCAAACTCTACACCGTCAAAGTGATTGATGCCCATTTTGATAGCATCAATGGAATTTTCACGAGGTTGCGACCAACTCAATCCTAATCCCCCTATGTTTCCGTTATAGGTTACACACTTGAACCCAAAGGGAGGCTGTATATCTAAACTGTAATACTCATAGCCCCCGTATATACTCGGTGAATCATGGCTGATATGAGTGATAGCAAGCAAATCCGTGGATATTGCATGTATGATTGGGGGAAGTCAGCATTTGAGACCAGTGTAACTACTGCAATTCTTCCCGCTTGGTTTGCCTATCTATTTCTAGAGGCCAATGGCGTTTCAATCGACACGATGTTAGGAACAATGACCTCTGACACATTTTGGGCATGGTCGGTAACAGGGGCTGCTCTATTGGTTGCTATTGTTAGTCCCGCTTTAGGAGTAATTGCGGATCGCACCAAAATCAAGAAGCGGATGTTGAAATTACTCACTTACTTCGGTGCTGGAGCTACATTTCTGTTAGCAGTAGCCCCTCTTTTCCCGATATCATTCCAGTGGGTTTGGCTATTCGTGATGTTCCTGTTTGCTAATGTGGGATTGAATGGTGCGGGTGTATTCTACAACGCTCTTTTGCCCCATCAAGGTCCTGAATCTGAAATGGATGGGATATCCAACAAGGCATATGCGTATGGTTACCTTGGAGGAGGTATTCTCCTTGTTATTCATCTCGGATTGGTGATGGGAGTTCCAGGTGATTGGGTGATCCCATTCTGCATGGCATCATCCGGTTTGTGGTGGTTTGGCTTCGCGATTTGGACCTTTGCAACAGTTCCAGAACCTGAAATTGAAAATCCAGTTGAAGGTCTGGAATTAGGCTCTGCATCTAAATTAGCAATCAAGGAATTGACAGTTACAGTTAGGGATTGGAAATCATTTAGAACTCTATTTATCTATATGTTTGCTTACTTCCTCTTCATTGATGGAATCAATAGTGTAACAGCACTAGCAGGTGCCTTTGGAATTGCAGTTCTAGGTCTATCCCTGACTGATTTGATTCTCACTATTGTAGCAATTCAGTTCGTCGCTTTTCCAGCAGCCTTCTTCTTCACATGGTTAGCAAATAGAACCACGACCAAGAAAGCGCTAACTGTTGCTTTGGTTTGTTGGTGCTTAGTAATTGTAGGTGCGCTTTCATTCGCACCATTGGAGTTGGAAAAGCACGATGAATACGACTTCCAATTTGATTGGAATACAGACCATTACGAGGTGCGAATGCTTGACTATGAGGTACTTGGAGATGGTGCATCCGACCGTGCCATGGAATCTGAATTTGGCCACTTTTTGCCGACAGAAGAAGGCGGTGTTGGCAATGCTACAGATGCAGAAGTCACACACTTTCTTGCATCACTGGAGGATACTCGATTTTCTGCTTCTGTGAAAGAGAGCAATAGCACCGATGAGCGACGAACCATGTTAGGTATTGACCACCCGACTAGTTTGGGCGATGGTAAGTTGGACGCAATCCCTTCAGCTGCCAGAGATATTATTTGGGGACCTCTAGGACTTTCAGTTACAATCCAATTTTTACTCTTGGGTTGTATGGCTGGATTGCTTCTAGGTGGTTCTCAGGGGCTTGCCCGAAGTTTGTTTGGCAAGATGGTTCCTGAGACTAGAAGCACTGAGTTCTTCGGATTTTTCGGATTCTTTGGCAAGGTTGCTGCATTGATTGGACCGATGATGTATGGAATTTTGTCAACCATATACGATAGTAGGGTTGCTGTGGCAAGCCTATCTATTCTCATTATAGTTGGAACTGTGATGATGGCCTTCGTCGATGTAGAAGATGGAATTGCTGTGGCAAATGCTGCTGATGAAGCGGCTAGAACGGCCGAAGTTGAATGATTCAAGGCAGTATCCTGTCGATGATGAGTGATACCTCAAAAAGAATCAACATAGGCCCAGCAACCAAGAACATCGAGAGTGGATCGGGTGGAGAAAGCATTGCTCCAGCACAGAATCCAGCAAACCAAAGATGTTTGCGATAATTGGTCAGTTCTTGCCGAGTCACAAGATTGCCACGTAGAGCAATCAATGTGATGAGAGGTACTTGGAAGCCAATAGTTGCCCCGAGGCAGAGTCCTGCAATGAATCCAATCCATGCAGATAATTGCCAAGTAGTTGTAACTCCAATAGATGCGGCGTCAGCCTGAAGGTAATCCAACAGAAGTGGGAGCAAGAAATCAATCACATACCAAATTCCTGCAGCAGCCAGTCCGAGTGAACATAGAAGTGCGAGAAAAGCGCTACTCAAAGAGGAAAACTGTGATAATTCGACACCTTGCAGTTTCGCTTTCAACTCATCATTTTTTGCAGCAAGAAGAGCGGCTTCAACAATCACAGTGAGAAAGACCAATGCGACTGCTAAATGAGCAGCCAATCGAAGTTGAATAATGACTACCTCCAACGGTTGTAGGATGACAATAGAGGCATCATCAGGGATCAGTTGAGTTTGATTGAGCAACCAACTTAGAACATATCCCGCAGTTGGATATCCAACCATCATACCTGCGAAGAAAATCAGTGCCCACCGTTTGATTCGAAGACGTACAAAATCTCCAGCTGAAAGCAATAATTCACCATGTTCACTATCGAGCAATGATTCAACATCGCGAGCGAGTTGCTCCGTTGCATCACCTGCCATTGAGATGGCCGAGTAGGGCATCACCCATCATATTTGAGGGATGTTAGGTAATCTAGGGCCTCTCTTTTTCTTCTTCTTAGGAGGAGTTGGGATTGAGGGTAGGTTAGGTGCCCTGCGCCCTTTAGTTTGAACAACTGGTTTTGAGGCCGCGCTACGGCTTGGTTTAGTGGAAACTATAGTAGATACTTGAGATTCTTCCACAGGTCTACCAAATAGAGTCCAAGTGTTCAATTCAATATCAAATTCTGCTGCCTTAGGAAGTCCTGTTGGGCGTCTAGGCATTGAACCAAATTGCGCATCCTTTTGTTGCAGATAATCGGAAGTTAGTGCATCGCTCACGACTTCCACAGTAGGGGGTGTTTCCGCCTTCACGACAGGAGGTGCTACTGCTTTCACAGTAGGAGGGGTCACTGGTTTCACGGTTTTGTTGGTTGCTTTGGCTGTGGGCAAATCTGGGAGAGTAGGTTTTTCGCTTGAAGATGTAGGATCAAACACAGCTATTTCTGGTTCATCTTCTACAAGATCGGAGTCATCTAGCCAACCTAAACCCTCATCATCGTCTTCTTCAATGGTTGTTGTTAGAATGCCTGTACCAGCGAGGTCAAATGGGTCATCATCTTGATCTCCAACCTTGGTGGTATATCTGCTGTCGATAATTGAATCATCGACAGATTCTTGGATGATTTCACCCTTGATGAGAACATCATCAACCCCCATTTCTACTGCTACTGCGGTCATCTCACCCAGTGCACCGGCAATGATGTCCGCAGCAGGTGCACCTTCTTTCCCAACGATGCTAGATACAATAGCGGCTGTTGTTGGATTGACTACACTCAAGCCGCCAGGTCTTGATACTGACACCTGTCCCGATTCGAGTTGAGCTTGCTGATCCTCAATACTATGTTTTTGAGGACCACTGAATGAGGGGCGAGAGCGAAGGCCGACAACTGCAACAACAAGAGTCCCGAGCATCAGCACCAACATTGCATATTCTTGGCCGGTTAGGACTCCAGCATCCGACCAGAAGCCGTTTGCTTTGTAGGGTAGATTGAGGTTTTGGCGCATATATTGCAGAAGATGGAATTTTTGTCCTCGAGCCCCTGTTCCGATGACTCCGGCAGGAAACCAACCTAGAATTCCATTGAGCAGAATACCTAGGAACTGTGAAACAGAAATCAACAGTGCCAACTTGCCTAACTTGGGAAACCGCCTCTCCACATAACCCCCTCCGGGTGTTTTCGATACCCTTCACCATATTCAAACCTCGCTTTACAAGAGTAGCCCATCATCATCGATATTAGCCCACAATTGAGGGGAGTTCTGATATGACTCGAACGGGTCGCGACAATGAGAAGATGACATCGGAGGCACCCACTGAACAAGAGCAATTGCTCGATGCTCTCCACCAGAGAGGAGAGCAACTGTCTAATATTCTCAGTAGCATCAATGCGGCGGTAGCAGTCACTGACATCAACGGTTACATTGTTCTGTTGAATGATGTTGCAAGATCAAAACTCAGCCTTGTATATTCTCCTGAATTGACTCTAGCTGGATATGCGGCTCAGTTCGATTGGCGGGATGGCGAAGGTGTCCACTTCACAGCGGATACTTTTCCCCTGTCCTCCGTTCTCTCTGGTGGTTCAGCAATCCACGAATTACCAGTATCCAAAGGAGTGGGAGACTATGCTCGGCACTTCCGTCTTTCTGCAACCCCTTTGACCTCAAGAGAGGGAGAACTTGTTGGTGCAGTGGTGGTTTTCCATGAAGTCACAGAACTGGTTCACTTGCAAACTGAATTGCAAGAGATGAATGAGCAGCGGCTTGGATTTTACAGCGGCATGAGCCACGAATTAAGGACTCCACTTCAAGGAATTATTGGATACACTGATCTACTACTTGAAGAGTCAGAAGAGGGCTCTTTTGAGCAAGAGAGCCTAGAAGCAATCCGCTCATCCACAGACCATCTTCTATCCATCGTCACTGACCTTCTTGACCTTTCCAAGATAGTGGCGGGGCGCATGGAATTGAATAAATCTCCAACACTATTGGCACCAATTATCAAAGAGGCATTATCAATGGTTTCTCCTGCTGCGAGAAAGAGGTCAGTTTCACTCAAATCCAATCTAGCAAATCTTGGAATTTTGGAGGTTGACGAGAGGGCCATCCGACAAGTCATTCTCAATTTAGTATCAAATGCAATCAAGTACACCGATGAAGGCGGAGAAGTAGTAATTTCATGTGAGATTTCCGAAGATTCGGCCAGTATATTGGTGCGTGATACAGGGACAGGTATCTCCGAGGGTGATCAAGAACTGATTTTTCGTGAGTTTGTACAAGTGGAGGGCGCAGATGGTCGGCAGCGGGCGGGTACAGGACTCGGACTTGCTCTATCCAAACACTTTGTCGATATGCATGGTGGTTCTTTAGTGGTGACTTCCAAAGTGGGTGTTGGCTCAACCTTCATTATCAATTTGCCATTAGATTAGCATTTATTGGCTAACGGCGAATTAGTATAGTCAGCAGGTCATCGTGTTTCAGGGCATGGTCGAGACCGACTCTCTGCCAGTCAAATTTGGCACTTGGGCCCTTGACGCGGGCATAGCGAAACTTCCGCACAAAGTCACGATGCAGTGTGGCGCAGACATCTCTGACGGTACTATCATCTTTGACAATCAGGGGCTCGACCAAGTCAGCCTCTTGCCCCTGTGGTTTGAGGAAGATGGACATGAATCCGAGGTTGTCGTAAATGAAATCCTTCAACTCTTCAATCCCTTCCCCAGTTTTTGCAGAAATCGGTAGAATAGGCCAACCTTCTGGTAATGTGGCGTATGTACGCTCAAGATCTTCAGGGGTGGCAAGGTCAATCTTGTTGACAATTACAATTGCCTTAGAGTAAACTCTGTTTTGTGCCATTGAATCAACCAGCATATCGGCAGTAGCATTCACCCTAAGGGTAACAAGTGCGCTGGTGTAGCCAAATGAGCGAATAATGTCCTGCATTTCATTTTCGGCTAAAATAGTCTGTTCTACAGTTGTACGGATTTCAATTCCACCCTTGTTTAGGCGAGTGATGAATACTGGTGGCTTGCCTTGATTTAGGCGCATCCCAGCGATTTCGAGTTCTCGATGCAGTACTTTGAAGTGAGCATCTTGGAATGGGTCGATCACATAGAGCACCATGTCACAACTCCTTACGACTCCAAGAATTTCCCTTCCTCTTCCTTTTCCTTCGGCCGCCCCTTTGATGAGCCCAGGCAGGTCAAGAATCTGAATCTTAGCGCCCCTATGCTCCATTAATCCCGGGATACAGGTGAGTGTGGTGAATTCGTAACCGCCAGTGTCAGACTCTGCTCCTGTGACTTGGCTGATGAGGGTCGATTTACCCACACTGGGGAATCCAACGAGAGCGACGCTGGCGTCTCCCGATTTTTTCACTTCAAATCCCTTTACGGGGCCACTAGATTTTGCATGAGCGGCGACCTTCTCCTGTTTTGCTTTAAGTGCAGCAATTTTTGCTTTTAATTTACCAATGTGGTGTTCAGTGGCCTTGTTTTTCTGGGTTTTGTCTATCTCTGCTTGAACGCTAGCAATCTGTTCATTGATTGTTGCCATGCCGATTCACCCAACTTTTCCCAACCCGATTCAAGGCTGCTCCAAACCATCGGTCATGGCTGTGGTTCTTCAATCCGGCGTTCGTACTGGGCTTAGTATCTGCAATTGAGTATGGGGAATTCTTGATGGGGGTAACACCAACCCAACAACATGGCAGACCTCTTGGCGATGGCCGTAGACTCATCAATCTGGATGAATTTGCTCACCATGCCTGCTTCTGAACTCAAACAAACGATGGAGAGCAGAGAGTTAAGAGAGGAGCGCCCTAAAGCAGATGAATTGCTTGAAAGAAGGCACGATGTAGATGTCGAGGCGGAAATTCTAGATTGGTTCGATTCGTGTGAAATTATAGGTGAGAACTCCACCTTGCACACGGCTTCAGAAATTATGGAGAAAGGTGGAGATGTAGAGGTTATTGCAGAAGGTATCTGGTTATTGGCAGAATGGGCTAGTAGGGGTACATGGAGATGTATGGAGGGAAGGGGATTCCTATATCTTGAGCCCTACATTGGTGGCGAGTTAGAGGGAGTGGATGAATTATACAGCTATTCAACATGGCTCGTCGTACTTTCTACATTGCAAGGCATGACTCAAGATGAGTATGCAGAGGCAGTGGTTCTTGATTGGATGGCTCGCCGCGAAGAGTTGGGTGAAACACTTGACCAAAAACAAGATCCACTAATACTATCCACAATGCAGAGTCATCAGCGTTTGGCCAAAGCACTCCACAGGATGTCTAGGATGATTGACCAAGAGAGGCTCACTCTTCTTTCTCGACGAGAATGGTCATCTTACCTGATCGCTGGTTTCGGTGGGTTCAACATTGGCACCTTACTCTCCTCTGCCGTGAAGGAGGGTGATTCATGAGTGAAGTCGAATGGGGTGATGATATGCCAGAGGCTCCAACTACTCCAGAGATTGTACCTGAATCTGCCCTAATTGTACTAGGTAGATTCCAGCCCTTTCACAATGGCCATGCTGCAATGATAAATGGTGCAATTTCATTTATGGGAGTTGATGATTCTGATATGTCATTGCGAATTTGCATCGGTTCTTCAGAAGCTGAAGAATCCTTAGACAATCCTTGGAGTGCTGAGGAGCGAGAGAAAATGATTCGGGTTTGGTTGGCTGGAAGGGATGCAGAGATTGTTCATGTTCCAGATCTAGGTGACCCTCCAAATTATGTTCGTCATGCAGAGAAATTCCACGGCCCTCCGGGAATTATTTTCACCACCGATGAGGCCACATCTTCTCTCTATAGGGATGCAGATTGGTTTGTAGTAGAGGGTGATTTGGTGCAGCGAGATGATTGGCAGGGTTGGCGAATTCGTAGTACTCTGAAGATGTTATCTACAGTTACAGAAAGAGAGGCAGCACTATTGGTGATGCAAGAAAATGTTCCAAATTCAGTCAGTGAACTATTGTTTGACCAAGGTTGGCTTCACCGGTTGGCCTTCTTAGGTCGAGATTATGAGGTAGTTGGTTAAGTCTCACAGGCATCGCCCGACCACTCATTGGTTTCACTGTGTTCAGCAAAGTTGAGGACTCTGTTATCATTTACATTCAAGTCAGAAATCCCAAGCCTAGATTCAGAATGAACCCAAATCACGGCACTTCCATTGTCGCATTCCACATGGAATAGCATATCATCAGGGAAGCGCCATGTGAAGGAGCGAAAGACCGAGTGGACATAACCAACCTCAAGTGATTCGGTTACTATTTGCGTGCGTGGTTGTCCATTTACCCATGCGTTGATTTCTACCATGACTTCCTCTTTACTGGCATTCACAATGATGCTCTCTTCACCGTTTCCTCGATACGGGTTTGGCCCTATGCGAGTACAGTTTTGTGAATCTTCAGGACATTCAGTGGGATATACCTCAAATTCAAGAGTCGGTGCTGCAATCCAAATGCAGAGAAAACCCCCGACATAAAGAGTCATGATTCCAAGAGCAAAGACCTGTAATTTTCTAGGTGAACCGTACAAACGGTCCTCTTCACTCACTCATTCCACCGCCGTGACGACTACGCGGGCTGGTCTCAATACTCTGTCATGCATCATCCATCCATTTTCCAATATTTGGACAACAACCCCAAGAGGATGTTCTTCGCTTGGTGGGATGGTTGTGATGGCTTCCATTTTCTTTGGGTCAAATTTCTGTCCTTCTGTGACGTCGATTTTCTTTGCTCCATCTGCCAAAATAGCCTTTTCGAGGTTATTTCGCATCATTGTGATGCCTTCCATTATGGAATCGTCTGTATTATCTGGCATCGCAGTAACTGCTCTGTCAAAATCATCGAGCAAATCGATGAGTCGGCGAGAAAGATTTTGAGAACCGTAACGAATCAAATCCAATCTTTCTTGAGTATGTCGCTTTCGCATATTTGCGATATCTGCGTCTCGATAGGAGATCTCCTTTTCTGCAGTTTCAGTTGCTACTAGTGCCTCAGCGAGTTGTTCTTCCAAAGTCAACTCTTTCGGCTCTTCAATCTCATCTACTTGCTTTGCAATGACATCTTCTGTAGGCTCCATTGGCCCCTCATCCTCGTCACTCATTGATGGTGGCGACCAGTGCACCCCTCATCAACCCGACGATTAAGGGCGGTGCTCATTTAGCCAAATGACTCCCACTTCGAGTCTTTCGTGAGTGGGATGTATCTCAACCATTGCCGCAGGTGCTTCGATTTCATCAGCAATACCTTCAGCTAGAAGCAGAGGGATTTCAATCCGGTTATTTACAGGGTCATGATGAAGGAATTGAGCAGGGACATCACAGATTTCAACCAGTTCTGAAATATAGTCCTCAGCCTCATCTTCGCCACAATAAATTGCACCAAAAACCACCGTCCCATCATCTGTCAATTGTTCGTGTGGGGCGATACTTGTCTCACCACGCCGCATGAAGCGCCTTCTTAGTTGTCCGGCGTCCTTGTAGGTAGAGGTACAGAACTTGACAGAGTAACCGTATGGCTCGCGCTCTTGCATTTCTTCACCCAATCCAAGGTTTGCGAGGGTTACCTGTTTACGAATGGTGCGGGCCAGTTCAGCGGAACCATCAACCCCTGCCGCCATCTCATTTGTCAGATTGAAGCCACGAAGTTCCATGTTGTCGTGATTGCCGACAGTAATTTCTAACTCGTTGAGGTTGAGGAACTCGATAGGTGAACCGCGCATCTCTTCAAGAAGTTCGTACAACCGCTCTTCTCGATCGGGTTCACAGGGAATTTCAATTCCAACATTCATGCCTGCTGTGGCACACGCCTCTATGGTTGGATAGTACCTATCCAAATTGAGGTCGAGAAGGTGGAATCTGATTTCATCTAGGCCTGCGGCGGCTAGTGATTCGGCGTGCTTTGGAGGGAAATGGATGCTTGTGTAAAGGTGGATGTGGTGACTATCTCCAAAGGCGCTTTTCAGTGCCTTGCAAGCCTCTTCGACTCGCTCTCTAACTATCAGTGGGTCTCCACCAGTGATACCTGATCCAGTAGCGTTCATGGCGCGAGCCTCTTCAATCACTGCACTCCAGTCCCCGATTTCGCAACGCCGCTCATTGGCGTACATGTGGTCGATTTCCCGGCGGTTCTCTGATAGTGGGCAGTAATCGCACTGCCAATGACATTCTCCAGTAATGAATAGCACCATCTTACTTCCGAGTTGGCATTGTATACAGCCTTCAGCCTCATCACGGGTAGGGGGTTCAACCGGTTGGGGAATACTTGGATGGCCTACCTCCAACTTCACTGTCCATCACCTCTAGCTTGAGTGAGCAACCAAGAGTGAAATCTGATATCATCTGTAAGTTCAGGGTGGAAGGTGGCGGCAATCCAGCATCCCTCTCTGATGGCAACGACTTCATCTTGGTTGTAAGCAACGGCTACGGCGGCCCCTTCAACCGATTTGAATCGAGGGGCGCGGATGAAAATACCTGGAAAAGTGCCGCCAAATTCGGGAATCTGCAATTCTGCTTGGAACGAGTCTGCTTGGCGGCCATACCCATTTCGATTGATGACGCCATTTACCAGAGGCGCACCACCATCTTGTGGATCAGCCATCAGTATGGCGCCCGCACAGGTTGCAAGCACAGGGCGGTCTGGATTGGCACGCAACCAAGAGAAGAGGGCGGGAAGGAGGCCATTTCCCTCTACCCCGCCTGTAAGTCGCATGGTGGTGGATTCTCCACCGGGGAAAACGATGGCGTCTAGGTTGCTGGCAGTAATCTCTTCAGGGGTACGCAACTCTATGATTTTGAGGTCGACCCCTAGATTGTCTGCTGCCTTATCTAGTGCAGTAATGTGGGCATGACGTGCACCTTGCAACATGACGAGCCCGACATCAACCATGTTCATACCCCGTTTTGGGCACGGCCTAAAGGACTTCAATACGCCGCATAGTTAGCATACAAATAGCCAAAGGTGGATATTATAGAATAAATGAATTATTCAGGCCTTTGCGATAACTTTACCGTCGCCATCCTTGAATTTGCCAGTAATTATCATGATTAGGTCCACTAGCCACCAAATTCCACAACCGCCCATTGTTATGAGTTTTAACACTCCTAGGCCAATATGTCCAGCATAAAATCGATCTACTCCAAGGCCACCTAATAGAATTGATAGCAGCAAGGTCGTCATCCAGTCTTTGTCAGAAGTATCTACACTTGTCTCTTCCATGTGGTGTGGCAATTCTAGGAGATACTTAATTGTATTCAATTAGTATCCGATTCAATCAAAAACCCGATTCATCACCCTCGCCCCAATGACAGGAGCCTCCCGTATCCACAATTTCGGCGCCGGGCCCGCTGTTCTGCCACTTTCTGTGGTCGAAGAATGCCGTGCTGCTCTGCCAAATCTGAATGACAGTGGATTTGGCCTGCTTGAGATATCTCACCGCTCTCAAGTCTTTCAGGACGTTGTCGATTCAGCAATGGCAAGATTGCGCCGCGTCCTAGGTGTCCCAGCCAATTACACAGTTCTCTTCCTGCAAGGCGGCGCCTCGCTTCAGTTCTACATGACAGCACTCAATCTGCTTGCACCGGGAGAGAAGGCAGATTATCTCACGACAGGCGGCTGGTCTGAAAAGGCATTGAAAGAAGCCCAGCGAGTCGGCGATGTAATTTCTGCTTGGGACCCATCTGAGGGTGAATTCAAGAGAGTTCCAAAAAACGGAGAATATTCTATTCGTCAGGATGCTGTTTATGTTCATTATACATCAAATAATACACTTTACGGCACGCAGTTCCACCATCTTCCTGAGAGTGGAGGCAAACCCCTTGTTTTGGATGCAAGTTCAGATATTACTGGCGTACCTATTGACATTTCAGCACACGATTTGGTTTATGCAGGGGCACAAAAAAACCTCGGTCCAAGCGGTGTA
>Ga0187827_10004048_pt1 | contig 18321 bp, 12 predicted proteins | sample ETNtaG_39_FD_167969 | JGI IMG/M metagenome (GOLD analysis project Ga0187827, IMG submission 167969) | Marine microbial and viral communities from oxygen minimum zone, Eastern Pacific Ocean - ETNP2014_SV_150_PacBio MetaG (Illumina Assembly) | ecosystem: Environmental > Aquatic > Marine > Hypoxic... | reverse complement strand
CGCTCGGTTCCTGCCAGAATTGATTGAATCAATTTGGTTGCTTGTTCTAGACCACCTGCCGTGACCGACTCGATTGGACAGGTATTCAATCCAACATCTTCCGGACAGATGTGTTCTACACGCACCGCTCCATTCTCGACATGCCAGAGTGTTGTTGGGGCGGAAATGGAGATTTCGTCGAGGCCATCATCTGAATGGGCCACGATGGCTCGAATCGACCCGAGTCGAATGAGCGTCTCGGCCAGCAAGGGCCCGAGCTGGCGATCCCAGACGCCCAGCAGTTGGCGCTTGGCCGAGGCTGGGTTGGTCAGGGGCCCAAGGAGGTTGAAGATGGTTGGGAAACCAAGTGCTCGCCGCACCGGAACCACAAAGCGGGTCGCTGGGTGATGGTGAATAGCGAAACAGAAGCAGGTTCCGACCTGCTCAAGACACATGGCCTGGATTTCAGGTGGAGCATCAACGTTGACACCCAGTGCCCGGAGCACCTCCGCCGACCCACGCCCGGTGCGAGAGCGGTTGCCGTGTTTGGCAACCGGTGTGCCGGCTGCCGCGGCCACAATGGCGGCGGCAGTAGACACATTGAAGGTTTTTGGCGCCCCACCGGTGCCGGCGGTATCAAGCAACGTACTTGGATCGATATCGGTCGGAATTGGTGTGACATGCTGAGCCATGATCTCAGCGGCCCCAGTGAGTTCCTCTGGATCAAGGTCCCGCACAGCCAACATCGTCAAGATCGAGGCGATCTGTGGTTCAGAAACGCTGCCGGTCATCATGGCTTCAAAGAGATGTTTGGTGGTCTCGCGATCAAGCCGATTGCCCCGAAGCAGAATCGCAAAGATCGGTGTTGGATCAAAGGCGTCTGAAGTAGTATTCATGTGATTCTTCAACACCCTCTTTCGGTGGAAACATGGATGCCCATGGACTGCTCACTCATCATCTTGGCTGAATCGTACCTGCACCGCCTAGATCCGGTGGCGATTCCTCTTTCCTCCGACTGGGGGATTCGCTGGTATGGACTTGCCTATGCATTCGGCTTCATCATCGCATGGCTGCTCGTGCGTTGGATGGCAAGAACCGGCCGCTCGATCGTTCCGGCAGCAGCCGTCGGCGACCTCATGGTGTACGCCGTTGTTGGTGTTTTGGTTGGTGGGCGTCTTGGGTACGCGTTGTTCTATCACCCAGAATTATTCGTTGATTTTTCGGCTTCCCCCCCGTGGTGGGAGTTGTTGGCGATTCACCGTGGCGGCATGGCGAGCCACGGGGGCATTCTTGGTGTGTTGGTAGCCATGGTGATATTTGCTCGGAAACATCACCTGCCAGCCCTACACACAATCGATCTGATGGCCATCGCAGCGCCGCCAGGGTTGTTTCTCGGGCGACTTGCGAACTTTGTCAATGGTGAACTCTGGGGCAAACGGCTTGCAGATTCAATGCAGCAGAATTCACCGTGGTGGAGCGTCAAGTATCCAGAGGAGATTTTGAATGGCACAATCGATGTTTCAGCCGTAGCGCCAGGAATTGGTGGGGATACGACGCTCCACACACAGATTGTCACCTCACTTCGTGAGGGAGATCCGGTCGTGACCGAAATGATCATTGGACAACTGACGGCGTGGTGGCCATCACAACTCATTCAGGCTATGACGGATGGTCCAATACTGTTTGCCCTACTCGTCCTGGTGTGGTGGAAGCCTCGACGGCCCGGCGTGGTAGCCGGATGGTTCTTGGCCGGGTATGGCGTACTGCGGGTGCTGACCGAGGTGATTCGTCAACCCGATGAAGGCGTCGCATTGTTGGCGGGTCTTCAGCGCGGTCAACTACTCAGTGTGTGCATGATTATTGTTGGTGCTGCGGTCATCATTGTCTGCTCAAGGCGCCATGTTCACGCCATCGGCGGCCTGAACAACACCCGGTCGATCAACCCATAATCAACTGCGATTCGCAGCCATCGAAGTCCACTCCGCAGCGAGTGCTTCCAGCACATGCTTCAAGTTCAAACCGGCTGCGCACTGGTCCTCGGCCTCGGCAATCCGATCGATTGTCATACACAGGCGATCGAGTTTGTGTCCATCACACTCACAACGAAGGTTACGCCGCACATGCTGCAACATCACCCGAAACATCATTTCAGCACCATCGCGATTTGCTGCGTCCTTGCTGGCTTTTGGGTTGTCTTTGACAACAACCTTTGACCACGAGTCGATTCGTTCCGCCATACCGGTTGCAGCCTCGGGTGACCACTCACCACAATCAAGTTGCGTGAGTATTGGTGTCAATGATGGAATCCACTCAGACAATCCGCCACGCACAGCACGAGCAGCCATGCCCGGCGACCCATCACTGAAGTCAAGAATGGTTTCGAGTTCATCTATATTGATATCAATATCACCCGCATTAACCCAAGCATTCATGGAATCCAGATCGAGTGGCGCCAACCGAACATGCTGGCAACGACTCCAGATCGTCGGAAGAAGACGTTCTGGTCTGGAAGTGACGAGAAACAGGTAGGTTGATGGTGGCGGTTCTTCCAATGTCTTCAAAAGCGCATTTTGTCCAGGAAGATCCAACCGCTCCGCTTCATCAATGATGAACACCTTGGCAGGTGCCAGTGATGGTGTGCGATACGCCGCTGCCTCATGAATGCGCCCGTCGCTGGTGCGTCCACCAAGCACACACTCTCGAAGCAGATCAAGCGGGATATTCATCTGCTTTCGCTCGCGGAGGCGTGGGTTGTTACTGCTTGCAGCGAGTGTCCGGTCAATGATGTGCAAGTCCGGGTGTGAAGCAGATTCCAGAAGTCGAGCGGCCCGTGAGGTTCGTGCACCATCTTGTCCTATCGTGTCATGTCCAACCTCTGGATCAAGCAGGACCGAAGCCACTTCGCGGGCGAGCGTACATTTTCCAACGCCAGTTGGTCCAGAAATAATCCAAGCATGGTGCATACGCTTGGAGCGAAGTGCGTGCTCAAAGGTGGAGATCGCCGTGTCGTGGCCAAGAATGCGGTGCATGGAAGGTTGACAGTATCCCACGTTTTTAGGTGATGCGTTTTGGCACCATTTGGACGAGTGGTGTATCGCCGCCGGCACACTGCTCCGGCATTGGCAGCATCAACGACTCCACCACGTGTCCACGGGAAGATGGAATGGGCCGCTGCTGCGTGGACCGCCGGTTCGATCGTGGGCTGTGGGTCGGACCTGCCATGGTGGTTTTGGCTGGTGCTCATGCTGGCGGCGTCGCCGTGGCTCGTTGTGGCTTCCATGCGGCGCTCCGTGATGATGATGGCCCTTCTCGTGGCCTGCCTGCTGCTCTCCGCTGGTCGAGCTGCCCGCGCTACACAAGTGGTGTCATCCACCGATATTCGATGCTGGATGGGTGCTTCTCAATCTGGTCCCGCCCGCCTTCGGCTGCAAGTGGGGTCACGCCGCGGTGATGGACGACGTTGGTGCGTGGTCTTGGCGTGGAATGAGTTGGATGAGTTCAACCCCGTATTTGACACCGAAATTCAAACAAGTACAAATAGATGGCACACAGCCAGCGGTCAGGTGCTGTTGAAGGCTGACGGGATTGCACTCACAACAGGATCCACGATTGATGCATCCGGTCGATGCAGAACAGGGCTCGGACGCGATGACCGGTTGGCGACGTTTGAGGTGTTCGGTACCACCCACATTCAACACGTTGATTCGCCACCACTGTGGCGACGTTGGATTGATGGGATTCGGAGACGCGTGTGTGATGTGCTGAGTGCTCCACCACTTCATCGCGGTCATACCCGCTCGGTGGTGTCCACCATCGTGCTTGGCCACCGCGATGGTCTGTGGAATGAAGTGTCGCGGCCGTTTCGAACGACCGGGACCGCCCACCTTCTTGCTGTCAGCGGGCTGCACCTGGCGGTGTTGTGTGGCATCGCTCTTACAGCATCACGATGGTGTGGGACATCGATTCGTCGAGGATCAATCATGGTGGTGCTTGTGACAGCGATCATGTTGGTGGTGGCACAGGTTCGAACACCACTGGCACGAGCCGGGCTGATGGTGCTGGTGGCAGCGGGTTTTTCAAGCCTTCGATGGCGAATGTCGGCCGGAAGCGTGCTGGCGCTGGCCGCGATTGCCATTGAGATCGAGAATCCTCGCGCGGTTGTTGATATTGGATTCCAACTCAGTTTCACCGTGGTAGCAGCCCTGATCTACCTTTTCCCAGCTTGGTCTCGTCGAGTTGCGGTTGTTGGCATTCAACGGTCGGCGTTTGTTGAATCCACCCGGGCTACAACAACAGCCTGGCTGGTCGCAACCCCGATCGCGGCACACCACTTCGGCATGTACAGCCTGCTCGGGATACCCGCGACGCTGTTGTTGTTTCCAATGGTCGCAGGCATTTTGGTGATTGGATATCTGCGGATCTTGCTGTCTGCATGGGTACTGGCATCAGATGGAAGTGCTCATGTACTCAATGTAGTGGCGTCGGTACTGTGGGGTTCGGTGCTCATATTGGATCGGATGCCAGGGTCCGGCATTAACATCACCTCACCATCGTGGGCATGGGTGCTCGCAGCAGAGATGGCCGGGTTCGGCATCATGCTTGGAAACCGACGCACAACCCGACTTCTGAGCGGGCTTGGGCTTGTGGTGTTGTGGTTGGTTGCATCCACCACCTGATAGACCACTACAATCACAATCATGATATTGATGGTCACAACGATCGCCTGTGCGCAAACAATTCAACCACCAGAACCCATACCAAACATCACGGCGGTTCCTGCTCTTCCAGGCCACACCTATCGTGAGCCGGTACAGGTACTTTCTTTTCCAGGGGCGGACGACTCACTGGTAATCATTGAGCGGGCGGGTCGTGTTGTGGTGACGCCACTCCGCGGGGGGAACGATCACATTCTGCTGGACCTTCGAAAACACCTGACAACACGGAACAACGAAGAAGGGTTGTTGTCACTTGCATTCCACCCATCGTGGCCCCAGGTGCAGGAGGTGTACACCTATCGATCCATGAAAAACCCGCGGCGAACAGTGTTGTCGAGATTCACAGGATCAGAAGATGACCCCCAGATTGATCTGGATACCGAAGAGGTTCTTCTGGAGATCAAGCAACCTTGGGGCAACCACAACGGTGGAACAGTTCTGTTTGGTCCGGATGGCATGTTGTATCTGTCCGTTGGTGATGGTGGGAGTGCCGCGGACCCACATGAAAACGGGCAGAACATGTCGACCCTGCTGGCGAAGGTGCTTCGCATCGATCCATCCAAGAAGAACGGCAAGCAGCCATATGTGATTCCCCCAGACAACCCGTTTGTCGGTACAGACGGCGTCAGACCGGAGATTTGGGCAACAGGACTTCGAAATGTGTGGCGGATGGCCTTTGATTCCAAGACAGGCGAACTGTGGGCTGGAGATGTTGGGCAGAACGCCTGGGAAGAAATCGACATCATCACACGTGGGGGAAACTATGGATGGAACCACAGAGAGGGCATGCACCCCTTCAAAAAGGGAACAGAAGACAATCCGGCGTTCATCAAACCGATCATCGAATACGGTCGCCGCGATGGCGGATCGGTGACAGGTGGTGAGGTATATCGCGGCGGAAAATACCCGTCGATGCAAGGTGTGTACATCTATGGTGATTACATGAGTGGCCGCATCTGGGGTGCGCGGCGGGATGATGATGGCGCGATTCAAACACGGGAGTTGACCGGCGAGAAACGACTGTTTCCGAGTTCATTCGGCGTTGGACCAAATGGGGAGTTGTACGTGTGCACCTTCAATGCGCCGTATCAACGAACCGGTCGAATCATGCGACTGGAAGCAAGTGGGAGCCAGACACCAAAAACCAAACCGAACCCCAAACCCCAGGAATCAAATCCCGGAACATGACCCCCGACCCCCGGAATCCGACCCCCGGAATCCGATCCCCAGAATCCGACCCCCGGAATCCGACCCCCGGAATCCGATCCCCAGAATTGGCTACCAGAACACGGTTTCTTCACCGGCCCTGTACATCATCCAACACCCGGTCAATGACCGAGTGGCCCTGCAAGGCGATCCGAGGAATGATCCGCCCCGAGATGATGACGGTCGGAACCCGCTGGAACCGATCCCGCTTGAACTCCGCAACATCCTGATCAACGAGATTCTCGACACCCGCTGAATTCAGGGCTTCTGCGAAGCGCGCACCGTCGATACCGATCGTGGCCGCCTGATCAACAATGGCCTGCTGGCCCATGTCACCAAGATCAGGCCCATTATCAATGAGCCAGAACGCCATCTCAATGGCCTTATCACCACCACCCACGACTCCGGCCGCCTTCAGTGCTCGAGCGGCGAGACACGCACCAGCACGACTTTCCATTCGCGCTGGGAGATTCGGATTGCAGTCATGTGAGATCGGGTTGACGCGAAGTTCCAGATCAGTGAGACCGTTCTGCTCCTCCCACTCACGAAGTTCATCAAGGAACGTCTTGGTGTTTGGACTGATAAAATCGATGAATGCCACAATCTTCGGCGCGTTCTCCGTGACCGCCGACCGCTTGAATACCCGCGCAGCAGGTTGGACATTTCGAACGCGGCCATCTTTCCAATCAGCCACATACTTGTCGATACCGGTTGGCGGCACCACAATTTCCGATTCTGTCTGCCCCGCCGCAATCGCATCCGCCACCCGGTTGACAGTACGCTTCAGATTTGCTGGAAGCATGTGCCACTTCAATTCAACACCGTTGATGAAGATCATTGGTGTGTAGAAAAGGCCGAGTTCGACTCCGTCTGCGATGTCACCCTGCACCAATTCGAGCGTTTCGTCGCTGGTCATGATTTGGGTGAATTCCTGTGGATCAAAACCAAGTTCTTCCACAAGAGATGGGAGTCTTCCCCCTGGAAATTGACCCTCGTGATCAAACAACCAGCGATGCATTTCCCAGAACGCCTCTTCTCCACCAAGAATTCCAGCGGTCTCGGCGGCACGAGCGGCCCAACAGGCGTTGGCGTGCATATTGCGGCTCAGGTTCGGATTACAGTCGGTACACATTGGGAACTGTTTGATCGACATGGCCACATCGTCGCGCTCGGCAAGGACGGATTGAATTTCACGCTCGAACCTCTGACAGTCCGGGCACTGGTAGTCACTGATCATGACAACCTGGACAGGAGCGTCCTGATCACCCCACATCCATCGACTGGCAAGTAGATCCTTGGATGGAGCCTCAACAGGCTTGGAAACAGAGGGTTCCTCCACAGGGGCAACAGTGACTGTCGGAGCAGTTTCGGAAACAGGTGTGGAGTCGGCTGCCCGTTGTGCTACAAACGCATCTTCAAACTGTTCAGCTTCGGCGGCGCGCGATGTGCTCAAACCGATTTGCCCGATGCCCAATGCAATTGTCGCAATGGAGAAGGCCACAACACCACCAACAACAGCCCTCGACCCAACAGCATGTTGGTGAGCAACCTCAATGGTGATCCACAGACCAAAGTTACAGACATGGACTGCGAGGCAATAGGGGCAGATCGCACCATCAGCCACCATGATGAGAACGAATCCAAGACTCAACAATGCCCCTGCCCGGATGATCCACCGCAGCGAAGAAGAAACTCCGCTCCGGCTCAGTAGCATCGCAACCAAAAGGCCAAGGAACCAGGCCAGCCCGAGAAAGGACACAGGCCAGTTGAGCCACGGGATCCGTCCCCAAGGACCATTGGTGATCTGATCACAGGCGCTTTGGGGTCCACATCCCGGCAAAGAGTCACCGATCAAGCCGAGTTGTTTCAGGGCGAGCAGGCCGGAGAAGAAGATGGCACCAAGGACACACAAGAGGCCCAAATACCACCAAAATCCACCACTGGTCTGCTTGTTGTCATTGTTCATGTGAACATCATCCTCATCTTTCAAACTCCGCTCACCAACGCCACACGGGGGGTCTGTATTTCAACATACTCACCACATCACATGCGGTCCGGTGCCTCAATTCCAAGCAGATTCAGGGCATCACAAAGAACTCGCCCAGTGAGATCCGCTAGCCGCAATCTCGATCGTCGGAGGTCGTCCGTATCAGCCTTGAGCACCGGGCAGGCTTGATAGAAGGCATTGAACGCTTCTGCGAGACTTCGGGCGTAGGCGGCGATTCGGTGGGGCTCAAGCGTTTCGGCGGTGGCGTGGACGACACCATTCCACCTCAATAGAGCCAGCACCAATTGCCGCTCCACAGGCTGGTCGATCTGGAATGTGGCTCCAGCGCCATCATCTCCCGCTTTGCGGATGATCGACCGAATTCGGGCGTGGGCGTATTGGAGGTATGGACCAGTATCACCCTCGAAGGCGACCATACGATCGAGGTCGAAGACATAATCACGCACCAGGTCGTTGCTGAGATCGGCATACTTGACCGCACCAATGCCGACAGATCGGCCAATGGCGTCGAGTTCTTCTGGATCAAGCCCATGGGTCGGCGCGTGTGGATCCTTGGAACGCGTTCGAACCTCTTCTCGCCCCCGCTCAATCGCTTCGGTAAGCAGGCTGATTAGTGTGACATTCTTCCCACCGCGTGTCTTGAGTGGTTTTCGGTCACCACCAAGTACCGAACCGAATCCCGTGTGCGAGAATTGAACCACATCACCATCTGGCGTGGTATTCCATCCCGCAAGCGCTGCTGCATCGAAGACATCCTGAAAATGATCGTGCTGACGCGCATCAACGACGTAGATACACCGCGTGGCTTTGGTCTCCTGTGTGCGGCACCGCACAGCAGCCAGATCGGTTGTTGCGTACAGGAATCCACCATCAGATTTCCGAATGATCATTGCTCGATCGCGATTATCAAACCGCACAACCATGGCACCCTCGTCTTCACAACAGAGATTTCGATCCTGAAACCACCCCATCACATCCTGTAGATGATCACGATAAAAGGATTCGCCCCGGTTGTTCTCTGGTCCCATGTCGACACCGAGCATGTCAACTGCTTCAGACATGGCGGCGAGCGTCACAGCAATGAGCGACTGCCAATCGGCGATCAATCCAGCATCACCAGCCTGCAGTAACACCAACGTTTCACCGGCAGCGGACCGTACTTCCGCAGCACCGGAATTCTGCGCTTCGAGTTCGGCGATGTGGTGTGGTCCAACCTGTTTGGAAACAGCCGCCTCCAACCCCCTGCTATCTGCTGTCGCCGCAGCCTGTACGGTGCGGTAGGCGGTATCCAGATCGGTCAACGTGAGCGCTGCAAGATCTGCCCCGTTGTTCCGCAGTTCACGCAGCACCATGGCGATAGGAAGTCCCCAGTCGCCAAGATGGTTTTCACGGTGGACGACATGACCGAGCCTCTCGAGAATGCGGGCAAAGGCGTCTCCGATGATGGTCGAACGGAGATGTCCGACATGCATCTGTTTGGCAACATTCACACCACACATGTCAATGACGACATCGCCAGCGTCTTCGTCCGGAACAACACCAAGGTCCGGTGTGTCCATCATGGTCACCGCATCGAGCAGGATGGATTTATCGAGTCGAATATTGATGAACCCAGGTCCGGCGACCTCGGGTGTATCTGCCAACCCATCAAGATCAACAGCGTCCACCAACGCCCCCGCGACTTCTCGTGGAGCGCGTGCAAGTCGTTTACCGAGTCCCATGGCGACATTGCACTGGAAGTCGCCGAGGTCTGGTTTCGACGCGGGGCGAATAGCCGGATCAGTTTCGGCATACTCCTGCCCGGCGACTGCAACAATGGCCTTGGTGAAAGCTTCAGTGAGACATTGGACAGGATCTGCGGGCATTGGTCGAGCAGTTTAGTGGCCACCAGAGCGGCCCGGGAGTTGGAGGGAGGGATCGATTATGATGGCCGGTCTCATGGCGAGTCCAACCACCGAACCAACGACGATGCTTGAGAAGACCGATCGATGCGGCGATTTGGCACATCGGCCGCGGGTGCTGCTTGGCAAGATGGGGCTGGATGGGCATGACCGCGGCGTCAAGTTGATTGCGAGAGCTCTTCGAGACAGCGGTGTACATGTGATCTACTCAGGGCTCTGGCAGACGCCACGAAGCCTCGCGATCTCCGCTCGTGATGAAGATGTGGACTGCATTGCGGTCTCCATGATGAGCAACTCGCACAATGTGCTGGTTCCCAATCTGATCGAGTCCTGCCGGGAACTCGGATGCAGCGGTATCCGGATCAATGTTGGTGGAATTATCCCCCAAGAAGATGTTCAAGGCATGCTCGATGCCGGGGTACATCGCGTGTTCCACACGGGAACCAGCATGCTTGAGATCGTCGAAGCCGTCGCAGACGCGGTTCAACCATATGAGCCGTCAGATTCAGATACCGCGAAGCAATCACAACTCGCCAGAGCCATCAGCCTCTGTTGTGAGGGACACACGACCGATCATCCAAAAAAGCGACCCGCTCGCATCATCGGCCTGACGGGTTCACCGGGCGCCGGAAAGAGCACACTTGTTGCTGCGATGGCAAGTGAGTTACATGCTCGCGGCGAAAAACTGGCCGTTGTCGCATTCGATCCAATGAGCCCGATTACCAGTGGAGCGCTGCTCGGAGACCGACTGCGAGTGGATTTCAACACTGTCGGCGAATCGGTCTTCTATCGATCCTTGGCGGTTGTCGGTGAGGATTACCAACACCTGCCGTCTATTCTCGATTTGCTCGGTGGTGCCGGATATGAGCAGGTTGTCGTGGAAACAGTCGGGTCCGGTCAGAGTGATGTTGCTATTCGCGAGCATGTCGATTCCACGGTTGTGGTCGTCGTTCCGGGCATGGGCGATGCCGTGCAGATGGACAAGGCGGGCATTCTGGAGATCGCCGACACCTTTGTTGTGAACAAGGCCGATTTTGCCGGCGAGGCCAAACTCGTGCGGGAATTGCTGGACATCGCGACAGGCCGTCCCATCTTCGAGACAATCGCGACGCAAGGTCAAGGCATCGAGGAATTGGTGCAACACCTCTTCCCCGCTGCCTCCTGATCTCCGGCGTACACTGCCAACACAATGGCAGACACTGCGGCGCCGACCCAACAGCACCACGAACCGGTTACCGAACTTGCTCGCGACCTGCGGCTCTTCGATGTGACAATGGTTGGTGTCGGTGCCATGATCGGTGCCGGTATCTTCGCTTTGACAGGAATCGCGGCGGGCAAGGCGGGACCCGGACTTATCCTCGCCTTCTGCCTCAATGGTGTTCTCACGCTCTGCACAGCGATGGTCTACGCCGAGGTTGGTAGCGCCGTTCCGGCTGCTGGCGGTGGGTATCTGTGGGCTCGGCTTGGCCTTCCTGGCCCAGCGGCGTTCTTGACCGGGTGGATGGATTGGCTGGCCCACGCCGTCGCTGGGTCGTTGTACGCGGTGGTCTTCGGTGCCTACGTTGTTTGGGGTGCCCAGACGATTCTCGGGCTGGGTGAACCGCCGAGCGGCGCAGGGCACGGCGAAGGGATGGGCACGCTGTTTGGCATGCCCGCATGGCCGATTGCAAAAGGCTTGACGCTCGCGGTATGCCTGTTGTTTCTCTGGATCAACCACCGCGGCTCAAGTGAGACCGGCAAGGCCGGGAACATCATCACAGTCTCAAAGATCATCGTCATCGGCATCTTCATTGTCGCCGGCCTGTTTGCGATGGTTGGGAGCGGGGAAGAAGTGGTCGGTCAGAAATTCACACCATTTCTCCCAGAAGGGTTTAGTGGAGTGCTTGTAGCGATGGGTCTTACCTTCATCGCCTTTGAGGGGTACGAGATCATCGTGCAGGCTGGCGAGGAGGTGGTCGAACCACGCAAAAACATTCCGAAGGCGGTCTTTTTATCACTGCTCATTGTGATTCCGATCTACATTTTGGTTGCCATTGTGTGCCTTGGTGCGTTGGTCATTCCACCCGATGTCATGGCGGCGACTGAGTGGAGTGCTGGGGAGACATGGCGGTATCTAGCGGGTTTGGGCGAGACCGGTGTGGCGGTGGCAGCCAACACCTTCCTTCCATGGGGACTTGGCGCGATTCTGCTTGTGATCGGCGCCGTGCTTTCCACCATGAGCGCGCTCAATGCCACGACATTCTCATCAACCCGTGTGTCATTCGCCATGGGTCGCGATCGGTTCCTTCCAGCAGCACTTTCTCATGTGTCACCAAAAACCAGAACGCCAACCATCGCGCTTGCGGCCAGCGGTGTGTTGATCGTCTCCGTGGCGATTCTGCTCGATGCCGAAATGGTTGCAAGTGCCACGTGCGCCATGTTTCTACTGGTGTTCGCCATGGTGAACATCTCGTCAATCGTCATTCGCCGTAAGTATGGGGACAAACTGCACTATGGATATCTGGTTCCAGGTGGCCCGGTCATACCAATCGTCGCAGCGATCGGGCAAGTTGTATTGGTGATCTGGCTGCTGTCGTCCCAGCCCTTGATGTTGTGGCTCACAGTCGGTTGGGTGGCTATTGGCCTTGGCATCTACTACTCGTGGTCCAGATCACAAGAACATGCCTTCAGGGCTTCACCGGTGATCTATGAACAGACTCCACACGTTCTCACATCAACACATCAGGTACTCGTACCAGTTGCGAACCCGGCGACAGCAGGATCGTTGGTGGAACTGGCGGCCAGGTTGACCGATCCAACAGACACTGCGGTGACGGTACTCAATGTCGTCAAGGTGCCAGAACAACTTCCATTTGGATCAACCGAGCCATTCGTGAAGGAGGGCAGGGTGGTTGTCGAGAAGGCAATGGCCATCACCGAGACCATGGGTCGCGAAGTAGCGGGCTTGGTTCGGGTGAGCCGGCATCCAGGCCAAGCCATTGTCGAGACTGTGGCCGAGCGAAAGATCGACACGCTTGTCATGGGGTGGACCGGACCGAAGCGACGGCCACGCCGCATGCGGACAATTGTGATCGGTGAGCAGATCGATACAGTCATTCGCCGCGCTGATTGCGACACAGTTATTTTACGTGGATCGGTTCCATCCGAACCGAAGCGGATTGTGGTACCCGTTGCCCATCCAAAGCAAGGCCGCTTTGCAATCGGCATCGCCGCCCATCTCGCCGGACCATCCACGATCATCGAAGCAGTTCGCGTAGTAGCCAGCCCCAACGACAAAAAATCTGCCGAGAAGCGCCTGCATGTGGACCTGTTTGGAGAAGATGGATCCCCAGATCTTCCCGGGGTGGAGTGGCCAGTAGAGTTGACAATTGTGGTTGCAAGTGACATCACCGACGCGCTGGTTGAAGCGGGTGACCGCGCTGACATATTGATTCTCGGCGCTTCGATGGGCGGCTGGCGCGGCAGCATGTTCAGCCCGATTCAATATGGCGTTGCGGAGCGGTGGCAGGGACCATTGTTGCTGGTTCGGATGCGGAGCGGCGCGGCGAAGTTCGCCGCGCACCGCACAATCGACTTCCTTGTCTCAACGGAGCCGGAAGCATGAGCATCCGAGATTTACGAAAGATGGGCCTGTTGAAACCGGAGTCTCAGTGGCAGGATCGCGCTCCCAAATCGAGCACATCGGCGTGCTGGACGGTCTTGTGGGCAACTATTGCCATTGGCGGGTGCGTGCTGATGGTTCTGGGTGACGGCGGCGGATTGACATGGGTCGGCTTGGCCGGATTCGTCGTTGCGCTGTGTGGATTTGTCCGGCTCAATATTGGTTCAGTGCAGGCCGGTGGGTTGAAGTAGTCAAAGGGGTCGGATCTACACAACCTACTCTCATGCCGTCAGTCGATTGCATCCCGCTGGCAGATCTCAAAGTCCATGATCGATTGCACATCACCGACAGAGAGTGAGGCGATGTTGTTGAATCGGGCAATGATCTGCGATGGATCGTCCATGGCGAGCGAACCGAGCATGTCCGACTTGTGACTCAGAATGTCCTCGAGATCAGCTGCGGTGTTCCGGGCGTGGCCAGAGGGATACATCACGAGTCCACTATCAAAGTTGGTGCCATCTTTCAGTGTGATCACCACAGAAGTCGGGATGCCGTCCGGATACCGGCTGTCGTATTCTTCGCCACCGTGTTCGAAGGCGATCAAATCCATGAGTGAGCGGGTGGTATTGTCGACAATCGCACTGCGGCCATAATCTTCAGGAAGGAGCATGAGCGCCTTCCACCACGAGTCATTGCCGTCGGCAATTGCACCCGTTCCAGTCTTCGCCGCGAGATCAATCGCCTTGCGAAGCATGGTGGAGACGATATAGACCATCGAATGGTCTGCGCTTTGCCGTGTGCGTGGGTCACGCTTGGCGGGGTCGCCGATGATTCCAAACGCGGGCTCGTAGGCGACGATTCGAATCTCTTTGATTGTCTCCGGGTGTTCCAGAATTGCCGGATTGGCGGAGATGAGATCAATCAGTCCCTGCAGCGCACCGGCGCTCTGGTGTTCATAGAGACCAAGTTTAAAATGCATGCCCATCACCGCAAAGTCATCGCCACCATGGGTCAGTACCAGATCGAACGGCGAATCACCGTTCGTAGGTTCGAATTGCCGCCAGATCGCCTCTGGGTTTCGGAATATATCTTTCGGTCCGACGAAGCCACGCATGGATCGCTGCATGGAGAGCACCGCTACCTCGGTGCTGATGGCGGCTGAGGCACCCTTGGAGTCGGATAACTGCTTTCCGGCACGAATGGCTCGCCACGGAATGTAGTGGGCTACGACCATTCCAATGGCGGACTCGATCTGCTCTGGGGTGGCGCCGCACATGGCACCATATACAGCGGCGGATCCAATAGCCCCATGCACCACATGGTCGATTTTGTACGTCTTGAGACTGAAGACTTCTGCGAGTCGACCACGGATTTCATCGAGACAGATCATGCCACGCAGCGCGGCACCGCCATCGAGACCCGCAACTTGTGCAGCAGCGAGGGGAACGGCGTAGAAATCGTTGTGCCCAAACTCACCCGCCGTATGACCAAGCGCCGGGTTGAAACCAAAATTGGTTCCGTTGCTGTCCCATTCCCGCACAGCCGAGGCGTTGGCGAGTATCGCCTTTTCCGGCGAGAGAGGAGTGGCGCATCCGAACATCGTGGCACCACCCTCCTGCTGATATCCAATCGCCTCATCTCGAAGCACACACGGAGCGTTGGTTTGCAGGGCAATCGCCGAGAGTCCGCACAACACACTGTCGACGAGGAACTGTGTCGTCCGGTTCTCAACACCAGTGCTTGGCGCACCAATAGTTCCAGACATGAAGTCACACGCGAACCGTCCAATGCCCAGAGCCTGATTGGAGTCGCGGCCCAAGGTGATGGTGGTTTCGGTTGCTGTGACGGTCATTGTGGCGGCGTCCTTATTGGTGGTTTTCAAAGAGATCCACCTCATCTGTGGACCCGAGAACCACACCGGTACGTTCATGCAGCGTGGTGGGACACAGATCGAGTATGCGCGTCCCTGATGTTGTGATGGCACGCCCACCAGCCTGCTCGATGAGCATCGCCATTGGCATTGCTTCATAGAGCAGCCGCAGTTTGCCATCCGGCCGGTCGCTGGTCGCTGGGTAGATGAAGATGCCCCCCTTGAGCAGCGTGCGATGCACATCGGCGACCATCGACCCGATGTACCGGGACGAGTAGTTGTGCTCATGCGCCCAACTCAAGTATGAGCGAACACCATCCGAAAATCGACTTGAGTAGGCTTCATTGATCGAGTAGATGGGACGAGCGTGTGGCACGGTGACGCCGCGTTTGGCGAGCACATATGAACCAATGGAGTGGTCGAGCACGAACATGTCGACACCGTGCCCAGTGGTGAGCATGAAGATTGTGGATGACCCATAGAGCACATATCCAGCCGCGACAATTTCGGCATCGGGCGAAAGAATGGCATCTACGCCCCCCTTTCCATCAGCAGGCAACCGGACGATGCCGAAGATCGTCCCAACACCAACAGAGACATCGATGTTGGAAGACCCGTCGAGTGGATCAAAGAACACGGCGTAGCGGCCACCCTCGTCTCGGGTCTTGAGCACGGTCGGTTCTTCATCTTCCTCACTGACGAGGACGCCGATATTGGCGCGGCTTCCAAGGCACGACTTGATGATGTCGTTTGCAATGACGTCGAGTTTTTGCTGCCGCTCTCCATGGGTGTTCTCGGCGGACAATTCTCCAATCACATCTTCGATGCGGGCGCGGCGGACCTTGTTGCCGATGGTCTTGGTCGCCAGTGAAATGGCCGAGAGGATCCACGAAAAGTCGCCAGTCGCCCCCGGGTGAGCTCGTTCGCCGGCGAGTACGTGGCTCTGGAGCGACATGAGGTTGTCATCGGTCCAGGTGGTCGTATCGGCCATGTGGGGAGCCTCCTGTGCCGGGGCGGGAGCAGGGTAGAGCGGGTACGATTCCGGGTCCCTTGCCTGCTGTTGCCGTGAAAGGCCCCCCATGGTAGCCGACCGACGAGGGATCCACCCCGACCTCAAACACCCCATGGAGTTTCAACCATGACTTCCAGCGTGATTCTCTCCGCCCGTCGCACACCAGTTGGACGCTTCTTTGGAGGCTTCAGTCGCACTCCCTCACCCCAACTCGGTGCGCTTGCGGTAGAGGCCGCATTGGAATCAGCGGGCGTGGATGCAGGTGCCGTCGATGAGTGCATCATGGGATGTGTGTTGCAGGCCGGCCTTGGACAGAATCCTGCGCGGCAGGCAGCGCTCAAAGGTGGCCTTCCAGTGTCAGTGAGCGCCCAGACGGTCAACAAAGTCTGTGGCTCTGGATTGCAAGCGGTGATGACTGCGGATCAGTCGATCAGAGCGGGCGATAACCGTATTGTCGTAGCAGGTGGTTTCGAGAACATGACGCGGGCACCTCACTACGCCGACGTTCGATCTGGAATCAAGTTCGGTCCCGGCACACTGCATGACCACATGGCCCACGATGGACTTGAGTGCGCTTTCGAAGGTTGGGGTATGGGAATGGCCGCCGAGCACACCGCGGCGAAGCACGGTATCAGCCGTGAGGACATGGATGCATTCGCCGCCGAGTCACACCAGAAGGCGGCAAAGGCTGCGGCAGAGGGCTGGTTTGATGCCGAGATCATTCCCCTGACCGCCGAGCAGATAAGTGCGCGGGCCGATGTCATCGCCGATGAGGGTATTCGTGCCGACGCAAGCGCCGAGTCCATGGGGAAACTGCGGACGGCCTTCAAAAAGGATGGCACCATCACAGCGGGTAATGCCTCGCAGATCAGCGATGGGGCCGCCGCGGTCGTTGTCGCCTCCGAGGAAGCAGCCGCCGCCTGCGGCGCTTCGCCAATAGCCAGAATTCTCACCACCAACACGGTTGGTGTGGAACCCAAAGACCTTTTCGAGGCCCCCGGGTATGGCGTCGCCGCGATGATCGAGTCGGCCGGACTCACCCTTGGCGACATCGACCTTTTTGAGCTCAACGAGGCCTTTGCCGCCCAGGCACTCTGCAACATGCGGCATCTCGACATAGACCCAGCCAAGGTCAACGTCTGCGGCGGCGCGATTGCCATCGGCCATCCCATCGGCGGCTCGGGCGCTCGCATTCTCGTGACCCTCCTCAATCAGATGCAACGTCTCGACGCCAAATACGGCGTCGCCAGCCTCTGCCTCGGCGGCGGCAATGCGGTCTCGATGCTCCTCACCCGGTAGCACCAGTGGTCAGCCCGGGGGCTTTTTGGGGCTTTGGACCACGTTCCGATTTGATAATCTGGATATAGAGGGATTGATTTGCGGCGAGAGCCGAACAGCATTCAGGATCGATCTCTGGAGGCCTGATATGGCGTGCTGCACCACCCCCTATTCATCAGAATCAACTCGGCGTCGAGTGATTTGGTGGTGGACGGTGGTGCAGGGCATCTTGGTGGCTGCGGCGTTGGCCCTCTTTGCGGCACTCATCTGGTGGCCGAAGGTCGGCCTGCACGCCTTCTGGGATGTGCTGATTCCTGCTGCACCGGCCCTGGTGGTTCTGGCACCCGGGCTGTGGCGGAATATCTGCCCCCTCGGGACAGCGTCACAACTGGGTCGGAGGGCTGGAGGCGTTCGGGGGATGCAACTCGATGCTCGTTGGCAGGCCTACATGGGGCTGATCGGTGTCGTGTTGCTGCTGGTTCTGGTGCCCTTGCGTCACCCATGGTTCAATCTCGACGGAATCGCGACCCTGCTGCTGCTCGTTGCCGCGGGTGTGGTGGCCCTGTTGGTCGGGTTCATATTTGCCGGAAAGAGTGGCTGGTGCGCCGGAGCGTGTCCGGTGCATGCCGTCGAGCGGCTGTATGGAACCAAGTCACTGCTCACAGTGACAAGCGCCCACTGCAAAACATGTGTCCGCTGCGTGATCCCATGTCCAGACACGGCTCCAGGGATTCGCCACGGACAAGGTCAG
>Ga0187827_10004047_pt1 | contig 18325 bp, 14 predicted proteins | sample ETNtaG_39_FD_167969 | JGI IMG/M metagenome (GOLD analysis project Ga0187827, IMG submission 167969) | Marine microbial and viral communities from oxygen minimum zone, Eastern Pacific Ocean - ETNP2014_SV_150_PacBio MetaG (Illumina Assembly) | ecosystem: Environmental > Aquatic > Marine > Hypoxic... | reverse complement strand
GCCCTTCTGATGCGCGGCTCAAAAATATAACTTTTTTAAAAGAAAAGTTGAAGTGTAAAGTAGGCTTTTCAGATCACACACAGGGCTACCATTTGGCTGTTGCGGCAGTAGCTTTAGGTGCAGAAATAATTGAGAAGCATATTACGCTGGGAAAAAGCGATATTGGAATGGATCATGAAGTAGCAGTACTTCCAGGTATTTTTAGCGAATTGTGCTCAGCAATAAGAGATACTGAAAAGGCCCTTTATGCTGATTTTTCCCATGATGAAAATGCCTTTTTAAATATGAGACGTTCTCTCCATTTTGCACGAGACATGAGTATCGGAGAAATTGTCAAATATACTGATCTGAAGATTGTCCGACCAGAGGACGGACTCCCTCCATCAGAAATGGATTGTGTGATGGGCAAAAAGCTAGTAAAAAATGTAAAATATTTCCAGCCAGTAACAAGGGAGCTTTTCACTGCAAAACTCTAAAGAAAGGAAAAAGGTATTAGTTGTAGCAGCTCATCCTGATGATGAAGTTTTAGGCTGCGGTGGCACCATGGCAAGGCTTGCAAGAGAGGGGCATGATATTTATACTCTAATACTTGGAGAAGGTGTTACAGCCAGGGATGAGCTTAGAAACCAGCATAAAAGAGAAGAGGAGATTAGTGAGTTGAAGAAACAGGCAGAAGTTGCTAACAAGATATTGGGCGTGAAAAAAATATATACATTTGATTTCCCGGATAACAGGTTTGATACAGTGGCATTGCTGGATATCATAAAAGTGATTGAAAAGGTTAAAAAAGATGTTGGACCTGACCTAATATTTACACATTTCCATGGAGACTTAAATATTGATCATCAGCTGACCTTTAAAGCTGTAATGACTGCTTGTAGACCTACAAAAGGTGATAGTGTAAAGGAGATTTACTCATTCGAAATACCATCATCTACAGAGTGGAATGTGCCTTGTCCTTTAACATATTTCATGCCTGATTATTTTGTGGATGTAAATAAAAGTTTAGAAATGAAAATCAATGCGTTAAATGAATATGAAACAGAATTAAGAGATTTTCCACACCCCCGTTCTTTAAAGGCAGTAGAACTCAATGCTAAACAGTGGGGTGTAAAGATGGGATTTGAGGCTGCTGAGGCGTTTAAGACTATCAGGGTAAGAATGTAGTGCGGCAAAGCCACCCGCCTGAATGATGAATCGGACTGACAGCCAAGTTTGAAGTGTATAAAGTGAGCTAAAGCTGAAAATAAAAGGGTTTTTAGCCTTTGATTCTTTCACCTAGGGTATAGATAGTAATATAGTTTTTAAATTAAAAGCTATGAATGAATATAGAACTGATATGAGAGGGGTTACACATAAGAGAACCTGAGGCGATAGAATAATTGCAAAATGGTGTGGGATATAATTTGGCCTTGATGCAGGGGAAACCTTTGACGTTGTATGAATGGTTAAATGGATGGAAAGAAATGGAAATAATTAAATTAACTGGAAAGGAATATTATTTGAAGACCCTTTTGCCTGAGGATGTTACTGATAGATATGTAGACTGGTTAAATGATCCTGAAATAAATCGTTTCTTAGAAGTCCGTTTTACTAAATCAACATTGGAGAGTATTCGATCTTTTGTTGAAAAGTTTGATAATAAGAGTAAATATCTTTTAGGGATATTTACAAGTAATGATGATAAGCATATCGGTAATATTACTCTTAAAGTTAATCTCATTCATAATACAGCATCTACTGGGCATCTTATAGGTGATAAAAAATATTGGGGGAAAAATGCTTACACTGAAGCAATCATTCTTTTGCTTGATTTTTCATTTAATAAACTTGGGTTAAGAAGAGTTAACGGGTCAACTTATATTACCAACATTCCTACTATCATTTCACTCAAAAGTTTGGGTTTTGCTATTGAAGGACGATTAAGGGAAAGTTATAAGGATGGGAATGAAGTAGTAGATTCACTAATCCTTTCAATGCTAAAAAGAGAATGGTCTGAATATGAGACACAATTAAAAAGAAGAATTATTACCTGAATCTTGCACCTCGGATGATAAAAACAGGAGAAAAAAATGGAAGAGAAATTAAAACAGATAATGCAGCAATTATTCAAAGTGTCTGAAATCACTGAAAATGCTTCTTTTACCTCTATTGAGGGGTGGGATTCTCTTAACCACTTGAATCTGATTCAAATTTTAGAGCAGACATTTTCTGTGACTTTTGAAACTGATGAAATCATAGAGATGCTAGATTACAAAACCATTGTTGATACACTCAAGAAAAGAGGTACGACATTCTGACAAGTAAACTTTAATTATGAAAGTTTTTCTTTGTATGCCTCCGTTTTGGGATGCTCTTTGCCCTCCTTTAGGTATTACTTCACTTCAGGCGTACCTAAAGAAAAGAGATCATCAAGTCTCGATATATGATTTTAATACCGACGCATCAATTTTAAAATGGTATCAAAAATATTTTCAACTTTTAGTTGATGTTGTTCCTGCTGCAAAAGAGTTGAACATCATGAGGAATGGGCCTGATTATTTTAGTAGGCATCAGATGGCTTGGCTATTTTTAAGAAATAACCATGTAAAATATCAAGAATTGACAAGTTTAATCCTTAATATTGATGATTGCCAGGAGCTTGAGCCTGGAGAATTTTATAGGTTTGATACTTTATTTCAAGAAATTTATGCTCATATTAAGGAATTGACGGTTCAAAATATTAAAGAGTTTAGCCCTGAACTTTTTGGGTGCACTCTGTTGTCCAGTACCTTCCCTGCCGCTCTTTACATCCTTCTTCTTGTAAAAGAAATTGATCCTTCAATTTTGACTGTACTTGGTGGCCCTGGAGCATTTATCGGTGCACATGCTGATTCATCAGATACAAAAAGAATTTTGGAAAAGTGTGATTGGATAGATAATATTCTTATTGGTGAAGGTGAAGTGCTCCTGGAAAACTTGATAAATGGTAAATTTCCAAAAAGGGAAATTGTTTCTATGAAAGATATTGATTATCAATTACTCAATATGGATTCTTTGCCAACCCCTGATTATACAGGTCTTGACTATATTAAATATTTTAATCTCTCAATCACAGGTTCTCGTGGCTGCCCTTACAAGTGCAGTTTTTGTTATGAAACAAATTACTGGAAAAAATATCGCAAACGGTCAGTAGAAAATATCATAAATGATATAAAGAAATTAAGAACTTCATATAATAAAAATGATTTTTATTTATGTGATTCCCTGGGTAACTTTATTTCAAAGGAGCTTGCTTCTATGATCAAGCAAGAGAGCTTACCTATACACTGGGATGCCTATATGAGAGCAGATAAGGAGTTGTTGGATCCGGATTATATCAGGTTATTAGCAAAAGGAGGACTTAGACGAGTTAGGTTAGGAATGGAATCAGGCTCCGATGAAATATTGAAGTTAATGGATAAAAAAGTTACTGCTGAGCAGATGGGCGAGGTTTTAAAAGTACTATCCAGTTTTGGTATTCGAACATCAACTCTATGGATTATTGGTTATCCAGGTGAGGATGAGGAGCATTTTCAGGAAACATTGGATTTTCTTACCAATTATCATGAGTATATTTATGCTGCTGATCCTTGGCAATTTATTTTCCATCCTACAGGACTTGTTTCATCAGAAAGTTTTGAATCTGAATATGGGATGTATCAATTATACCCAGATGAATTCACTGATACTTTGTTGGTTAAATATTACGAATTAAAAAATGTAGCCGGCCTAAAAGAAAAGTTTAAAAGAATATCAAGAGTTGATTTGCATCTAAAAAAGCTGGGGGTTCCTAACCCTTACTCCATTATGGAATTAAGTCTTGCCAATAAACGATGGAAGGAATTGCACGAAAACTGATATTTTGGACGTATGATAGAGAAAGGGTTAGTTGTCGATATGTTGATGTAATAGTATTAACTGCCGTCGTTATTCCACTTTAAAGAGGTTTGAAATAAACCGAAGTGAGAAAAGGGCTTCGCTATAAGGTACCAAAAATTAGACGTACCGTTAAGAAATATCGAGCTATACTGTATTTTCAAGATGGGTCTAATATATCACTAACAGTGGTTTTAGGTAAAACTTGGTCTCCTAAAAGCCAGACACTTCTCCAAATTTATCTATAAGAACGAGTACTAATGATAAATAATAAAATCGAGGACTTTGATTTAAGCGAGCTTATCAAAGTAGTAAATAATGCAGAAAAAGACAAAAAAGATACTTGCCTAAAAGTTGCCATTCTAAGAAATATTACTATAGATCCTATTGTACCTTATATTAAATTCTTGTGCTTAAATGAGGGGGTTAGACTTGATGTATATATGGGAGAATATAATAATATATTCCAAGATATATTAATCCCTGAAAGTCTTCTTTACAAAAAAACCCCAGATATTATCATCATCTGTCTGAAACTGGAAATGCTTTCTGCAAAAATCAGCAATGACTTCATTGCCTTAAATCAAAACGAAATAAATGAAGAGATAGCAAGCATTCTTGGAAATGTCAATTTGATGTTGAGCAGTATAAGAAATTATAGTAACTCAATGGTTCTTGTCCACAATTTTGAAGTTCCAATCTATCCATGCCATGGAATCTATGATTATCAGAATTGCTCCAGCCAGCTTAACACATTAAGAAAATTGAATTTACAGGTTGTGGATATTGTAACCCGCCATAAGAATTGTTATATAGTTGATATTGATGTGATTCAATCTTATGTAGGGTATAAGGATTTTATCGATAACCGTTTCTGGCATATAGGAATGGCGCCCTATTCAAGGGAGGCGTACATAGCAATTGCAAAAGAGTATATTAAATTCATAAGAGCAAAGCTTGGAGTAAATCGCAAGTGTTTGGTGCTTGATTGCGATAATACACTATGGGGTGGAATTATTGGAGAAGATGGGATTGATGGCATCAAATTAGGCCGGACCTATCCTGGCTCTGCATATCTTGAATTTCAACAATCTATATTAGACCTTTACAATCGTGGCGTTATCCTTGCCATTAGCAGTAAAAATAATAAAGATGACGTTTTAGAAGTTCTTAATAACCATCCTGATATGGCGTTGAGAGAGGAGCACTTTGCCATAATAAAAGCTGACTGGAATGATAAAGTTTCCAATATAAAGGAGATCGCCGAAGGCTTGAACATTGGGCTTGACAGTATGGTATTTGTTGACGATAGTGATTTTGAGGCCAATATGGTGAACGAATATTTGCCTGAAGTTAAGGTTGTTACTCTTCCTAAAGACCCTACTGTGTATAGAGACACCTTAAATTCATTCGGTTTATTTGATTCTCTGGCGGTGTCGGAGGAGGACGGTAAACGGGGAATGATGTACAAAACGGAATTAGGGAGGAAGGGGCTAAAGTCAGAGTCTATAAACCTGGAGAGTTATTTAGCCTCTCTGGAAATGGAGGTTGTCATCGGGAATCCTGATTCATTTTTAATGCCGAGGGTTGCCCAGTTAATACAAAGGACAAACCAGTTTAATCTAACGACAAAGAGATACTTGGAAACTGATATTGAGAGTTTTGTCAAATCGGATAACCATGAAGTTAAATATCTAAAATTAAAAGACCGTTTTGGCGATATGGGTCTTGTGGGGGTTGCGATACTGGAGTACAAAGATGATACAGCTTTAATTGATTCATTTTTAATGAGTTGCAGGATTATAGGCAGGTGTGTGGAGGATGTTTTCTTACGTTACTGTATAGAATGCGCCTTGGAAAAAGGCATGCAAAGAATATACGGATATTATTTAAAAACAAAAAAGAACTCCCAGGTCAGCGATTTTTACCAGAAAAGGGGATTTGAAGTAGAGCATCTGGATGATAATGAGATGAGATGTATCTTTTCTCTCAATAATCCCCTAATGGAGATACCGGATTATTTTAAAACTATTAAATATACATAGAGAGATTGTCAAGTTATGTAGGGACGGTTAAAGAAAATAATGACTCAGGTCATTGATGTGCCTATTGAATCAATAAGCAATGATTTATCTCTAGATACAACTGATAATTGGGATTCTGTGAATCATATGAATTTAGTACTTGCGCTAGAACAAGCATAGGCATCTATTTCGAACCTGATAAATAATTGAGATGATGAACTGTGAACTAATATTTATTACATTTAAAGAGAAAGTAGTGCCAAAGTTATAGGATTTGTCAAAATGTTATCGTTAAATATTCGTAAGGAAAATCTCCTCGCTAATGCGCATTAATTGTTAAAAATATAGGAGTTTAAATTAAAGCTACAAATAAACTTTATTGAAAAGGAAGATATAATACGGCAATGGGAAAAGTATATCCTGAAGATATATATGGAATAAAGAAGATTGGCATAGAAAAATGGTTTGACAACTATTATGTGCCTGTTAGTGGAAGGGAGTATTATTCAATTTACAGCAATGTTTTCAACTCCTACATGTCGTTATCAAAAAAATTAGACAATGATATAGTTTTCTGGGTATGCCTTTCCTATATGAATTATATACCGACTTTCATTACCAAGTATATACATAAGACACGTCATATAACTAGATTGAAGGAGAAAGGATATGAATATCTGATTGGCCATGACAAGAGAGGCATTTTTGGTGATATTTCAGTATATGATCTTTCGAGCCATGCATGTCTAAACTTAATAGAAAAGCATATGGCTAAATTAAACTCCTGGGGAAGGTTCAAAAACATTTTAAGAACAATAAAATACAATACAAAGCCCTCCGCTGTTTTAAATAGAAATTACTTGAAGAACATGTCAAAGCCCTGTTTTCTTATCGGAAATAGAGATCAACAGCAGGTAGTTGAGTTTTGCAATGAAAATAACATAAGCCCAATACATATTCATCCAATGCTTTCTGCAACAAGCACTTCAATGGGAATAGATTCAGTTCAATACATGAAAAAACTAGATAGTTTTATACAGGACTTCCTTCTGTACGTCTCAAATATCTATGAATTTCTTAACAGCGCTATTCTTGAAGAACTGAAAAGGGAAATAGTCGAATGTTTTAAATACAGTTTGTTGTTCTTTTTTCAGAATTTCAATGAATTTAAAAAACATAAGCCTAGAAAAATACTTGCTACTGGACTTAGCTCCCCGGTAAACAGACTATTTTGCGCTGCATGCAAATTATCCGGCGGCGAGTTAATTAGTTTTGTTCACGGTAACAGTTACTGCAACAGTTATACTCAGGGTCCCATAAGATATCTATCATTTGTAGATAAATACTATGCTTCATCGCCTGGACACGAGGAGATTTTAAAACAGGTTGCTAACGATTTTTCTTTGGGGTTGAAAATGTCTGATATTGTACACTTCAAAAGGAATTTCTATAGACCGTTGTTTGAAAGATTGCAAAGAACTCAACCTGTAAGTGGGATAAAAAAAGTGATGATCGTTGGTGCTGTAATGTCGATGAGACACTACCGTACAATAGATGGAGAATATCATACATTTGCCAGATTATATCATCAAATTGAGATTATAAAACTTTTAAAAAGTAAAGGATATTATGTCATTTACAAACAGCGTCCTGAAACAGAGGATGAAGTAAAAGGTGTATTTGATGGATATGCAGATGAAATAATGTATGGCAGATCTTTTGAGGATACTTATCATTATGCAGACTGCCTTCTTTTTTGCTCACCTTATACGTCGACTTTTGGGTTCTCGCTACTCACGAACAAACCTATTGTGCTCATAAACTCTAAGGGAAATACATGGTACCCGAGGGCTTATGAGCTTGTAAAAAAGAGGTGCGCTGTTGTTGAGGCCGAATCAAATGATGCTGGGAAGATAGTCTTCAAAGGTCAAGATGTGTTGGATGCTATTGAAGCATCACTTAAAAATATTAATTATGACGTCGTGTACGAGTTTGCATTTTAATGCATATACAGAGGTCCAGGTGTTGCCTGCGGAACATTGATCATTTACCATGACCAACGACAATGCATGGAGTGTGTAGCGATTTGCAAATGATGGCTGTATGAGTTAGTGGAATGCTAAGCCAAGAAGGAGAACATGGAATATTGTAAAAGATAGTATGCAATGTAAAGATCAAGTTTAAGAAGAACTTATTGGGTATAATGAATAGAATAATTATTTTTGGTGCTGGAGTTCATGGTCGTAGAGCTTATCGGGCATTAAGAAGGATACATGATGATGTAGAAGTAATAGGGTTTATTGATAATAACTCTAAAAATAAAGGTAAGAAATGTTTAGGGAATGACATTTATTCTCCCTCAGAATTGCATACGATGTCTTTTGATAAAGTGGTAATTGCAGGACGCAATATTGAGGAAATGAGCAGACAGTTGAGTGTTGAGCTGCTTGTTCCGGATAGTAAAATATGGCCAATGAAAAGATCAGAGATAATGCCTTCTGCTTTTGAAAAGAAAAGAATAAGTGAGTCTATAGATGACCTGCTCAAGAAATTACTTTGTATATTTAGCAGTAATAATATTTCATACTGGATGGATGAGTCGGCTCTTCTTGCCCTAAAGCGTGGAGTATGTTTGGCAGAGTTTGCAGATGTTGACATCTCATTAATATCATCCCAACATGCTTCTGTTTTGTTGAAAGAACTTAAGCATAAAGATCTAGGACGCAACTTAGAGAAGACTGGATATGAAGTGTCAGTAGATTATAAAACGATTGGTAGTGTTCAATTACATCATATTATTATAAAATCAAAAGTAATAACCGAGGAGGAAGAGCTAGCCTGTATTGATATCAATGTTAAGGCACTGTGTGGGGATGTCTATCTTGTTCCCTTTAGAGACCGTTTTCGCTTCACGCCTATAATTCATTATAGTGGATTTGATGTTATCCATTATCATGATATGAAACTTCGAATTCCAATTTATTCAGATAAGTATCTTAGTCTGACGTATGGTGTTAACTGGAAAATACCTTCAGAATACTGGAAAGCGAGTGATTATGGAAATATTGTATCTGATATAGATGTACCCATCATATCTAAATCGCAAAAAGAGGAAATGGGCACCTACAAGAGGTGTCACTAAAATACTCGTAGTCGTATTATTAGATTATACGTGCAAAAGTTGTTCTTCTGGCCTCTTAAGGACTGTTGAATTGATGAATCTACAAGCAGCATAATCTGCCTCGGCAGATTGTTACCAAGCGGCAAAAGCGTTTTCTAGCGGAACGTTTGTCGAAGATCTAGTGCATGTCAGAGCAGAGAAATCCCTAACATCATTTTCATGAGATTATAATATAAATTGAAATATGGTATATGATGTGGCGATAAAACACCAACGTACATTCTCAAGCTTGTGTTATGTTAATATTATCCAACAGTAGTTAACTCTGGAACAGTACAGTTTGGTCGATTAAGATAGGGATTGCTTATAATGAGAAAACAGGAACTTATGCCTGGGACTATTTGGATAACAGGAGTAAGCGCATCAGGAAAAAGTACGTTAGGAGGAAAACTTCTTAATGATTTGAAAGCAATTGGTGTAAATAATGTTAAGTTGCTGGATGGAGAAGCTATTAGGGGAGAGTCAGTGGGTACTCATGGATACAGGACTAATGATCGAAATGCAATACTGGAGAAAACTATACAGGCAGCTCGTGAGTGTAATGATAATGGGAATATCGCAATTGTTTCTACAATATCCCATAAAAGAGCCACAAGGCAAAATGCAAGAGATATAATAACTAGCTTTATGGAAGTATTCCTGGATTGTCCTTTAGAAGTATGTATCGAGAGAGATTATAAAGGTCATTATCAGAAGGCTCTGAATGGAGATTATGAAAACTTTATAGGTATTACTGAAGCATATGAAACATCCGAATCGCCAGAATTGGTAATAAACACGAAATCATTATCAATTGCGGAGTGTCAAGAGCTTTTGTTCGAGAATGTTGTAAGTTTCTTGGTTAAAAGATCTATAAAAGCGATAATTATCGCAGCGGGAATGGGAAATCGCATGAATCATTTTACAAAAGAGAAACCGAAATGCATGTTGAAAGTCGGTGGAAAAACAATTCTCGACAGATTAATTGATAATCTTCTAAATTGCGGAGTTTCAAATATTAATGTGGTTGTTGGTTACAAGAAAGAGCATTTTGATGATGACAGGTATCAATGTTATGTTAATCATGATTATGAAAATAACAATATTCTCCATTCCCTTTTTTATGCTGAAGAGGCAATGGATTCCGGCTTTCTGTTTTCATACTCAGATATAATCTATGATGGATCTGTTATTCGTCAGATGCTCGAATCAAACTCAGATATTGCTGTAGCGGTTGATTGTAACTGGCTTGAATATTACGAAGATAGAGTCGATCATCCGATATCAGAAGCGGAACTGGTATTTTCTGAAGATAGGAAGACCGTAACCTTAATCAGAAAAGATGCAGATTTTAAAAATGCTTTTGGTGAATTTCTGGGAGTTGCATATTTTAGTAGGAAAGGAGCTAAAATACTTAAAGATGTTTTTTATGACTTATTGCAATATTATAATGAAAATTCCCATCAAACCTTTCATACTGCGGAATCCTTTAAAAAGGCTTATTTAACAGATATGTTACAAGAGATAATAAATAGGGGATATTCTGTAGACCTTGTTCAAATTAAGGGGAATTGGACAGAGATAGATATACCAAGAGATCTAACAGTGTCCGAACAGTTTTGGGGAAAAGAGGAGTATAAAGCCTCATGAAGACTGTTATAAATTGGTTGCATAGTTTTATATGTAGTCTATAACTTATGGAAAATTATAACCCGACACGCGTTGTTTTTTCAGATCTTAACTTAAGCCAGATCTCATCATTTATCAGTTCATGTGAAAAAACAATATTAGTTATTTCTGAAACATTATTAAATTTAAGGCCTGAAATTCCTTCCTTTTTTCCAGAAGACACATATGTTTATAGTACATCAGGGAGCAATCCGGATTTACAGATAGTTGATGAAATAAGATTTCCAGAAGATTGTACGCAGGTAGTGGGGATTGGTGGTGGTAGCAAGTTAGATATATCAAAAGCTTTATTTGCAAAGTTAATTTCTAATAATTCAATTTCTCTGGAAACACTTGTTGGGAATCCCAATTTGCTGGACACTTTCAAACCGGAAAGAGCCAGGTATAAATTAGTTCTGGTTCCTACTACTTTTGGTTCATCTTCAGAAATTACAAAATGGGGAACACTTTGGGATTTTGAGAAGGGGAAAAAGGTTTCTGTTGATAATGATATTTTATATGCGAATACGGCATTAATTGGTCCTCGATTAAGCCTCTCCGTTCCAAAGGAAATTACTGCTTTTACGGGGCTGGATGTATTATCTCATGCATTAGAGTCTATCTGGAACAAAAAGAGGAATTTTATCACTATTAACTTTGCGCTTGACTCAATCAGGCTTTGCATTGAGACATTACCCAATCTTTTAAAAGATTTAGATTCTTTAGAATTTAGAGCCACTATGTCAAAAGCGTGTTTGCTTGCAGGGTACGCTTTCTCCCAGACACGAACTGCCGCGGCACACGCCTTGTCATATCCATTAACCTTATTTCACAGCATTCCTCATGGTTTCGCATGCAGTATTACCTTGGGGTCCATCTTTGATTATAATATAAAGGAAAATGAGATAAGCTTAATTGAAGTCTTAGATATTTTTCAGAACAGATATGGAAATAAACATTCCAGTTTTCAAGATTGTTATGAACTTTTTCTAGAGGATTGTGAAGTGCCTTCGAAGTTAAGTGAATACGGAGTTAAACAAGCCGATATACCTAGGTTAGTTGACAATGCATTTCACCCGGGTAGATTTGACAATATGCTATATAATTTATCTTTAAAGGAAGTGGAAGATATCTATCATGCAGTTCTATAAAACTTTCTTCATGTTAATCGATATCTAGCAGCGATAAAATGAAAAATAAAGTTCCAATGACCGATACATTAAGTGCGCTTTTAAATCCAGGGTTAAACTCAGAAAAGAAACCTTTCGCAAGACCTTTGAAAGAGCCTGAGAAAGGGGATAAAGTGTATTCGTTAACCTCAGAGGAAATTAATAAAATTAGAGCGCTTAGGGGTAGTGTTGTCGATTTGCATCCTGGTATGGGTGGAGTTACCCCTGATAAGTTGTTAAGCATGATAAAGCAGGGAATTAAAATTACGTCTCTGGATTATATGATTACAAGGGGGTGTAATTTTGAATGTACATGGTGTTTTGCCTCCTCAGGGCCTTCCAAAGACGAATATCTACCTTATGACAAGTTAAAAGAAATTACTGAAGAAGCATTCGATTTAGGGGTTATGCTTTTTATACTAACTGGTGGAGAGCCCTTAGTATATAAAGATCCGAAATTAGGAAAACAAAAGAAAAGAGCGGAGCATTTCTTTAAAGTTGTTAAGATGATATATGATATCTACAACAGAAGAGGAAAAAAAGTCAAGATAATGACATTTGATGATGTAGCCCTGATTACTCCAGAAATTGCAGAACAATTTGCTGAATATGAAGTTGCTTTATGTACTAAAGGAGACACATTAATTGAAGAACTCCAGGATTATAAGGCAAACCAGATCGGTGCTTTTAAAAAGATGCAGGATGGCTATCGGAACCTGATAAAAGTTGGTTATGGTAAGAATCCATCGCTGAGGCTAGTCGTAAACTCTGTTCTGGACCATACAACATTTGACGGAATGCTTGATCTTCATATGTGGGTTATGGAGAATGGATTTGATCACTCGATAGTACCGGTTCATTACTGTGGGGCGGCTGAAGGTGAAGATCAGGAAATTGGAATCACATCACTACATGTTAAGGTGCTATACGACTTAATATCAATGATTGACAAAGATATATTTAATATTGATTGGGCTCCATGGTCGGCATTTACATATAACAAGACATGTAATCGTAATAGATCTGGATTACATATAAGGGCGAATGGAGATGTTACTGCCTGCTCAGAGTCACCCGGTAAAGACGCTACAGATGAATATACATTTGCGAATATTTATGAGAATGATTTTTCTTTGAAGCGTTTGGCAAATAGCGAGAAACTAATTAATTACAGAACAGAATTTGCAAGAGGATATGGCTCGTACGTATGTTCTCCTGATGTTTGTGATTTGTATAAGAATGATTTGTGTCAGGGTGGATGTGCAACCAGGTCTGCTTATTCAAGAGTAAATTATGATACCGGATTAATTGTAAAAAATGATGAATTGAACAACTATAGTGAACAAAGAGAGGACCCCTTATGCCCTGCGTGGACCAATTTGGCGATAAAACAGGGGATTTTACGTGAAGGGATACTTGAGTCAGTTCAGAAACGGATTGTGAAACATAGCAAAAAGTATGATGTCAGCAAATTATTCTTATAAATTTCTGTGTTATCCATCCTGTGATTAAGCACATTGCCAGATTGAGCAAGTAGTATAAATTGTTATGCACAAGCACTTGATTTCAAAAAAGAGAAGTGTAACCCAAATTCGCTATTGTTATTGATACACTACGTTCAAGTGGAGCCGTATCCCTCATTCCAATATAATGTTATACTGAAACATTTGCAATATGAGGTTATATTATTAAATTAACCCAATATTGTTAGAGGTCATAAAGAGTGCTGATAGCCCAATTACTAATGAGAGTGTTTTAAGGTTTACGGTTGCACTTGCTGTTGGATACCTTAAGCCTTTCTCAGAACAGGTATTCATGAGATAAAACATAAAGCAGAATGTAAACTATTTAATAAGCCACGTAGTAAATTGGAAGCTTATAGATGTACTCTGAAATAGTATTTTTAATATTAGGGATATAACAATGAAGGTGAATACTGAGAATAATAGAAACAAAATAAAAGTTTTTATCATAAAAGTCCCACAATGTAGTTTTCCTTTACCAAATCAAAATAAAGATTTAACAACAGAAGGACGTTTTAACCCAATGCCGTCTTTAGCTCTCGGGTATTTAGGTGGATTTCTCAGGAAATATGGAGGCGATTATCTGGATATTACCCTGCAGGATATAAATGTGGATGCATATATTGATTCACCGAACGGAGAGGTGGAAAATTCATCATTATTGGACAGAGTGGATCTGGAGATTAGAAAAGCAGATTATGATGTAATAGGTATAAGTTGTGCTTTTGTCAACAATCATAGATGGGTTAAATTGGCTGTTGAATGTGCAAAGCGCTATTATCCAGACAAGCCTATCATAATCGGAGGTGGGTATCCTACGCTTTTTCCAGAGACTGCAATGCGTGAGACCGGAGCTAGTTATGGTGTTGTTGGAGAGGGAGAAGTAGTTTTATTAAAGATTGTAAACAATATATTTTCTGTTGAGAACCTTCAGTTTGATGGGCTTTTCCCAGGTTCAGGAGAATATTTATATTGGAAGTCAGGGGAGCTTAAAAGGGCTTATAGTAGTAGCTTGATATCGGATATTGATTTAATTCCATTTCCTGCATGGGACCTACTTAATGTTCATGGTTTTTTATCAAAGCATACTATAAAGAGTTTGTATTGTCTTACTAGTAGAGGGTGTCCTTTTAAATGTATATACTGTTCTACTTTTATGGCTTGGGGTAGGAGTATTAGAAATAGAAGCGCGGAAAATGTATTAGCAGAGATTGATTGGACATACAAACATTTTGGCCTAAGACATCTTCATTTTGTAGATGACAACATGATTATGGACAGGGAAAGGATAAATAATATTTTACAGTGTATTATTGATCGAGATTATAATGGATTTTCATGGAGCGCCTCAGCATTTGCTATTAAGACTTTAAAGGAAGATACAGTTGATCTCATGGTCAAATCAAAAATGACAAGGATAACACTTCCCATTGAAGTAGGTACACCAGAAATGCAGAAAAAGGTTAAAAAGGATCTTGACCTAAAAAAGGCAGAAGAGGTTTATAAATGGTTTGATAGATATGAGATACCAATCCGTATTACAGTTATGATAGGGTTTCCAATGGAAACAATGGAAGAAATAAATGCCACAATCGATTTTGTAAAAAGACTTAGGCCGCATGAAGCACATGTTAATATTGTTACGCCTTGGCCTGGAACAGAGCTTTATGATTATGCCGTAAAGAATAATAAACTAGATAGTGAGATTAGTTTAGATGATCTTGATCATCACACAGATGTAGGTTTTGTTAATGTAGAGTGGTCATATGCCGAACTAAAAAAGATTAGAGGAGATATGAATCTTTTTTTTAATTTCTTGTGCAATCGAGATTTGCTGTCACCTAAAAACCACAAAAGGTTGTTAAAAAAGTGGCAATCTTTTGAGTTTGGTCTTCCGAAACACGCAGTTCTTTTTATCGGTTTGGGGTATCTTACAAGATTAATGGGAGATAAATCTGAATCAGATGAATATTACGAAAAAGCAGTTGACCTTTTTAGAATGCAAACAGTGAGAGATACTTATATCGATTGTTTAGAATGGGATGATGTGCCCGCTATACAAAATTTTAAAAGTATAATGGGAAGCACTTTGAGTCAGGCCCTCAATTAGTATTGCTTATTAAAACTAAGCCTAGACTAGAACAGAGAGTTATTTTTAATCGTAACGAAGGATAAGGTTTTTGGAAAGCGGGATTAAAGAAGAACCTAATAATTCTGGCAGAAAATGGAAGGATTGATGATATAGAATTAGAGAATGTCGCCATGGGTTTGGCCTGTACTGTGAAGAAGAAGGTATTCAAACCTTTATGTTTGAGGAATTAGCCTGTCAATTTGATAACATAGTAGATTATTGATAACCTAGCTATAAAAGCTTAGGAGTTGAAAGTATGAGAACGAAAATCATCGCAGACCTGACATCTAACCACATGGGTGATATACGTATAATAGAGTCTATGATAAAGTTCCTTGCAGACCAAGATGTTGATATTGTTAAGACTCAATCGTGGCAGGCAGATAAATTGCGTAATGATATTTCAGATTATCAACAAAATTATGATTATTATAAGGTACATGAGTTGTCTGATGATGATCATATTAAAGTTAAAGAGATGTGTGAGGGATATGGAATTGAAATGCTTACGACATGTTTCGATCTAGACAGGATCGGTTTTTTGTCTACTTTAGGATTGAAGACTATAAAAGTGGCCAGTCCTGATACAGCAAGTTATACATTAATAAAGAGGCTGTTAGACAAATTTGAACGTTTGATTATTTCTATTGGTGCCACTACCAAAGAAGAGTTGGATAAGACAATGGAAATTTGTGAGGGGAGAGAGGTTGTTTTTTTGCATTGCATTTCAATATATCCATGCCCTTTAAATAAAGTAAATATGAAGCGTATGCAATATATAAGAGACAAAGGGTTTCGATTTGGATATAGCGACCATACTCTAGGTACTGAGGCCGCAAAGTATGCTATCTGTTTAGGTGCGGAATATGTTGAGAAGCACTTTACCCTAAACAGATATCTTCCTGGAAGAGATCAAAAGATGTCGGCTACAATAGACGAAATGTCAGAAATTGTAGAGTGGTCTAGGAATGTTGAGTTAATGAGTGGGGTATCGGATGTATTTTTTTATGATGAAGAATTAAAGATTCGTGAGAATTATATTGGCAAGTGGGGTAACAATTCATAGCCTTTATGGAGATGTTTTTATCCAAAAGCTGAGAGAAATATAACAGAGTTTTAATTTGGTTAAGAGAAATATTAAAAACCTACAAGATATTCTTTTATACATTGGGCCGGAATATACTCTGGAAACTGTTGAGAATATCCTTGGATCCAATTATAAAATTCTTACTCCTGAAGCAGTGCCGGACAAGGTAATTCCCATTTTTGAAGAGTGCAATATATTTTTTGATGCCTCAATGAAAGTTCCGGTTACAGCTCAAAATATTTTTAAAGCGCAGAATTTAAAACTTATTATTACCGCCACAACCGGAGCAAGCCATATTGATCAGAAAGCTTTGGAGCAAAGAGGTGTGCCTCTTCTCACCCTTAAAGGACAGAAGGAGATATTAAAAGAGTTAACTCCAGCGGCTGAGCAGTCATGGCTTCTCTTGATGGCTTGTGCTAGGCATCTTAGAGGCGCTATTCATCATGTTGAGGATTCTCAATGGAATAGAGTGGGATTTCCGGGCATAATGCTTAAGGGTAAAACTATCGGCATTATAGGACTGGGTAGAATTGGATCATGGATGGCTCGTTATGCCACGGCGTTTGGGATGAAAGTGCAAGCATATGATCCGTTTAATGATGAAGTCAATGATGGCATTGAAATGGTGGATATAAATCATCTGCTTTCCACATCTGATTTCATTACCGTTCACGTTCACTTAACTCCTGAAACAGTTAAAATTATAGATGCGGAAAGAATTAAGCTTTTTAAAAGAGGTTCTATTTTCATAAATACGAGTCGTGCGGAGCTCGTAGATGTTAATGCGCTTGTAGATGCATTGAAAGAAGAACATATTGCTGCTATTGGAGCAGATGTTTTGCTTAATGAGCCTGACATAGAGAATGATCCTTTGTGGCAGCATTCTATTGATCACAACAATGTGATAATCTCTCCTCATATAGGGGGCTATTGTCCCGAAGCAGTAATTAAAGTTGTTGAGTTTTCAGCTAAACGCATTTTAAAATGTTTTACTAACAATTGAGTTTGAAACTTATAGAACAATATTCAGAAAATCTTAAAGATTTAGGCATCAAGTTTTCGTTTGGTGTTGTTGGTAGTGGTTCCAGTTTGTATCTCGCATCAGCTCTTGAGTCAAGAGCAATACCTTATTACCCTGTTGCTCATGAAGCTGCTGCAGTTTTGATGGCAGGTGCCTGTTGTAGAGATGGTAAGCCAAGCGCAATGGCACTAGGAATAAAAGGCCCCGGATTTATAAATTTTCTTCCCGGTTTACTTTCCAACTACTATGAAATGAGACCTGCTCTTACTGTTAGTGAGGCTTACGGCGCCGATACGCCGGACTTTCGTAAACATAAACGTGCTGACCATCAATCGTTGTGTTCGTCCATTGTAAAGAGATATGGCAGGGTTGATGGTAATATTCAAACAGTAAGAAATATTTTTGAAGCTGCCGAAAACGAGGTTCCCGGGCCAATTCATATGGATATTAGTAATGTCACCCAGGAAAATGAAGAGCTTTTAGTTAACGATGAATTGCATGTTGATAATCAAGCCTTCGCAGTAGAGGATAAGGTTTTAAAGCTCATTAAGGGTTCTGCTAAACCGGCGGTTATTTTGGGCTCCCTTGTGACAAGGAAATTGAAAGATATAGACTGGAGTCGACTTAAGATACCAATAGTTACGA
>Ga0187827_10004042_pt1 | contig 18339 bp, 17 predicted proteins | sample ETNtaG_39_FD_167969 | JGI IMG/M metagenome (GOLD analysis project Ga0187827, IMG submission 167969) | Marine microbial and viral communities from oxygen minimum zone, Eastern Pacific Ocean - ETNP2014_SV_150_PacBio MetaG (Illumina Assembly) | ecosystem: Environmental > Aquatic > Marine > Hypoxic... | reverse complement strand
AAGAAATTCCTTTTGAAGTAAAGAAGTCTCTCATGTTAAGCTCAGTTGTAGTACCAATGTTTGTACATGCTGAAATTCCACTTTTAAATTGGCTTGTAGAAGTTATTCCAGAAGATTTTCTAACCATAAAACCTTGACCATCGTAAAAATTTACTCCAACGAAAGTAAGACCAATGTCAGCATCTCTAGAAAGTGTCCAAGTCGTATTTCTTGATAAGATATCAATCTCACCAGATGTTAGAGCTGTAAATCTTTCTTTAGCACTTAGCGGAGTGAATTTTACTTTATTCGCATCACCTAGTACTGCAGCAGCTACTGCTCTACATACATCAACGTCAACACCAGTCCAATTTCCTGCAGCGTCAGCATTAGAAAATCCAGGTAGACCTTGAGAAACACCACATCTTACAAAACCTTTTTTCTGAGTGTTTTTAAGTGTTTTTGATTTCTTTGCAGCCATAGTCTCTGTTGTAAAAGCAAACAACACAGCAATTACAGCAACTAAAGAAGTCAATTGTTTTATTATTTTAAACATTTTTTATTCCCTTTGTTTATTTATTTGTTAACAAATAATTCAAAAATTGAATTTGAATTATCTCAAGTAAAGCAGAAACGGGAACTATCATCAATAACAAAAAAACCTTTAAAGATATACAAAATGGCGCGCCCTGGAGGATTCGAACCTCCGACCCTCGGTTTAGAAAACCGATGCTCTATCCAACTGAGCTAAGGGCGCATTGTATGATCTTATATAATATAAATTTAACTTTTAAAAATAAATTTTTTAAGAATTATTAAAATAGTTAACAGTTCAACTCTACCAATAATCATAAATATCATCATAATTAGTTTTGAATAAGAATTTAATTCAATAAAATCAAAATTATTTAAACCATACATTGAAGAATTGACTGTATTCATTAATGTCAAAATTCCCAATTTAAAAGATTTTTCAAAATCTATACCTAATATTGAAAGTGATGATGTAATTATAAATAACGATATTATAAATATTAATACTGAAAGAAAATATTTATTTATATCTTTTTGCTCAATATTTGAATCAATTAAATGAAATTTATTTGTATAAACGTTGTTCGGTCGTGAATATGAAAGTATTTCATTCAACGAATATTTAAATAAAAAATAAATCTTTAAAAATCTAATACCTGAGCTAGTAGAAAAAAAAGAGCCTCCTATTATTACAATAATTAAAAATAAAAACCATAAATTTGAAGGGGAATCTTTAAAAGATATACCAATATTAGACATACTACTAGTTAAAGAAAAAAGAATTGTAGAAAAATTATAATTAAAATTAAAAAAGACGAAAAAAATAATTAATAAAATTAAAAAATAAATAAATAAATAAATGTCTTCAGCAAAAAAATTAAGGCTTTTTTCTTTTAAGAAAAAAATATTATAAATTAAAAACAAACTGAAGTATGAAAAAAGCATTAAAAAAGAAAATATTATTTCTTTAAAATTGGTATTAACTATGGCGGAGATATCATTTACAGGTAAAAATCCACCTGAAGAAATTATAGTCATCGCAATATTGAAAGAGTCAAAAGTTCTAAGATTAATTAATTTTAATGAAATAAATAAAAAAATTGTTAGAGATGTATATAGTATAACAATTTTAAATGATTGTTTAAATGTTTCTGAATAATTGAATGATATAAAATTAGTTAAAGATTTTTTTAAACTATCATCGAATATATCAATCAGAAGCAAAATAGAAAACAAAAAATAAATACCACCAATCCATTGAGATGTTGATCTCCATAAAATTAAACTTTGATCAAGATGTTTTATGTTTTCAAAAACAGTAAATCCTGTTGATGTAAATCCTGATATAGATTCAAAGTAACAGTTTAAAAAAGACAGATTATAAATACTTAAATAATATGGAATGGAAATAATTAAAGGTAGTAGAAAATAGCCTATAATTACTGTAAAAATTTTTGAATAAATGGTAATTTTAATTTCAATTTTATTTTTAATAAATGAACTCACGGCAATAATTGTTGAAATTAAAAAAGTATAAAAATACGCATCTATGTTTAAATATAAATTGAAGTAATAAGAATAAATTATATTAAAAAAAGATAATACTGATAATAAAAGAAAAAAAACTCCTAAATAATTTAGGACAAATCTATTCATGTGTTTATACTGAGCTCAATCTAAACATGCTTTCAACTAGTGGCAATTGATCTTTCTTAGTTAAAAATACAACAGAGTCTTCTTTCATAAATATAAAGTCTGATCTTGGAATTATAATTTCATTTTTTCTAAGAACAGCTCCAATTCTAATTTCATCCGGTAATTCACAATTTTTTAATTCTTTATTAATTAATACAGATGTTTCAATAATTTCAGCTTCAATTACTTCGTAATCACCATTTAATATTGAGTAAGCAGTTTCGATGGTGCCTTTGTGAACATGTTTTAATATACTAGAAACCGTCGTCATTCTTGGATCAATTAAATCATCAATTTTTAATGATGATTGAAGTAATGAATAATTGGGTTTATTAATTAAGGCCATAGTTTTTTTATCTTTAGAAAATTTTTCAACAAGGACACTTACCATCAAATTATCTTCGTCATCATTTGTTAAAGCAATTACAGTTTCAACATCTTCTAAATTAACTTCAGCCAAAATATCCTCATCTAAACCATTACCATTAATAACTATTGTGTTATTTAATTCATTAGCAATAAGCTCGGCTCGATTTTTATCTTTTTCAATAATTTTTAATCTTGCATCTTCAAAACTTTGCTCAATATTTTTAGCAAGGTTAAAACCAATATTTCCTCCACCAATTATTAAAATTTTATTAGAAATTTTTTCATCATGACCAAAAGCTGAAAGTGTTTCTTTGGTCTGAAGAGAGTTAATTATTACATAAGCTTTATCATTTTTTTTCATTACATCATTTTTTTTAAGAAAAATAAATTTTTCATCTCTTATAACACCAAGAATGTTTGCATTTAATTTTGGGAATTTTTTTGTTAGTTCATTAAGCTTAATTTCTGATATTGGACATGAATCTTCTATTAAAATTTCTAAAAGTTTTATTTTATTGTTTGCAAATGGAACATTATCCAAAGCTCCTGGGGATTCCAATTTACGTTGTATAGATTTAGCAATTTCTATTTCGGGAGAAATTATTACATCTATAGGTAAATTTTCTTTATTATATAATTTAGAAAATTTTGGATTTAAATAATCTTGCGCTCTTACTCTTGCAATTTTCTTTGGTATTTTAAATAGCGAGTATGCTATCTGGCAAATCATCATATTTATTTCATCATTTCTAGTGACAGCTATTATCATGTCTGCATCTTTTGAATTTGCATTTTCTAAAATAATTGGAGATGTTGCTTTTCCTACAATAGCTTTTACATCAAGTGCATCATTAATTTTTTGAATATCTTCACTTGATTGGTCAATTACTGTAATAGAGTGGTTTTGTTCACTGAGTAATTTAGCAATGGTAAAGCCAACTCTCCCAGCTCCACATATAATTATATTCATTAGTTTAAATCTTTAACTCCCAATAATTTAAGTTTTCTATGTAATGCTGATCTTTCCATTCCAACAAAACGGGCAGTTTTTGATATATTCCCTGAGAATTTTTTTAATTGCGTAACCAAATACTCTTTTTCAAAATTTTCTCTAGCTTCTCTTAATGGATATTCAAGAGTTTCTATAATAGAGAATTGTTCACTTTCATTTTGAGTTAAAGATTCCTTTATTATATTTAAAATCTCTTCTTCATTTTTTCCTTGGGAAAGAATAGTGACTCTTTCTATCAAATTTCTTAATTCTCTAACATTTCCAGGCCAAGAATAATTTAAAAAATAGTTATTATCCTGTAGTTTGAATGGTTTGATATTATAATTATTGCAAATATTTTTTACAAAATAGTCAACCAATATTGGTATATCTTCAATACGTTTATTTAATGGTTCGATGTTTATATTAAAGACATTTAATCTATGAAATAAATCTTCTCTAAAATTTCCATTTTTGATTTCTTTTTTTATGTCTTTACTCGTTGAAGAAAAAATTCTTACATCAACACTTATATCATGTGATCCATTTATTCGTTTAAATTTTTGATCAATTAATATTCTTAGAATTTTTGATTGAGTGTTGAAAGGAATTTCAGTGACTTCATCAATTAATAAAATTCCATTTGATGCTTTTTCAAGTGCGCCGTATGAAATAGATCCATCTTTTCTTTCTTCTCCTAGAAGTTCAAGCTCATATTTATCAGCATCTAGTAATGCACCATTTAAAATTACAAAAGGTTTATCATTTCTTTTTGAATTTTTATAAATTTTTCTTGCTATAAGTTCTTTGCCGGATCCAGTTGGTCCAGAAATAAAAACTCTACTTTCAGAATTTGAAACTTTATCAATTTGATCTTTAATAGAAATAACATTTTGACTCATTCCTATTAAATCAAAAGTATGAAATATTTTATTTTCTAAATTTTCATATTCAATTTTAAGTTTTAAATTTTCTACTGCTCTTTTTATAAAATTCAATAATCTATCTTTATCAAATGGTTTTTGTATAAATTCAAAAGCGCCTGATTTTAGAGATTTGATAGCCATTTCAATATTTGCATGGCCTGAAATTATTATTACTGGAATATTTTTATTTTTATTTTTTATGTGATTTAATAATTCAATTCCATCGTTATCACCTTTGTCTAATTTGACATCTATAATAGCAATATCAGGTAGTTTTTTATCAATTTCAGTAAGTGCTTGATTATAGTTAGCTGCAAGACGTGTGCTGTAACCAGCCTCAATTAATAAATCATTTAAAATTTCCCTAATGTCGGAATTATCATCTATAATTAGTATTTCTGCTGACATAAATTTTTACTTTTTTGATAAATTAATAATTATATTAGTTCCTGTGTAATCTGAATTAAAATCAATGGTTCCATTATGATCATTTATAATTTTATTTACAATTGACAATCCTAATCCAGATCCTTTTGTTTTTGTAGTATAGTAAGGTTTTATAAGTTCCTTTTTTATATTGCTTGGCAAACCAATTCCATTATCAAATATAGTTATAGTTATATAGTTTGTTATGCTTTTTATTTCTATATTAATTTTTTTATTAAAATTGCCTATTTTTAATGCTTTTTCTTGTATACTTTCTATGGAATTTTTAATTAAATTAAAAATTACTCTACTTATTTGTTCATTATCGCAAAATAATTTTAGATTATCATTTTTAGAAAATACTACATTAATATTTATTGACTCATCCATTTTGTTTAATAAATCAATATTTGTTTTTATTATATGAATTAAATCATTATTTCTAAGCATGGGTTTTGGCATTCTTGCAAAATCCGAAAATTCGTTAACTAAATTTTCAATTTGCTTTATTTGAGTTAAAATTGTGTTTAAATTTTTATCATATTTATCTTTATCTAAATTATCTATAAATTTACCATATTTAGATTTTAAATTATCAATAGTTAATTGAATAGGTGTTAGTGGATTTTTTATTTCATGTGCAAGCTTTCTTGCAACATGTTCCCATGCTTCATGTCTTTCAGAAATAAGTAGTTTTTCTTGTTGACCTTTTAATTGATCAATCATCGAATTAAAATTTTTATTTAATAATTCAATTTCCTTATCTGCTATTATTTCAGGTACTTTTGTATTTAAGTTCCCTTCTCCTATTTCTTTGGATGCAGAAATTAAATTATTTATAGAAACAAAAAATCGTGATGAAAATCTTATAGCTATTGTAATTGATAAAAATAATAAAAGTGTAACAATAATTATATAAATTATAGCAAATGAGAATTTAATACCAGTTTTTTGATCGTCAACTGTATAATAAAAATTAATAGCTTCTTCTGACTCTTTTAAATAATTTGATATTTCTTGATCGAGAAATTTAACAATGTATAAAAAATTATTATTAAATGCAGAAATTTTTATAATAGCAGCTGACTTATTTTCATAAGCATTAATTATTTTTAATGGTTTATCAACATTCAAAACCATATTAATTGCTCTTTCTGCAACAGGTAAATACCCAGTTTCAGATGAACTAAATAAAATATTTCTATTTTTGTCGATTATATGAATCTGATCAAGTCCTCTTACTAATCTTTGTGTATTTAAAAAATTTTGTAAAAATTTAACATTATTTTTTAAAATTTTTACATTTTTATTTAAATCATAAGAGACTAAAATTATATCAGACTCAATTTTATTTCTTTTCTCATCAATATAATTTTTTGCTAATTCATATGAATTATTTACAGCTAAAGTTATTTTGTTATCAAAATACTTTTCTAGTGCAAAAGAAAAAAAAAATAATGAAAAAATAGAAATGAGCAAAGATGGTATTAGAGTAAATAATGAGAAAAAAACTATATATTTTCTATTAGCTATAGATCCTCTTACATTAATGTTTTTTTTTATGGAACTAGATGTTTCCCTAAAAATAATTATAAGAAACAATAATAATAAGCCAATGTTTACATACAAAAGATAATTAAGATTGCTTTCATTAAGTGAAACAAAACTTTTTCCAATAAATGTTAAAAATGTAACAAATGATACTGTTAGTGTAAAAATAAATATTAAAATTATAAATATGTGTCTTTTTATAAAACTTAGCATAAATTAAAATTATATATAAATTTGAAAAAATAACAGATGAATAATTGTTTTATAGTTCTTGCGGCAGGAGAAAGCAAAAGATTTAAATCAAAAATACCAAAAGTTTACCATTTTTATAAAGGAAAACCTTTATTTCTTCATTCAATTAATAAAGCAATAAAATCAAATAAGTTCAATACGATACTATTAGTTATAAATAAAAAACATAAAAAATTTATAAGAAATAAAAAACTAAAAAATGTCAGAATTGTATTTGGTGGAAAAAATAGATCAGAGTCATCTTTGAATGCCTTAAAAAATATAAAAAAAAATAATGTTTCTAAAGTATTTATACATGACGCTGCTAGACCGAATTTTACCTTAAATTTAATTGATAATTTATTTAAAAATTTAAAAAAAAATAATTGTGTTATTCCAATAATTAAAACAAATAATTCTGTTAAATTTAAAAATAAAAATAAAGTAATAAATATTGATAGAGATAAAGTATATCTTACACAAACACCTCAAGCATTTGATTATAAAGAACTATTTAAACTTCAAAAGAAAACTTCTTTAAATATTACTGATGATTCAAATCTATTTATTGATGCAAATAAAAGAATAAAATTTATTAAAGGAGAAGAAAATAATTTTAAGGTAACAACAATAAAACATATCCGATCTAATAATGATATAAAGTATGGAATAGGTTTTGATATTCATAGACTGGTTCCTAAAAGAAAATTATATTTAGGAGGTATAAAAATACCTTCATCACTTGGTACGTTGGGACATTCAGATGGTGATCCTGTTTTGCATGCACTAATAGATTCAATTTTGGGTGCTTGTAAAATGGGTGATATAGGAGAAAAATTTTCTGATAAAAATAAAAAATATGAAAATATCAGATCTACAATTTTACTTAAAAATATAATAGATCAAATTAATTTAAAAAATTATTCAATTAACAATATGGATATAAATATAATTTCTCAAAAGCCAAAGATATCAAAATTTAAAAATAAAATGATTCAGTCAATTTCAAAAATTTGTAAAATTTCATCAACTCAAATAAATATTAAAGGAAAGACAACAGAGAAATTAGGTTTGATTGGAAAAGAAAAAGCTATAGCTTGTGAAGTAATAACTTCAGTAATTAAATATGTTTAATAAAATTAATTTTTTGTTTGTTACTTTATTTGGAATAGGAAAAATTGAAAAAATTCCTGGAAGCATAGCATCATTAGCTACAACAATATTTTTATTTTTTCTGTTACATATTGTAAATGTATCACCAAATATAGTTTTAATTTTTGTAATTATAATTTTTTTTATCTCTCTTTATTCAGTAAATATTTTTATAAAAGACTTAGACAATAAAGATCCTAAAGAAGTAGTTATTGATGAATTTATTGGTCAATCAATTCCTATATGTCTTTATGAAATATCACATCAAGGTACAAAAGAAACTAGTCAAATATTAATCTCATATTTTATAATATTTATACTATTTAGAATTTTTGACATCGTGAAACCCTACCCTGTTAGTTATTATGATAAAAACTTTAAGAACAGCTTCGGTGTAATTATGGATGATGTTTCTGCTGGTTTATATGTTGTTGCTATTCTTGTATTATATATGGTTTTTACTTCATGAAAAAACTTTCTCAAAAAATTGTTAGATTATTAAAAAAAAAAAAACTTAAAATTTCCTTTGCTGAATCTTGTACAGGAGGTTTGCTTTCAAGTGTAATTACTTCAATTAATGGTTCTTCTAAAGTTTTTACACTTGGATTGGTTAGTTATTCAAATAAATCAAAGATAGATACACTTGATGTTCCAAAAAAAATAATAATGAAACATGGAGCTGTTAGTTATGAAACTTGTTTATCAATGGTAAAAAATTTAAGCAAAATTAGCAAAACTAATATTTCAGTATCAATTACTGGAATTGCTGGCCCCAAAGGTGGGACTAAACTAAAACCAGTTGGTTTAGTTTATATAGGTATAAAAAAATCTAATAAAATATTGGTTAAAAAATACTTATTTAAAAATAAGAAAAGAAATGCAATTCAAATTGCTACTGTTAATAAGGCTTTAAATCTAATTTTAAGTTTTATTAAATAAATTTTCTGCTCTTTTTTGAAAAGCGTCAGCAATTTTATCTAAACCAAATTGAAATGATTTAGTCATAACTATATTTAAAAATCGATTTTTTAATTCAAAATCAACCTCAAATGAAACTTCTGTAATTTTATTCTCTTCTTTAAATTGCCATTTATTTTCTAAATATTTTAAAGGTCCATCAAGATTAGTTACATAAATAGAGTCTTCTTTTTTATTAAATTTAACATCACTTTTGTAGGTATCTTTAAAAGGTTCTTTTCCAATGGTTAAATCGGCGACTATTAATAATAAATCACCTTGTTCTCTCTTTTCATGCATTTTTGCATCTAAGCAAAAAGGAACAAAAATTGGATATTTTTCTATATCAAGAACTAAATTGATTAATTGTTCTTTGGTACATTTAATAGACCTTTTAACTGATGCTTTGGGCATTAGTTTGATTTATTCTATTTTTCTGAAGTTTGTCAAAGTCTTCGTCTGCATGGTAAGAAGATCTTGTAAGTGGTGATGATGATACCAATAAAAAACCTTTTGACTCTGCAATAGATTTTAATTCATCAAATTCATCAGGGTTATAATATCTATCAAGTGGATGATGTTTAACAGAAGGTTGTAAATATTGTCCTATAGTTAAAAAGTCAACTTCAACAGATTTTAGATCATCCATAACTTGTAAAATTTCATCTTTATTTTCGCCTAAACCAACCATTAGTCCTGATTTAGTAAAAATATTTTTATCTATTTTTTTTGCATTTTTTAAAAGTTCAAGCGAAACAAAGTATCTAGATCCCGGCCTAACTTTTCTATAAAGACCAGGAATTGTTTCAATATTATGATTAAAAACATCGGGTTTAGCTTCGATAACTTTTTTATATGAATCGCCTTTTCTTAAAAAATCTGGAGTTAAAGCCTCTATAGTTGTTCTGGGATTTTCTTTTCTTGTTTCTTTTATAACTTCATAAAAATGTTTTGCTCCACCATCATCAAGATCATCTCTATCTACCGATGTTATAACAGCATGTCTTAAATTTAATTTTTTAACTGCATTTGCAATTTTTAATGGTTCTAGATGATCAAGTGGTTTTGGTTTTCCAGTTATAACATCGCAAAAAGCACATGCTCTAGTACATGTATCTCCCATAATTAGAAAAGTTGCATGTCTCTTACTCCAACACTCAGTAATATTTGGGCAGTTAGCTTCTTGGCAAACTGTTTTTAGATTATATTGGTTTACAATAGTTTTTGTTAAAAAAAACTCTTGGCTGTTTGTAAGTTTTGATCGTATCCAACTTGGTTTTTTTTTAATTGGATTAATAGGTTTATTAACTTTTTCTGGATGTCTAATTATCATTATTTTTAATTATATAAATTTTTTCACCCTCTTTGCCAAACAAAAATTTTTGTCTAATTAAAATTTCTATATAATCTAAATCTAAATTATCTGTTAAGAGTAAATTTTTCATTTCTAATTCCTCTATTTTATTTGTTATTTTAATTTTTTCATCATTTAATTCTTCTAGAATATTTTTTTTTTTTAAATATGAAATTAAACCTCTTTCACCACCTAGAAGGTTAAAAAAAAAATAAAGAAATAAAATCGTGAATATTAATATAAAATAATTTTTTTTTATATTTTTAAGCATTAATCAATTTTATTCATTTTTATATTTTTTCCAAGTTTCTCTTCAATTCTTATAAGTTGATTATATTTAGCTACTCTTTCAGAGCGTGCTAATGATCCTGTTTTTATTTGATTAGAGTTAGTACCTACTGCTAGATCTGAAATAAAAGTATCTTCACTCTCACCTGATCTATGAGATATTATTGTGCTAAATCCAACTAATTGCGCAAATTTAATCACTTCCAGAGTTTCAGAAACAGTTCCAATTTGATTAAGTTTTATTAGTATAGAGTTTGAAGATTTATTTAAAAAACCAATCTTTAATCTTTCCAAATTTGTTACATATAAATCATCGCCTACAATTTGAGTTTTTTTAGTAATTTTTTTCATGAATTTATTCCATGACAACCAATCATCTTCAGCAAAAGGGTCTTCTATAGATTTAATTTTATATTTTTTAATTAATTTTAAATATTTATCTATTGTTTTATCGGTAGATATAAATTTTTTAGAATGAATTGAATATTTTTTATTCTTAAATAGTTCATTTGCAGCAACATCTAGACAAATTGATACATCTTTTCCATTTTTAAAACCTGCTTTTTCTATTGCTTTTACTATTAATTTTAGAGAATCTTCATTGTCATTTATCATTGGAGCAAAACCACCTTCATCTCCAACTGATGTGGACTCACCTCTTTGTTTAATTATATTTTTTAAATTATTAATTACCAAAAAACACATTCTTATTGCTTCAGTAATAGATTTAGCTTTATCAGGTCTGATCATGAACTCTTGTATTCTAAGGCCATTATTTGCATGAGCTCCGCCGTTAATTACATTCATTAAAGGATAAGGTAATTTAAAATTCTTTTTAACTAAAAAAGTTTTATAAAGTGGAATTTTTCTAATTCTTGCAGATAATTTTTTAACAGCCATAGAAACAGCTAACAATGAATTTGCTCCAAATTTTTTTTTTTGTTTTGTCCCATCAAGTTTAATTAAAATATAATCAATTTTTTCTTGATTATGTATATTTTGATTTTTTAATTTTTTTTAAATTATTTTATTAATTAATTGAACTGGTTTTAAAACACTTTTTCCTAAATATTTCTTATTTGTAACATCTCTTTTTTCATAAGCTTCATGTGATCCAGTAGAAGCTCCTGATGGACAAATTGCTCTAGCCTTCATATTATTTGCAAAAACCTCTGCTTCAATTGTAGGATTTCCTCTGCTATCGTAGACTTGTCTTGCTATAACTTTTGTTATTTTGCTCATTTATTATTTTTTAACAAGATTATCAATTTCAACTATTTGAGAAATTAAGTTTTCTAAATTGTTTATTGGAACCATATTTGGACCATCTGATGGAGCATTATCTGGATCTTGATGGGTTTCTAAAAATATTGCAGCTACACCAACTGCAGTAGCTGCTCTTGATAAATATTCAACAAACTCTCTTTGACCACCACTTTTTTCACCAAGTCCACCAGGTTGTTGAACTGAATGAGTTCCATCAAAAACAATTGGGTAACCATTTTTTGCCATTATAGGTATCGATCTCATATCTGAAACCAAAGTATTGTATCCAAAGCTTGCCCCTCTTTCTGTAACAAGAATATTTTCATTTCCAGATTCTGAAATTTTTTTTGTTACATTAACCATGTCCCATGGTGCTAAAAATTGTCCTTTTTTGACATTAATAATTTTATTAGTTTTGGCTGCAGCAATTAATAAGTCTGTTTGACGACATAAGAAAGCAGGTATTTGCAATACATCAACATGTTTGGATACAATGGTACATTGATCAGTATTATGGACATCAGTTAATACTGGGATTTTTAATTCATTTCTGATCTTATCGAAAACAGGCAATGATGCATCTAGTCCCGCTCCTCTTTGACCTTTTAGGCTAGTTCTGTTTGCTTTATCAAATGAAGTTTTATAAATAAATCCAATTTCAAACTTTGATGCAATTTCCTTAATTTTTCCAGCCATATCCATAGCATGTTGTTCAGATTCTAGTTGGCAAGGTCCAGAAATAAGAGATATTTTTTTATTATTCGATATCTCAAAATTATTACATTTAACTATTTTATTTAACATTGATAGAATTTTGCAGCCTTGATAAAAGATGAGAATAAAGGATGTGGAGATAAAGGTCTAGATTTAAATTCAGGATGATATTGAACACCTACAAACCATGGATGATTTTTAAGTTCAATAATCTCTGGCAATTTACCATCAGGCGATATTCCAGAAAAAATCATTCCTTTATTTTCAAATTTATTCTTTAAACTATTATTTACTTCGTATCTATGTCTATGTCTTTCGAATATAGATTTTGATTTATAGATTTTTTCTATCAAAGAATTATGTCTTAATTTAGCTTCGTATAAACCTAATCTCATAGTGCCACCTAAATCTTTATTTGTTCCTTTTATTAGTCTTCCATTTTTATTCCATTCATTCAATAAACCAATTACAGGATAACATTTTTTATCAAGTTCGCTGGAGCCAGCATTTTTAATTTTTAAAGTATTTCTTGCAAATTCTATAACGGCCATCTGCATACCAAAACAAATACCCAAAAATGGAATTTTATTTTTTCTAGCATAGCTAATAGATGATATTTTTCCTTCCGTGCCTCTTTTTCCAAATCCACCAGGAATTAGAATACCAGATACATTTTTTAAAACTTTATTAATTTGTTTAGTTTTCAATTTATCAGATTCAATTCTAACTAAATTGACTTTTATATTGTTATTTATTCCACCATGAATTAATGCTTCATCTAAAGATTTATAAGCATCTTTTAAATTTACATACTTTCCTATAATCGCAATATTTACTACTTTTTTTGTATTCAAAACAGTTTTAGTAATTTTTTTCCACGGAAACAAATTAACTTTTTTTCTTGGCTTTAATTTAAAATATTTTAAAACTTGTTTATCTAATTTTTCATTATAAAAACTTATTGGTGCTTCATAAATTGTTCTTACGTCAACTGTCTCAATAACATTTTCTATTGAAACATTGCAAAATAGAGATATTTTTTTTCTTTGATCTAATGGTATAGACTTTTGAGATCTACAAATAATTATATCTGGCTGAATACCAAGGCTTCTTAGTTCCTTCACGGAATGTTGAGTTGGTTTCGTTTTAATTTCGTCTGATGATTTTAAAAATGGAACAAAAGTTAAATGAATAAATAAACTTTTATTTCTTCCAACTTCGTTTGAAAATTGTCGTATTGCTTCAACAAAAGGCAAGCTTTCTATATCTCCAACTGTTCCTCCTATTTCACAAATAACAAAATCCTCATTTGTTATGTCACCTTTTATAAACTCTCTTATCCTATCCGTAACATGAGGTATGACTTGAACTGTTTTTCCTAAATATTTACCCTTACGTTCTTTTTTAATTATATCGCTGTAAATTTTTCCAGTTGTAATATTGTCTGATTTTTTTGCTGATATATTTGTAAATCTTTCATAATGGCCAAGATCTAAATCTGTCTCAGCACCATCATTAGTAACAAATACTTCTCCGTGTTGAAATGGACTCATTGTTCCTGGATCTACATTTAGATATGGATCCATTTTTCTTATTCTTATTTTATAGCCTTGTGATTTTAATAGATACGCTAGAGATGCTGAAGATAATCCTTTACCTAAAGATGAAACCACGCCGCCAGTGACAAATATATATCGCGCCATGGAATTACTTTATAACCATAGTTTATAAAAAATGAAAGTATTAATTATTATTTTCTGGAATTTGTGGTGCTTCGTCAGAATTTTCTTCGGTTTTATCTAAAACTGATGATGTTGGTGTAAGATCTCCTCTCGAAATAATTGTTAATGCAAGGCTACATATAATGAACAATGTTGCAATAATTGCAGTTGCTTTTGTAAAAAAATTACCTGCAGATCTTGAAAACATAAAATTATCTTGGGAGATACCTATTCCTAAAGCACCACCTTCAGATTTTTGAAAAAGAACAAATAAAACAAGCAAAACTGCAAGTATGATATTTATTACTAATAATATATTTTCCATGATATCTAATTAATAGTTTTTTTTATGATATCAATAAAATTCTTCGAATTTTGAGATGCTCCCCCAATCAAAAAACCATTAATTAAACTAATTTTTTTTAATTCAGTAATATTTTTTGGATTTACTGAGCCACCATAAATTACTTTAGGATTTTTTAATTTCCAAAATTTAATTAAAATTTTTTTAATAGCATTAACTTGTTTTTCAAGATTTTTAGTTTTAGGGATAATTCCTGTTCCTATTGACCAAACAGGCTCATAGGCAAAAATAATATTATTGTTTTTTTTTATATTTTTAAGACCGTGAATTATTTGTGAGTTTAAAATTAAATTAGTTTTATTATTTCTCTTTTCTTTTAATGTTTCACCGATGCAAAAAATAATTTTTAATTTTTTTTGAAGCGCAGATTTTATTTTAAGATTTATAATATTGTTAGTGTCACCTGAAACTCTATTTTCTGAGTGACCAATTATTACATATTTGGCACCAATAGATTTTATTAAATCTGTATTTATAGACCCAGTAAATGGACCAGGTTTTTGTGCATAATGACAATTTTGAGCGCCAATTTTAATTCTGCTATTTTTAGTTATTTTTAAAAATTTTTCTAATAATGTATAAGGGGGGCAATATATAATTTGTGCTTTTTTATATTTTTTGTTTTTGGAAAGTTTAATCACCTTTTTGGTAGAATTTATTGACTTAAAATCGCCAAACATTTTCCAATTTGCAATAAAAAACATATTATTTGTCATTAACTTAAATATAATTTATAGGTTTGTTTTTTATAGATCAATAAAATTAAAACTAAATGCTAAATAAATTAAGAAATTTTTCAAAAGGTAAGCTTGCAGGCGTTCTTGTGGCAATAATAATTATACCATTTGTTTTTTGGGGAATGGGAAGTGTTTTTAGCGGAGGTAATACAAATAGTGTTGTTAAAATAAATAATCAAAATGTATCAACTCAAGATTTTGCAGATTTTATAAATAATTCAAAGATTAGCTCCGAAACAATAAAAGAAAATATTAATAATAATGTTCTTGAAGAACTTTTGACACAACTAATATCAACATCTCTTATTGATATAGAGATAGATGAAATACAGTTTTTTATTTCGGATGAAATGCTTGCTAAAAAAATTAAAAATGAAAAATCTTTTAAAGATGAAAATAATAATTTTTCTAGGACTAAATATGAAAAATTCTTACTAAAAAATAACATATCTTCTGTAAAATTTGAACAAGATATAAGAGATAATGAATTAAAAAAAAAATTATTTATATATATTGGTGGTGGAATTAAATCGCCTTTTTTTTTAATAAACAAAAGTTATAAAGAAAAATATAAAGAACTTGAAGTTGATTATTTAGATTTAAATTCAATATACGTAAATAAAAATGAAATTAGTTTAAATAATTTAAAAAAGCATGTTGATCAAAATAAAGAAAAATTTTTAGTAGAAAAGATAGATATTTCATTAATTAAAATAACTCCCGAGAATTTATTAGGTGAAATTGAGTTCACAGAAAATTTCTTTAAGAAAATTGATGAAATTGAAGAATTAGTTGGAAATAATGTTCAAATTAACGAAATTGCTAAAAAATATAATTTAAAAATCAAAAATATTGAAGAACACTATCCAAAAAATAATAACGATGATTTATTAAAAGAAATTTATCAAAAACGAAAAAAAAATGTTTCAGAATTATTAGATAAAAATGATTTTTTTCTATTATATGAAATAAAAAATTTAAAAAAAGTTTTACCAAGTTTAGAAGATAATGAATTTCTTGAAATTGTAAGAAATGATTTATTTGAAGTAAATAAATTTAATTTGCACAAAGACTTGATTAGTAAAATTGCTAAAAAGGAATTTACTAATGAAGATTTTTTTAATTTATCAAAAGGTATTGTTAAAAATTTAAAAATTAAATCAATATTAGATAAAAATATATTTACAAGAGACTCCGTAAAATTTTTATACTCTTTAAATATTAATAATTTTTCATTAGTGTCTGATGATAAAAATAATGTCTATTTAGTTAAAATTAAAAATATTTATGAAAAAAATTTAAATAAAAATAGTCAAGAAGTTAAAAAATTTGCTAAACAAGCAAATATAAATTTAAGAAATTATCTCTATAATTCATATGATTTATTGTTAAACGAAAAATATAAAATTGAAATAAATCAAAATACACTTAATAGAATGAAAAATTATTTTAAATAAATAATGCTAAATATTGATCTTAAAAATTTTAAAAAAAAACACAAAAAAAATATAAATCAAATTATATACCATTGTGAAAAAACAGATGGATTAAATGAAATTAACAATTTAATAAATAATTTTTTAAATCAAAAAAATAGCTTTGTCTTTGAATCGGTTGAAAAAGGTGTAATTAAAGGAAGATATACAATTTTTGGAAGAAATCCTGATAAAATATGGGAATTTAATAATAACAATTGTTTTATTTATAAAAAAAATAAAAAAATTAAAATTAAAGGAGATCCAAAAAAAAATATAGAAAATATAATTGAAGAATTTAAATTTAAAATACCAAAGGGTCTTCCACCAATCAGTTCTTTATTATCAGGATATTTTTCATATGATGTAATAAGATATATAGAAAATATTCCAAATTCTTGTGTTGATGATCTTAAAATTCCAGATGCAAGAATTTTAAGACCACAAACTTTGATAATTCACGATAATTATCAGCAGAAAATTTACTATATAGTAAACTGTTTTTCAGATGAAAAAATATATAACTATAAAAAAAAATTTAATTCAATAGAAAATCAAATTAATAATTTAATTTTTACATCAAACTACAATGCAAATTTAATTAACGATAAATTTAAGAAAAAAATTAAAGTTAAATCAAATATTTCAAAAAACAAATTTTTACAAAATGTTAGAAAAGCCAAGAAATACATTAAAATTGGCGATATTTTTCAAGTTGTTTTAAGTCAGAGATTCGAAGTAAAGCTTACTAAAAACCCAATTGAAATATATAAGAAACTTAGAGTTAACAACCCTTCACCTTTTATGTATTTTTTTAATTTTGATGATTTTCAAATAATTGGGGCTAGCCCTGAAATCCTAGTTAGATTAAGAGATAATAAAATTACCATAAGACCTATTGCAGGAACTAGACCAAGAGGAAAAAGTAAAAAGGAAGATAAGTATTTCGAAAAGGACTTGTTAAAAGATAAAAAGGAACTTTCTGAACATTTAATGCTTTTAGATTTAGGAAGAAACGATACTGGAAAAGTATCAAAAATTAATACAGTTAATGTTACAGAAAAATTTGTAATTGAAAAATATTCTCATGTTATGCACATAGTTTCTAATGTAGTTGGTAAATTTAATAAAAAATTTTCAAAATTCGAAACACTTCTATCAGGATTTCCTGCTGGTACTGTTTCGGGAGCACCAAAAATTAGAGCTATGGAAATTATTGACGAATTAGAAAATACTAAAAGAAAAGTATATGCAGGTGGTATTGGATATTTTTCAGCAAATGGAGACTTTGATACATGTATAGCATTAAGAACAGCAGTTTCAAAAAATAATAAATTTTATGTACAGGCAGGTGCTGGAATTGTTGCCGATAGTAAGCCAATGAATGAATATATAGAAACAGTAAATAAAGCTAAGGCTTTATTAAAATCTTTAGAATAAAAAATGAAAATATTATTAATTGATAACTACGATAGTTTTACCTTTAATCTTTATCATTATTTATCGTCATTAAATACAAAAGTTGAAGTATTCAGAAATGACAAAATAACTGAAAATGAAATTGTTAAAAATAAATATAATAAAATAGTAATATCACCTGGTCCTGGTA
>Ga0187827_10004041_pt1 | contig 18349 bp, 12 predicted proteins | sample ETNtaG_39_FD_167969 | JGI IMG/M metagenome (GOLD analysis project Ga0187827, IMG submission 167969) | Marine microbial and viral communities from oxygen minimum zone, Eastern Pacific Ocean - ETNP2014_SV_150_PacBio MetaG (Illumina Assembly) | ecosystem: Environmental > Aquatic > Marine > Hypoxic... | reverse complement strand
CGGAGGGCGTTACACGGGCATCGGCGGCTCAGACAAGAACCCGATGCCAGCGGGCCCAACACTTGCGCTGCTCGAACATGCAGATGCGGCCTGGCCGGATTCTAAACCCGATGCATGGCACTTTGTCGGCTATCGATACGACAAAAAGCGGAATCCGATCCTCAGATATCGTTTCAGAGGCATTGAGATTGAGGAGCATTATTCAGCGGAGTTCGGTGAGCGACCCAGGCTGAAGCGCACGCTGAATCTGTCGGCATCCAACAAGGTAGAAAACCTGTTCTTCCGCCTGGCCGCGGGCAGCGACATCAAGAAAGAGAAGAATGTCTACAACGTGGACGGCAAGCTTCGTTTTTCATCTGATCTCGAACCCGCGATCAGGAAAGGGGCAGGTGGGCAGGAGTTGATCGCCCCGATAGTTTTCGAGGCAACGAAGGATGGAGGTCACACGTCGCGGCTGGAATTTGTCATAGAGTGGTGAGCAGCCATCTGTGACAAGTCGCAGAAACTACGTGGTCTTCGGCTCCACCAGGTTTCCAATGGCCAGTACCGTCTGGCCGGCTGGTGCTCCATAGAATCGGACGAAAGCCCACAGAAATTCAAATGACTCATCTTGCTCTTCAGACATTCCTGCTCTCCTTGTGCCTGTCGTCCCTCTTGTCGCAAGACCTTGCCAAACGGGTCACCGCGCTTGCGGATGGCAAGGCATTCGAATCTCTCCACGGCGCCTTTCAGTTCGCATCCGATGGCCCCAATGGAGAGAAGGTCCTCCGAATAGATGGCGGCTTCTCCGGCAGAATCGATCTGAAGCCGCTCGGCATCGATCCACTGAAATACGATCTGATGAAGGTCGAGGTGAAATCAGACCGGGCTTCGTTCCTTCGCTTTTCGCTGGAGAATTTTCCGGACGAAGGGGAACTCTCCCACTGGTACGTGCTGGACTCGATGCGCGGGCCGTTCGAGTGGAAAACCATCTGGCTCGACCTGCGTCGTCCAGAAGAGATCAAGCAACCCGGCAAATACAAAGGACTGGCTGCAAAAGATCCCAGCCTGCGCGGGCTGCAGATCATGGGCCATATGCGCGACACGCGACGCAGCATTCAGGAACCGGGACATAACATGTGGCTGCGTTCGATTCGGTTCGTCAAGAAGGCCATTGATGTCGATTGGGACCAGACGAAGGCGACCTACACGTGGGACAATGATCTCGTCTTCAGATATCCGGTAACTGTAACCAACAGACTGAATCGGCCGGTCAAAGCGAAGCTCTCGATTCTGCCCTTCAACGTAAGGCACGCGTTTGCGAAGCTCTCAACGACCAGTCTCGCTCTGAATGCCAGTGAGCGAAAACAGGTGGAGGTTACAGTCGGTCTGCCTTCGAAAGTTGCGTCCGAATCCGAGCCGCTCTATTGCGAACGATTTGAATTGCGCGCCATCGCTGAAGGCATCGAGGATTCGGAAGTCACAATCCTGCGGAGCTCCGATCCTATCCACCTGACTGTGACAATTCCGCTTAAAGAAGAGAACCTTCAGTTCCCATTCTTTCCGCAGCCGAAAGAACTTCCTGACTACATTCAGAATTACATTCCTGAGGTCGCCGGAAAGGCTGCCAACTCTCTCACACCTGAAGCTTTGGATACCGCGCTTAAATTTGAAGGCGATCCAAACACGCTGAATGCGGATGCGATTTCGGGCGGCATCTCATCAGCCGCTTTCATTTACCATCACACCGGCGACAGGAGCTACTTGAAGAAGGTTCGTGACGCGCTCGTCCGCATGGCGCAACTGTATTCAAAGGTGCGGGCTGCAATTTACAGCAGAGAGCATGAAATCATTAGCCACGGAGTTCTCAGCGGGAACACGCTTCATTACGGCTTCCGTTTTGGTGGCACGCAGCGTCCCCCATACAACTACGGCGGAGGCTCGGGAAACGATGCCAGTGGCAGCATGCACGGCATCTATACCGCGTTCGATATGGTGGCTGCGGACCTCACTGCCAAAGACCGCGATTTCATCGTCACCAACCTCATGCTTCCTGCGGCCGTTCAGGAGCGCAACCAATACATCGGCCCGGGCAACCAGCAATGCACGACCAATTACGTGGTGTTGTACGGGGGCCTCGCCGCACGCAACTGGCCGCTGGTCAGCTTCGCCTATTCTGCGGAGCACGGCCTGCTTGATAATCTCAAATGGGCCTTTGATGACGACGGTCTTTGCCTCGAGGGTCACTACCAGGCATACACGATCAGTCCCATGCTCTGGATGGCAGAGCTCCTTTACGGCCGCGGCATCGACATCTACCAGGAACGCTTCTTCAACATCGTCCACAGCAAGGGGGCGGACGCGATTGGAATGGGATACTCGTATCCGATCATGCGCTTCCTCGATGAAAAGAGATTCGCCGGCAAAGAATTCATAAAGAGAAGCAAGGAGGACGAGACCGACGGCTACCACCTCACCGGTTCTACACTCCTCAAGTGGAAGGAGCTCCAAGTCTCGATGAACTGGGGCACGCATATATTTCGCAGTTCGCGCGACCGGTGCGCGCTGACCATCCGGACGCCGCGGAAAAGCAAAGACCGAGAATTGCGAAAACTGACCTGCGGAGGCGGATCATACAATCACTCGTCGTTCGGCCAGTCGATCCTGATCGTGGATGAAGGACACCAGAATTCGAAGCCAGGCAACGTGATTTCGTATGACGTGAGAGGACCCGTGCAGCATGTGATGTGCGCCAGCGATCAGCATTACAGGGGCAGCACCATCACCCGGACGTTCGCTTTACTCAGCAGACATGTGCTGGTGGTCGACCGTTTCAAGAGCGGTAAGGCAAGCACGGTTGACTGGTATCTGAAGAGCGCGGGTTCCAAACTGTCAGTGCCGTCGGAAACCAAAGAAGGGGCTTGGACGGCCAAGCCAAATGACAACCGCGTCGGCGCCACATTTGGCGCTAACATCAAGAGCTATCGTTACGGCAAAACTGACAGCACATGGACGGAGGGTAGCGGCCGCCTCACCATGCTGGGATCGCCGGGCACGGAACTCTTCTCTTTCAAAGGCGCCACTCGCCCACACTTCATGGCACGAAGAAAGGGCGTGAAGCAGACAGACTTCATCGCCTTCTTCTCGAATCAGACGAAGGCCGTCATACGAGTCCCCGTGAAACGAACGGACGGTCTGGACGCCAACGCCGTCGGAGTGAAGATCTCACTCAAAGATGGGAAGGTGTTTCGAGCGATCGTGAGCTTTGAGCTGCCGGGCACCGAGGTGGTGGCAGATGGGCTCAAGACGGCAGAGAAATTTGCGACTGATTTCGAATAGCCCCTGGGGTCGCCGGCGACTCCAGGGAATAAGCGGAGCTTTCGCCATGGGTTGGCTTATTCCTGAAATTTTGCCTGCAGTTCCTTGAACGGGTTGTATCCGGCCGAGACGCTCCGTTCACCACATGCGCATTTTTCCTGGTTCCTGTTTACACCGCACTCTGCACACAAGCCCTTGCAGGTAGTCTCACACAGCGGCTTCATAGGGATTATCATTCGGATGGCGTTCAGGATGTCGCTGGAGAGATTGATAACCTTTCCCCTGTAAGGCGTCACTTTGCCGTCATCATCGAGGAGCCGGCTGCGCTGGGTCAGCTTTCGGATGCTCGCAGGCTGTTTGAAGGGGACGAACAGCCCCTGGAACTGAGTGTCAACGTCGACACCAAAATCCTTCAGGCATCGACAGCACTGTTGTTGAAGGTTGGTTCGAATGATGCTGTGAACATAGACCTCCTCACCCATTCGTGTAACCTCGGCACTGACATTTATTCGTTTCTCAAACTGCAGGCCGCTGTCTTCGATGCCAAGTTGCCGGGCCGTGTAATCTTCCTCAATGGTACGCGAGCCCTGGCTGATTCCTTCCACGTTGATCTTCATCTCATTTCCTCCATGTAAAAAGAAAGACGCCCGAAGGCATCGAAGACAAACGACACAGCCGACTATATACCCGAATTGCGCAGGATGGAAGTACAGGAACGATTTCGGTGGTTTGAAAACATCTTGGGGCTGTCGAGGGCCCATCGTGAAGTGGAATTCGTAAAATGAAGGCACAACACCTGCTGATAGAATTTCCCTGTTTTACGCGAGTGAATCCACATGTCTTTTGCCACTGCTGTAAACAAACTGACTGTGCCGGAGTTTCTGGCTTTGCCCGAGAGCGAAGATCGGATGGAACTTGTCGATGGAGAGATCATCATTGGGCCCAGACCAGGGAATGACCACCAAAGAATGCTGCTACATCTCGGTCACATCTTCCTGGGTAGAACTGGGAATCAAGGAGAGTGGATTGCAGACAAGGAGATGATCGTACAGACACCGGAAGGCGCAGAAGGTGTGCGATGCCCGGACATCGCCTACGTCCAGGAATCTCGACAGCATATCGCCGAAGATGATGCAGTCACCGCGGGTGCAGACATCGCGATCGAGATCATCTCTCCGGGAACGAGCGAAGTGGACCGCATCACCAAGCGCAATGAATATCGCAGTTCCGGAGTCAGCGAATACTGGGTCGTCGATATGGATGAACGCGCCATCATCATCCACTACTTCGCCTGGGACAGGTACGAATAACTGGAAGGCGACGCGGCATTCGAGAGCCTGGTATTGAAAGACCTCGGCCTGCCCTGCGAGTTCACAGCGGCGGGAGTATTTGGAATTCTGGACTGAGAAAGCCCGCGAGCCGTCCCTGGCGAGGCGCAAGCGACAGGGAACTCTGTCTCCACAATCTCTCAGTCCTCAAGATTGAGATACTTCAGATCCTCAGGCGAAAGCTCTATAGAAAGCCCCTTCAGCGAAGAGGTAGTCTCGCTCATGATCCTCGGGCCGAACAGCGGGAAACATGGGAAGGGCTGATTGATAACGTAGGCGAGGGCAATGCTGATCGGATCGACGCCCAGCTTTTCAGACATGGCGATGGCGCGCTTCTGGCGCTCGAAATTGTCCTCCGCATACCAGCACCGAACGAGTTCCTGGTCTTCGGTCTTATCCGGTCCGGCACGGCCGGGGACGAAGAATCCGCGAGCCTGGCTTGACCACGGGAAGAGCGGCATCTGCGCTTCGTTCAGATACGCGCGATATTCGGGGTCAGATGCGGCAAGGCAGCCGCCCCATGGAGGATCGACCATGCGGGCCAGGCTGAAGTTGTTACTAATCGCTCCAAAGCCCTGTCTGCCGTTTGCTGCAGCGTATTCGTTGGCCTCTTTCACGCGTTCCATCGTCCAGTTCGAGCCGCCGAAGACTTTGATGCTTCCCTTGTCTTTCAATTCGTTCAATGCATCGACGAATTCCCCGATGGGCACATCCAGATTGTCACGGTGCATAAAGTAAAGATCGACATAGTCTGATTGGAGGCGCTCGAGGCTTTCCAGGTGTTGTTCGACAAGCTTGTCCGGGAAGCAATGGGGCGCATGCGCGCCCTTGGAAATCAAAACGATGTCGTCACGGTTGTTCCGATTCTTCATCCATTGGCCGAGCATTCTTTCCGGCCGCCCGCCACCATAGATGTAAGCGGTGTCAAAGCATGTCCCTCCGAGCTCGAAGAAGTCATCCCACATGGCCGTACCGTGCAGCAGGCTGCCCTGGTTATCGCAGCCCATGACGACCTTGGAGATATCTTTATCGATCCCCTCTACGCGTCCGTACTTCATTCTGTGATCTTCACGCCGCTTCAGTGGCCGGCCATAAATCGGAATTGTCAGGTTTTCGTCTTTTTCAGCGTCGTAGACGAGCCCGACGGATTCGCGCCATTTATCGAGAGTGGTCATGTTGCCGAGGGTGTCCGCCCAGGTCATGGCGGGGAACTGCCCCTGTCGGTTGCCGAGGTTCTGTGCCACATGATCCGCTTCGATGCCGTACAGCCATTCATCCGTTTCAACAACGACCTCTTCTGTTTCTCCACCTTTATTAATAATGAGCTTGCTGGAACCGCCTTCTCGGCCGCTGCAGAACCAGGGCGATTCGATGACAAGGTTGCCCTCTGATCCAAAGATGGTGACCTTGTTGTCCTGATTGAGCTGCACGCTCGTTGAGATCTGAGCAACGATGTCATTCGGGAAAGTCAGGATTCCAACGGCCCAGTCATCCACATTACTTTCGCCGATCCTTCCGGCGCCCTGGACATCTATCGGCTCGGCGCTTTCACCACCCAGGGCGACGCCTGCAATGAGTCTGGACATTGAGGTGGCGTAGCATCCGACATCGAGAATCCCCCCGCCGCCCAGCGCGTTCTTGAAGAGGCGACCTTCCGGATTAAATCCGGCATGGAAACCAAAACTGGCACGGATAACTCGTACCTCGCCGATCACTTTGTCCTGCAGCAGCTCGACGAGTTTCTTCGTCTGCGGATGGCAGCGATACATGAACGCCTCCATCAGATAAACATCATTGCGCCGGGCATGCTCGATCACCGCCATGGTATCGTGCCGATTGAGCGTAATCGGCTTCTCGCAAAGGATATGCTTGCCGGCCTCGGCACATTTGATGACCCACTCTGCATGCATCGGATGCGGCGTGGCAATGTAAACGGCCTGGACTTCGTCATCCGCCAGAATCGCTTCATAGCTGCCATGACGAGTAGGAATGTTGTGTTCGTCAGCAAACTTGTCCGCCTTCTCCTGGCTGCGGCTCGCCACCGCGCGCATCTCGCAAAGTTTCGAATGGTTGACCCCGCGTGCAAAGGCACCGGCGATGCCGCCAGCACCAATAATTCCCCATTGAAGTTTGTCACTCATGATGATTCCTCGGTTGCAGATTTCCTGGTTTCTGATGAGGCGAGGATAGTAGTGGACCGCGCGAGAATCGAAAGTCAGAAGAGACGCAATGACGTAATACGTAACGTAAATGTGAAAGGTGGCGTTCGATGCTTTCCAGACGGCCGCTTCAGCCATTCACCATTCACATCCCATTTCTCTTCCGCAGGGATGTTCCTGTATAACCGTCACTCACAGTCAGATACTACGTATCACGTATTATTCTTCATTTTGATTCTCAATACCGGCCATCTATCATCGCCAGGGCCGTCTCGATCAGCTTGTGATCATCCGTTTTGACGGCGTTCTGCGAATCTCTACACCAATGTGGAAAACAATCCTCCCAGTCTGTCTTCTTTCGGTCATATTTACGGGCTGCGTCTCTCGGTCTTATACCATTCGGAGTCAGCCGGAAGATGCGGATGTCTACGTTGGTGGTGAGCATGTGGGGAAGACGCCGGTCAAAAAGGATTTCACTTTTTATGGGACTCGGGAGGTAATCATTCGAAAAAAGGGGTTTACTGAACAGCGGTCTGATATGAAACTGAAGATGCCTTTCTATCAGCGTTTTCCGCTCGACATGGTCGCTGAAGGTCTCCTGCCTTTTGAGTTCGAGAATCGACAGACGTTTGAGTATTCGCTTGAGCCGGCCAAATCTGCGGAATCCCCGGATTTCCTAGCACGTGCCAACGCCGCTCGGGTTCAGCTCAAGGATGTTCCTGTGCAGACAGTCATTCCCGGCAAAGAAAGGAAACGCCGAGGTCATGGGTCGTTTCCATACAAGGCCCGATCCCGCACCTGGTGGCGCGTTCCTTGACCTTGCCCCATGATTCTGGGCATCCAATCTGCTGACAGCCTGTCCGAGGTCATCTGTCCGCCCGATCCCTCCGCTTATGACAACGCTCGTCCTTTTCTGCCCCAAGTGCAAGGAATCCAGGAAATTTGAAACGGTCGGCTCGACCTCGGACATCAAATGCAACAACTTCGGTGGCCCTCTCTTTTTCGAAGAGGCCATCGCCTCTCCGGACGCATCGGCCCGAATGCGGGCACAGGGACTGGAGGAAGGCAGCACCTTCGGCGAATTTGAAATCCTGAGTGAGCTAGGCACGGGCGGCATGGGGAAGGTCTACAAGGCAAAGCATACAAAACTCAATCGCACGGTCGCGTTGAAGGTGATGAAGCCTGAGTTCGCGGAACAGGACCCCGACCACGCGGTCCGCCTGCAGCGAGAAGCCCAGGCCGCGGCACAGCTCATCCATCCGAACGTGGTGACTCTGTTTTCAGTTGGAGAACACGAGGGCCTCGCCTATATCGAAATGGAATACATACCCGGCCCCAGCGCGGGCAGCATGGTGGAAGACCGCGGCCCGCTTGATCTCGAACTTGCCGTCCAGGTCTTGCGGGATTCGGCCGCCGGGCTCGGCGCCGCGCATAAGCTCAGAATCGTTCACCGGGATATCAAGCCCGATAACATTCTTGTCCACCCGGACGGCATGGCGAAGGTGGGGGATTTTGGCCTGGCAAAATCATTCGATGAGGACAAGGACAACCCCGCAGAATCGGCTGAGCTCAAGGCAAACATCACCATGCCCGGCATCGCTATAGGCACGCCTCATTTCATGTCGCCTGAACAATGCGAAGCCCAGAAGCTCGACGGTCGGAGCGATCTCTATTCGCTCGGATGCACGTTCTACTTTCTGTTGACGGGGGCCCAGCCCTATCGGGGCGAATCCACCATGGGTGTCATGCGTATGCACCTGTTCGATCCGCCGCCCGATATCACCATCGATGACCCGGACATGCCGGACGAAGTAGCTCAGATCATTTTCCGACTGATGGAAAAAGACATTGATAAACGCTACCAGACCGCGCAGGAACTGATCGAAGACATCGACATGCTCGAGCTGCCGGAAGGTGAATCAACGGGCTCGCAGCTTACTGTAGAATTCCGCAAGAAGCCTTCGGACACCAAGGCTAAAGCAAAAACCAAGAAGGCAACTCAGGCGACGAAACAGGCCGCGTCCCACAGCGACAACAGTATGGCCCCCATCCTCGGGGGAGTCTTGTTCTCGGTCATTGTTATCATCGTCGGGGCCCTCTTCCTGTCAGGCAAATTTAAAAACGGCGGAGGTGGAAACGGAGCGGCGACCACCATCGAATCTGCAACAACAATCACGAAGGCCAGTACCACGATAGAGGCAGAGCCCCAAGCGACGGTCGCGGACATCAGAGATTTCAGCAGCGCCAAATTTCCAGCGGTTCTCTATGACGTCACGCTGGATGAAAGAAACATGGTTCTTGCCGCGGCTGGTGAAAACTCGACGGTATATGTCTGGAAGCTGTTGAAAGACGAGAAAGCGAAGCTCAAACATTCAGGCAAAGTGACTGGAGTGCGCTTTTCCACCCAGGGAGATTACCTCGCAGCCGTTGCCGGAAAGACCCTGAAGGTCTGGACCAAAGCCACGCTTGAGCCCTATCGAGAGCACCAGAGTACAGTAGAGCTCAACTGCTGCGATTTCAGTCCTGATGGCAAGGTGTTCGCAACAGGCTCGAACGCGGGAATCCAATTGTGGGAGATTGAAACAGGAACGGTGACCAGGACCCTCGTTGAAGATGAGGAAATCAGTTGCCTCGCATTTGCTCAGGAGGAGGGCCAAGCCCTGGTTGCCGGCACCCGCCACGGCCAGGTCTATTACTGGAAGGACCTTTACAACAGCAACGAAGTCATCGAGTTCAGAGAAAAACCGAAACCAGTTCAGACGGTGTCAATCAGCCGCGACTTCCGCTGGATTGCGTTGGCCTACGATGTCACTGCGCACTTGAGAGACATTGTTGTGAATGAGACCTACCATCAACCGGTACCCGGGCCGACTTCCCGCATGGCGATTATGCCCAACAACAGATATCTCTGTTTTGGACTCTCCACCGGGTTGACCTGGTATGTTCCGCCCAATGCGCTGATTCAGGAAAGGGAAGAAGATCGGCCTGCCGGCTGGGTCAAGCGCTTTCACGGGCAGAAGGGGCAAAAGGGTTCTGACTGGTTTCATCAGCTCCGGTTCTCGCCAAGCGGCGAGTGGCTTCTTTCCTGCAGCTACAATGGCGAAGTCGCTCTGCAGCGGACCAAATCCATCAAGAAGCCGACTGACTGACATGAAGGCTCTCGTCTACACCGCCCCCAATACTCTCGAAATGAGGGAAGTGGATCAGCCTCAACCGGCGACCGGCGAAGCTCTCCTGCGCGTCCAGGCCACCGGAATTTGTGGTTCGGACATGGGCGGATTTCTCGGTCACAGCCCGCGACGGATACCTCCCCTCGTCCTCGGCCACGAGCTTGTTGGCATCATCGAATCTTGTGACGTGCCGTCTCACCATCCCGGCATGCGCGTCTGTGTAAACCCGGTATTCAGTTGTCTGCGCTGCGACAACTGCCTCGCCGGCCGTCAGAACATCTGCAGCAGTTGGAAGCTCCTGGGCATGGATGACGTCCAGGGCACGTTCGCCGAGTACGTCCTTGCCCCGGTAAGCGCGCTGCATGAAGTGCCGGATGCGCTGCCGGCTGAAGTGGCCTGCCTGCCCGAGCCCGTCGCGTGCGGTGTTCATCTACTTTCGCTGGCGTCCAAACAGGAGTTCGGATCAGTCGCTATCTTCGGCGCGGGCACTCAGGGTACGTTGATTCAGATCCTCGCGAGACGGCTCGGTTACCAGAAGATCTTTGTCTCGGACGTTAACCCTGAACGGCTCGCCGTTTCTGAGAAACTCGGCGCCGATGTCGTCATTCATGCCGGCGAGAAAGACGCAGTGGAGACCATTCACTCTGAAACCGGCGGTCGCGGCGCTGACCTGACCATCGATGCCGTCGGCCGCTCAGTCACCCGCCAGAGCGCCCTCGCCGCGTGTAAAGACGGCGGAGAAGCGTTGCTGCTGGGCATGGCAGATGCGACCACCGAGATCGATTTCATGAGCTTCCTGCGCAGGGAAGTCTGCCTGAAGACCTCGTTCGCTTACACCGCAGCGGATTTCAGAAAAGCGGTGGAACTGGTTGTTGAAGGCGCCATTGACATCGATCCCTGGATCGAGATTCGACCCCTGGAGGAAGGCCAGGCCGCATTCGAAAAGATGATCGAAAGCCCCGGCGATACGATAAAGCTGGTGCTGAAGCCTTAAAGGGCGGTGGCTCTTCCAGTAGATCTCGGTTGTGTGTTGGTCGCGGTCTTTGTCTTCCTCTCCCTCTTCGCCTTCCCCCTTCAAAGCGCCGAAGGCGCTCCTGCCTCTGAACATCTCGGGCTGCACTCCTGTCCAAGCCAACTGCTCCCCACGTTTGACTTGCCGCGAACGCGTGCCTACGATCCCTCCCCCCCAGAAATCACCGTAAACCACTCAAAAGCCCCGATATCATGCGTTTCGTTCAGTTTCACGTTCCAGACCAGGGCAAGCGGTTGGGCCTCATCGATGGCCCAACAGTCACGGATATCACCTGCGGCCAGTGCGCCACAGTGCTGGATGTGGTCCGCCTTGCTGCGGAGGGTGATTGTGAAATGGATGAGGTCGTCGGCGAGTGTTCCAGGGGGGCGGAATTCAACTACGAAGAACTCGATATCGCTCCGACCGGCGACAAGCCTCATCTGCTTCTGCCCATTGATGCTCCCGAGGTCTGGGGCTGCGGCGTGACCTATTTGAGAAGCGCGTCCATGCGCGATGTGGATTCGGAACAGGATATCTACTCAAAGGTCTACAATAGCGATCGGCCGGAAGTTTTCTTCAAAGCGACTCCCAGCCGCTGCGTCGGTCCCAATGGAGATTTCGGAATGCGGCAGGATTCCGATCTCACCGCCACCGAGCCCGAACTCGCCATTGTGCTGGGCCGGCCGGATCAGATCCTCGGCTACTCGGTATGCAATGACGTCTCCGCCTGGGATATCGAACGGGAGAATCCGCTCTACCTGCCGCAGTCGAAAACGTTCGAAGGCTGTTGTGCGCTCGGGCCGTGCGTCGCCACCAACTCGGCCGTTTCCGATCCGACTCAGCTTGAAATTGACTGCACTATTTCTCGCGGCGGCGAGTCCATTTACGAAGGCGAGGCAAACTCTTCTCAGATCAAGTTTTCTCTCGAGCAACTTGTGGAGTTTCTCACCCGCAACAATCCCATCCCGGTCGGAACAGTGCTCTCAACAGGCACGGGCATCATGGTGCCCAACGAATTCGCGCACCAGCCCGGCGACCTTGTGGAAATCACCATCGAGAACATCGGCACCCTCCGCAACGGGGCACGCCACCTGAGCTGAAAATGAGCACGTATTACATCACCACACCCATTTATTACGTCAACGATAAACCGCACATCGGCCATGCGTATACCACCATCCTGGCCGATGCTCTGGCGCGCTATCACCGTGAGGAAGGTGACGAGGTGTTCTTCCTCACTGGCCTGGATGAGCATGGCCAGAAAGTGCAGCAGGCCGCGGACGCGAGAGGCGTCGGGTCTCAACAGCATTGTGATGAAATGGCGCCTCGGTTTACCGAGCTCTGGGAAAAGCTGAACATTCAGTACGACGATTTCATCCGGACCACTGAGGACCGCCACAAGACCATCGTTCAACAGGTATTGCAGGCGGTATACGATTCGGGGGATATCTACAAAGGCGAGCATGAGGGCTGGTACTCGGTTTCCGAAGAACGCTTTATCACTGAGAAAGAGAAAGAGATTGGCGAGTTCCGAGACCTTAAGAAGATCAAGGAGCCCAACTATTACTTCAAGATGAGCGAGTATCAGGACCGGCTCGTGCAATACATCCACGATCATCCTGAATTCATCCAGCCGACGCATCGCCGAAACGAGATCCTGGGAAAGCTTCGCGAGCCAATCGGTGACCTCTGCATCTCACGTCCCAAGAGCAGACTGGAATGGGGCGTCGAGATTCCATTCGATACGGACTACGTCACCTATGTCTGGTTCGATGCTCTGCTCAACTACGTCTCGGTGCCCGGCTACGGAACGGATGATGAGAAATTCGAAAAGTGGTGGCCGGTCAATGTGCATCTCATCGGCAAGGACATCCTGATGACCCACGCCATCTACTGGCCGACCATGCTGTTTTCGGCCGGCATCCCGCAGCCGAAGTCCATCTTTGCACACGGCTGGTGGCTGAGCGGCAAGGAGGACGGCGAAGCCGAAAAAATGAGCAAGACCCTTGGCAACGTGGTCAATCCGCTGGACCTCATCGACAAGTTTGGCGTCGACCCTGTTCGCTACTATCTCATGCGAGAGATGGTGCTTGGCCAGGATGCGAACTTTTCGCTGAGCTCGTTCGTCAAGCGTTACAACAGCGACCTCGCCAACGATCTCGGCAACCTGGTAAGCCGCGTGAATCGCCTGCTCACCCGCAACTTCGATGGCAAGCTGCCGGAGCTTGGGGACGAGCAGGAGTCTGACGCTGCACTGCGCAGTGCGGGCGAGGGCCTCGGCGCAACCGTCGCCGAAAAAATAAAAGAGATGAAGGTGAACGAGGCGGTGGAAACGTCCATCGAATTCGTCCGCTCGATCAATATCTATCTCGAGCAGCACAAACCGTGGATGCTGCTGAAGGCGGAGGCGGAGGAAGGGAAAGCGCGTGCCGGTACCGTCCTCTTCTACGCGGCTGAAGCCGTCCGCCTGGCTTTGCAGCTTCTACATCCGATTATGCCGACCAAGGTCATAGAGCTACTCGGCATGGTCGGCGACCACGACCCGGATCTCACGGAAGCAGCCTGGGGACGCCTCAAGAGCGGTGTTGCACTGAAAGAGTTCACCACGCCTTTCCCGCGGATCGAGGTCGAAAAGGATTCGTCCCCGCCTAGGAAACCAAAACCTGAAAAGGAACAAACCAAAAAGGAAAAGGAGAAACCAGAGATGTCAGACAGTGTGATTGCGTTCGACGACTTTATGAAAGTAGAGCTGAAGACTGCCGAGATCATCGAAGCCGAGAAAGTCGAGAAAGCAGACAAGCTGCTCAAGCTTCAGATTAAAGTGGGTGACGAACAGCGGCAGATCGTCGCCGGCATCGCCGAGTATTACCCGCTCGAAGAATTGCCCGGCAAGAAAATCGTCATCGTGGCCAACCTGGCGCCGGCAAAGATCCGCGGCGTGGAATCGCAGGGAATGCTGCTCGCCGCTGACGATGGAGAAAACCTCTCTCTTGTTACTCTCGACCGCGACCTCGCCAGCGGAGCAAAGGTACGGTAGGGCCTGCGCCGAATGCTGTGAAGATCAGGATGTTTGCCTCTGGGCTCTTATCTTTCTCAGGCGTGCGACTTGACCCCTCCGGCCTCCGCGGGGCTGCAGAAATCCGTAAAGATCTTCTGACACTCGATAGAGATTAAGCATGGCACTTCTTCGCGTGCAGCGAAGAATCCCCTTCCATGTACCCTCATCCGGAGAGACAGATGAAACATGTCAATTTGACACTTGCGGTCGGTCTGTGCCTGCCGTTTCACAGCGCCAGCGCGCAGGACTACAAGACCAATAAGGAGAAGGCCAGCTATGTGTTCGGTTACGAAATGGCGGGCCGCATGGGGCAAATGAATATCGAGGTTGACATGGAGGCATTCATTAAGGGGGTCAGAGACCAACTTGATAAGAAGAAGATGCTGTTCTCAAAGCAGGAACGATCCGCCATTCTGGATACCTTTCGCACCGCGCAGCAAGAGAGGGCTCACCAGCGATCCCTGGTAAGCGCAGATGAAGGCAAGAAGTTTCTGCTGGCAAACGGCAAGAAACCGGGGGTTGTCAAACTGCCGACCGGGCTACAGTACAAAGTGCTCAAAGAGGGGGACGGAGCGAAGCCCGCCGCGTTGGACAAGGTCAAAGTTCACTATGAAGGCAAACTGGTCGACGGCACTGAATTCGACAGTTCCTACAGACGCGGGGAACCGATCACGTTCCCTGTCTCCCGTGTCATTCCCGGTTGGACTCAGGCCCTGAAGCTGATGCAGGTTGGCTCGAAGTGGCAGCTCTTCATTCCTCCGCATCTCGGGTATGGTAAGCGCGGCTCAGGCAATGCCATTCCTCCGAACGCGGTGTTGATTTTCCAGGTGGAACTTCTCGGAATCGAAGGCAAGTAATGTTCGACTGTTTCTTTACATTTCTCTCTTGCCCATTATCTTGGCCGCTGGTTAAGAGGTTTCGACAACGGAGTTCTGAATGAAATTTGCTTCTGACATCACCAAACTCGTCGGCAATACGCCGTTGGTTCAGTTGAACAAAGTCACGGAAGGATGTTGTGCAAGAATCCTGGCCAAACTGGAGTTTTTCAATCCCCTCGGCAGCGTCAAGGATCGCATCGGCGTCAACATGATCGAGGCCATGGAGCGTGAAGGAAAGATCGATGAAGACACCGTTCTGGTCGAGCCCACGTCCGGCAACACCGGTATTTCCCTTGCCTTTGCGTGCGCGGCCAAGGGCTACAAACTGATCCTGACCATGCCGGACACCATGAGCGTCGAGCGACGCAACATGTTAAGAGCCCTCGGCGCCAAACTCGTCCTGACTCCGGACAACGGCGGCATGCAGGCCGCGATTGAAAAAGCAGACGAGCTCTGCCGCGAGAATGAAAACTACGTCATGCCGCAGCAGTTCAAGAATCCGCACAACCCGGCCGTCCATGAGGTCACCACCGCTCTCGAGATCTGGGACGATACCGACGGGCAGGTGGACATCATCATCGGCGGCGTCGGCACCGGCGGAACAGTCACCGGATGCGCCAAGGCATTGAAGTCCAAGAAGAGCAGCCTGCAGGTAATCGCTTTCGAACCATCCGGCTCGCCCATCATGACCAAAGGGCAGCGGGGCCTGCATCCGATCCAGGGCATCGGCGCGGGCTTCATCCCATACATCATGCGCATGGACCTGATGGATGACATCCTTACCATCGATAACGAAGACGCCTTCACCATGACGCGCCGCCTGGCAAGCGAAGAAGGCATCTTCTGCGGCATCTCGGCCGGTGCGGCCTGTCACATCGCAGTCGATATCGCCAGAAGGCCTGAGAACGACGGCAAACTGATCGTGGTGATCTTTCCGGATTCCGGCTCGCGTTACCTGTCGACGCCATTGTTTACGGAGTTGCCGGACGTGGATTGGTGAGGGCGGACGTAATGGCGTCATACGCCACTACTCCCGATACAGATTCTTCGTCCGGATGTAATCGTAAACACCCACAGGCACGAGATGCCTGATGCTCTTCCCCTCCTTGATGCGCTGACGGATATCGGTTGATGAGATGTCGACAGCCGGTGTCTCCACAAAGTTGTCTTTGAGCGACTGAACGAACTCAGGCGAGAAACTGTTTTCGAGCTCCTCAAAGATGATCTTCTCAAATCCGGGCCGAACGCCGACAACGATGCGACACTCGCCACCGATCTGTTCCGGATCCTTCCAGTTTGGAAACTCCCTTACCGAGTCTGCGCCCACGATAAAGTGCAGGTCATCATGCGGGTACTTCCGCCGAAACTCCTTAATCGTCTCGATCGTATAAGAAGGGCCCTGCCGTTTGAGTTCCAGGTCAGAGCAGACGAAGCGCGGATTGTCGTACATCGCAACGCTCACCATGGCGAGACGGTGCTCGTCAGGCGACAGAGCCTTAGCTTCCACATGCGGCGGGATTCGCGCTGGTACAAAGATTATATTCGAGAGTCCGAGACTATCCCGCACGTGTTCGGCAAGAATGAGGTGCCCCATATGAATGGGGTCAAAAGAACCGCCGTAGATTCCGATTTTCATAGGTGACACGATGTGGACTCATAATGGAGGGCGAATCTTACCGAGAGAAGAACGTGATGAGTAATGAGTGACACTGCTGATGTACAGTCGTCCGTTGGTGACCTACTCCTTGACGACCGAAACTTCATCCACCCAAATCGTCCATGGGCCGCGCGCGACGATCTCCATGCCTGATGGTTTGCCGGCTTCTTCAACGGTAACTCTGAATGACGCGGATAACTCCGACCATTCACTGACGGCACCGCCGGCGCTACCCAACAGGGCCAGGGGTTTCTCTTTTGAAACCACTTTCAAAGTCAGTGGGCTCTCATTCTTCTTCTTTATCGCACCCGTTGGGGCCTGCCTGAATCGTACCGTCACACGATAGTTCCCGGCTTTCAGATTTAACGGCCTCTTCAGGCTTAACCGCACGGAAGCATCCTTCTGTGCTTTGATCATGAGCGCGCCGTCTTCCACGTATTTGCCATTGTCCCGGTCCAGTTCTACTCGCACAACATTGGGCAGATTCCATCCTTGATTGCCATGCAGAAAATCGCCGTTCGTGACCAGACTCACGGGACGTGCGACCAGATCCGCTCCCCCGGCAATCCCGCCTATTCCAACGAGTGACTGCACTTTAACCGCCAGCAGATTCTGCCCCTTTACCACGTAATCGGTCACGTCGAATCGGCGCGGCTTCTGCCACGCGTCGTCATCGATTTTGGAATTGTAGAGCTGGCCGGCGACCTGCTTACCGTTCACATATACCCAGCAGCTCTCATCCACCGAGCCGAACTCGAGCCATAGCCGTTCTCCCTCCTTCAGCTCTGGTTTATCAAACCGTGTGCGATACCAGGCATCGCCGTTGAATTCTTTATCGAGCTGCTCGCTCCAGTGGGCAGCCACGGACATCTTGCCCCAACCCTTTAGCGGGCCCTCCTTATGCCAGCCTTTTGCCAGGCCCTCTTTGGCTGGATCCGTTCTGAAATCCCACTTCATCGGAAGGCGCGGCTTTTCGCCAGATTTTTCTATAAGCGTTTGCACATTTTTCTGAGTCAACGTCACCGGCAGCGTCAGAGGCTCGAAGCGTCTTCCGCCCATCTCTATGTGAAATTTGAATGCAAGCCGAGGCTTCACCCCGTTTGAAACCAGGGCTGCATTTCCCGGAACGGTGACTCTGAATTCTGCGTGGCTGGTGCCGCCTCCCATGCGCTGCGTGGTTACCTTCCAGGGGTTCTTTTCCGCCTGGCTGAACACCAGCGTGATGCCCTTTGAAAACATGCCGGTCTTTACCCTCACTCGTAACGTCGAACCTGGAAGAATCGGGTCAAGAATCTCCCCGAGAATATCGCCACGGTTGTAATCGGGATGCTTGAAGTCCCCGTAGAGTGTGTTGAGCTGCTGCATGCTGTCTCGGGTGAGTGCCTGCTCGAGCAGCTCGGCCTGAAGCTTGCCGTCCGTCTTTATCAAAGTGAAACGGTCAAGCTCTGTGCCGTCGGGCGTTTTGGCCACCATCTCAAGTTGGTTTCCATCCACCTTGAAAAAGCAGTGATGATTTTTGCCAATCGAACCACCGTGCACAGCCACTGGCGTTGGCCGTGTTTGCAGCGTGCCGCCGGTGAAGCCTCCGCCACCTCCACTGATGATGTGAAGAAGAGGGGATCGGCCGGGCTCGCCGATCGGGTAGAAACGCCGGTACACATGATCATGTCCACTCATGACAAGGTCGACCTCGTAGGCTTCCATGAGCGGGAGAAAGTCATCGATTCCCCATTGCGGCCATTCGACCAGCTTTCCGTAATACATCGGCTCGTGAAAGATCACGAGCTTCC
>Ga0187827_10004039_pt1 | contig 18361 bp, 12 predicted proteins | sample ETNtaG_39_FD_167969 | JGI IMG/M metagenome (GOLD analysis project Ga0187827, IMG submission 167969) | Marine microbial and viral communities from oxygen minimum zone, Eastern Pacific Ocean - ETNP2014_SV_150_PacBio MetaG (Illumina Assembly) | ecosystem: Environmental > Aquatic > Marine > Hypoxic... | reverse complement strand
TGGGAAATGCCGAACGCGGGCGTGACGAATCTGGTCGTCGGCCCGCACCAGAGGTTCGCCAGCGCCACAACCACCCACGGCCTCTACTTCACCTGGGTCACAGGGAACACCTTCTCCCAGCGTCGCGTCAAGGTCGCTGCCGATACCATGATCATCGGCCTCGGCAGGCGAGATTATTCAGACTGGAGCTACTTCACTGCAGTAGCGCCCTTTGCAGAGCCCAACGAGCCAGCAGTCTTCTACAGCAGAGAGCGGGGCTTCCGCTGGCAGGAACTGTCACGGACACCCAGAGCCGCCAAGCCGCTTACCGACGGCATCACCTGCGTCCTGCCCGATGCCAAAAACGACAAGACGATCTTCCTCTGCAATCGCCATGGCATCTTCAGGTCAACAGATGAAGGCCAGACCTATGAGTTGGTTCTGAACACGCGGGACAATTAGCCATCAGTATCGCGAACGCGCATGTCTTCAGAGAAGGCTCAAACGCATCGCAAGGGTTTGATGGGGAAGCCGCATTAAACCTGTTACTTGGGCAATGCCTCTATCGGCAACACGACGAAGTTGTCGAACCTCGCCGTACAATTGTGTGCCCGCGCTCCGATCGCCCCGGAGAGGATCGGTTCTTTTTTGTCGGTGATATCGATGCGCAGTCCATTCTCCGGATCGGCCGAAGGATGCATGCGGTTGAACCAGACGCGAATTCGCGGACCGGCGGTCGCGACGCGGATCATGCTCCACTCGTTGATGCGCGTGGCAGTCTTGAGTTTGCTCAGGTCATAGCTGGCGAGTTCCTGCCGGCTTCCGTCCAGTATCTTGCTCAGGACGAGTTTCCCACTGTCAAAGGCGACGGCATATCCCCGCATCGCATCGAGTCCATCACCCGGCTCGTTGACGCGGAAAAGAAGCCCCGCGTTGCCTTTCGGCTTGGCACCCTTATCGCCCGGTAGAATGACGACTCGACCTTCGAGGACATAATCGCTCCACGTGCTATCGCCTGCGACCATCTTCGTTTCCGGCTCGAGGGTGACGGCATTTCGCACTTTGAGCTTCTCGGCGCCGAACGGTTTCCACGCCTCTGCACGGTGTGTCTCGAAGTCGTCCAGAAACATGGCCTGCGACTTGCCGGTCGTATAGCGGCGGATCGCCTCGGCTTCCGCCAGCGAGACCGGGGTGGTGTCCGGCCACATCAGGCCACACCAAGGGATCTCCGGTTCGGCCGCACCGGGTTTATCAATCCAGTGCCAGCGCGTATTGGAGTCGCCTACCATCAGTTCCCAACAGAGATACATGCCCGGCGCTGACAGACCGTGCTTGCGCCGCTGGGTGACCCAGTGAATAAGGTCGATCGGCCCGCCAAAATTGCGCCGCGATGCCTTCCAGCGTGCTCCGGCTTCGGTAAAAACGGTACCTTTCGCAGGATTGACCCCGGCCAGGTAACGCAGCGGCCCATGGGCGTGGCTGTACACGTGCGCGTCCACGATGTCGGTCGCCTCGCAATCGGCCCAGCCCCGCTTTCCCTTTTCGCAATTGAGGACCGGCTGGGTCGGCTTGAGTTCCTTGGCCCACGCGTATCCAGCGCGCTTGAGCCGGTCGCGGTACTTGTTGCCCGGTGGCGGCTCGTTGTGGATCTCCCAGAACAGGACCCGCGCATCGGTCCGGTGGGCCTGGATGATATCCTGCACGTAGGGTTTGAACTTCTCGAGGTTGTCTTCCTCGATGTCGCGCGCCTGGGGTGACTGTGCCCAGCGGCCGTTGTGGTAACCCGAAACCGGCGCTGTCGGCTTATCGAGGAAGATCCCTTCATGCCGGTGGCATCCATCAAAGAAGACAAAGCCCGGACGGATCTTATGTTGTGCGCAGATGGCAAGAAACTTCTCGATATTCGCCTTCAGGACGTCCTTCTCTTCGAAGAAGTTGATGTCATGAAGGTAGACACGCAGCGTCGAGATACCAAAGTGCTCGCGTGCCGCCGCAAGTTCCTTCTCCACCACCTCGGTCCGAAAGTCGTGCCAGAACTGGACCTGGTTCACCGCGTAAGCTGGAGTGTAATTCGACCCGATCAGCCCATCGGTCGGCGGATTCGAGCGGGAGGTGTATGTCGCTTCGCTGGTCGTGGTCTCCCCGTGGATGACGTTGACTCCCATGTGAAATAGAAATGTCGCAGTAGTAATGGAAAGTAGTGGTTTCATGGCGGTTGGAAACATCATGCTGTGATAACAATTTCAAAAGCGAGCATAATGCCGCGGCCTTGGATGGCAAGATCTGCCCCGCAGGTTCGGCCATAGATCTGATGATAAGAATCGATCTCAACGAATTTCCGAGAATTCCTGTCCAATATTCGGGATATCAGGGAAATAGACTCATCAAAGGGACATTGCATGGATCGTTACGACGAATTTCTTCGACTCTTGTTGCGCGCTGAAGGTGACCTGAAGGCATTCATCGGCAGCATCGTACGTGACTACCATGCACGTGAAGATCTGTTTCAGGAGATGGCCTCGCTCTGCTGGAAGAAATTCGGGGACTATGACAAGTCCCGTCCGTTCGGCGCGTGGGCGAGGGGCATTGCCGCCAATCTCGTTAAGAAACACCTGTCGCGGATTCAACGGTTTCCTGCATTTCTTGAGCCGGGGGTGATTGAGGCGATCACAGAGGCTTTCGACCGAACTGAAAATCAGGCCGAAAGCAGACTGCAGGCTCTGAGGCAATGTATGGAACAGCTGCCGGAGAATTCACGGCAGGTTCTCAGACAGCGGTACTCCGATGAAAAGCGGCCTGCTGAGATTGCGCGGGAAGGGAATAAGACACGAGATTCGGTCTACAAATCCCTGATGCGGATTCGGCAGAAACTGCACGATTGTGTCGAACGCCGGATGAAGGGAGAGACCATATGAAAAAGTCCTCCTGCGACCTCATCTGGGCCTGCATTGACGATGTCTCTTCTCCGGAGGAAGACGACCGGTTGTGCAGGGAATTGCTTTCAGACTCTGGCATCGCAGATGCCTTTGCCGAACAGGCCCGCGTGCATGCCTCCCTCGATGAGTGGTTCAAAGTCGACGATGTGGCTTTCGTGGCTGCAGAGGCGATTGAATCCAGGCCATCTCGCTCAACTGGCCGGAATCGTTTCGCCTGGGCCGCCGCGGTTGCGCTGCTTGCCCTGTTGCCTCTCCTTTACTTTGGATTCGAGGAGAAGGTTGCGAAGCCAGGCTACCGACTCGAGGAAGGAGCGGTCAGCAACTCTCGGGGAACGGGCGAAGTATTGGAAGGGGAGCTCCTTGAAATCCCCACGGGCTCGCAGGCCAGAATCAGGACTCCCGGGGGCGCCGAGGCGTTCCTGAAGTCCGGCACGGAAGCCATCTTCAGAGGCAAAGTTGCCGAGGCCAGGCAAGTTATCTACCTCCGAGCTGCTGGTGGGACGTTCAAGGTACCGCCTGGCGAAGGAGAATTCAGAATCGAGACCCCTGTTGGTCATGTTGTCGTTTCAGGCACGGAGTTTTCGGTGGAACTCAAGCCTGGGACCTATACCTGCTATCCACCGCAAACCTCATCCTGGTGTCCACCAGAAGGAGAATTAATGATGAAGAGATCAGTAACACTGCTCGCCGTCGCGGTCGTCTTTGGCTCAGTAGAAGTCAGGATTGGCGACGAAACATACACACTCGGGGCAGGCGACAGCCGCGTCTTTGGGCAGGAGCGTCCCCCGAAAGTGGCCGAAAAGGCCCCAGCTAAGGCAAAGGATGAATTGACCGACGAGGACCGAAAGATCGCGGCCGAATTCCTTGAGATCCTCAAGGGTGTCAAGGCGGGTGGATGGGATGAAGAGGAAATCGGAATCGCTTTGAAGAAGCTCGGCATCACATGGGAACAGGGCATGGCCCTGGCGAGGAAAACCGGCGCCATTAAGACACGCCCAGGTGGCGGGCAGCAAGCGAAAGTAAACGTCCTGAATCGCTGGGTTGGCACATGGCTGTCAGCCGTGACCTTGAACTCGTCCCGATGGATTCCAGAGGCAAGAAGCCAGGAAGAGATCAGAGAGATGAAGTGGATTCTCAATGGACGCTTCCAGGAGTCCATGGCCCGAAGTGACAACCATGAAACGCGCGTGACTCAACGCTATAACTCTCAGATGAAGAGGTACAATATGTGGACCTTTGACTCGAACGGCGGCCATAGCTACTGGCTTGGTGATTGGGATGAAAAATCACAGACCATGACTTGGCAGTTTCAGAATAAGGTGATCAAAGGAACGATGACCGAACGTTTCACTGCCGATGACAAATACGCCACCAAGCTCCTCATGCTGGACGGCGAAGGAGCGGCCCTCTTGGACATCCAGGCAGAAAACGTGCGCATCCTGAAGGGAGCCCGGACACGGGGCCACACCAGACGTGATGAACATCGGGGGCAGAAACGTCCTCCGCAGGAACAGGAACGGCACAAAGTAGAGAAAGAGCTCTAATCCAGTACGCCCAGACGAGGGCAATTTTACGGATTTGAATGACAATTCTCAGGGGCAAAGCCCCGGGCCGTTTGCCTAGCCCAGTCCAACGGGCTGGGTTTTCGAGCAGATCATCCTTAGGGGCAACGCCCCGGTCATTTGTCCCAATGAATGGCCTCCTTGAAAATGGCCGGGGCGTTGCCCCTTTTCAATTCTCTGTACCATTCACCCAGCCCGTTGGGCTGGGCTAGGCAAACAGCCCGGGGCTTCGCCCCTGAAATCCGTCAAAACGACTCCGTCTTGGAGGACTGGCACACTTTTGCAGATGAAAAGCGGGATGGCCGTCCTCGCCCTCCTGAGGCTTTCTCTCAGACGGGCGAGACGGCCATCCCGCGATCTGTTTTTCCAAAAGAGACGGGCCGCATGTCGTGCCCGTTTGCAGTTTCAGCCTGGCAAAGCAATTCCCTGCAAATTCGTCTGCGAAACGAAACTTATTTGAGATAACTGATGCTCACTTCTGACCAACATGCAGTCCTGAGAGAAGAATATGACGATGCCTTTGCACAGACGAACTTTTCTTAAGGGCGCGGGCGTAAGCATCGCTCTGCCGCTGTTCGAATCCTTGACGCCGGCCGCCCATGCCGACAAAGCTGGTAAGCCGGTGAAGCGCTTCGTCTGTCTTTCGAATAACTATGGCATTTACAGGAAGGCATTCTTTCCCGGCAAGGAGCAGGTGGGCACAGACTACGACATGCCCGAGACGCTTAAGCCGCTCGAAAAGAATCGCCAGTACTTCACCGTCTTCTCCCATCTCGATCACGGAAACACCATCGGCCACCAGGGCGTGCCGGTACTGCTGAGCGGGGTCCGGCCGCACCTCGCGTCGAATTATCCAGAGATGAACATGAGCGTTGATCAGAAGATAGCGGAATACGTCGGAGCCGAGACGCGTTTTCCATCAGTGACGGTGAGGGTTAACGAGTCGAATTTTGTGAGCTTTACCCGGACGGGAGTGCAGGTGCCCGCGAGAGATTTGCGGCAGATGTATCTCGCCCTGTTCATGGCCGACTCCCAGGATCGAAAGGCCACCGCGGCCGAGAGATTCAAACGCCACAACAGCATCCTCCAATGACCCTCGCCGCGGCGGTGTACTTACTCAACCGAGCGTCATGACGGCCACCGCCAACGGCGTCGATACCTCGCCCGTCGTGCGCGGTGTCTGGGTGCTCGAGAGTGTCCTCGGCACGCCGCCCTCGCCTCCACCGCCGGATGTAGAACCGCTTTCGCCGGACCTTCGTGCCGCCAAAACCATCCGCGAGCAAATGGATATTCATCGCAAGCAGCCCGCCTGCAACAGTTGCCACCGCAAGATCGATCCGATGGGATTCCCCTTCGAGAACTTTGATCCCATCGGCCGCTGGCGCGACAAATATCCGAAAGCCCGAGACAACATCGACGCGGCCACCACAACGTCCACCGGCGAAGAAATCAAAGACATCGTCGCTTTCAAAAAACTGCTCCTGACCCGTGAAAAAGACGTCGCCCGCAGCCTCACTGAAAAGCTGCTCACCTATTCCAGCGGCCGCATCCTCGAGCCCACCGATCGCGGCGAGGTCGACAGCATCGTGGACAAGCTTGGAAAGCAGGGCAACAGGTTGCGCGACCTGATCAGGCTCGTGGTTCAGAGCGAAGTGTTCTTGACGAAGTAAGCGTCTAACATCATCTCGAAGTCGACATCACCTCGATATTTGCTAGCTTTGCCGGCATGAGTATTTCAGTTTTTGTCGAGCCACTGGATTCTGGATTCCGAGCTTCTTGCGGCCAGCCATTAGCATTGTCTGCTGACGCGTCTTCCCGCGATGAAGCCATTGGATTGCTCCGTCAAAAGATCGAGGAGCGGCTTGCGGACGGCGGCGAGATTGTCGATCTGGAATTGTCGCCACGGAGGGGACAGCTTCGTGAATGGCTCAATCGGAATACTGAGACAGATGATGAACTGTTCGGGGAGTGGGAGGAGGCCATCGCAGACTATCGGGACAGTGTCGAGAGAGATGTTAACGCATTGTGAGTCTCTACATTCTCGATACTGATACGCTGAGGGACCGCTCAAGAATAACTTACCATTTTCGAAAGATGGCCATGTGCCACGGTTTGCTTGCCAAACCGTGCAGATCACGTTGCTCGCACGGATTGGCAAGCAATCCGTGGCACATGTTCAGTTATACAAAATGGGAAGTCATTCTTGCATGGTCCCTTTGTCTCTTGCAGCGCGGTCATTATCAGGTTCTCCACCTGCTTTTTGCGATCATCGCTGTCGTTTCGCCTTCTGCTGAAGCAGCGGGACGCCCCAACATCGTCTTCATCCTCGCGGACGATCTTGGTTACGGCGATCTCGGTTGCTATGGACAGAAGAAAATCAAGACACCTCGTCTTGACCGGATGGCCAAAGAAGGAATCCGGTTCACCAGTCATTACTCCGGATACAACATCTGTTCGCCGTCACGATGCATTCTCATGACGGGCAAGCACATGGGGCATGCGTCGGTCACTGGCAATGGCGGAAGGCTGAAGAAGTCCGACATTACGGTCCCCATGCTTTTGAAGGGGGCAGGCTACAAGACCTGCATGATCGGCAAGTGGGGTCTGGTCGGAAGACCCGGTCATCCCGGCAGCCCTAACAACAAGGGCTTTGACCATTTCTTTGGTTTCGACAACCAGGGCTTCGCGCATTTCTACTATCCGGAATACCTCTGGCGCAACGACCAGAAGGTGCTGTATCCAAAGAATCATAACCTGCGGGTGAAAGGTGAATACAAGAAGGGTGAGGGCACCTTCAGCCACGACGAATTGACCAGAGAAGCCATCGGCTGGATCAGAGAGAACAGAGACAGACCCTTTTTTCTGTATCTGCCCTTCTGTATTCCTCATGCGGAGCTTACCGTGCCGGAAGATTCGATGGCGCCGTACCTGAAACTGGGTTGGAAGGAGTCGCCAAAGATCGAGGGAAAAGGAAACATCGGCGGCGGCCGGAAAGACGCGGGCTACGGCAGCCAGTACAAGACGGGCTATTGCGGTCAAAGTTATCCCAATGCTGCATACGCCGGCATGATCTCACGGATGGATCGGAGCATCGGCCAAATCCTGGATCTTCTGGACGAGCTGAAGCTCAGTCAGAACACTCTGGTGATATTCAGCAGCGACAATGGCCCTTCATCGGAAGGCGGGCAGAGCCTGAAATTCTTCCAGAGCTCCGGGCCCCTGCGCGGGGCCAAACGAAGTGTCTGGGAAGGCGGAATCCGGGTACCGATGATCGCCCGTTGGCCGGGCAGGATAAAACCGGGCCGTACAAGCGATCGCCCCAGCGCTTTCTGGGACTTTCTGCCGACGGCCTGCGAGCTGGCGGGCGTCAAGCCTCCTCCGGAAATCGACGGTATCAGTTATCTGCCGGAACTGTTGGGACAGACGGGCGCACAGAAAAAACATAAATTCCTTTACTGGACCTGGGCCATCCGAGTGGGCAAATGGAAAATGCATCGTCGCGGCAAAAATCGATACGCTCTGTACAACCTGGAAGAAGATCTCGCGGAGGCGCACGACGTGGCCGCCGGGCATTCGGAGTTAGTCGCCCGCTACAGCAAGTACTTTGACGAGGCTCGCCGGTAGACAAATGCGTCAGAGGGCATGATGCCGGAGTAAGGAGGCAACTTTTCGCGCGCAAACACGAATCCCTTCATATGGCCTATACAACCTCGACAAACCTCGTTTCTGCCCTGCTTCTGTTTGCGCTCTCAGCGTCCGCAGAGACCAGGCATCCAAACGTCATTCTGATCATGGTCGATGATCTGGGTTTTCATGATCTGAGCTGCTATGGACACCCTGAGATCAAAACACCTGTCATCGATGGACTCGCCAGAGATGGGATCAAGCTGACCAGTTTCTATGCCGGAGCCACCGTGTGTACTCCTTCGCGCATGGCATTGCTCACCGGCGCTTACCCGAGCCGACTGGGCTGGACCAAGGGAGTGATTGGCTACAAGATTGGATGGAAATCCGGCATGAGTCCCGAAGCCCTCACTATCGCTGAGGTCTTCAAATCCGCCGGCTACGAGACGGCGATTTCGGGCAAATGGCACCTGGGCGATCAGCCGGCGTGCCTGCCACAGGGACAGGGCTTCGATTCATCGTATTACATCACCAAAAGCAATAACCAGACAAAGAGGCTCTGGCGGGATGACGAGCTGCTCGAAGAGAAGTTCAACAATCGCCTGCTGACCGAAAAATTCACCAGCGAGGCGATCCGATTCATTAAAGCGAAGAAGGACAAACGGTTCTTTCTCTATATCCCCTATACGGCTCCGCACTTTCCCGTGCAGGCGCACCCGGATTGGAAAAGCAAATCCAGCTTCGGCGAATACGGAGATGTCGTTGAAGAGATGGATGCTCGCATCGGTGAGATTCTGGCGACACTCAATGTCGAGAAGATACACAGAAACACGATCGTTTTATTCCTGTCGGACAATGGCCCACAGCGCGGACAGAAAGCCCTGGCAAAGCCTTATCGCGGCCAGAAGTGGGACGCGCTCGAAGGCGGCACACGTGTTCCATGCGTCATTCGCTGGCCAGGTGTCATCCCCGCGGGACAAGAGAGCAATGAACTGATCGCCGCCATCGATATCCTGCCCACCCTGAGCCATGCATGCGGCATCGATCTTAAATCAATCACAAAAGGTAGCCCGACGATCGACGGCATCAATGTCTGGAACACTCTGGTTGGGAAGAAGGACACTCCCCATCCCCGCACGGATCTTCTTTACTGGCATGGAATGAATGGATTTCAAGCCATCCGCGCCGGTGACTGGAAGCTTTTCCTCGACCGCAGAAACGCCAAGCTGAAAGACGGTGAGACAGGGCCGGCGCTCTTCAACCTGGCCAAAGAAGCAGATGAAAGGACAGACCTGAGCGCGAAGTTTCCGGATAGAGTTAAGTCCATGCAAGAGCTTGCCAACAAGCGCCTGGCCGAGATTAACAGGGGCATCATCCCTATCGTAAAGTAAAAGAGCATGAAGGATTCTGGTGGCTGCCCTCTCTTCCAGCGCAGGTTGCGAAGGTAGCCGCTTCAGGCTGCGGCCAGATCGCCGGTAGACATCTGTCTGAAATCGATAGCCAAAACCAATGAACAGACTGACCTCAACTGACCTCAACAAATACCACGAGCAGGGCTTCCTCGTTCCCGATTTCCGGTTACCTCAAAAGGTTCTTAATTTGCTGCACGGTCATTTTCGGTCACTCTTGTCCGCAATTCCTGCGGCACCTTGAATTTATTTGGAGAACTGGCATGAAAATCATCTGTTTATCGATCGTCGCTGTCCTGTTCTTCCCCTGCGCCCTTTTCGGGCAGGGGCTCTCCTGGGATGGGACTTGGGTCAGTGTACAGAGAAAAGAAAACGGGACAGTCACATGCGCGCTCAAGAAAAGAGGCAGCAAGTGGACGGCATATTTCGATGGGCTCAAGAAAGGGAATGATTTCTCTTTCAAAGTGCCCTGCGTGCTCACGAAGAAAGGCAAAGAGTATAGCTTCGAAGGTGATACGAAGATCGGCGGAGACCGTTATGAGCTTACCGGGTCTTTCAGCCAGGAGGCATTCAACGCCAAATACGAATCAAAATCCGGCGATAAGGGATCGATAAAACTCAAGCGGTCGAAGTGATCCTGGCAGTGCCTCTCTGAGCGAATCTGGGGCCTGAGCGGCATCAGTGTTTCGAACACCGCAACAGAGAGACATTATCGATCCACACCGTACCTGTTGCCCGGTGCAGTTGGAGCGAGACCATGCTGCCTTCGGCGCCGGTGGGGAGGACCAGGATGAAATCTCGGCGAGTCCAGTCCATTTCAGCGGCCTCGAACATGCTTTCGGTCTGGCCGATATTGCCGCCGGGTTTATTGTTTCTGCGAGCGTGGATGTAGCTGTTGAAGCTGCCCATCTTCCCCTGGGGTGTCAACTGCTGCACGCGGACATCGTATGACAAGTGGTATGAACCAGGGTCCAGTGCCGCGGCAAACGGATGAGTCCACTTGAAGACTCTCTCCTTCATAGTCTCTTCGTCATCGCTCTCAAGGCGGATGCACCAACTGCCATCGCGGCCCTCGCGGACTCGAACTGCCGTCTCAGTTGGGATGGGCTTCCTTGAATTGCTCGACAGGCGCCATGCCGCGATTTTCGAGGACTCGAATGAGCCGTTGGTGAGCAGGTTCTTGCTCTCAGCCATCACTTCCGGGTGAAAGAGCAGGAGCCCGCCACTGTCGACGTCGTAGTTCGCGCCGCCGGTTCTTTCCCAGGCGAACCAGGGGTCGCCCTCGATTCCATTGCGGCGTGCGCCTACGTTAAAGCGCATGTAATCCAGGTCAGCCAGGGATACACCCAAGGCCTTGAAAGGAATGCGGAATTCGGCGGTCCATTCCCCGTCTCCCAACACACATCGATACTCGAGACCGGCGCCGAGCCGTGCAGCCTGTTCCGCTGAGGCCCCGGCATCGGTGACGCTCTCGAACGCCCCGGAAGGAAAACCGTGCAGCACGAAGATCGGCCCGGGCTTCTTCTTGACGAGCGCGCAAAAGTCGACTTCGACACCATCATCCGTTCCCCAGTCACCACCAGTCTTCTTCAACTTCGAAAGTTCGGGGCATGGGACATGGAAACCCACGTAGAGATTTTCGTCATCAAAGAGAATGGCCGCTTTGCCCGCTGGCGGGAAAGTCTTGTCCGGCTTTGTTCTCAGACTGACGAGCGGCAGGTAACGTTCAGGGGCAAGCAGAGGCCATCCCTCATCATTCAACTGGCCGTCGATCTTGATCGGGTTTTTCGTCCTGAACGCGCGTGCAACGGGCTTCTTGGTTTCAGGGGGCTGATAGACCTCGTGATACTGAAACTGTGGAACTGAAGATCGTGCGCTCGAAAGGTCAGGCCGATCGAATTGGGCTCGCATTGCTTTAAGAGGCGCAACTGCCCGCACGTCGGCAAAGGCGGCCGATCCCCAGTCGCCACTCTCGAATCGGATCGCTTGAGGATTTTCGTCTGGGGATGTCGCACCGAGATCGATTGGCTGCGCTTCCATCCAGTTGCCGGGAGTGAAGGTGGGCTCGCCGATGGCCTGCTCTCCTTTAATTATCTTCAGGCTTACCGGTTCAAGGACCGGCATCCAAAGGGAGCCCTGGAGCCCGCCGGCGGCGCTGCGGGACAGGGTGATTCCATTCCGGTGTCCGGGCAGCCAGTGATCTCCCCCAAACTCGTAAGCGCCCACATCCGGCGCCTTTCCCACGAAGGGCGCTGTCACCCCTTCGACAGTTCGCCCGGCATCCACGAGAGGAGAGTCCGGCCCGGGCCGGAAATCCAGTTTGCCTGGGGCTGCCAGTTGGGGCGCGCCGCTGGTATCGTTATTGGAATGGTCCCCGGGCAATCCGGGATCGCGCTTGCGCCGGGTCGAGACGATGACGTTGGCGCAATTATTAATCAGCAGGCTGTCCTCATTCTGGTGGGCGTAAGCCTTGACGTGTTTTTGCCACCACTTGTCCGGTTCGCGGCCTGAAAGAAAGAGGATGTCGCTCGCGCCGTTTGCGAAACATGTGTTGTTGTACACGCGGTTCTTGCCGCCTTTGATGACGACGCCGTCTCGCCGGACATTCCAGACCACGTTGTGGTGGATGCGCAGGCCGCGGGTCTTGTCGTCGCCGCGAATACCAAGCGAGTTGCTGGGCGAAAGGCTGTCGTGCACCCAGTTGTAGCGGATCTCGTTTCCCATCGCGTAGTGCATGCTGGTGTAGATGAGCGATACGTCCTTGCTGAGCATCCCACCGTGATGGACGTGGTTGTATTCGATGATGCCGTGGCGATTGCCGCCGCTGTTGATGATAGTGTTGCCGACGTTATACACCGTGTTGTAGCGGGCAGCGTTTGCCGGGCCTTCGTCATTGCGGTTGCCAGACAGCGAGATGCCCGTATAGCGCAGGGTGCCGCTCCAGTTCACATCGTGAATGAGGCAATTTTCGATCGAGTTGCGCTGCCCCCTGGCTTGAATCCCAAAGGTGGCGCAGTAGGCCAGGCTGCAGTTGCGGACGACGTTGTCTTTCCCCGTGACTCTCGTGCCCGCGCATATCCGGCGCGGCTTTTCGGCATCGGGCACGCCGCGGGCGAAGGAAGGGAACAGCAGGTTGCAGTGCTCGACCCGGCAGTGCTCCGCGTCTTCCAGCGTGAAGGTGCAGGCGAAGAAGTGAAAGCCGGTAATCTCCACGAACTGAATCTCCTTTCCACGGAATGCATAATCCCGTGCTTTAGCCTCGACTTTCAACTGTGTTGGGTTCTCGTCTTCCGGCGGCCACAGGTAGAGCGTGCCTTCCTGTGAGAGAAACCATTCCGACGGGCTGTCCAGGGCCTCCAGCTTCCCCATCAGATAATAAGAATCATCTGCCCACCAGTGGGTGCGTTTGCTGTGGAACTCATTCATCTCGATTTCGTACTCGAAGGTGTCGCTCCCCTTCGAGTGATTGAGTACCGGGCGGCTCCAGGTCCAGAACTGGTGTGCGATGTTGAGCATCGCGGTCGCGCCAGACCAGTCGATACCGGTCTTTGCCAGTTCCGGGTCGTGGAGTTTCAGGTAAGCGCTCTTGGGCCCGGTCGTGGCCCAGCCTTTTCGAGTGAAGAGTCCATCGAAAGTCGTGTTCGGCCAGCGAGCTTCGAGCATCATCTTCCGGTCAACAAACAACTGCTCGAACCGTTGTCGCGTCTCTGTTTTGTAGACCTTGCCCTGGTGCGCCGACCATGGCCCGCGAATGGTCTCCGTACCATCGAGCACGACGACCTCGCCGGGAAACGCTGCAAAACGGACCGGGGCATCAGGCTTTCCGCTTTTCCGGATCTCGACCGCCTCTCGGTAAGTGCCGCCCCTCACAAAGCACGTGTCGCCTGGTTGCAGGATGTCAGCAGCTTTCTGAATCGTAAGGAATGGCCGCTCGAGGCTGCCCGGATTGGCATCATTACCATCGCCGGCCACGAAGTAGTCCGACGCCTGGGCGCTGCAAACAGAAAGCGCAAAGAGCAGGAACATATATTTCGGGCGCATCATGTCTGGTCCCTTTGTCATTGGGTCATCAGGAATCGCTCAAAACAGGTGTAAGGCTGATTCAGAGCGAACTCAAACGAATGGAACTTGAAATCCGAAGTGCGGATTGACTCAGATCAGGATTACGTCTTTTTCTACAGATTGAAGGTCTCAGGCCGGCTTCAAATTATGACTATCATGTCGGCGCGTAAAGGTTAGGATGCCCCGCGCCAGGTCAATCACGGAAGCACATACATGGATGATTCATCAGTAAAGCAGACGGAAGAGGCCGTAGAGAAACTTCACGATGCTCACCAGACTATCCTCGAGCAGGTTCGCAAAGTTATCGTGGGGCAGGAAGAGGTGGTGGATAATGTTCTCACCGCACTTTTTGCCCGAGGCCACATCCTCCTCATCGGCGTACCCGGACTGGCCAAAACACTGCTGGTCAGCACGATTGCGAAGGCGCTGGATCTGGAATTCAAGCGTATTCAGTTCACGCCTGATCTGATGCCTTCGGATATCACCGGGACGGACATCATTGAAGAGGATGTTGAGACAGGACGGCGCACCTTCAAATTTGTTGAAGGCCCCATCTTCTGCAACATGTTGCTGGCAGACGAAATCAACCGTACGCCACCCAAGACGCAGGCATCGCTGCTCGAAGCCATGCAGGAAAAACAGGTCACCGCCGGGAACAAAACGTACCCGCTGACAGAGCCCTTCATCGTGCTAGCGACGCAGAATCCGATTGAACAGGAGGGCACTTACAATTTGCCTGAAGCGCAGCTCGACCGGTTCATGTTCAACACTTACGTGGATTATCCGAAGAACGATGAAGAGGTGCAGATTGTGGCCGAGACCACCGGCCGATCGCAGCCTGAGCCGGATACCGTGATGAGCGGGGAAGAGATCCTGATTTACCAGGGCTTGGTGCGAGACGTTCCGGCAGCCGAGGACATCATCCAGTACGCGGTCAACCTGGTGGCCGCAACACGCCCGGACGATTCACGGGCACCGGACTTCGTTAAGAACTGGGTGCAATGGGGTGCCGGCCCCCGCGCCTCACAGTATCTCATTATAGGAGGCAAGGCCCGCGCCATTCTCGATGGCAGGTTTTACGTGACAGTCGAAGACGTTCAGGCGGTGGCGAGGCCCGTGCTGCGCCATCGCATCTTCACAAACTTCACAGCCGAAGCCGAGGGGATTAAACCGCTCGATGTTATTAGCCGCCTCATCGAGACGGTTGAGAGGTAATCATGCCCGGCGTGAACAAAGGCCTGATCGATCCGAAGGTTTTGACGACCGTCAAAGACCTGGAATTGAAAGCCCGTGTGCTCGTTGAGGGCCTCTACATCGGCCTTCACGACAGCCCGCTCTATGGCTACAGCCCGGAATTCGCGGACCACCGCCAGTATTACCAGGGCGATGACCTGCGCGGCCTCGACTGGAAAGTCTACGCACGAACAGATCGCTATGTGATCAAGCGGTACAAGATGGAATCGGACATGCGAGTCATGATCCTTCTCGATTTCAGCGCATCGATGGGATACGGGTCCGGCGACAACGTGACAAAGCTTGAATACGGCATCCATCTTGCCGCCGCGCTTTCGCATCTCATCATCCATCAGAATGACCGCTCCGGCCTCGTTCTCTTCGATGATGAGATCCGCACGTTCATGCCCGCCAGGGGCGGCTTGCCGCATCTACGCCAGATGCTTCATCATTTGCAGAAAACAGAGCCCGGGGCGCGCACGAGTATCGTGGACATCTGCCACCAGGCGGCGTCCCGGCTCACCGGTCGCGGTTTGGTGGTTCTGGTTTCTGACTTTCTCGACCCGGACTATGAACAGCTTTCCGATTGCTTCAGCCACTTCCGGTTCGCTCGGTACGACGTCATCGTCATGCATCTGCTCGACCCGGCAGAAGTAGATTTTTCATTTCAACAGATCCAGAATTTCCGCGACCTCGAATCCGGCGAAGAACTGGTCGTCGAGCCAGAGACATTCCGCCGCACCTACACCGAGCGCATCCAGAAATTCAGAGACTCCATCGAATCTCAATGCCTGAAGGCGCACATCGATTATGAATTTGTGAGGACCTCGCAGCCTTTGGAAGGAGTGCTTTTCCAATATCTGTCCAAGAGGGCAAAACGGAGTGTACGGTAGTTGTAGTGCGGGCGCTCCGCGGCCGCTTGTTTCGCGGGCTCTGACTGCGAGATGGCTGACGCTGATATCTGACACGCCATGTTCGTAAACCCCTTCTTATTATTTCTGCTGCCACTCGCCGGGCTGCCTGTGATCATTCATATGATCCACCGGCAGAAATACACGATTCACGAGTTCAGCGCGCTGCTCTTCTTTGACCGGAGCCGCAAATTCAACGTGTTTCGTTTCCGCCTCCGGCATGTGCTGCTCATGGTGATGCGCATCGCCATCGTGCTGCTCCTCCTGTTAGCGTTCGCTCGACCGGGCATCACCAACATCGGAATCGGTGACAGGAAGCAGGCCGTGGCACTTGTCCTGGATGGCTCCACCAGTATGACCCGCGATTTCGGTGGAAAGAGCATGCTCGAGTTCGCGAAAGAGCAGGCCCGGCACAGCATTGCCGAACTGGGTGATGGAACAACGGTCGGTATCGTGACAAATCAGTCGCCGCCTCAACTTGTGCTGAATCCCACCTCTGATCTGAAAGATGTCGAGGGAGCTCTCTCCAGCGTGAAACCGTTCTATCGTCGTGGGACATTTTGGGATGCTGTGGAGCTCGCACAGAGATCCCTGAAAAACGTAAGAGCAACGAGCAGGCATGTGGTGGTGTTTACGGATCTGCAAAAGGGCTGGTTGGAGCCCGGACAGACCGGCTCGGAAGACGATGTGCCAATTCGGTTCATTCATCTGAAATCAGCATCCAATCAAAACTGTGCCGTCACGCGAGTGGATGTTCAGCGCACGCCGATTGCCATCGGCAGGCCGGCGCGTTTCGCTCCGGTGATTCAAAATTACAGCGACAGGCCGGTCAAGAACCTGAGGGTTATGGGGGGCATCGTTGTCGAAGGCAGCGATGAAGTTGATAGCCAGGCCGTCACCATCGAAATTCCCGCGCATGGCACGGTGCAGCCGACTTTCTATTTCACGTTTGGCATTCCGGGTCAACACGAGGTGTCGTTCAAGATCTCGGAGGACGCTCTCGCCACGGATAACGTCTGGTCAGAGGCCGTCCACGTGATGGACACAGTACCGGTGCTGTGCCTTGGGGATGAGCAGAAGGGCCAGAAAAGAGGTGGGCTCTTTTATCTAAAGCATGCTTTGTCGCCGGCCGGCCGCGGCAATCATCTATCCCTCGTCATCGCGCCTTTGAGTGACGTCTCAAAGATGGGCCTTTACGGGTACAGTTGTGTGTTCGTCTCCGGCATCAAAGACATGAAGGAGAACGAGGCCAAACTGATTCGGGAATATGTTCATCGAGGCGGCGGACTGGTTCTCTTCCCTGATGCGGCCACCGATGAAGAATCACTGCGGCTCCTGTTTGCATCCGATGAGCTTGGTTCATTGATGCCTGTTGAGGTTCTTGGCCAGGTAAAGACGTCTTCACGCATCTCGGCCGTAGGATTGCAGCGGGCAAGTTTCAGTCGCCACCTCTCGGAGGCGGTGACCACTGAGCTCACAGGCATTACTTATAACGTCCGTTACCGGTACAAGATTCCTGCGACAGGTGAATTCATCCGCCCCCTCGCCCTGTTTAATGACAGCTCACCCGCGATGATCGAATCCCGCTTTGGGTATGGCCGATGTGTTCTGTTCGCCGGAGGCTGCAGCCACCCGGAGACCGATTTTCAGTTCCGTTCAGTGTTTCCGTCGTTGATGCAGGTGCTGGCGACGGAGCTCGCACATCCGGTTCGACATCAGACGCAGGATGTTCGCTCGGGCGAGGCATATATCGCGTTGCTGGAAAAGGCGGAGCTGCCGACTTCCCTTCACGCTCGCTTTCGGGGGGCCAGCGAAAAGGTCGAACTGCTGAAGGAGCGAACAGGTTTTTCGGTCGTGTATCCAGGCGCGAACGCGCCCGGTTACTACGAAATTCAAGCGGGCTATGAAGATGAATCCGAGCAGACCGTGATCGATGCTTTCGCCGTGAATGCCGGTGGTGGCGATTCTGATGTCAGCACAGCGGACAAGAATGAACTTCAACAGGCAAGGCCAGGCATCAGCGTCCAGACCATCGAGAACGCTCAACCTGTCGACGCCCTTCTTCTCGCGGAACGCGCGGAGCTCATGCGAATCTTTCTGTTGGTTCTGCTTGCCCTGGTCATCGCGGAAAACTTCATTTCATGGAGGACGAAGTAGCCCCATGAATTTGTGGAATTTGCCAGCCAGAGTCTTCGGCATCCGCGATCTGGATATCGCGGGGGCGCATCAGTTTTCTCTTACAACGACGGCAGGGACGATCACGCTGATCCTCCTTGGAGTGCTCGCGATCTCCGGAGTCTGTGTGAGCGTGATCACCTATTCACGGACCACGGAATCTATTCCATCCAAATGGCGCTGGTTCTTTGGCCTGGCCAGAGCCTTTGTATACGTCTTACTCGCCATTGCTCTTTCAGGGCTGGTGATCATCGTTGAACTGAGCGTTGACGAAACTGAGCGCAGTCTCGTCATCATCGATAACTCACTGAGCATGGGCATCCAGGAATCAGGTGAGCGGCGGATCGACCCAGTAAAGAAATCGGTCGAAATTCTCCTGCCCGCACTGGCCGGCGTCCGAATCACAGACCTGCGCACTCTCGATGACAAGCGGCTCACGGCAAAGGAACTCAAGAATCTCGAACCCTCGA
>Ga0187827_10004038_pt1 | contig 18364 bp, 20 predicted proteins | sample ETNtaG_39_FD_167969 | JGI IMG/M metagenome (GOLD analysis project Ga0187827, IMG submission 167969) | Marine microbial and viral communities from oxygen minimum zone, Eastern Pacific Ocean - ETNP2014_SV_150_PacBio MetaG (Illumina Assembly) | ecosystem: Environmental > Aquatic > Marine > Hypoxic... | reverse complement strand
AACGCTGGCCAACGTCGGACCCAAGGGCGGTATGGTACCGGGGAGCAAGCGATTTGTTGCCTGTGATACGCTTATGCTGTCGGTGGGGCTGATACCGGAAAACGAGCTATCGAAAAAGGCCGGCTTGGTAATAAGCCCGGTCACCGGAGGACCGGTCGTCGACGACCGGTTGCAGACATCGATCCCGGGGATATTTTGCGCCGGCAACGCGCTCCAGGTCCACGACTTGGTGGACTATGTGTCGATGGAGGCCGACAAGGCCGGTCTCTCGGCCACCGAATTCGCCGACAAGGGCCGGCTGTCGCCCTCCAAAATCAACGTACACCCTGGTTCGGGGGTCCGGTACGTAGTCCCGCAAGAGATCTCGGGCGAGGAGACGGTGGATTTCTCCATGCGAGTGCTAAAGCCGGACTCAGACCGGTACATTGTCATTCGCAGCAACGGGCAGATCATCAGAAAGATGAAGCAAACGGTGCTGGAGCCCTCTTCCATGATAAGGGTCCGGGTGAGGGCAGACCGGTTCAATAATGTCCAGGGTGACCTGACAGTGGAGGTTGGAGCGTGAAAGGCGAATACGTCTGCGTCGTGTGTCCCACGAGCTGCACAGTCCATGCCGAATGGAACGAAAAAGAGTTGCTCAACATCGACCGTGCACAGTGCAAGCTGGCTTGGGCCTATATCGAAGGGGAGATCTTCGATCCCAGGAGGATGGTATCAACCACTGTCTCGGTTCGAGGAGGAGACCTTCCAATGGTCAGTATAAAGACGGACAAACCGCTGCCCAAGGACAAGATGATGGAGCTGATGTCCCTGGTGAACCATCTGGAGACGAGCGCCCCCATCCGCATCGGGGACGTCATCGCGGCGGACGTCCTGGATACCGGCATTAACCTTGTGGCCACGAGAAACGTCGCAGAGCGAGCTGCCGGCTAGCAGTTTTCTATTTCGGAACGAGGCCGTCCCATGCAAAAAGACAAAGACCAGACCAATGGCATCCTACAGCTTATGGGAAATACGGACAACGGCGTGTACGCGGTCGATGGAGAACGCCGGCTCGTCCTGTGGAATCAGGCCGCCGAGGAGATTCTGGGGTATCCCGCCTCCGAAGTCCTGGGCAAGCTGTGTTATGAGGTCCTCGCTGGTACGGACGCCATGGGAAACATCGTGTGTCACGGCCGGTGTGAGGACATTGAGCTAGCCAAGAACCAGGGCCTTGTCCCCGGCTACGACGTCAGGATCAAGGCAAAGGACGGGCGCGATGTGTGGATCAACGTCACCAACATACCGGTCCCGTCTGACCTGAACGGACAATTCGCACTGGTGCATATATTCCGTAACGTCAACGCGGCCAAAGACATGGAACAGTTCGGCAACAAACTGGAAGTGCTCTTACAAGAGTTCGCAGATTTTCGGTCGGACCGGCAGGTATCCGGTCGTGTAACCACTGAGGCGTTGGCGAAGCTGACGTCTCGTGAACGGGAGGTCCTGGCCCTGCTGGCAAGAGGGGCCAGCGCCAAGGCTATCGCCGCAAACCTGTCGATAAGCATCTCGACGGCACGCAAGCACATTCAAAACATCCTGAACAAGCTGGGCGTCCACAGTACCCTCGAGGCCGCCATTGCGGCCGGGCCCTACCTGTCGCGATAATAATCGCGTCCGCGTCCTACTCAAGACTTCCTGTGTCAGCGAAGGTGCGCGGCGAAGGTAATAATATAGAGTACTAAATATACTCCAGCTACATTATTTATCTTTGGCATGAACCGCCGTAGACTGAAAGTAGCAAACGAAGCAAATAGCGCAACCGAGCTATACGCCCCCAGTGGAAGGGGTGATCTGTTGGAGGAGCGGTTCGTTCGCCGGATAGACGCGGCCAGGATGCTCGGCGTGTCGGCCAGTACCCTGACCCGCTGGGCCAAGAAGGGCCTGGTGCCCGCCATAACGACCATCGGGGGGCACCACCGCTACCTACTTTCGGATATTCAGTCGCTACGGGCCCGGATGACGGTCGACGGCGACCCGGACAGCCTTCCGCGAGAGTCGAGCACAGAAGACCTCCAGGACCCCGAATATTCGACAACGGCCGTAGCTGTTGACGTCGATACGTCCCGGTTCTCGGCCGGAGCGGGCACGGACCTCGTAGAGGTCCGGTGGCACGGACGCGGGGGCCAGGGTGCCGTGACCGCGGCCGAGTTGCTGGCCGAGTCGGCCCTGGAAGAGGGCAAGTATTTCCAGGCGTTTCCCGAGTTCGGCGCCGAGCGGACCGGCGCGCCTATCAGGGCCTACACGCGCCTCGGCAGCTCACCCATAAATCTCCACTGCCCGATTCTTCAACCAGACATCGTAGTCGTCCTGGACCCAACCCTGCTGACGTCCGTAGACGTGTTCGAGGGCCTGGACGATGGCATCGCCCTGGTCAACACGCCCCTTGCACCGGCCCGCATTGCGCCCGACACCGCCGGTCGGAAGTGGCGAGTATGTACGGTCGATGCCACCGGCATCGTTCTGGAGACCCTGGGCCGAAACATTCCCAACACGGCCATGATCGGGGCCCTGTTGAAAGTCTCCCCCGTTGTCGACAAAGGGACCTGCCGGTGGGTGATGGTGGAACGGCTCAGCGCCAGGTTCTCCTCCCGAGTCGTGCAGGCCAACGTCGATGCCTTTGAGCGTGCCTATGCCGACGTGCGGGTTGAGATTTAAGGAATTAGCCCAGGGGGAGTCCAGCGAGGGACTCCCCTCTGGCAAGGGATTGGGGGGATGTGCCCCCAGGGAAAAACCCATGAGGGCGGGCGGGTGGGTGTAAACCACCTCCCTTTTTGAGATAGTCTCTAAGCCGATAGGTGCAGAATGTGAGCGAACACACAAGAGGAAAATCCGGGGTCCTGATCCGACGAGACATGCTCCAGGGCGGTGCAATCCAGAGCCAGGGCAACTCCGTCGAGCGGGAAACCGGCGGATGGCGGGTCCAGAGGCCCGTGGTGGACATGGAAAAGTGTACGCACTGCATGATCTGCTGGGTCTTCTGTCCCGATGGGTCGATACTTGTCGATGAGATGCGGTTCACCGGCTTCGACCTGGTCCACTGCAAGGGCTGCGGCATATGTGCTGTCGAGTGTCCGGCCAAGTGTATCGATATGGAGGGAGAGGCGGCCCTGTTGGAGGAAGGAGCGATCACAAGTTGACCGTTGCAGGTAGGGCCCCGATTCGCGAGAGCAGTGAGCCGAAGACCTCCGTCGGTCTCAGCGGAGGCCTGGCTGTGGCCGAGGCCATGCGCCAGACACGACCAGACGTGGTGGCTTGCTACCCCATCACGCCGTCCACGATTATCGTGGAGAAGTTCGACGAAATGGTGGCCGACGGAAAGGTTGCTACCGAGTTCGTGGCGGTCGAGAGCGAGCACTCGGCCATGAGCGCCTGCGTGGGAGCCGCCGCCGCCGGAGCCAGGGCACAGACCGTCAGCTCCAGTCAGGGGTTGGCCTACATGTGGGAGGTGCTCTACTCGGCGGCGGGACTGCGGCTCCCCATCGTCATCCACTGCGCCAACCGGACACTCTCTTCCCCTATAAACATCCATTGCGATCACTCCGACACGATGGGGGCCAGGGACAGCGGGTGCCTCCAGCTTTTCGCTGAGAACGCCCAGGAGGCCTACGACAACGCCTTGATGGCGGTCCGCATCGCCGAGCATCCCGACGTCCTACTGCCGGTCATGCACACTCAGGACGGGTACACCGTGACCCACAGCGTCGAGCGGGTGGACCTGGTGCCGGATGCCGCTGTGACGGAATTCCTGGGCGCCTACGAGCCCAAGGTCTCGCTGCTGAACCTGGAGAACCCGGTGAGCATGGGGCCGGTTATCTCCCCGCATTACGGACCCGACGTGAAACTCCCCGCGGTGGAGGCGATGCTTCACGCTCGGGACGTTATCGCCAGCGTCGGCCGGGAGTTCGGTGAGTTGAGCGGCCGCCATCGTGGACTGACCGAGCCATACCGCCTGGACGACGCGGATGTGGCCATGGTGCTGCTTGGTTCCACCGCAGGAACGGCCCGAGTGGTCGTCGATGGACTCAGAGAAGAGGGGATCAAGGCGGGGTTGCTGAAGGTACGGTCCTTCCGGCCCTTCCCCGACGAAGAGATTGCCGGCGCCCTCGAAGGCAAGTCCGCGGTGGCCGTGATGGACCGGTCGCTCTCGGCCGGCGCCGGCGCCAATCCCCTGTTCGAGGACGTGTGTGTCTCCATGTACTCCCACGCAGTCAATGTCCCACTGGTCAACTATGTTTACGGCCTTGGGGGACGGGATACCTTTCCCGGGCAGCTGGCGGGGGTCTTCCAGGAGCTGCTGAAAATAGGCCGGACCGGCAGACGGATACCGATGGTCCGCTACCTGTAGCCGCGAAAGTTAGATGGCAGAGGTGTGAATTGGAGCTAAATCTCAGGGAACTCAGCGGACAGCCCGACATGCTGGCGCCGGGCCATAGCCTCTGCCCCGGATGCGTCGAGTCGGTGGTGGTGCGGCAGATACTCCACGTCGCCGGTCCCAACACTGTGGTGGTCTCGGCCACTGGATGTCTCTCGGTCTCGACCAGCCCCTATCCATTCACCGCGTGGAGAGTCCCGTGGATTCACAACCTGTTCGCCAACGCCGGCGCCACCGTCGCCGGCATCGAGGCCGCCTACAAGAGCCTGGTCAGGTCCGGGAGGATTGACGGTGACAAAAAGGTCAATTTCCTGGTTTTCGGCGGGGACGGCGGGACCTATGACATCGGACTCCAATCCTTGAGCGGTGCCCTGGAGAGAGGGCACCGCTTTCTTTATGTTTGCCTGAACAACGAGGCCTACATGAACACCGGCATCCAACGCTCCAGCGCCACTCTGCCGGGGACCTGGACCACAACCTCCCACGTGGGCTCCGTTCTGCCTGGAAAGGTCGAGCCGCGCAAAGATCTCACCGCCATAGTTGCGGCCCACGGGACGCCGTTCGTTGCCCAGGCCTCACCCCACTTGTGGAAAGACGTCATGAGGAAGGTCGAGACGGCCCTGGACAAGGATGGGCCCTCTTTTATCAACCTCCTGGCGCCCTGCCCGCGTGGGTGGCGGACGGGGCCGGAACTCGGAATACAGCTCGGACGGATTGCGGTCGAGACCTGCATTTGGCCCATCTATGAGATCAACGACGGGGTCTGGAAGTTGAACGTCAGGCCGCGCGAAAAGAAGCCCGTCTCCGAGTGGCTCGAGATTCAGGGACGTTTCGCCCACCTGCTTAAGCCCGAGCGCCGGTCGGAGGTGGATCGGATTCAGAACATGGTAGACCGCGCCTGGGATGAGCTGCTGGCGCGGTGCAACGTTGCCGAGCCACCCGCGGAAAGAAAGACTGCCCCGGACCGGGGGCCGAAGCCCGTGGCCGTGTGAAGCCCTTGAGGCCAACGGGGGAGGTTCCTATGGAAGATACAACGACTGGCGTCGGCGCCCAACAGGAGCTGCGGAGCCAAATAGAGTCGCTTCTGGTCAACGATGGACTTCAGTGCAGCCAGTGTGTCATCGCCGTCCTCGGAGAGCAGCTGGGCCCCGGCGCCAGAGCACTGGAGGGCGCGGCTCTCCCTCTGGGGCGGGGAATGGCGGGGACCGGCGGACTCTGCGGTGCGCTCACCGGAGGCCTGCTGGCCCTGGGCGCAGCCTTTGAGTCCGATAGGCCGGTGCCTCCAGGGACCCAACCTGCGCCGCTGACCTTCTTGACCGAACGGCTTCCCAACAACGACTGGCTGGACGCCCAGTCCGCGGTGGGCGTCCAGCCGCCAGTCTTCTCGCTGTGCAGGGATCTGATGGCGGAATTCTCGGGCGCATATGAGACCGAGGATGGGTCCGTAAGCTGCGCCGAACTGTCCGGCGTTGACTGGAGCGCACCGACTCGGGAGCAACTGGCTCGCTACTACGCGCCGGGCGGAGAGTTGTCCCGGTGCGTCGAGATGATAGGATCGGTGGCCTCACGGGTGCGCGAGCTAATGGAGAGGACGCCGGCCGGAACTACGTAGCTCTGTTGACCGCGCCGTCCCCGGTCACTCCTCGTCCGGGATGGTGGTGGAGACCATAAGCCCCCGTGGAGGCAGCTTCTCAAGCAGTTCGTCCAGCTCGCTCGCCGTCAGGCGGCCCTGGATGAACAGTGGCTTCACCTCCAGGACTCTGGCGAAGACCGGGATCAGGTCGTGAACGGTATACGGCGTCGATCCGGTGTCCAGCGATACCTGGACGGCCGTCGGATACTTGTCCTTCAGGAACACATCTATGGTGTGAAGGTATCCCGAATGCAGGTGTACCGCCGAGTAGTCGAACTGCTGGCAGATCTGTACGTCGTAGGGAAAGAAGACCTCTTCGTACATCTTGGCGGAGACAGAGGAGGTGACATCGCACTGAGTCCGGACGAAGGTCCCCGGCGCCCACACCCCGAAGGGGGTGCACCGCCCACCCTCGAGTTCCGGAATGATGGCCTCCTGCGCCCTGGCCACCGTCACGAAGGTCTCGGCGCACAGCTCGGACAACGCGTGAAGCTCGACCGGCTCGTCGGCGATGGCGTAACACATCTCGCTATGGCCCATCAGGGCTGAGACCAGGTCGATGGGGCCGCGCTGAAGACACTGCACCACCTGGTAGGATCCACCCGAGTTCTCGACCAGGGCGCGCGTGTAGTCCTGAAGCAGGGACAGCCATGGGCTCTCCTCCGGCGGCGGGATGTTGGAGGCCTGGCCTGCACTCTCCAGGTAGGGCGCCGAGTAGATCGACCCGGTGTCCAGCTTGGGGATAACCGGACATCCCATGATCGCCTCGACCCAGGTCATTTTCGTCAAGGGCGCCCGTGTGACCAGGAGGTCGTCTACAACCTGAGTGCCGTCGCTGACCCTGGCGAGTGCGCCGTTGGGGAACTCCTGGACGTCGAGCATCAGGGTCGGGTCCATCATGTCCGGCGTCAGCGGCTCGTCCTGGACCGATAGAGTGGTGCCGTCGGCCAGCGTAATGTTGAGACCGGTCAGATCGTACCGGCTCTCTTCGGACTGTGTAGAAGTGTTCAGCAACGGCCGGTCCACCGGCGCCCGAGACCAGAAAGCCGCGTGTCTGTCGAGAAGGGTTTTCAAGTTATCGTCGGTCATGTATTACCTCGCGTAATGATGAGCGCCCGGCGCCTGTCTCCCAATCATATGCCCACTGCCATGGGAGGCGCAACAGGCGCGTTGTAACGCGATTGGAACACCGAACATGCTCAATAGGGTGCGGTACCTGTCGCGGAAGCACCGGAACAGCAGGCTGCTGAATAATGGGGTGTGCAGAGGGGCGTCGCCCCTCTGCCGGGAGTCTGAGGGCCTGTCCCTGAGCGCAGCGGAAGGGGTGTCCCTCAGATATAAATTCTTCCCCTTCCTGGCCAGGAAGGGAGACAGGGGGATGGTCGACGGTGTTTTTCTGCACCGGACCAGAAATCAGGAGGGAATCGGCATGGCAGGGATGACTCACCGAGAGCGCGTCATCAAAGCGCTGAACCACGAGGAGCCGGACCGTATCCCCATCGACCTGGGGGGCATGGCCGCGTCGACCATCGTTGTCGAAGCTTACGCCGGTCTCATGGAACACCTCGGTCTTAAGGAAGAGGGACAGATCGTGGTGGACAGGTATCTGCAGACCGCGTCCGTGTCCGAGGCCGTGCTAAAGCGATTCGATGTCGATTTTCGTCGCGTCGGCCTGGGCAAGTCCGAGGTGATTCCCGAGGTGGTGCTGAGTGACCTGTCTTACAGGGACGAGTGGGGCGTTGTCTGGGAGAAACCCGAGGACGGGCACTATATCAACACCGCCGGGCCGTTCCAGAAGAAAGACGTCACCATCTCCGAGATAGAGAGTTACCGGTGGCCCGAACCGAGGGACCCGGGCAAGATTAGGGGCCTCAAGGAGAAGGCGCTCCAGCTCCATCAGGAGAACGAGTATGCCATCGTCGTCAACCTGCCGTGCGCCATCGTCGCCCAGTGCCAGCGGGTAAGGGGCTTCGGCGAATGGCTGGAGGACCTGGTGGTCAACCCGGCCCTGGCCGAGGCGATGATGGAACAGGTGGTCAGGGTCGGCGCCGGGCAGGCGGAGTTCGTGATGGAGGAGATCGGCGACTACGTGGACGTGGTGGTGTTCCTAGACGACCTGGGCTTCCAGGACCGGCCCTACATGAGACCGGAGGTCTATCGCAAGCTGGTGAAGCCGTACCACCACCGCCTTATCGAGGCCGTCAAGAGCAAATCCGATGCCAAGGTCCTGCTGCACAGCGACGGTTCGGTCTACGCGCTGCTGGGGGACTTCGTGGACATCGGCGTGGACGCCCTCAACCCGGTCCAGGTGACCGCCGCCGAGATGGGCTCTCGCAGGCTCAAGGCGGAGTTCGGCAAAGACCTGAGCTTCTGGGGAGGGATTGACACTCAGCAGGTCATGCCCCTGGGCACACCCGACGACGTGCGGGAAGAGGTGAAGACCAGGATAGCGGACCTGGCTCCGGGAGGCGGCTACGTCCTGGCATCGGTCCACAATATCCAGTCGGAGGTGCCCCCGGAGAATATCGTGGCCATGTTCGACTCCGCACTGGAGTACGGCCGGTACGGGTAGCCCGCAAGTATTTAGAGCCTCTAATAAAAAAATAGCGGAGCGGGGGAGTGAAGAGGGGGCCTGGGGGATGTGCCCCCAGGAATAAAACCCCAGAGGGCGGGTGTCCAGACGCATCGAGACTCCGATACTTATATCGGAGGGTGGGTGTAGATCACTCCTCTTTTTGAGATAATTTGGCTCTGTTGACTTCCTCGGAAATGGGGGCACCCCCCAAATACTATAAATACTATTCGAGGGCGGGTGGGTGGGCAAAAAGACATCTGTTGTGGGCGGTGTTAACGGAGCCGGATAGTTTCTAAATATCACAGGTCCACGAGGCGCAAATAATCGCTAGGAAGGAGACACAGAAAAAATGTCTAGTATGACCCATCGAGAGCGGGTGATGACGGCCCTGAATCACGAGGAGCCCGACCGGGTCCCCTGCGACCTGGGCCAGGGTCTGGCCTCTGGCATCAACACCAAGGCCTACGCCCGGCTGGTCGAACATCTGGGCCTTGGAGACGAGGGCAGGGCCGCGGAGATCGACGACCGGAACCAGATCGCGATGCCGTCCGAAGCCGTGTTGCAGCGTTTCGACGTCGACGTCCGTGGCGTTTATATAGGCAGGCCCGTGACCGAGCTGACCCAGAACTCCTACAGGGACGAGTGGGGCGTTTTCTGGACCAGGCCCGAGAGCGGAGGCCACTTTATCTTCCAGGAAGGCCCCTTCCAAAAGAAAGAGCCTACGCTGGCCGAACTGGAGAAGTACCCCTGGCCGGAACCCAGGCTACCACACCGGATTGAAGGTCTGAAGGAGCGGGCTAAACAGCTTCACGAGGAGACCGACTACGCCGTCTTTCTCAGGCTCCCGTACGGCATCGTGTGGGACTGTCAGCGTGTCCGGGGGTTCGGCCAGTGGCTGGAGGACCTGGTGGTGAACCCCGTCCTGGCGGAGGCGCTGATGGACTACTCCGCCATGGTTAACGTCGGCATCACGGAGTACGCCCTGGAGGAGGTTGGCGAATACGTCGACATCGTGGGCTTTCCGGACGACCTCGGCTTCCAGGACCGCCCCTTCATGCGGCCCGAGGTGTATCGCAAGATGGTCAAGCCCTACCACGGGCGAGTAGTGGATGCCATCAAGCGCAACACTGACGCCAATGTCCTCATGCACAACGACGGCGCCATCTATCCCATGATTCAGGACTATATCGACATCGGCGTCGAGGTGCTCAACCCGGTGCAGGTGTCGGCTGCCAACATGGACTCTCGCCGCCTGAAGGAGGAGTTCGGCAAAGACCTGAGTTTCTGGGGCGCCATCGATACAGGCGAGGTCCTGCCCCTGGGCACACCCGAGGACGTGAGGGCCGAGGTCAAGACCAGGATTGACGACCTGGGCCCCAGCGGCGGCTACGTGCTGGCCTCGGTGCACAACATCCAGGCCGAGATCACGGCCGAGAACATCGTCGCCATGTTCGACTCCGGCAAGGAATACGGCCGTTACTAGCCGGGTGGTCAGAATTGATACCCAGCGGTCACTACCTGTCATTCTGAGTGGAGCGAAGAATCTGGGGTATGGGGTGGGAGATGGCTGAATCCGAGATTGTCCTAGCCTACCGCCCAAGATACCTCTCACCCGGTCTGTACCGACCCATCGGGAACTCGTCGGGGTCCTCCGCGTGACGGTTCGCCGACCGAGCAGGAATTCTGTGTGGCCGTCGCATCAGACGGACGTAAAGGAGTCGCTTTGGGAACCAGCCGAAAGACCCGCGATATAACCCTGGAGGAGTACTCCTGGGATTGGGACGAGACAGACAAGGACGCCAACTTCAGACAGCAGGTGGCCATGTACACCCAGGTGGACCCCATGCCCACCATCGAGACCATGAGCCGGAACAAAAATATCCCCATCGGGGCGATAGTCAAGTTCATCCTGGTGAAATGGGGAGCGTCGGGCAGCGACGGCCTGCTGGAGCTGGGTCCCAATGTAATAAAGCAAATGCTCTCGGCCATTGAGTTGGCCGAAGCCGAAGGCACCGATAAGGACCGCCTGGAGGCCTATTGGAAGTTGTCCCAGATGCTGTCCTGGCTCAGCGTCCCGCTCAAGGACCCTAGCTGGCAGCCCGGCCGCAGCGACGGCTAGGGCCTGTCATGGCAATACGGTCCTACGCCCCTAAGTAGGTGGGTGTCTGTCACCCATCGCCAGATACTTCGGAGTCCTTCCGCGGAAGGACTCCTCAACATGACCGCGTGTGGACCTCCTCGGAAGGGGGAGTCCAGAGGGGGAATACCCCCTCTGGTGGGGGTCTGGGGGAACACCCCAGATATCAAAAAACCCATGAGGGTGGGTGGGCGGGTAAAAAGTCACTTCGCTTTTTGAGGTAGTCCCCTAGTAATCCACGCACGAGAGCCGGGAGAAACCCCAGACGTCGTTCAGGTGGCTCCTACCGTAGCGGCCGTGGGTGGGCTCCTGCTCCCGGTACCACTCGGGCGCTATCTCCCCGCCGCCGATAACCTTTTCCACCGCCGGGAACGGTCCGAAAGCGCTGCCGGTGCCTGTGCTGACCACCGCCACTACGTCAGGCGACGACACCAGCAGCGGCGGTGCGGCGCCATCCTCGTTGTCCTCCTCCTCGGTGATGAGCACGGCCTTGACCCCGGCCCGCTCGCAGGCCTCGACCACCGCGATGGTATCGAGGAAGCGCTGGCCCCGGAGGGTCGGCGTCACCAGGGCGCCATCGGCCCCCAGGGTGGTGGCCATCAGCGCGGCCCGGTTGGCCATCAGCTCCTTTTGCCGCTGCTCCTCCCACATGGTCCTCACCATGATGGCGCCCAGGAAGTTGAAGTCCACCCCGTGCCTGTGGCACATGTGCAGCGGGATGGTGTTGGTCAGAGGCCACGACCCCCAGGCGCTGTAGTTGCCGCAGGCGGCCCCGTCCAGTAGCTCGGTGGGGTGCAGCAGCCAGGGCTGCGTGAGGCGGGTTATCCCGTACACGGCGGTGCCCAGGGTGGAGTTGGGGTTGAACGTAGCCGCCTCGGGCGAGACCAGACTGTGGATGTACACGAGGCCGGGCAGCCCCGGCTTCGGAGCGGTGTCGAAGACCTCCACCTCTGTGGGCTCCTCGTCGATAGTCGTTTCCGCCAGGCGGTCGGACACGGCCAGCATGGCCCGCTGGACCACCCCATTGGCCGCGTCCGGCTCCAGGTGGCCTGCCGGCTCCACCACCAGGACCACGTTGGAAAGAGATGCGTAGGGGCTGACGACGCCCGGCCCTGACATGTCCAGGAAATCGCCGTGTCCGGTACCGGGACGGAACGATGAGATGAGGCCGTAGCCTTGGAGGTCCTGGGGAAGGGCGCAGGCCATGACGGTGGTGCCGCCCAGGCGGTTGGTGCGTCCCCGGCCGACGGTCGCCACCGGACGTCCGTGGATGCCCGGGTACGCCACGCCCTCGCCTGCGACCTTGACCCTGGGCTCGATGGCGTCCTGGACGGTGATTATTCGCACCGAGTCCCCGGGCGATGCGATCTCCAGGTCGATCCGTGCGACCAGCGGGTCCTGCTGGATGGGCTCCAGGACCTCGTCCCGGTTTATCTCCAGGACGCCTTTTCGCCACCGTGTGGACTCGCCTAAACGGACTTCGTCCGTCTGGTAGTTGGCCAGTTCAAGACGCATAGACGCCCTCCTTGACCTGGTCCGAGGGCTCGAACAGCGTGGGGCCGGTGACCGGGGTTTGCAGGGCTCTCAAGGCGGCCTCGACGATTCTGAGGCTGAGCGCCCTGTCCGCCTCATCTGGCAGATTAGGGTCTCCGCAGGGGTGCTGGACCTTGACCCCCCGCACAACCCGGTTGGCGTTGGCCGCCAGCGCGATGGCAGGCAGCGCCCCTATCATCGCCGTGGGTATTCCCGCCCTCTCCAACTCCTTTGTGATCGTTGCGCCGCAACGATGGCAGCTTCCTCAGCCGGCCACCTCCAGGGCGCCGTCTACTTTGGCGTCCGTAAGCTCCTCGGCGATTCGTCGGCCTATCTCCCGGGCCGGGCCCACCGCCGTTCCGTTGCCGACGGTACTGAAAAAGTAGGGGTAGATCCTGCCGATTTGACCGTCGGCCTCCAGCCTCCGCAGGCTGGGTAGGGGTAGGGCGTAGTTGGGGTTCTGCGCGTTGAGGATGCGGGTGTTGAATCCGCCGTGGACAGACTCCCAGTCATCGACCTCCAGCGCGTCTACGCCCTCGATGGAGTACCGGTACGACTCCAGCGAGAAGGCGGAGACCATGCTGTCGGGATTGCCCCTCGGCACGATACCGGTGCTGACCACGATGGCTATCTTCGCCCTGGACAGGTCGTCGATGGTCGGGGCGGGCGGCACTTTCTCGTACTGCTGGACCTGTACCTCCGAAGCGAAGCGTCGGCCCTCCACCCTGGCCAGCAGCATGTCCAGGGCCCGCTCGTAGCCGACCCTGTCCTTGAGCACCAGCCGCCTGACGCCGCGGGGCAGGTACCCCTCCTCGGCGGCGGGGCCGAGCTCTTCTCCCCCGGCCAGCTTCAAACCAAGCTCGGCCATGGCGAAGACGGCGGCCTTCATCTCGGTGGCGTCGGCGCCCGTCGGGACCGCCAGCAGCTCGCGCCTGTGGGTGATCACGGCGGCGTTGTCGGGGTACATGCCGGTCACCGCCGGGATGCCCCGGGCCTGGGCCGTGCGGCACATCAGGGCGCACCCGAGGCCGTACCTGCCGGCGTCGAAGGCCGGGCCCGCGACGACCAGGTCGGGCTTGAACGTCTCCAGCGCCTCGTCGATGGCGTGGCCGGCCTCGGTCTCGTTCTCAGCAACGTAGTCGTCCCCGCAGATAACCGTGGCGACGACTTCACCGCGGTCCCCCAGGGCTTGCTGGAGCAGCCTGCCGGGCCCCACGGGCCCTTCCCGCACCTGCGCGGTGGTCCCGGCCTTGTCCTCGCCGCCTAGTCCCCCGAAGAACTGGTTTACGTAGTGCACTATCCGGAACATCTTGCCTGCGGCCTCCTCCCGCGCGTACAAGCCTAAAAACTCCCCTGGCGAAATAGACAAAATAATCGGTCAGTTACCCGTGTTGTTGGCTCGGACCCCACTCACGGTGGCGGAGATCTCCTCGGAGTCCAGCACCATCTCGGCCACACCGACCTCGGCCTTGTAGACCTCGCTGTCGATCTGGTCCCTGATCTGGGGCTCGATGATGTGGTAGACCGGCAGCCCCAGGGCCTCTCCGGCCAGTGCCCCGGCCCAGCTCGGATCGCCCTCGGTCACCGTCATGGCGTACAGCTTGCTGCTCTCCGGCGTGGGGGTGCCCAGCAGCACCACCAGGTCCTCCTGACCGATCCTGTCCACGGTCCGTTTGATCTCTTCTTGACCCTCCAGGTCAAGTGCGCCCGCCGCGGTTCAGACAAAGCAGTAGGTCATCTCCAGCACAACCTCGGCGCCGGCGCTTCGGGCGCATTTGGCGATCACGCCACCCTGGACACCGTCCCGCTCGCCCAGTGCGATTACCTTCTTGCCGCTCAGTTCCATCTATTGTCCCCTCGCTCCCATTGTCTTCAGGGTGATTGACAATTAGCTAACAGGGTGTGCTGGAAGCACCGCCTGCCCACGAAACCCGCACACGGGCTTAGCCGGCGCCCGGGTTCCGTTCCAGAATGAAGGATACACCATCGGACATCTGGGTCATACGTCCCAGGAAGAGGCTCCCCTTGGCCAGGAACATGGCCCTGTTCATCCGTCCGTCTCCGATGCGGTCAACGGCATGGCCCATGAAGGGTATGGCCGAGGCGATGTGGCCCTGTGTAGGCGAGAAGCCCGGCATCCCGTGCGCCTTCGTGAACTTCATGATCTCCGACCTGTCGATCTCATCGTTCAGGGCCGCCAGTGCGGCGATGAGCTGGTAGTTGCGTCCGGGTACGTCGCCGGCGCCCGAAGGCTCGGTGATCTCCGGATTGTGCAGTTCGGTGGAGTACTTGTCTATCTCCGCGAACCCGAGGCCCAGCCGGGCCAGTGGCTCCGAGACCAGCATCTCATAGATGGCCTGCTGAGACGAGCCGGCGCCTATGCTGTGCCGGCCCACCGAGTCCAGCCTCAAGACAGGGCTCACGCCGTCGTCCTCGCCCACCATTATCGCCATACCGGCCAGCATATCCTCCAGAATGGGCTGGCCCTGGTTCAGGTGCCCCTGGAACTTCATGCCCAGCTTGGCCAGCGAGCAGCCTCCCACCACGGCCACCTGCCGGAACACACCCGAGGTCACCAGCGCGCCCGCCATGACCAGCGCATGTGCCGGCCCGCAGCAGAAGGCCTTGACGTCGGAGCCCGTGGCGTTGATCAGGCCGGCCATCTCCCCGATGGCCTTGCCGAGGTTTCCGCCGCCGCGCTGATAGCGTTCCCCAACGGCCTCCTCACCGGTGTTCAGGATGTAGTCCACCGCGCCCGGTTCGACCTGTCCGTCCTGCAGCAGCGTTCGGAGGGCCATGGCGGCCGTCGCTTTGCAGGCCAGGTTCTCTAGCAACACGTCGGCGGTCAGGGTCGCGTCCTCCTCGTAGGCGCGGTTGACGCACCCGACCAGACGCCCATCCTCTAGGTGCAGCGGCAGAGCAGTCTCCCCGTCGGCGACCTGGGCCTCGATGGCCGAGACCGGCTGGCCCTCCCCCAGCCGGTCCAGGTCGGCCCCCGTGACCAGCGGGTGCCTCGACAGGACCTCCCTCGTCACCTCGGTAAACCCCTGCTCCAGCCAGACCAGGTCGAATGAGTCCGATATCTTCAGGAGCCCGTAAAGCTCGTCCTCGGGCATCATCTCGCCGTGAGGCTGTCTGCGGGGCGCGTCGCCGTCTACGTGAAACCAGGGGCGTTCAATGTCCGTGAGATCGTCGGGGTACAGCGAGCCGAGGAAGGCCCGGTTGGGCGGATAGCTGAGCGCCTGTCGGTAGGTCCGAAGGTGGGAGTTTATTTCGTCCATGAGGGCCGGGTATTTGCGGAGTTCTCGCGACGGTTTGGAGCCGTGCCGCACCAGCCCCGGGGTGTGAGCCAGGAAGAACCGCACGCCGCTTATCACCGGATATGACCCGATTCCGCTCATGGTCAGACCATACTACTCCCGTGGGAGGGGTGTCACAAGTGGTGCCGTCGGTGGAGCGGGTCGCGACGATCCGCCCGCGGCGGATGTCGGGTTTCGGAGACACCACACCGGCCTAGGCTATGGGCGGCCTCGCTCTGAAAATAACCGGTGTTGCGCCGCGACGGGACAAAACTAGCGGAACATCCCCTTGAGTCTCTCGGAAAAAGACTTGGACTTCAGCCTTCCCAGGAGCTTGCCCCACTCCTCTTCGGCCGCGCCGGTGCGATTGAGGTCTTTGATCCGCTGCTTCATCATCTCCAGCACCCGCTTCTCCTCGCCGTGGTCGAGCCAGAACCCGTGCTGGTCGTCGCAGGCGTCGATGGGCAGGTTGTAAGCGTGATAGTTGAAGGTCTTCATGGTGTCTCCGCACTCCAGGCAGGAGATGTCGCTGGCTCGGACGGCGTAGGTCATCTGACCCTTCATGTCGTCCTGGTCCAACACCGTATCTTCGAGTTGGTCCAGCTCAGGATGGTCCAGCCAGAGGCCCTCGCACTGGGGACACCGGTCTACATCGATTCCTCTGAGGGTCTCAACCCTGAGCGATACGTTACATCGCGGACAGTCCATCACTATATGCTCCTCCGTCCTCCCCTTATCGAAACACGATGGCAGAATAGACTCAATTATACCAGTACGTATCGGAGGAAGCGCTGAGATTCAGCGGGCGACGATGAAGGCCGCCACCGTCCCCAGGGCGATGATGGGCCGGCGTGTCAGGAACTGAGTACTTACTCGCCGGTCTTCTGACCGGCAAACGTAGCTCGGTTTGACCGACAGTCAGTCACCGGGTATCGTTGCACCTATATTTGGGAGACCTCGTGCGGGGAGAGTAGTCCTGGGCCTGGTCCTGTAGCAACGGACAGAAGTCGTTGGGGCGGACCGGAAACCACGTCCGCCACAGACAGAGGATACTCGGCAGTGAAATCACTTTTATACCTGGGTCTCGTTTTAGCAGTGACCGCCGTTTGGATGAACGCCGGTGCATCGGAGGCCAACGGTGGGGACGTGCACGTCGGCGAGCTGTCGGGTACCGTATCGGTGGTGGTCATCATAGCCGGCTATGCGCTGGTGGCGCTCTTTATCGGTCTCTTCGCAGTCAGATGGAAGCAGGCGGCGAGGTCCTCCGAGGCTAAGAACGGCGAGGACGCTGGCCCGGACGAAGAGCCCGAAAGCCTGAACGAGGAGTAGCGTATGGCATCGGACGGTTCGCGGCCGTCCACTGGCGGCGGCTATCTCGCCACGACCAAAAAGTTCAACCGCAACGCCCGGCTTTTCCTGGGGTACTCGCTGATGTCCCAGCTCGGGGCCGGGATATGGGCGGTGATGTTCAACCTGTACCTCCTGAGGCTGGGCTTCTCCACCAGCTTTGTGGGACTGTTCATCATGGTGGACATGCTGTTCCACGGGCTGTTTGCCTTCCCCGCCGGCCTCATCGCCGACAAGATAGGTCGCAGAAAAGCCTTCTTCATCGCCACCTGCGTGAACCTGGCGGCCCGGGGCGCCCTGCTCTTCACCCAGGACTCGGCGATGCTGCTGGTGCTGGCCGGTGCGGCGGGTATCGGCGAGGCTTTTCACGGCGTGGCCGGGCCGCCCTTCATCATGGAGAACAGCGAGCCCGAGGAGCGGCCGCTCCTGTTCAGTCTGAACTCGATGTTCACCATGCTCTCCCGGTCTGTGGGAAGTTTCCTGCCTCTGGTCTGGGCCATCTCGCTGGGCGTCCCCGACCTGGACATCGGCGTGGCACGATGGGTGCTTGTCGCTTCCCTGCCGCTGACCCTGGCGGCCCTGGCGCCTCTGGGCTTCATGACCGAGAAAAGAGTCGCTCTGGTGGACACGTTCATGGAACTGTTCACCCTGAAGAACGTGGTCAACTTCTCCGCCATTGCCAAGCTGACCCTGTGCAGCCTGATGGTCGGGCTGAGCTTCGGACTGGCGACCCGGTTCTTCAACGTGTTCTTCGACTTGGCACTGGGGGCCAGCGACAGGCAGATCTCGGCCATCTTCGCCGTAGGTGCGCTGGGTGGGGCGGGGGCCATCCTCTTCGCGGGCGCCTTCGTCCGGAAGTGGGGCAGGGTCATCACCATCGTCATCCCCCAGGTGGCGTCGGTTCCGTTCCTCGTGCTCATGGTCTTCGTGCCGCTGGCATTACCGGGACTGCCTCTCGTCGTCGTGTTCTTCTTCCTTCGCGACGCGCTGTACAGCATCTCCATGCCAGTCCGCAATCAGCTATCGATGGAGCTGACCGTCGCCAAAGAAAGGGGCACAACGGCCGGCATGACCCACATGGCCTTCGACATGGGCGGTGCCTTCGGCGCGGGACTGTCCGGGACGCTTATCGGTGTGGGGGCCGGGGAGGTCGCCAGGTCCGTCCCCGTGGCCGAATTCGTGCCCGCCTTTATGGTCGCGGCCTTCCTGGTGGTCGCGGCCGCCGTACTCTACTACGTCTTCTTCCAGGGCTGGGAAACAAGGCAGAGACAGGCGGCGGTGACGGTACCGGGCTAGACACGACGGGCAATCAAGACCCCTTAGTAATTATCTCAAAATCCTCTCGGGGGAGTGCCCCGACGGGTCGGAGCCAAGGGGTCTCCCCGACATGTCGGGGCAGGAATATGAACCCTTGAGGGCGGGTGGG
>Ga0187827_10004035_pt1 | contig 18371 bp, 18 predicted proteins | sample ETNtaG_39_FD_167969 | JGI IMG/M metagenome (GOLD analysis project Ga0187827, IMG submission 167969) | Marine microbial and viral communities from oxygen minimum zone, Eastern Pacific Ocean - ETNP2014_SV_150_PacBio MetaG (Illumina Assembly) | ecosystem: Environmental > Aquatic > Marine > Hypoxic... | reverse complement strand
AGGGACGAAGTCTCGTCGCGATGGCATCAACCTGGGACGCAAGCGTTCGTCGAAAATCTGCTGATTTACGGGCTGCCGGAACCTTTCCCTCATAGGCCACACAGAGGCGCCAGAATACGTCCAGAAAACGGTCTACCTCAGCTGCCTGAACACCAAGCACAAATCCTCCCATCAGACGTATCTCATCTTCGGAGGCAATGTCACCGAGCATACTGCAGATGTTACGCCTCACTAGGCTACGCAAGATCTCAGGAAAGGGCCCTTCTTCCCACGCCTTTTCATCTGCAGCCATCTTCGACATCGCAGCAAGTCGATAATAAAGAAGACGGTCCGGAATGTTCGCGACCGCATGATGTTGGAGAACCCTCGACCACAGCTCATAGTCTTCCGAAGAAGGCAATGAAACATCGTAGCCACCTAGTTCGTCCCATACGACACTACGCCGAAACATTACCGAGGAATGCACAAACGGATTGTCAAAAAGCTGATACCAGCGGATTGACACCTCATCCAGGCATCGGTCCAGTCGTCCGGTGCGCTTCCCCTCCTCGTCGATAAGCCACCCGCGCGAACCAACAAGCGCTACGTCAGGATTCGCTTCGAGGTATGCAACCTGTTGTTCGAGGCGAAGAGGGTGAGAGATATCATCGTGATCGTGACGCGCGACCAAATCGCCCGAGGCATTCTCCAACCCGAGGTTCAGCGCACCAGGCAAGCCAAGGCGCTGCCCCGCTGGCATGAACTGAATTCTTCTATCACTGAACTGCCTGACAACGTCAGCCGTTTGATCAGTGGAGCCATCATCAATTATCAGCAACTCGAAGTCACTAAAAGTCTGCTTCAGGATGCTTGTGATCGCATCCGCTAGAAACCGCTCAGCGTTGTACACGGCCATAAGCACCGTTACTACCGGGCGTTGACGATTCAGCTGTTCTGTCACAGTCCGTCTTTCTGGAACTAAATGAAACTCAGCTTCTGTTGCTCCGGGAACCAGGAATGGAACGTTCGTTGCTTCCTAAAGCAGGAGATTAACCCTGAACGTTTGCCAGGCACCCAAAATGAGCGCCAAAATAGGAAATGCCGTTGAAATAATTAACTGATCGGCTAGAAAGGAAGACAATGGAAACATTGAGTTCAGCGTAGAGTTCAAGGAACGTCGTACGATACTTCGGCCCAGATTTCACCCCAGTTGATTTGTAGTTCATTGATTTTAAAGCTCGCTTCCTGCATCTCTACCTCAAAACTCGCCTGCGTGTACTCCGTAGCATGCGTCGGATCACCGAAGTAATACAAACCAAGCTCCTTGCGCATCGCCACTCGCCACTCGCGATCGAACATGGGAACACGCAGAAGCCAACGGCTCGGGGATACACGCTCCTGGACCAGCCTCAAGAATTGAACACGGTGCTCAAGATGTTCAAGCACGTTTGACATTATGACAACGTCGAACCGTTCGGCTGGAATGTCCTCGGGAGCTTCACCTACAACGAAAGTCAGTGACGAATGAGGGAACATGCGCTGTGCACTGGCAACGTTGTCCTCATTTAGGTCCAGCCCGACCACAACCGCGGAAGAACGAGTAGCAACAGAGTGGGCCACTGCGCCATTGCCCGAGCCAATGTCGAGCACACGCTCGCCTGGCCGGATCCGGTCGACAAAGAAGTCGTGGTACCGCATCAGGCGGTGCTTCGCATGCACCCCGCCACCATAAGTAATCGCGGTTTCGTTGATCAAGCCGGTTACGTCGGTATCGATTTGGAGCAATTCGCGCATAGCTGCCTCGGGGCGCAACCGAGTCATAGCGTGGAGAATAAATTGCACTCCTCGCCTACGCACAGCACCGGGCAATAACCGAAAAGGCAGTGCACCGACTTCTTTGGCGAACTTCTTCAGGTGACGAGTCGTTGGAACACCTCAGCGTGTCGCTTCAGCCACGGACCGACATCGAACCGGTCAAGGGCGCGCTGTCTTGCCGCCTGGCTGTAGTGGTCGTAGCGGTCAGTCACAGTCAACACGGCATCGGCTAAGTCTGCTGGATCGGGTGGCATATCTTTATCCCAACGAACCTCTCCCGGAATACCCACGCCAGCGTCCGAGCCTACTAATTCGGGTACACCGCCAGTGGCAGAGTAAACAACCGGAAGCCCGCACGCCATTGCCTCAAGCACTACCGTGGGGCAAGGATCATTATATTTCGTGTGCAAAAGTATATGAGCACTCCGAAAAATGTTGGCAGCCATTGCGCGGCTATATGGTCCTGTGAAGTCCACGCGATCATCGATGCCCAGTTCACTTGCCCATTGAAGGGCCATCTTCCTAGATTCCTCCGTTCGGCGCATCCAACCAAGGCGACCCGTAATGATCAACCGTACACCAGCGTGGTGGCGCGCTACACGTTCAAGTACCTTGAGGGCAACTCTCACTCGATACGACTTGTCCTGCGACCCCGCGAGGAGCAACGTCAGCGGCAAATCATCAGCCTTATTGCCCGGTGAAAACTTGTTCGTATCGATCGAGTTATACAGGATTTCTGATGACACGGGGCGTACCCGAAGGAACTCGGCCGCGGCCATTCGGCAAAATTCGCTTTGATAGAAAACATGGTCGGCAATTCGCAGCAATTCAGCCATTGGCGCATTAATTGATTCAAATTTTTGCCCGTACCAGCCCGGATACGCTACACCGTTTTGATTGATGACAACGCGTACCTTCTTGCGCTTAGCGGCTCGGGCGAGAGCAACGGCTCCTTGCGGCAAACCGCTGCTGACAAGATAGAGGACGTTAAATCCGTGTAGCGTATTTGGGAAAACGCGCGCCAATCCTTGAACCTTGACAAGCCCGCCGATGGTCACCGTTTTTTCACCTTGGACACGCCGGTACCCGTAGAACACTCGTGTCTCTCCATGAGGCGCTGCCGAACCTATCAAACGGTACGCGGCCTTGAGACGCGCTATAACCTCCCGCACAGGTAGGCTTAGCGGCCGAAGTCTCGCTCGGAGAGAACCTGCATCGCGGTCCCCCCATCCTGGTTTCTCGAAGTCCCGCACAGCTAAATCAATGGTTCCAAGGCGTCCGCAAACCGACCGATTAGATGTTCATAGGTGAATTGTTCGTTGACCAGTCGAAGTGCATTGTCGGCAACCTTCTCGGTGAAAGCGTCGTCGCGAAACTTCTCAAGTGCTTCGTCAACGTTGCTGAAGTCCTTTTTCAGCGGGATGTAATGGATATCCGGCTGCAGGTAATCACCGTATCGTCCCTCAAACAAAAGTTGCACGGTTCCCGTTCCCGCCGCCTCGATATTCCGGCTAGTAAGGACGCGCATTGGCACGTCAATCGGTGTTCCATCGAAGAATTGCTCACGAATTTCTTCGAAAGACGCTTCTGGATGATGCTGCACGTAGGCATTAACTGTTATACGCCTGGCATCGGTCAAATCAAAGTAGTCTCCCCCGGCCTCCGTGCCGAGCTGTCCTCTACAGCAATTCAGGAAACTTGCCCATTCTTCTTCGCCAAAACGACTGTTGCGGTCAAGTGAAATATCCACGGTCAACCCGAGGCGTTCTGCATGGGATGTGAAGTACTCAGCGATTTCCTGGCGCTCTCGGTGCCCGATGTACCACGCCGGCGCGAAGGCACGGTAACCTAAATCGACCGGTCGCTCGGAATATGGTTTGACCACCTTGAAGAGTTCGGAGTCGAATCCTGCATTAGGAAGGGAAGTGATAGAGCATCCCAGTCGCTCGTGGTATTTGGAGCGAACTGTCGGCTCAGTTGACTGTGTGACGAGAAGCGAAACACTCAATTCCTCACAGAAGCGCATCTTTTCTGGCATGAGCTTGTATTCGTTGCCAATAAAGAATGCCTTTGGCTGCTCCAGATCGCAGATAGCATCAAAGAGGCGTCCGTCCAGCAGGCAGCCATTAGAGAACACAGAGTGAAGCATGACGATCGCATCACCTGTCCAGGTTCGGGCAGTAAGCAGGGCACGCACCTTGGCCAGTACCCCTCCGTATCCGACGTTGATGTGTGTGCACGTGAAGCGACGGTCGGCAGAAAATTGCCGTGGCCAGCCGTGTTGGTACGAAAGCGTCGTGTTGAACGGCGCCTGTGCATATATCAACAGAACCCGCTTGGGCTTCACGTTAAACTCGACTCATCGTTCCCTTTGGTAATCACCAGAGTGGTGCAACAGCTTACCGACAGGGGTTCTGAAAGGCTGCGGTTATCCAGTCTCGGCAGAACCGAACATTTCGAGTGCGATTTCGCCATCCTTTCCTATCTTGACTTTCCCTGCAGGACGGCAAGGGCTACCAACCGCAATTGTGTACGGTGCAACATCTTTATTCACTAGCGACGATGCGCCAATAACGGCATGGTGACCAATGGTCACGCCCTTGAGAATGACCACATTCGCACCAATGTGGCAGCAGTCCCCGATGTGAACTGACGCGCGTTCGTACTCGGAAGAGCCTCCAGATAACGCCCACCGAACCGAGTCGTGCGTGTAAATGTGCGTGCCGGCACTGATGCTGCAGTGGCTCCCAATGGACAACCCGCCTGATCCCTCTAGGAGCGTAAGCGGCCCGATCCATGTTTCTTCCCCGACAGACACGTCCCCGTAAACGTAGCTACTTTGATAGATGCTGCTACCCGCCCCAAACCCGAGTCGCTGCGCTCGTTCCCAACGGTCACAAAGCAGCTCTTCAAGCGGTAGATCCCGTTCCCAAGATTCGCGCATCTCCTTTTGAAGACGCTCAATCATTTGTCGTGCTTCGGTGATCAGAGCTTTGCCTTTTGGGCTACTCTCGTCAGCTTTCATAAGCTTTGTTGTTTATCTAACTTAATAGCCGCCCCGCACCACCAAACCGCGGACAGTATTTGGTATAGCAGCAATAATTTCATCACTTCAACCCGCCTGCCGCGATACGCTCCTGTACTTTTTTGCACACGCGCTGGACACCTTCTTCGAGCGAAACTATCGGAGAAATGCCCAGTACATCACGTTGACGGTTCAAGATCGGCCGCTTGATGGGCGTCATGCCATCAGGCTGTGGGAGGTACTCAATCAGCGATCCTGGCGCCCCTAGCTCCACTCTAATCTGTTCAGCAAGTTCCTCAATAGGAAGGATGCCCGGGTGGCCAATGTTGATAACCATATACTCATCTATATGCGCGGCTGCCTCCATAGCCCGAACAGCATCAGAAACGTGCAGCCAACTTCGAGCACTGCCGCTGTGTACTTGGATCGAGCGACCCATTGCCAACTCGCTTGAAAAACGGATCATTGCAGACCGCCTGCTCCCAAACTCTTCATTCTCATCGTAGATCATGAAGGGCCTGATGCTAACTGCTTTCAGCCCATAGGCCCGGGTCTCGTATTCGACGAGTTGCTCACCCAGAAACTTCGATAGCCCATAGCGATTGTTCGGTTTTGGATCCGATACCGCCTCGTCCATCGGGTCGCACCCGGGGCCATAGACCTCTGAGCTTGAGAAGAACACGAGTCGCGCACCCGTCCGTTTGCACAATTGCAGCACGTTGTTGATTCCAGCCAGGTTGGTCGCGATGGCTAAACCGCTAGCCTGCTCGCAAGCTACGCGACTAACAATGGCCGAAAGCATGAACACCACATCCGGGCCCCAATCGAAAGCTGGCAAGAGATCCATAGGCTGGTTGATGTCCGCTATCAAATACCCGGGGCGCGCTAGTGGGCGAATGTCGGATTCGAGAACTTCATAGCCACCGGCTTGCAGGTGGCGGACTAGTGGCGTGCCGACGTTGCCTTCTGAACCTATTACCAAAGCTTTTGGCACGTGGATACCTCAGCTGAGATTAGAGAATTGAGCGTTAGCGAGTGTAGCTGAAAGCGAAGAAAGCGATATGCATTTCCGGCTGCAAGCTTAATGGTGAGCGTAGCGATTTTCGACAAAAATGTGCAGTAGAGTAAGACATGAAGAGCATTGCGGGGGGCAAATCTCAATTTAATTTTGAACCGCTAACTTCTTGATAAGTCTCTAACAACTCGTCCCACCAGGGTCCTGGATCACACAATAACTTGGCAGCGTTTAGCTGTTCCGTCGCAATCTTGTCAGCAAACTCTTCATCATATAGGCATCTCCGGCATAGGCTTAGATACTCCTCGATCGTCTCTGCCGTTCCAGAGGGAACTAGGAGACAGGGAAGTTCGCAAACACTATGTTGTCGATGACGCCAGCTGGCGCGGTCGACGCGAAGCCCCATATGGACCGAGGGTGTGCCAGCCAAATAGGCTTCGAATCGCGAAGAGCCGCCTCCCATTGGCCAAGGGTCGGGAGCAAGCCTAGACCGTTGCAGGCACGAGACCATTTTGGCCCATCCAGGATCTTCGATTGCACCGTCTTCGCCGCGAAGGAAGCTGAACTTCCCTTCATAGTGGACGCGCCCCTCAACACCCGCTCGTTTGGCACGCCTGGTTACGTATCTCAACGCTGTATCGTTGTCCTTGCCCATGTAGATGAACTGCAAAGTTTCGTCCTCGACAAGCAAGTCGAAGACAGACGAGATGTAAGCACCCTCTTCAAGTTTGTTTAGGGCACCGTGATAAACGATCATCGGCTCACGCTCTCTCCAGGACCGCATGCTCAAAGAAGCCATATCGCGTTGATCGTAAAATCCTCGTATTTCGCGAATGTGAGCAAACGGAACTGTACGCTCATCAGTGCAGCAAAAAAGCTGTGCTCCTCGGATCAGGTAATCAGCTTCCGGCTGCCAATAGAGCTGTACATCAATTTTTTCGTGGTACACCAAATCTGATCCGAAGCTGTAATTGACAATACAGGGGGTCGTGACCCCATCCAGGAGTGCATAAACATGTTTCCGCCATCCCAAATTGACTAGCATATCGAGATTGCTGTCGTTGATGGCACCTGCTAGCGGGGCGACTGCTTCAGGCGACGAATAGCTGTCTGCAACCTTTGCGGGAAAGTACTTCGCCGCGACGTGCTCTAAAGACGCTAGACGGTCATGGAATTCTAAGTCGAAGATGTAGAGCTCAACGTTCGACGGACATGCCTGGAACAACTCTGGAGGGCACCCTAACAAACCACTAAAATGGCCCACGAAGCCGATACGGAGCGGCGTATGGGACGTTTCTTGGAACGACTTGGGGACTTTGCGCCGATGCATGAATTGCAAGCGCACTCGCCAAATGAATCTCGACAGATGTAGATTGGTCCATCCGAGGCTCTGGTGTGGCCATCCCGAAAAGACTAGCCGCCTTTCCATCGATGCGAGAAAGCCTTCCGCATTTGGTCGCCGACAGATCATCGCCAACAGGCGAAGGCCCCATCCTGCCAGTCCTACAACTAGCTCCCAGTCAAGGACTCGGTAAAGCGTACGCCAGGCGAAAACCACGGAATTTACACGAACCTCAATAGATGAATCACGACTGGTGATCGAGCAAATCAGCACGACGTTCGTACTGATTTGAAACTGTGCGGGGATCTGGAGGATCAGGTGCCGTGAACTTGAGATAAAAACTCTGTGGCACCAAATTCGCAGCTGCCATCATGCCGAACAGCCATTTCAGACGCTCAAACGTTTGTTTGTAAGTTCCAAACTCTCGGTAAGTTCGTGTTGGAAGATTCATCAATTTGTTGAATCGCGCATCAGATAATCCAAGCCGTTTTTTTACCAGCTCAACAATTTCGGGATCGAGAAAGTGTGGCTTGGCCAGCAGTTTAGTCGCTTCTGCACGTGTCATCTGACCGGATCGAACTTGTGCCGAATAGCCAAGTAAGCGCGTATCGATACCAAACCGACGTGGCAGGAAATAGCTGTGATAGAAAGCGGTAAACCGATTCTCGAGGTGATGACCGCCATACCATTGCCAGCCGAAGCGAGAGGTTAGGAATTCTTTGGCCTGTGACTTGTTGTAGTCAATGTAATAGAACGGCCGAATGACCTTAATGCGTCTCCAAGCGGTCCAGTACAAATACAACGAGAGCCAGAGATTAGGGAAAGTGCGCATCGGGACCAATCCGAACTCTTGGTGAACAGACTGAATGTACCGTGCATCCATATATAACCACCCCAGTGGCGAGATGCCTTCTGTCCGAAACGAGTGTCCCTCGAAAATGTACTTGACACGATGCTTCGCGGCGGTCCTATAAAGGGTGGTCGCGAGCCCAATATCTGTTGGCGCCTCAATATCGGGAACTCCCGCCATGAGAAATGCGCGATAGATATCGTCGTACTCTTCGTTGTCCACAACGTGTGTATGAAGCTCGACATTTAGCTGGTCCAACATGTTACGAATATTTTCAACGGCGATAGTCGAATTCCACGTATTATCAAAGTGGACAGCAAGCGGGCGCAAGCCGAGTTTTTCCTTTACGAGCCACAACAGGTAAGACGAGTCACAGCCGCCACTGACACCAACCACGCAGTCGAATTCTCGGTTTCTGCCTTGATGGGCAACCTGACGCGCCAGCGCCTCAAGCCATCTTTTACCTTCGTCTCCAGTTTCATACTGCGTTTCAAACTGATCGTGTAGCTGGCAATAGTTACAGATACCTTGCTCATCAAAGGTAATCCTTGAAACACTCTCGTCGTAAACACACCGTGCACAAACGGTTGAGTCCGATCCTCGATGTATATGTTCCATCACAGGAGGGGAGCAAGCTGCTTTCTTGTTGGGAAGCCGATTAGAACCCCGCGGTTACGCCCTTGGTACACAGCCATGCTTCCCACAGCAGCAGCAGCGGCTCCCGCGTCACAGACCACTCCAATGACATCGTCTATAGAGCCAGCACCACCGCAAGCAATCACGGGAATGCTCACGGCTGATGCCACACGACGCACCAGGTCAACATCATAGCCAGTCATGGTTCCTTCCTGATTAATGGAGGTAAGCAGAATCTCTCCAGCTCCCTCCGACTCCAGTTCAAGAGCTACGCTAACTGGCTCAAGTCCTGTTCGCCGTCGACCACCATCGACGTAAATCTCATATTGCCCAAACAGGCGGCGCCGTACATCAATTGATACAACGATGCTTTGGCTCCCAAATCGTTTAGCTGCCCGTGCTACGAATCCACGGTCGGCAACTGCTGCTCTGTTAACCGAAACCTTTTCAACTCCTGCTGCCATGATCTCAGCAATCTGGTCGAGAGTGCGAATGCCCCCACCATAGGTCATTGGCATAAAGCATTCGCCAGCTATCCTGGTGATTAGTTTCAAAGGAATGGACACCCCTGCTCTACCAGCGTCAATATCTATCACGATCAGTTCGTCCACTTCCTTCTCATTGAAGATACGAACCGCATTGATCGGATCACCCACGTATCGAGGCTTCCTGAAACGTACCGTCTTGACGAGGCGACCACCCTGTAACAAAAGAGCTGGCAATACACGCGGCCTCAGCATCACGTATATCGAACAAAATTTTCCATCAGGCTGGCCCCGAACCGATGGCTTTTTTCAGGATGGAATTGCGTCCCCAAAACATTTTCGCGAACCACAACTGATGGGAACTCGTAGCCATGTTCCGTAACCGCAAGAACATCCGCAGGATCGTGACATTCAAGGTGGTACGAGTGCACAAAGTAAAACCGGGAATCCTCAGGAAGGTTGTCCAAGAGGGGTGAGGCAGTACGCGGGTGCAGATTATTCCACCCCATGTGTGGCACACGGGATGGGCCCGTGGGTGGCGAATGAAACGGAATGCTTCTAGCGTCTATCCATCCCAACCCGGGCCCTGTTCCTTCTGCGCTTTCTGTTCCAAACAACTGAAGTCCGAGACAAATACCGAGAATCGGTGTCCGTTCTTCTAATACCCGCTCATGCAAGATCGTAATTAAATCGCGGTCAATCAAATTTCTCATTCCTACGTCAAACGCACCTACTCCTGGTAACACCAGCTTGTCGGCCCGGGCGATAGCATCTTTATTCGACGAAATTATGGCTTCCACGCCGATTCTCTTCAGCATGTTGCCAATAGAGGCGAGGTTTCCGAGACCGTAATCGATAATGACTATCATGATTGTCACGCACGTCAAACAATTTCGTTAGATGAACTTGTCTTCCCCCAAGGGTGGGCAGAGCCCCTCGTCCAACCAGGTGTCAAACACCCCCAGGATCATCTGCCAGTATTCGGATGGAGCGCAGGTAGCAAGAACCCTCTGGCGTTGCATTCGAGCCAGTTCGTTGGCGAAATTGCCGTCAACTAAGCAACTCACACTGAGAGCATGGTAGTCATCAACTGAGTGGGTCGTGCCCGCGGGCACGACTCACCGATTCGTGCCTCGAGAACCGTAAGCGCCGCACCAGGTTTGACACGATCGGCGACAAAAATCGGGAAGCGCAATAAGGCCACGCACCAACGACTGCCGAGCGCCCTGTAGAACAAGCGCCACCAGAGAACCATCAAATCTCGGAGCCGTCTACGTCGTACGAGTTGAAAAATGCCTCTGGAATTTCCATATGTCGATGTTACTGTTCGGGCGTCCTCCAAACCACGTTGTCGTTCTCGTCACTGTAGAAGATACCGTCGCTGTTTAGCTGGGCGCGTCCTTTACCATTAGCGTCGATGTAGAAGACGCCGACGACATCTAACTGAACGCGCTTGCGGTCGTTCTCGTCGATCACCTCAAAACGTCGCGCCTGTACCACGTCCGGTATCTGTTCAGGCATGATCGCACCGATCAGAGGCAGCGTTGCCAGCACCAACAGCAACGAACCAAGGGCCAGCTTCAACCGCCGGTTGTCTTGCTCTAGTTTGTTCAGTCTGGCCCCCACTACGGTCGCTTCACTCATTGTTGGCTCCTTTCCATGAAGATCGCTATTGGGTGCCTAAACTCTACGCCTGTAGCTACGGAGTTTCACATGCTGCCGGCTGCCATCAGATGATCATTAGTTTCCGAATGACATAGGCTCGCAGGGCACGCTAGCAACAGCATCTACTCGTCTGTCAGGCACTAGTCAGGCACTACAGGCTACACGCGTTTCACAACAAACGGATCTGCAACAACCCACGAATCCCACGCTTTGGGGTTGGCTGTGGGCCCCAGAACAACCTTATGTGTGCTTCGGGCACGGGCCAGTTCACAACGGCTGATGTCTATCCAGGTCCTCCGTTTCTTGGAGCCGTAGTTATAGTTGTGATAGTAGAGAATCCTCTCGCCGCCTTCCTCAATCACATGGGGGTGTGCGTACCCGAAGTAGTTTCGCCCCCCCCAACCGATCCGACAAACTTCCCAATTTAAGCGCGCTACCCCACGTGGGACTCGCCCATTCACCTTGAATACGAAACCTTCGCGTTCCTTAACGGTAAACCCCTCTAGCACCTTCGGCAGTACCTGCTCAAGGCGATCCATAACGAGCCCATCTGCAGACTCCATCATGCAGATCGCATACGCCTCATTCTTGTTGTTCTGCAGGGTGAACCACAGTTCGTAGCCCCCATCAACCTTCAATACCTGTGGGTAGTGGACCGAGCAGTCCCCAAACTGATTTCCCGACAATACCCAATTCCTCGTGATGTGCCATTCACACCCATCCACGCTTACAGCGTGGTATAGCTTGCTGTCCGTACGAATCGCCGTGCGGTGTCGGGCAATCTGCCGTTCATTCACAGTAGTCCGACTCCGGTACGAGTTCCCATAGCCAACAAACCACATCTGCAAACTGTCTTCCTCGACCAGTATCGCCGGCTCTATGACGCCACCACTTTTCGAGTCCCGCGTAAGTCCAGGATGAATATCGCGCATGTTGTCCACGCTCAATACAGGGCCGGGTTCATTGCGCCACTCCACACCGTCTTGGGAGCGCGCCAGGCCAATGGAATGACTGACCAAACCGCGCAGGCCTTCCTGGTGCGCCACGTGGTAATACATCAACCACTCGCCGCGGAACCAAATGACCGTGGGGTTGCAAACACGGAGATTCGCCCACCGCGATTGTCGATCGAGAGGAAGAACCAGGCCTGTGCCATTGACGCGGTCAAAATGGACTCCGTCTTCCGACACAGCCAACCCGATTTGTTCCATGCTTTGATCTTCTACCGGTATTCCAGCGTAGTACAGGTAATACATGGCGACTCTTAGGGCTGAAACTGTGGGTCATAAATGGTGACGCCCTGTCTCATTTCGCGAAGGCAAGCCTCGTACTGTGCTTTTGCATCGTAGCAAACAATCCGTACATCATCTTGGAACTGTTTGATCGTGTAGATTCCATAAGAAGAATTGATGTATTCGCCGAACTCGAATTGCGACTGTGGGCTATTGAATAGGCTGCTTCCTGGAGCTCCGGAACAGTGCAAGCGGACGTCAATGTTCTGTCTCTGTCCACTGTGGTCCAGGTAGCCCATCTGAACGGAACGATTCATGAAGATCGGCCGTGGGAACTCCTCCGGATGAAGGTACTCGACGAGACGAAAGAGCGAGTTGATGTGGAACGTTATCCCGAGCAGAAGAACCTTTCCGCCTTGTGCCGTGAGCTTGTACCACGGGGAGTGAACATCCATAGCGTACGGTGTGGACCTGTGATGATCCACGATGAGGTCTTCCCGCAGCCGCCCCCAAACAGACACGTTGTAGAAAGGATGCACACTCCGAACAACGTCCGGCCTCTTGCGAAAGCATTCGCTAATGAGACCTCTCGTGGAAACGTGGAGAGCGGGATCAAAGACGTCTTCTTCGATTTCGTGTCCAGCCGCAAGCCGTCGCAACCAACCCACCGGGCGGGGCGGGTCCGTGAGCATCATAATCGTCCCGCTCTCTCCGACCAGATCTTGCAGGAGCGTGATGATGTTCTCGGCGTACGCCCAGAGCTTGCCATGTATTGCCTCCGGCGGCGGATTCACCGCTCCACGATAGAGATGCGACAACGAGCTTTGAACATGCAATAAATCGCCTTTCTTGATGCCGAGTTCGAGTAGTGTCGCGCGCAACTCATCAATGCCAATAGGGTATGTAGGCACTGGTTCTCTTTCGAAAGTCGCCCTCAGATCACGTACGCTTTTACCCATAATTCGTGCGCGCTTAAGATTTTGCGGGCTCAGTCGAGCTCGAATCGCGCTTTTCAATCTATCTGGCCACGAATCACTCATAAAGTTCCAGGCCTGCCTTTGAATCCTTTACGTTACCCGGGCTACAGGATCTTCAACCGTACATGCTCGGGAGTTTGCCGCACCCCAGTCAAATCGTGCTCGAGAGTCATTATCTTTCCGTTAGTGCCGATTTCTTTAAAGCCAGCAAACTTGTAGGTGACAAACATCCGTCGGTTGCGCTCATTTCGAATGAAAGCAGCTTGCAACCGCACTCCAGCAGCCTTTGCACGGTGCATGATGTGATTCAGTAGAACGCTACCGATGCCTTTCGACATCACACGGCAGGACATAAGCAAAAGCTGCAACCTCCAGACTTTTTTTCCGCGCTCAATCAATGCCAAACCAGTTTTTCCGTAGTCACCATAACGGTCTCGCAACTCAGCAATCAGAAGGTCGTGGCGCGGCGAGGTACGCAAAACAGCTAGCTCCTCATAGGAGTAGGTCACGCCAGTAGAATTGAGCTGATTGGTACGAACGGTCAACTCCTCAGCTCGCTCAAGATCTTTATCTCGAGCATTCCGGATCGTGAGTTCCATTCCCAGCGTCGCGAGGAATGCTTCAGTTGGCCCCTCAAACCCGGCCTCGGCGCGCTTCCTCTCCTGCTCCTCGCAATACATCCTCCGGCGCTGTCGTGATTCTTCGGTAACCGGATAGGAGTAGACATTTAGCGCCTTGAACAATCGGTCGACACCCCCAATGTCACAACAGCGCACATCTGGTAACACGCTGGTCACTTCATCACGCTCGAACTCTTCATCGTCAATGAAGACGATGCTGTTTGTAGCAATATTGAGAGCTTCAGAGATCCGCTTGATGGAAGCACTCTTGGCGTTCCAATTGATCTGGGGATACAAGAAATACTCCCAGAGGCCGGTACGATTAAGCTCGGCCATTGCAAAGTCATGCTCGTTCTTACTTGCGACAGAGTTCAAAATGCCACGGCTATCAAGAATCTTAATTAGCTTCTCGTGGCCACGGGACAAAGTGACTTCGTCATCCTCCAAGAGAACACCCTCCCAGAGGGTGCCATCAAGATCCCAAACAACACATTTGATAGGTAGTTCCGGCTGATCGCTTTTCATTTCAAGTCATGCGCCCAATCCATGGCGCTTGACAAGTTGTCTTTATACGCAAATCCCGAAATCAGCAGCTGTTGTATTTGGTTACTCCCCTCGATGATTTCCATAATTTTAGCGTCCCGGTAATAGCGCTGGATTGATGTTTCATCGCTACAACCAACGGCACCATGCAGCTGAACCGTGTCACTCGTCACTCGTGATGCCATACGCGAGGCGAAATACTTGGCCATGCACGTCACGCCTATACTTTGCGGGTCGGCGTCGTCGCGCAGTTGTCCCGCACGATGGCACAGCAACGCAGCTGCGGAAACATTGGTCACCATATCGGCAACCAACTTCGCAACAAGCTGATGATTGCGTATCGGCGTACCAAACTGTTTGCGCTCAGAGGAATAGCGTAACGAGGCTTCCAGGCACGCATCACCAATGCCTACGCAACCCCATGCGACGCTGTAACGTCCTAAATCTAGAGCTGTCAGCGCTATGGCGGTCAGGCCAAAACCTTCTCCGCCCACTAAGTTACCCGCCGGTACAGCGCATTCCTCAAATGTCAACTCGCCCAGCATTGATGCTCTAGTTCCAAGCATTTCCCTAATAGGACGCACTCGCAAGCCTGGCGTGTCTCGCTCGACTAACAAAGCAGATTGCCTTCCTTCGCATTGTGTAAATACGAGAAAAACATCCGCGATTTGAGCAAAGCTGATCCACTTCTTCTTTCCGTTAATCACGTATTGCCCATCACGGAGTACGGCGACCGTTTGCACACTTGCCGCGTCGCTGCCGACCTCAGGTTCGCTCAGAGCAAAGGCCCCAATAGCCTCCGCACGGCCCAGACGAGGCAGCCAATGAGCTTTTTGCTCCTCGTTTCCCCATCTTCGAAGCACCTGGCACACCATACTCTGGACTGTCAAGAGAGTTCGGACTGACGAGCACCCCCGCCCAAACTCCCGGCAAAGGAGTCCGAACGTGATCATGTCCAACTCTTGTCCGTCGTACCGCTTTGGCACGACAGCCCCCAGATAGCCACCAGCCCGCAGTTTGTCGACTAGAGCCTCAGGGAGACACTGTTCTACGTCGTATTGGTCCGCATTGGGAACAATCTCTTGATTAACAAACTGCCTAACATGCGCGACATATTTTGTTTGCTCGGAGCTAAGTTCGACTCTCATGGTCCGGACGAATCATCTAATTGTCCCGCAGAGGAATTAGATGATTGCTTTCTTCGCACGAATTCGGTAATCGCGGAAATCGATCGAAAATTTGCTAGATCCAGGTCACTATCCTGAACTGAAATATGAAATTGCCTCTCTACGAAGAGCACTAGCTGTATCGCAAACAAAGAATTCACGTAACCAGCATCAACAAGGTCCTCGTCATCTGAAAGTTCCTTGGCTTGTAACTGTGTCTCGATGAATCGCCGTATTGTTTGCGCGGTCTCGTCGGCCATACTAAGAGTTTCCTGCACTCTGTAACTCGTTTGCGTCGTAGTCGTAGAAGCCTTGGCCACTCTTCCGGCCCAGCAAACCATCATGGACCATTGTTTTTAGCAATGGGCAGGGTTCGTATTTGCTGTCCCCAAAACTCTCCTCTAAGACTTCAATGGAATAAAGCACGGTGTCCAAGCCTATTAAATCCGCCGTTTCCAACGGGCCCATCTTATGACCGAAACAACTCTTGAAAATCTTGTCTATCGCCTCAACGCTAGCTACACCTTCATGGAAGACACGAATTGCCTCGTTAATAGTTAACATTAGGATCCGATTCGCCACGAAACCAGGCCCATCATTGACGAGGACGCTTTCCTTGCCTAAGGTGCCCAGAAAGAGCTTCGTCCTATCCAGCGTATCTCTCGAAGTGTGGTTTCCAAGAATAACCTCCACAACCGATTTCAGGGGCGGCGGGTTCATGAAGTGCACCCCGATGACAAGCGGCTCCCGTTTGGTCGCCGATGCGATTCGCGTTATAGGGATGGCGGAAGTATTCGCTGCAAAGATGCAGTTATCTGGACAGATCGCGTCAATCGACTGATAGAGGCGCTGCTTTGTTTCCCACTTCTCAGTCACGTTCTCGATCACGAACTCAACGGTCGACAAAAGAGCTGAATCAGTAGTCGGTTGGATGCGTCCAGTTATGACGCTTGTAGGCTCAAGTGCACGGGACTTTTGGAGAAGTCGCTGGGTACGAAGGCCGACCCTAATGCTCTGTTCCGCTTGTGTAAGAATGTCTGCAGAAATGTCTAATAGGACAACCTCATGGCCCGCCGTCGCCACGTCTTGGGCCACTCCCGCCCCGATGACACCTGCGCCGATGACTCCTACTTTCTGGATTGTCACAGGGTTACCTCCAATGTTTTGTACATTGTATTCTTCACTGCACGCTTGTCGGAAGATCTCCCGATACCGGACGTTCCATCTTTCGAAATATGGCCCTGGTAGAATCCCTGACCTTCCGACTCCTGGCGGCAATCGTCAAACAGGACCCTACGTTCGAGCAGGTGATTGAACACGTCATAACAATTTCGTTAGGCGCACCTATCTTCCTCCCACGTGTCCAACCCCCGCAAAATCATCTGCCAGTACTCGGACGGAACGCAGGCATCAAGAGCCCTCTGGCGTTGCAACTGAGCCAGTTTGTTGGCGAAACTGCCGTCTCGTAAGCAGCGCACACTCAGAGCACGGTAGCCATCAACCGAGTGAGTCGTGCCCTCCGGCACTAGGAGGTTCGGGACCTCGAGTAGCGCTGGCTGAGGCTGACCCCAACTTGCGGCGTCGGTGCGCACGCCCATGTGCACCGTCGGCGCCCCCAACACGTACGCCTCAAACCGTGTTGATGCGCCGCCGATAGGCCACGGATCTGGCGCGAGACGCGCGGAACGTAGCAGCTCAACCAGCCGATGCCAACCGGGATCGGTGATACGTCCTTCGGCGTCACGCATCGCGCTGAATGCTCCCTCGTAATGGACGCGTTCGCCGACTCCCCAACGACATGCGGACTCGTGGACGCGTCGGAGGGCATCGCCCCAATGCTTTCCCATGAATGCGAATTCGACGTCACCGAGTTCTGCCATCAACCCGAAGAGACAGTCCAGAAAGGGTTCTGAAGCGAGCTTGTACAGCGAACCGTGAAAGACAATCAGTGGCCGGCGTTCCTCCCACCTGGGGGAGATCGAAGTCAAGTCCAGGTCGCGAGGGTCGTAGCACAAATGCGAAGGGTACACAACGCGTCCCGGAACCGGCCGCCGAGTAAATCCACAAAAAAGATCGTTTCCAACGGGAAAGAAATCAGCTTCCGGCTGACAATAGAAGTTGAAATCAACATTGGGATGATGATGGATATCGGACCCAGTACACACGAATGCGATACACGGCGTCGTTACGCGGTCGAGCACGTCGTAAGCGGCCATCTTCCGACGAATGATCAGTAACAGGTCAAGATCGTCTGCGTTAATTCCGTCCGCTGCCGCGCGGACTGCGTCCGAATAGACAGTAGCCGTTTCCAGGTTGACGGGTCGGTATTGCTGCGCCAGCCCTTCTAAAGCAGGCGCCAGTTGGCCTTGGTACTGCATGTCGTAGATGAAAAGAGCATGCTCCGTTGGGAACCCTTCAAAGAGCGAAACTGGAAACCCGAGCGCCCCGCTGAAAGCACCGAAGCATCCGATTCGTAGCGGACGTGATTCTCGACGGAGGCTGTTCGGGCGACGCCGATCCTGCGGGATCGAACGACGGCGAAGTTTCCAGAACAAGGCCGACATGTGAATGTTGACCCACCCCGGCACGTGTCGCGGCCACGACTCACCGATTCGTGTCTCGAGAACCGCAAGCGCCGCGCCAGGTTTGACACGGTCAGCGACAAAAATCAGGAAGCGCAACAGGGCCACACACCAACGGCTGCCGAGCGTCCCATAGAATAAGCGCCACCAGAGGACCATCAGATCCCGCCACCGTCTACGTCGTGTGAGGCTGGCGAGCGTCTTGTCTCCCAGGAGACGGTACGCGTCAGTCATTCCAAGAACCGCCGGCACCCGCGCCGATGACTCCTATTTTCTGGATTGTTATGGGATTACCTCGAATGCTTTGCGCACCGAATTCCCGGCTGCAAGTTTAATGCTGAGTATAGTGATTTTCTTCAGCATGTTTCCGGTTGAGGCAAGGTTACCGAGACCGTAATCGATGATGACTATCATGATAGTCACGCACGTCAGACTCGTG
>Ga0187827_10004031_pt1 | contig 18380 bp, 21 predicted proteins | sample ETNtaG_39_FD_167969 | JGI IMG/M metagenome (GOLD analysis project Ga0187827, IMG submission 167969) | Marine microbial and viral communities from oxygen minimum zone, Eastern Pacific Ocean - ETNP2014_SV_150_PacBio MetaG (Illumina Assembly) | ecosystem: Environmental > Aquatic > Marine > Hypoxic... | reverse complement strand
AAATGATTATACCAGAAAGCAAAGAAATAAAAGATGTGCGTTGGTTTTCAAAAAAAGAAGCTTTAGATACTATTGGTTATAATAATGCTAAAAAAATATTTAACAGAGGTTTAGAAAAATTAGGTATAGAATAATGGAAAGAAATTTAGAAAAATTAGAAGAAATATTAGGAGTTGTTTTTAATAATAAAAATATATTAAAAAATTCTTTAGTACATCGTTCTTATTTAAATGAACATAAAAATTTTATTTTAGAACATAATGAACGTTTAGAATTTTTAGGTGATGCTGTCTTAGAATTAATAGTAACAGATTATTTATACCAAAACTATAAAGAACCTGAAGGTGTATTAACTAATTGGAGATCTAGTTTAGTAAACGCTAAATCTTTAGCTATTATATCTGAAAAATTAAAAATATATGATTATCTTTATTTAAGTAAAGGTGAGTCTAAAGATAATAATAAAAAAGCTAGAAATTATATTTTATCAAATGCTTTAGAAGCTATTATTGGAGCTATTTATTTAGACCAAGGATATAAACCAACAGAAAAATTTATACAATCTAACTTAATAATAAATTTAAAAAAGATAATTAAAGATAAATCATATATTGATTCTAAAAGTTTATTTCAAGAAAAATCTCAAGAATTATTAAATATAACCCCTCATTACAAAGTAATATCAGAATCCGGTCCTGATCATAATAAAGAATTTATTGTTGGAATTTATATAAACAAAAAACTAATAACTAAAGGAGAGGGGAATAGTAAACAAGAAGCACAGACCAAAGCAGCTAGTAAAGCTTTAAAAATAAAAAATTGGAATTAAATATAAAAAATAGTTATTAATCTAATTATTTTTTATATTTATAAATTATTTTTATAAAAATCTGCTGCGTTTCTTGGTGCTATAGGATTTATAATTAAACCAGAACCTATCTCTACTCCAGCCCAAACAGAACCTCTAGGAACAATTTTCATATATAAATGCTGATCTTCATCATTTATAACTTGATGAAAATAATAATTATATGGTAAATCTAATTCTCCTATCTTTTTCAATACATGTTTTAATATTTTAGCCCAAGATTTTTTTTCTTCTTTATTTAATTCTGTAATATTATCTAAATGTCTTAAAGGCATTATCCATATTTCATAATTAAATGTAGAAGCATAAGGAGCAAAAGCAATAACATTTTTATCTTTATATACTAAACGACGACTATTAGATTCTTTATTAATAACATCACAATATACACAATTACCTGTTTTTAATTTATATTCTTGTTGTCTCTGACATTTATCTAATAAATGAGGGGGTAAAAATTTAGTAGCAAATATTTGAGAATGAGCATGTTGTAAGCTAGCGCCTGCTATGCCTCCATCATTTTTAAAAATTAAAATATACTCGATATTTTTATTATTAGAAATAGATTTTGTTCTCTTAGAATATGCTTCTAATAAATCTGCTATATCACTTATTGATAAATCTTCTAATTCTTTAGTATGATCTGGTGTTTCTATTACTACTTCTTGTTGTCCGTATGCCATTTTATTATTTAAAGATACAGCTGGAAATTTATTTGCTATAACCTTTATACTCCAATTATTTTTTGTACCTTTTAAATATAAACTTGACGCCTTATTAATATTTTGAGGACAAAAAATACAAGTTGCATCTAACTTTTTCTTACGATGTTCTTTTGGAACAATGGTATCATGTGGCCTTTTACCTCTTTTAGGGGCAATAATTACATATTTTTCTTGTATGTAATCTTTTCTTATTTCTGGTTTCATATTATTTTATTATATAATTTTAAATATTGTTGAGCTGAATTTTCCCAAGAAAAATTAGTTAACATACAATTTTTAATTATTTTGTCTCTTTTATTATATAATTTTATAGACTTTAATAATATTTTTTCTAATTCTTGTTTTTTATATTTATTAAAAACTAATCCTGTTTTATTATTTTTAACAGTATCTTTTAAACCACCTGTACTACGTACTATAGGAATTGAACCATATCTCATAGCTATCATCTGTCCTAAACCACAGGGTTCAAATCTGGATGGCATTAAAAAGAAATCTGTACCAGCATATATTCTTTGAGCAATTTCTGCATTAAATGTTATTTTAGAACTTACTTTATTTGGATATTTATTTGTTAATTTTATAAAAGCTTCTTCATATTTTTTTTGACCAGTTCCTAAAACTACTAATTGTATTTTTTGTTTAATTAAAATATTTTCCAAAGCTGGTAATAATATATCTAAGCCTTTTTGTTTCACCAAACGAGTAACTAAACCAAAAAGAGGAACATCTTGAATGGGAAGATTATATTCTTTTTGTAAATATTTCTTATTGTTATTTTTTGCTTTCTTATAATTCTTTACTGTATATTTATTTTTAATAAACTTATCTTTTTGAGGATTAAAAAATTTATAATCTATACCATTTACAATACCTCTTAAATGTTTTTTTCTACGTTGTAAATATATTTCTAAACCTTCTCCATATTCTTTAGTTAAAATTTCTTGAGCATAATTAGGACTAACTGTATTAATATAATCAGCAGATAAAATTCCTATTTTCATAGCATCTATTTTATCACCATCTAAGTCATAATAATCCTCCATTAAAGCAGGTGTCATTTTATGATCTAATCCTGCATAATCTAATATGTCTAAGCCACTAATTCCTTGATTAGCTAAATTATGAATAGTAAATAATGTTTTTATATTTTTAAAATCTTTATATTTAATATAATATTCATCTAAAAAGGTAGGTAATAAAGCTGTATGCCAATCATGACAATGTAATAAATCAATATTCCAATTTAATTTTTTAATAACCTCCGCTACAGCTTTAGAAAAAAATGTAAATCTTTCTATATCTTTTATTTCTCTAGTATATTTACCAGATTTTAAATATTTTCTACCTCCTAAATATATTTTTTTAAAATTAAACAATTTATGTTTTATTAAAAAAATCTTTACTTTACTTTTTGGTACTTTAGTCTGATATAAATCAAAATAAGTTTTTTTATTATCTATTTCTATACTTATTCTTTTTTTTACTAATTTAATTTTAAATTTATTTTTATCAATAACCCCATAAAAAGGAATAATAACATTTATATCTAAATTTAATTTTGTTAAAGCATCTGGTAATGAGCCTATAACATCACCTAATCCCCCTACTTTTACTAAAGGAAATAACTCAGCTGCAGCCATTAATATTTTATTTTTTTTCATATTATTAAAATTCTTTAATTTTTTTATATAATTTATAAGGTAATAATGTATAATCCCATATTCTTTGAATAATTAAATTATTTTCTAAATCTCCATGATAATCTGAACCTCCTGTAATTATTAATTTATTTTCTTTAGCAAAACGTACATAATGAGCTACTTGACTATATCTATAATGAGAAGAAAAACATTCTAAACCTTTTATTCCTTTTTTCTTTAATTCTAAAATAATATAATCATCTTCAAATCTTAATTGTTGTCCTGGATGTGATAATATTGATATACCACCTGCTTTTTTAATCATTTTTATTCCTAATTCAATAGGAATATATGTTTCTGGAAAAAAAGTATTTTTTTCTTTAGTAAAATAATACTTAATTAATTCCCAATGTTCATAATTTTTTTTCTTTAATACTTTTCTTATTCTTTTTAAATTATTTGGTTTACTTTCTATATGCCTTATTAAATTATTCATACCAATATAATTTGCTTTTTGATTATATAATATATCTGGTTCTATAATAATTCCTTTTTTCTTTAATAAAGGAGTAATCTTTTTTAAGAAATTAAACTTAATTTTATGAATTTTTCTTAATTCTTTTTTAAGAAAAATATTATTAATATCTATATTATATCCCAATAAATGTAACTTTTTTCTTTTATACGTTACATATAATTCTATTCCTGGAATTGCTTTAATATTATATTTTTTACACTCTTTTATAAATTCTGGTATACCTTTTATTGTATTATGATCTGTTAAAGAAGCTGCTTTAATATTATATTTTTTTAAATGCTCTACTAACTCTTTTGGGCTACATTCACCATCTGAGTATAAAGAATGCATTTGTAAATCTACATATTTCTTTTTCATATTTTTATATATTATTTACATTATACCAAAAAATATCATTATTTGCTAAATAATATTTTAATATTATCTTTCTTTTATGAAACTGAGTACTTTTTTTGTTAACTTATTGTCTGGTAATTTACTAGTATTTATTATTAAATAATCTAGTTTACTTTTTTCTAATAATTTTAAATACATTTTTTGTTGTTCTATGTATTTTTCTGCTTTTTGAGCTATTTTTTTATAATGAGGATATAGGTCTAGTCTATCTTTAAGTCTTTTTTTAATTAATATTTTATCTTCATTATATATTGTTATAACTATTTTAGCTCCTACTTTTTTTAACCTATCTTCAATATTACTAAAATTAAAATCTATATTATTATATAATTTTTGATAAACAGCTTCTGTTAAATGTAGTTTTTCCATTATGATATTAGCATCTGATAATTCTTCTATTAATTCTACATATTTTTCTAAAGCTATTTTTCCATATCTAGTGCCATAAATACCAACATCACAATTAAACCAATGACATCCATCTAATATCTTACCACCTGTATTGTATTTTGGTTCTAAATAATTGTAAACTTGACTCATTAAATAACTTTTTCCTGTTAATTCTGAACCTTCAAAAATAATTTTATGTTTCATATTAATATATATTAATTTCTTTTTTATTGTCTTTAATCAATTGTAAATATTTATTACTATCTTCTAATAAATCAAATATATAATTTTCTACCTCTTTCATATAAAATAGGAACACAGCTGTTCGTAATGCTGTCCAAGATTGATAAAGATTGATTCTATTTATATATTTAAAGTCAATATTTTTAATATTTTTTTGAAAATATGCTTCAATAAAATATTCTTTATATATATTCATTTTTTTTCTAGGTATAAAATTATGGCCCATAAAATCAAATTGTTGTAAAAAAGTTCCTAAATCTATCATAGGATCACCTAAACAAATATCAGTTAAATCTATCATCTTTAAAGTATTTGTATTTAAATCTTTAATAATAATATTTTCTGGATGATAATCCCCATATATTAATACTTGCTCAAAATTTTGAATATATTTTTCTTCTAATTTTATTATATCTGATACTAACTTTTTAATAAATTTACCTTGTTTTTTATTGTCTGCCATAAAATCAACTATAAATCTTTCTGGTTCTGGAACCATATTATAGGTTTTAAAAATAAACCAATTATAATTACCTTTATTTAAATTATGTAATTTTTTTATCCATTCAGAAGCTATTTTAAAAACTGGTTTCAAATCTTGATTAGGGTTTTGAGTAAAAAAATTAAATAAACTTCTACCTTCTGAAGCTTCATAAAAAAATGCTTTTTGTTCTTCTAAATAAAATAAAGGTTTGGTCACCTGAAAATCACCTCTATCAAAACCATTATTATATAAAAACTTAGCCTTATTAAAAGCACCTTTTCTAGAACCATCAGAATGAGCTGAAACAAAAATATTTAAATAGTTACTATTATTATTTTTATCTAAATATCTTATTTCATAACCAACTACAAACACAGCACTAGTTATTCCTAAATGTCTTTTATAAACATCTTCCTTTATTTCTACTATATTATTAAAATCACTATAAAACTCATCTAATTTTTTATCTAAAATTTCTTTAATAAAATTTTTATCTAAAAGTTTAGCCATCTCTTGTTTTTTCTTTTCTGTCAAATTTTTCTTATTCATAATTTATTTATTATATTTTTTCCAATGTGTTTCCCAAATTACTTTTTTTATATTAGCATATATTTTTTCTGCCTTAACCTTTTCTTTTATTGTAGCACTATTTAATGACCTAATGGATCTTATTATTTCTTCTATACCATTATCAATTATTTCTGGATTCCAGGATAAAGGAGAAAAAGCAGATAATTTTCTACCACTTGCCCACCAAAAACTACAAGATGATAATCCTTTGTCTAAATGTAATCTAGACCATTTATAATTTTTATCTTTTTTATATTTTTTATTTAAAAATATTGAAAAATTAGTTAATTCCCAAAGTAATTTATGTATTTTATTATAAGGATTATTCCATAATACAAATGGTTTTTTGTTTTTTAATTCTATATGTGTACTTTCCCATGACCCAGGTCTTAAAACAATTTCTTTCTCAATCACTAAAGTATCTATATATTGAGAAATTGTTTTAATCTTTATATTCTTTTTTAATATTTTTTCTAAATATCCTTGCCAATCTTCATGTTGATGACCATATATTTCACCATCGGTTCCTGTAATTATTATTTCTTTTTTATTATTTTTTAAAATATTATATATTATTTCTGGAGGATAACTTTTAGATATTCTTCTATTTCTAAAAATAACTATTAACCCTAAATTTTTTATTTTATATAATATACTATTATTTATTTTTCCTTTATAATTTATCTGATCTAATATTATATATTTAAAACCTAATTTTTTTATAATTTTAGCTGTTTTTAAATTAAAAGCCATTTCTGGTAAATAAAAACCTTTTATTTTTTTAAAATCAAAATATTTAATTAACACCTCTTTATTTAATTCTATTTGTCTCTTAATTTCTTCAGGAGGTAATAATGGTAAAAGAGCATGATATTTGGAAGAAGAGGTTAATTCAATTTTATTTTTCTTAAATAAAAATTGTACTCTTTTTATTAAATCTGGACGTAATTCTTCTAATTGTTCAATTAAGTTACCTGTTATATTTAAAGTAACTTTAAAATTATTATACTTTTCTAAAAGAGTTAAAATATACTCATAGCTTTCAATAGACACTTGTTCTATTATGCCCCTATCTTGCCAAGGAGGTTGATAAATGTGTAAAAAATTAACCCAAATTATCTTTTTCATATTTAAAATTTATTGCTTTTTTATATAATTTTATATACCTTTGAGCTGGTAATTCCCAAGAAAAAGATGCTTTCATACCTCTTTTAACTAAAGTTTTCCAAACATCTTTATATTTATATGTTTCTAAAGCCCTAGTAACAGCTACTAATAATTCTTTAGAGTTATAGCTTTTAAAAGTAAAACCATTTCCTATATAATCATTAGGATCAAAATTAATGACCGTATCACTTAACCCACCTGTACTACGTACTATAGGAACGCAGCCATATCTAAAACTAATTAATTGATTAATACCACACGGTTCAAATCTAGATGATAATAAAAATAAATCTGCACCAGCATAAAGAGAAGTTTCCATTTTTCTATCAAAATTAGTAATTACTAATTTTTTAGGATTTTTTCTTTTAATTTTATTTAATTTTTTAATATATTCTTTATCACCATCTCCCATTATAATAATTTGAACATTTCTTTTTAAGATAGTTGCTAAAATATCTAATATTAAATCAAAACCTTTTTGTTCTGCAATACGACAAGTAGAAACAATAACTGGAGTTTTTTCATCTATTGGTATTTTATAATATTTTTGTAAATATTTTTTATTTAAAACTTTACGATGTAATTTACTAATTCCATATTTTTTATATAAACCCCTATCTGTCTTAGGATTATATTCTTTATAATCAATACCATTTACTACACCAAATAATTTATACTTCCTGTTTTTTAATATTCTATGTAAATCTTGTCCTATACTCCTATACAATATTTGTTTAGAATATGTTTCTGAAACGGTACTAACAATATCTGCATATAAAATAGCTCTTTTAGCAAAATTAATATACTCTATTTCTGGATCATTAAAAAATGGTAAAGTTTTTTTTCCTTTATCCTTCTTATCTAAAGGTATTTCCCACCAATTATTACCTAACTGAAATGTTAAATTATGAATTGTAAATACTGTAGCTGTTTTATTAAGTGTTTTACTTTTCTTAAATCTAGTATTTTTTAAGTATGGTATTAATCCTGTAGGCCAATCATGACAATGAATAATGTCAGCATTAAATTTAAGTAAAGAAATTAATTTTAAAGCAGCTACATTAAATAAATAAAAACGAGCATTTTCATGTTTAGATCCATATAATTTCTTGTACCTAGAAAAATATTTATCATTACGTACAAAATATACTTTTAATCCTGGTAATAATTCTGATCTATAATAACTTATTGTTAATTCATTTTTTTTATCAATATATAATTTAACATCATTATAGATTTTTTCTAATTTATGTTTATTTCTATCTATTGCTCTTTTATAAAAAGGAACTATAATAATGACTTCATTACCTAAACGATATAATGATTTTGGAAGAGATCTGGTTACATCAGCTAAACCACCTGTTTTAAAATAAGGGTCTAATTCAGAAGCAACTGAAACTATTTTTAATTTTTTCATATTTATTTTTATTTTATTTTTATTTGACTAGCAGTAGATATAGCTATAGCTAAAGCGTCTGCAGCATCGTCTGACTTAGGAATTTCTTTTAATTTTAATAATATTTTAACCATTAAACCTACTTGCCTCTTATTAGCTCTACCGTTATTTGTAACGGCTTGTTTTACTTGAGTTGGTGTAAATTCTAATATATCTACCTTTTGACTCTGACAGGCTAAAATAGCTACCCCACGAGCATGCCCAACATCTAAAGCTGTTTTAACATTACGAGCAAAATATAGTTTTTCTATTCCTACTATATCTGGTTTATATTTTACTATTAATTTTTTAATTTCTTTATATATTTTAGCTAATCTTTCTGGAAATTTATTAAATTTAGAAGTTTGTATACTACCTGCTTCTATAAATTGAATTCCTTTTTTATCTTTAAAAATAATACCAAAACCAGTATCAGCAAATCCTGGATCTAGTCCTAAGATAATTTTTTTACTATAACTCATTATATCTCAACGTTAGTATATATTTTATCAACATCTTCATTTTCATCTAAGTCTTCTAAAAGATTTAAAAGTTTTTTTTCATTTAATATTTTAATTTTTTCTTTAGGAATATAAGCTATATCAGCAGAAGAAATATTAAAATCTTTTAATTTCTTTTTCAAAAGAGGAAGAAGATCTGGAGGAGCTATTATCTTAATATAATTTTCTTCTTTTAGTATTTCTTCTGCTCCAGCTTCTATGATTTTTAATTCTTCTTTTTCTAATAACTCTTTTTGATCTATTATTATCTCACTCTTTAAATCAAACATCCATAAAACACTGCCACTACTACCTAAATTACCACCTTTTTTACTTAAAATATATTTTATATTTGATAAAGTTCTATTTTTATTATCTGTTAATATTTTTATTAATATAGCTGTACCTTGAGGCCCATAGCCTTCATATATCAATTCTTCTATAATACCTCCTTCTAGCTCTCCACTACCTCTCTTAATTGCTCTAATAATATTGTCCTTAGGCATACTAAAAGATTTAGCATTATCAACGGCTATTCTTAATTTAAAATTACTCTCTAGATCTGAGCCGCTCTTAGCTGCTACAGCTATATTTTTAGATAACTTAGTAAATAAATTACTTCTTTTAGCGTCTTTAGCTCCTTTAGCTCTTTTAATTGTTGACCATTTAGAATGTCCACTCATAATTATATTAAAAAAATAAGCTTAAAGCTTAGTACTATTATTACTTTATCAAAATAATGATAAAAAATCAACAAAAAATAACTTGACTATTTAAAAAATAAATAATAAAATAAAAAAGATATTAATGTTATTTAAATAAGGTTTTAAATTTAAAAAAATCTTCATACCCGTGCCTGATGAAGATTATCTAACCAAGCTAAAGCTTGGTTTTTTTTAATATAAAAATAGGTTGACAATATAATGTAAATATGCTATATTAATATATTGTTCATTAACAATAAAAATAAAAAGGAGAAGAAGATGAAACAATTAACACTAATTATTAGTTTTATTATTATGTCTGGTTGTGCCACATATAATGGCGTACCTATAGATCAATATAATAATACTAATCAAGAACAAGAAAGGCTTTCGCCTCTTGGACAAGGAAGTTTTGAAATTAAATTTATTAATGAAAGTTCTCAACCAATTTTTATTAATATCAACACTTCTATTATTCCAAAAAAAATAAAGGATTTCCAAAAGGTAGAAACAGGAAAATCTTGGACATATCATTCTTCAACAAAAAAAGATATTGATTATACTATCAAATGGTGGTATAGACATAATAACTTTTTAGATGAAGAAGAAACTGAAATGTCATTAACACTTACTGCGTTATATAAACAAGATAAAATAATAATTGATGATAATTTCTTACGTAAAAAAACATTACAAAAAGGAGTGGTTGTTAATTATTTTCCTGACCCGGTATCTATATATGATTCTCAAGGTAATGATTATGGAACATTAAAATCAGGAGAATTTAAATATGGAGAACTAATGTCTGGACCTGTAACCTTTTACTTTATTAAAAAAAATAGAGTATGGAAAAGTAAAAGCACAAAGTCACATCTAGTAGAAATTGACAATAAGAAAGATGTTTATTTCAATGGAGAATGGCTAGGCTGGAAATTCTATGTTAAATAAAAAAAACCCCTTACTTAAAAAGTAAGGGGTTTTAACTTTATTAAGTTTGCCCTGTCGTTATAATATTATAAACTGCATAAACTATAGTATAAGAAAGTAACACTACAGTAATACCTATTATAGAATTTTTTATCATATCTTTAGCCTCTCTAACTTTATCTGCATTACCTTGTGCTGTCATCCATTTAAAACCACCTAAAATAATCATAATAACAAATATTAAACCTACTAAGCTAAGTAAACCATTTATTATTTTTACTATATAATCTTCTAGTTTGTTACCACCTCCCATAGGTAAACCAGCTCCTCCAGCTGCTGTGTTTAAACCAGAAAGAAAATCTGCTTTAACAATTAAAGGTTGCAAAATTAAAAAAGCATAACTTATAAAAAATAGTAAATAATTTTTAAATTTATTCATGTTTATATATTATAGTATAAGCATTAGTAGGTTATTATATTAATAACCTACTATAGTCTAGACTATAATAAGTTTATTATCATAGTATTTATTCAGATGTTGCTTCAAACATGCTAGAAATAACAAAACTAGAAATAGCAAAGGCAGAGAATATTATTACTAAACCTATTATACCATTTTTAATTAAGTTTTTAGCTTCATCAACCTTTTCTGAATTACCTTGTGATGTCATCCATTTAAAACCACCTAATAATATTATAACTGTTGCTAAAATTCCTAAAAACCCTAAAATAACATTTATTATAGCACTAATACTTTCCTTAAGGTCCTTCTCCCCAAGCTCAGTATCAACATCTCCAAGCCCAAAAGGATCATCCTGTGCTAATGCTTTGGTGCTATTTAACATAGCTGGCATCGCAAACATTAATGTGTAAAATATTTTTTTCATTATATCACCCCCTCCCATCATTTATTAATTAATTAAATAAATTATTTTATTATTTTAACCTTCTGCATCTCCTGATGGAGCAGTGTCTGAAGCAGTATATATACTATCAAGAACAAAATTAGCTATAATCCAAGAAGATAATATTATTATCAAACCTATTATACCATTTTTAATTAAATCTTTAGCTTCTTGAACTTTTTCTGAACTACCACCAGCAGTCATCCATTTAAAACCACCTAATAATATTATAATAACAGCAATTGTTCCTAATAATGTTAATAATGTATTAATAATATTAGATGCAACAGTTGCTGGTTTTTTTTCTTGACCAAGATTAATATTTGTTAAATTATCTAAACCAATATTAACCTCAGCTTGAGTAATATTTGGTATTAATAATAAATAAAGTAATAAATATCTTAATTTTCTTATCATTTTTTTAATTAATATTATTATACTACAAATTTATTAATTTTACTACCTTCACTGTGTCCACATCATCTCACCACTTACTAATCTAAAAATAAAATTAATAATAGCATAACTTGTAAATATTGTTACTATAGCAACTGAGGCCCAAATAATAGTATCCTTACCTTGTTTTACCCTATCCATATTACCAGCTGAAGTTATCCATAAAAAACCACCATAAACAAACATAAGTAAAGATAAGGCTCCAAATAATCCTAATAATCCTTGTATAAATGATCCTATTAACCCTTCTATGGTTCCTACTGATGACTGTGACGTATAACCTGATAAAGGGTCATATAAACCAGCTGCCTTTGCTTTATATAAAAATATTAATAACAAAGGGGTTAAAATAATATATTTTTTGATTTTCATATTTAAATTATTATTATTTTATAATTCTGTACAAACAATGTTTTTAGCTGAATAACTTGGACATAATCCTCTTTTAAAATTAACTTGAGGATCAGTTTGTCCATATACACATGGTCGACAGGCCCAAGCCTCTCCTTTTTGTGTACTATAATCATCACAATTCTTAACACCATACTGTTCTTCTACTTCTTCTTGTGTTGGTGTATTTTCATTATCACAAATAGGTCCATTATCTTCGGCGCTTTGATAACAAGGACATATAGGTCCTGTTACTTCACCACCAGAATCTCCGCTGTCGCTACCAACAATTCTAAATATAAATGATATTATAAGATAACTAAATAATACTATAAACATACCTAATAAAGCCCATTTTAATATATTTCTAGCCCTCATTATCTTTTCACTATTCCCTCCGGCTAATATAAATAACAGACCACCCACAACAAACATTAATAATGTAATTGAACCTAAAGCACCTATAACACCATTTATTATATTTTGAATAACTATATTAATATTTATACTTGGGGCATTATAACCAACTAAACCTGATGGAATAACAACCCTTGTAGCTTCAGATGCATATAAAATCAAAGGTATAAATATAATAAATATTAAAAACAACATTAATATTTTTATATCTAATTGATTTTTTATTTTTTTCATTTTTAATATTTTTATATTTGATTACGGACCACCTTCTTGAATCTCTGGTGGTTCTGGTGTATATTCTTTAACTTTAAATAATTCTTCTTGATAAAATCTAACAAAAATGCCTGCTAATAATGCTATAACAATAGCGGTTATAGAACCTATTATAATATTTTTACCAGAACTTATTCTTTCTTGTTTACCAGCAGACGTCAACCACATTAAACCACCATATATAAGAAATAATAAACCAGCGGCCCCTATTAAGCCTACTAATCTTGAAATAAGTAATGCTAAGCCTTGTTCCATATCTTCTAAATAACAGCTACCATCACTTATACAATCCAAAGAGTCTAAAAGACCTTGTGCTTTAACTATTATTGGAAATATAGTAATACTAAATATTATTAAAAATTTCTTTTTCATATTTATTTATAATAAGTATTATTAATTCTTTGCACAAAAACATTCAATAATTCTTCCAAATCTTTTATATTGCTACTTAAATTAAGTTCCCCACTTAAAATATCACGTATTAAATCTGCTGTATATTTTTCAGCTGTAGCTATATCATATCCCTCATACCAATTGTCAGCTGTTAAAACTTGAGAAGTAAATATATAAATATCATCATTTTTTAATTGTTTTTCTATTAAACCTTTCAAAGCTGTTGGTTTTTTATTTTCATTTAAATACTTTTCTACCATTTTTTGACTAGCAGTAGCATCTATAAAACTCCAAGCAACATCAGTGTTCTTAGATCTTTTAGCAACCACATTTACCCAATAATTAGCATAATATTTTGTTCCTTCTGAGCCTCTGGTTTGAGGAAAATTAACAACATTCCAATCAAATTGTACGCCTCTTTTTCTTAATTCATCAGCATGATAACTATAGCCAAAAAAATAAGCTAATTTACCATTAATAAACTGTTCAAAAGCATTTGGTAAATCTTTATCCCAACTATAACTAGCTTTACCTGGTTTAGTAAAATCCATATAAAAACCTAATGTTTGAATAAATTTCTCTAATTGTTCTTCGTCTGGATAAAAAGGCTCTAAAATTACACCATTTAAAGTCATAATACTGAATAAAATATCAAAAAATCTAGGTATATTATTAGCAGCACCTAGAGCTATAGCTGATTGTAAAATATTCCCCTCAGAATCTACTTTAGTTAATTTTGGAGTTTGATCTATTAAATCATGAAAGTCTCTAATAGGTTCTGGTATACCAGCCATGGTTAATATATCCTCATTATAAAAAGTAACTAAACTATCTAAATAATAAGGCATACCATATATTTTACCATCTATAACAACATCATCATATACTGTTTTTACAAATCTAGTTTTTAAATCTCTCAAAGAAGTAGTACCATATTCTTTTATAATGGTAATATCTTCTTTTTTTATAGTACCTATTGTTTCTCTAGTGGGAATTTTAACACTTTTTGGTATAGGCTCTAAACGATGTTGATATTCTCTTAACCAAGTAATAGGTATAAGAAATAAATCTGGCCCTCTGTCATCGGCCCAAGCTTCTAATAATTCTATTTCATATTCATCATAATTAAAATTACGATATTTTATTTTAATAGCTGGATGACTACTTTGAAAAGAAGTAATTAAAGAATTTAATTGTTCTTTTGTATCCCATACACCCCAATATTCTAGAGTAACTGGTTTAAAGTCTTTTAAAGGTTTAACACCTGCTTTACAACCAAAACCAGATGTTATTATAAAAATAAATAAAAGTAATATTGTTGTTAATTGTAAATTTTTCATTATAAATTTTTTAAATATTTTTTCAAAGGTTTTTTAAACTCTGGTCTTTTTAATCCAAAATTAATTATAGCTTTAATAAATTCCAATTTATTACCACAATCATAATATTGACCATCATATATACAAGCATAACCAGCTCTTTTTTTAATATGTTCTGCTAAAGCGTCTGTTAATTGAATTTCTCCTCCTGCTCCTTTTTTACCCCTAGCTAAAATATTAAATATTTCAGGTGTTAAAATATATCTTCCAGTTACTGCTAAATTTGAAGGAGCTTTTTGAAATTCTGGTTTCTCTACTATCTTTTTTATTTCTACTATTTTTTTATCAATTATTAAAGGATCTATAATTCCGTATTTAGCTGTTTCTTTTTTATCAACTCTGGTAACACCAACAACAATATCTTTATATTTATTATAAACCTTCATTAATTGTTTCATAGCTGGAATCTTAGAATCAATAATATCATCACCAGAAAAAATAGCAAAAGGTTCATCACCTATTATTTCTTTAGCTACATAAATAGCGTGGCCTAATCCTAAAGGAGCTTTTTGACGAACATAAATAAATTTAGCCATATCAGATATGTCTAATATTTCTTTTAATTCTTTTTGTTTTTTCTTTTGTTTTAATCTATATTCTAATTCAAAATTACGATCAAAATGATCTTCAATAGCTCTTTTTGTTGATGAGGTAACAAAAATAATCTCTTCAATACCAGAAGCAACGGCCTCTTCTACAATATATTGAATAATAGGCTTATCAATTAAAGAAAGCATTTCCTTGGGTTGTGCTTTAGTAGCTGGTAAAAAACGAGTTCCCAGGCCAGCGACCGGGATAATTGCCTTACGAACTTTCATTACTATATTATACTAAAATTATAAATTATTGTAAAACTATATTTTCTGAATTTTTTTTAATAAACTATAATGTTCTGTTATGTGTCCTAAAATATCAAAAAATACTTTTAAGATAACTAAAGCTATAATAGCTATTATATTTTCTTTAAATAATATTATTGGAACACTAGTAAAAATAACAATCAAATGCATTATAATTACTCTTTTATATGGTTGAAACATTTGTTTTACTATTTTTGTTTCTAAATATTCTTTTTTCTTTAAAAAGTTAAAGAATAAAGAAAAACCATGACTAATAAATAAAGGTGTTAAAGCTATAATCACAGTATGCAAATAATTAAATAGTTCATCTAAGTTTAAAAACCATAAATTAGATAAAATATTCTGCGGAGAAAAAATAAAAATTAAAAACATTAAATGAACCACATTAAAAATTAAATAATGAATAATAAATACTAAGATTAAAGGCCAGGCTTTTTCTTTACCTATTGCTAACATTTTTAAAACATTAAAAAACCCTATAACTATAGTTTCTAACCAATATAATAATAAAATAGAAAAAACATCCCAAGAAAAAAATAAGATACCTAAAAGGGGTAAACTATTAGCTAAAATTAAAATAAAAACAGAAGGATAAGTTAAAGTTTTAATCTTCATTAGAAATATTTAAGATTGTTAAACCTAGCAATATAAAAAATAAAAAACTTAAATCATTTTTAAAATAAGGTAAGTCTACTAAACCATGAATTAAAAGGGTCAGCCAAGCTAAAGCTAATGGATAAAACATTTTATTATTTCTTCTTAACATTTCTTGCAAAGAAATAAATATTTGTTTAATTATAAATAAAAATACTATTAAACCAAATAATCCTAACTCTAGCCAAATATTTAAAAAGATATTATGAGGATGAGGATATATTTCTAACCAATCAATCTTATGATAATTAATCATCGTGCCTTGAAAGTTTCTTAAACCAATACCTAATAAATAGTTATCTTTAATAACTTGCCAACTACTTTGCCATAAATGACTACGTATTTCTAAAGAAGTTATTTCTAAAGAAGTTCCTGGATTAAACAATTGTTGTTTGAAACTATGAAAATATTGTCGAGGAGAAGAAAATAAAGAAAAAAATACTATTCCTATTATAATTATTATTAAAGTATTTTTTCTATATTTTTTTTTCAAAAGAAAATAAAATAATAAAGATAGTATAAAAGCTATTAAGGCCCCTTGACTTTTAGTAAATAATATAAGAAAAAAACCTAAAAAAGCTGGTAATATATAAATTAGTTTATTTTTAAACTCTAAAGAATAAACAAAGAGAAAAGAAACTAAAGGAGTGATTAATAAAGCCAACATATTAGGTTGTGGGAAAAGAGCTGTTAATCTATGAATATTGGGAGCTAAATATGAATCTCCTAGATTCCAATTAGTAAAATATTGATAAAGAGCTATTAAAAATAAATAAACTATTAATATTAAAAAGGAATCTAAAATAATTTCTTTATCTTTTTTATTATTTAAGGAGTAAAGAAAAACAATAAAAAACATAAGTGGTTCTAAAAAATAGGCTCTCCATGTTCCCAAAGCACTTAGGGTGGGGTTCATTACTAAACCTAATAAACTAACTATAATCCATAATAATAATAAACCCCTCCAAGCTTTGGGTATTTTATTAAAAGATTTCTTTTTTAATTTAAAATTAATCTCTTGATATTTTTTATCTTTTATAAGAAATATTAAAAATAAAATAAGAATCATTAATTCCAATAATGTGGTTGGTAAATTAAATATTGAAAATCTTAATAAATAAGTTGGTAATAAAATTATAATAATAGCTAAACCATAAACTTTATTATGATAAGTTATAATTGAAAAAAGAATCAAAAATAATATTAAAATCATAAAATTATTTATTTAATAATTCTTTTATTATTTCTTTATTAAAAGCTTTGCTTAAATAAAGAATAAATAAGTATAAAAAAGAAAAAGAAACTATAGTTAAAAACATATTAAAGTCTTTCCAAGGCCAAATACTAAAAAAAGTGATTGCTCCTGCTAAAATACTTTTTCCTAAAACCTTAAAATTTATCTTTAAAATAATATGCCTTCTAACTACTAAATAAGCAAAAATAACTATTAAAAACTCTATAAATAAAGTTGTATAAGCTGCTCCCCAATATGAAAATCTAGGAATAAAAATAAAGTAATTAAGAAGACCTAAAAGCGCAGCAAATAAAAAGTATTTGATAATTTCTTTTTGAGCTTGCAAAGCAACAACCAAATAAGTAAATAAAGTACCGAAGAAAATTAAAGCTGTTGCTACTATTAAAACATTAAGAATAGGACCAGATAATATAAATTCATGCCCGGCTAATAATTTCATTGCTTCGGTACTGATAAGCCAAGTACCAGCTATCATACCTATGCTAATTATACTAAAAAAATCAAAAGTATGTTGCCATATATTTTGTAATTTTTTAAAATTTTTAGCTAAATAAGCAGCTGTAAATAAAGGCAGTATTAAACCCATAAACATATGAGGAAAAGTTGTTAAAACCTCTAAAACTCTATAAGGAGCACCATATAACCCTACTTCAGAAGGAGGATGATAAGCAGAAAGAATTAAAGTATCTACTTTAAAATATATTAAATTAAGAACAACAGTAATTGCTAAAGGCCAGGTTTTATAAAAAATACTTCGCCAATACTTAAAATCAAACTTAAATCTTAAAGAAACATATTTCCTTAAAAC